>SDBT01004395.1_pt1 | contig 23990 bp, 22 predicted proteins | sample 2277101 | NCBI WGS metagenome assembly SDBT01 (sample SAMN10404973, study PRJNA504765) | marine sediment metagenome | isolation source: marine sediment core GS10_PC15, 103 cmbsf | place: Arctic Ocean: Southern Knipovich Ridge | collected 2010 | reverse complement strand
ATCTTGCGCAAAGGCTCGGTCACGATCTCGTCGCGCTCGCGCCGTTTCAGCGCGACGAACACGGCGTTGGCCTGGCGCCTGAGGCCCTGCCGCTTGAGCAGGCCCTCGAGGTTTTCGTAAACCGATGCGCTGAACTTCGACTTGTCGGCCATATCGAGCAGCGCTTTCCATGCGTCCTCGCCGACGCCGGCGCTCATCTGCGCGCACGTCATCCCCTCGAGCTTGAGCGACTCGAACGCGGTGGGCCATGTCACGTCGTCGAGCTTGAAGCTGAGAAACTTGCCGCATTCGAGGTTAGCCTCATCCTCGACGATCAGCCCGCTCAGCAGCGTCGCCCCCTCGACGCACAGCGAGCCGGCGAGCAGGCGTTTTATGCGCACGTCCTTGATGCGCAGTTCCCCGCCGATGACCGTCCTCGACAGGTCGAGCCGGGGAATGTCGCGGCTGTCGGAATCCCCGCGACCCGGCCCCTGTATCAGCAGGTTGAGGAACTCCGCGTTCGCCATCAGCAGTGGCCCGGCAAAGACGGCGTTGCGGAACAGGGCGACGCCGGCGACCCTGATCTTGTTGAAATTCGCCCCGCCTCCCGCGCAGGCGAATCTGGCCCAATCGGCCGCGAACTGGCCTCCCACGCTCACCCTGACAAAGCTGACGGGACCCGCGAAAAGCGCCCGGCGCAGAAAAACGGTCTGCCCGACACGCATGCTATTGAAACTTGTCCGCCGGCCGGCGTTTTCGAATCGCGCCTCGTCGGCGATGAATTGACCCTCGATCTCGGCGCCGTCGAAGCAGGCCGCCCCCGCGAAACTCGCCCTGCGGAAAAATGCGGTCTGCCCGACGCGGATCCCGTCAAAACGCGCCACGCTCTCGGCGTCGGCGAATGCGGCCTCGTCGGCCGCAAACTGGCCGCCGAACTCGGCCCGCCCGAATTCGACCGGCCCTTTGAACGTCGCCCCGCGGAAAAACCCGCTGTGCCCGACGCGCAGGCCGTAGAAAACGGCCTTTCCCCCGGCGCTTTCAAATCCGACCGAATCGGCCTCGAAGTTGCGGCCCACGCCGGCGTGGCTGAAATCCGCCGCCCCGCCAAACCGCGCTCCGCCTATGAACACGGAGCCCGCGACCTGAATTCCGCTGAAGTCGGCCCCCCGATCCTCGCCCGCGAACAACGCCTCGCGCGCGTCAAGGTTGCGGGCGATCTCGACTCCGGAAAAATCGGCCGGCCCGGCGAATACGGTCTCATGCAAAAGCACACTGTGGCCGACCTTCATGTCGGCGAAACGGACGGAATGCCAGGGGTTCCCGAATTCGGCGCCGTCGGCCTCGAAATTCAGCCCGATCGCCGCGTGGCTGAAGTCGACCGGCCCGGCGAATTTGGCGTTCTTGAAAAAGGCGGCGCCCCCAACCGCGACCCCGTTGAAGTCGGCTGCGCGGTCGACACAAGCGAACTCGACGCCCTCGGCCACAAGCTGGCCCGCGATCTTCGCGCCGCCAAAGTCGGCGGCGGCGGCGAAAACCGCATTCGAGAAGAATGCCGCGCCGTCGACGCTCACCCTCTGAAAACGCGCGGCCTTTTCGAATCGGCTGCCCTCGAACGAGACGTCCCTCGCGAATCGGCTGCCCGAGAAATCGACCTCGCCGGCGAACCGGCAGTTTTCCAGCCAGACCTCGTGATGTACCTCGGCGTTTACCAGTTCGATGGGCTCGCGGACGACGGCGCCGGAGATTCGCACCCCGTGCCTGTGCAGCTCGGCGCCGTCGGGCGGAAACGTCAGAAGCGCCATGAGGAAGTCCGCGCCCAACGCGCGATCTTTTTCGTCGGGGAATATGGCCGCGAGATCGGCGGTCTCGCCGAAGGCAAGCTGTTCGAGAATCCAATCTTCGGCGGAGCGGTTTGTCTCGTTCACTCGATCACTCTCCGGCAGAGCGGGTAGCCGCATCGAACCTGTATTCGTGGGTTAGCGCGCCGGCTAACCACTTTCGAGAAGCTTATCCACCGCTCTTTCGAGCTCCGTGTCTCGCAGGCCTACATGCCGTACGACGCCGTTTAGGTCCAGCAAAAATGTGGCCGGGACATACTCGACCCCGTAAGCGTCGGAGATATCGTAGCCGTCCACCTCGAGTTCATAAATCTGAGGCCATTCGATCTGCGCTTTCTCCACATAAGCTTCGAGTTGAGACAACTCGATATCGAGACTGATACCGAGCACATGAAAGTCCTTGCCCTTATGCTTCTCGTATATCCTCTTTATATTCGGCGTTTCTTCAACGCATGGAGGACACCACGTAGCCCAAAAATCCAAGAGGACAACTTTGCCTTGTAAGTCGGAAAGCTTAATCATATCTCCGGCAATATCTCTTGCGCTGATATCCGGAGCCGGTTTGTCCATCAGGGGATCGGCGCAGCCGGCCGCAAGCGCAGCAAATGCAATCAGGAAAGCGATCGATTGAATTCTTTGCATTACGCTTCCCTCGATTCAGAAAAGTGGTGGAACGCAACGATTTCATCTCGCAAGACAACCATACTATTCCCCTGAGCCGGCGTTCTTGAGAATCTCAACGGTGTCGGCATGGCCGTTCGTCTTCGCGTACATCGCGGCGGTCCAGCCAGGCTCGTTGCGCGCGCCGGCGTCGGCGCCCCTTTCGAGAAGGAGCCTCACCGTCTCGTTGTGGCCTCCCGCCGCTGCGACCATGAGGGCCGTATGCCCTTCCTCCGCCCTTTCATTCACCTCGGCGCCCTTATCCAGCAACACCTCCACAAAATCGGTGAAGGCCTTGGCCGCCGCGATCATGAGGGCGTTGAGGCCCGTCTCTTTATCCTTTGCGCCGGGCTCCGCGCCGTATCCCAGGAGCACCCGCGCGACCGCGACGTGGCCTCCCGCCGCCGCCACTATCAGCGGTGTCGCGCCCGTATCCTTGTCCTTCGCATTGGCGTTTGCCCCTCTGTCGAGAAGGACGCGCACGGCGTGCTCCGACCCTCTGGAGGCGGCGATCATCAGGGCTTTTTCGGGGTTCGGCTCGGCAGGCGACATGGTCGGGCTCCTTTGAAGGTGGACGCTCTTCGACGGCGGACCGTTCGATCATTCACACACAGATGATAACAACCATCGCGAGGAGATGTCAATTTTGATCCGTCTCGCCCGGCGCGGCGTCAGGGCATCGGGGCGACGGGCGGAATAAATCGAGGCGCTCGCGACGCTTCCCCGCCCCCCTATTGCAGGTAACCCAGCTTCCTCAGGTTCTCTCTCGCTGCGGGATCGATTTTCGGCAGGTCCAGGGCGGCCGCGCTTTGCGACTCTTCTATCAGGGGCGCAAGTCGCGACAGGAACCGTTTTTCAAGGTCGGGCTTTTCCCCATATAGATTGTTCTCCTCGGCGGGATCCTCCACAATATCATATAACTCGTGATCGCCCTCGGAGTTCCACAAAAACTTATAGTTCCCGTCATACGCGGCCTTCAGATCCCTGTCGAAACGCTTCCCGAACGACAGAACCCAAGCGACGTCACGCGTGCTCTCGGCGACGAGAATCTGCTGCTTATCGTCAAGCGTTGCGCTCGCGACAGTGTCGGGAATCGGGAGCCCAACGTATTCCAGCACGGTCGGCATGATGCCCACCGTCGACACGCGACGCTCCACTACGCCCTTCCTGCCGTCGGCGGAGGGATACTTGATTATAAGGGGAACGCGCACCAGCTCCTCGTAAAGCGCGCGTCCGTGCCCCAGCAGCCGGTGCTCGCCGAAGCTCTCTCCATGGTCAGAGGTCACGACGATCAGCGTCGAATCATAAACATCCCGCCGCTTCATCTCGAAAAAGAGCCGCTCGATCTGCTTGTCCATAAATTTTATCTCGCCCGCGTACTGCGAGAGCAGCGTTTGGCGCTCGGTATCCGTCAATCCCCTCGCGCCCTTGAATACGTCGTCGTAATGGCCGTCGTGAATTGCGACCAACTCTTCCGGCGCCTCGGGATCGCCCCACGGCTCGGGCGGAATATACGGGTTGTGCGCGTCGTAATAGTTGAGGAAAAGAAAAAACGGCCCCTCGTCCGCCGCGTTCAGGCGGACCGCCAGCCAGTCGGCGGCCAGCGACGTCGTGGCGGAGGCGCTGCGATAGAATTCCACTCCCTTGTAGGAACGCAGGTTGCCCTCGAGATAATCATCGAATCCCCGGTCGGTACCGAACCGCGAATGAAGCAACGGCCCTCCGATTATCGCGCCCGTTCGGTAGCCGGCCTTCCTCAACTCCTCGGCCAGCGTCGGCAGGTCGGGACTAAGCCTGTTCGCCTTGAAAAGCTCGCTCCCGACTTCGGTGTCGGCCCTGACATAGTGGGCGCGGTGGCGCGTGGGCAGCACACCCGTGAAAATCGAGGCGTGCGACGGCAGCGTCCACGACGACGGCGAGATCGCGTTCCTGTAGAGGACGCCCTCGGCGGCCAGCTTGTCGATGGCGGGCGTAATCTTTTCGTTAACGCCGTACGCCGAGACATAGTCCCACCGCACCGTATCGAGTGTGATGAGCAGGACGTTCGGCCGCGAGCGCTCGCCGCGCGATTGATAGAGCGCAACCGCCGCGACAACGAGCAGGCAGCCTATGATTATTACTATGATCCCCTTACGCATTCCACCTCTCCCTCTCCAGCACCAGCCGATACGCCGCGCCGCATCCGAACCGGATGAAAACCTCGCGGGGCTTCCTTTTGATACTTTGCAGCCGTCTCATCAACCCTACTATAATGGATAACGCCATCCTTTTTCAAGAACGAGCGGCCACCCGCGAATCGCCGCTGACATGAGATGGCGGCGAGCCGCCGCTGGCATGAGATGCTTCGCATCTCTCTTTCGGCGATGCATTCCGCCGACCAGGTCCGCCCGACAACCGCGCCACCATGAGAACTGTCCGCCGTTATGCGTGGATCCATCACCCAGGAAACCGCCTCAGAATTACGGGCGGTGAGTCGGCCCCGCCGATATTCGCCAGGGGAGGGATGCGGAGCATCCCCTGCCAGCGGCGGCTCGCCGCAAAGGTTGAATGGGGGGTGCGGTCGTGCTATAATTTGACGCAAACAAACGCATATGGAATGGCCCTTTCTGTGAATGCTCGGATCGCCAAAAAAGAGCGGCTCGACAAGCTTCTCGTCGAGTTGAAGCTGTGTCCGACGCGCGCGAAGGCCAGGGGCCTGATCCTGGCCGGTCGCGTCAAGGTGGATTCTCATGTCGTCGACAAGGCGGGCGCGCAGATCGCGGCGGGAAGCGAAGTGCAAATCGCGGAGCAGAGCCGATTCGTCGGACGCGGCGGCGAGAAGCTCGATTTCGCGATCGAGCGTTTCGCGCCCGAAATCGAGGGGAGGACGGCGCTCGACGTCGGCGCATCGACCGGCGGCTTCACCGATTGCCTTTTGCAACGCGGCGCCGCCAGGGTCTACGCGGTCGATGTCGGCTACGGGCAGCTCGCGTGGTCGTTGCGCAACGACCCGCGCGTGGTCGTCATCGAGCGGACCAACGCTCGCGCGCTTCGGCCGGAGATGTTCGACGAGCGCCCCGAGATCGCTACGATCGACGTCTCATTCATTTCGCTCACCCTCGTTCTCGGGCCGGTCGCCGACGCGCTGGTCGAACGCGGCGAGATTATCGCGCTGATCAAGCCACAGTTCGAGGCCGGCCGCGAGCAAGTGGGCAAGGGAGGCGTCGTCCGCGACCCGGCGGTGCACGAGCAGGTTATTGAAAAAATCGACTCTTTCGCCCGAAAATCAGGGCTCGTCTCGAGGGGCGTCGTCGAATCGCCTCTGCTGGGCCCGGCCGGCAACAAGGAATTTTTCATTCATCTCGTGAAAGCCGAGTAGCGCGCGTATAGCGGCGAACTCGGAAAGGGATGGTCACCATGAATAGATGTCCGAAGTGCAGGGGCGCCATGGACCGACGCGAGGCCGAGGGCCATTATGGCGCGAAGCTGTTCATTTTCCAATGCCCGGAATGCCTGGGCCTGTGGGTCGACGGAGAAGTGGTCACCGCGCTCAGTCACGACTCCGCGGTCGAAGCCGAGACCGACGTCGATTTCGAGGACATATCCACCGAGCCGCGTGAGATAGCGGCGTTTTGCCCCCGGTGTGAAACCAACCTCATGGAGCAGAGCGGAGGCGGCCTGCCGCAAGGGCTGCACGTCGACTACTGCAGGGGCTGCAACGGGTTTTGGTTCGACAAGGGCGAACTGATGATATACAAGAGCCACGTCGAGAACAAGCGCAAGAAGTTCAGGGACAGGGAACAGGAGAAGCGAAGGAAAAAGGCGTCGCAGGCGCGGAGTCCCGCAAGCGGAGCGGGGATGGTGCTGAGATTCCTCAACACCAAAATCCACACGCCTTTGCTGTGAGCCGCCCGCGCTCGGGTAACCGCCGTTCAAGCCGATAGATTTTTTCGTCAACCGTGGCGGAGCGATAAAGATATGGTTTCGAAAGAAAAGCAGCCGATAAAACGAATCGGTCTCGTTGTGAACCCTACAAAGACCGCCGCCTTTCCTTTGATCGAGCGCGTCATCGACTGGCTCAAGGAAAAGGGAGTCGACGTGCTGCTCGACTCGTCGGTCGCCGACGCCATCGACGCCGACGTCGAGTTCTCTCCCGTCGGCGAGATGCCCGGGCGTGTCGACCTCATGGTCGCGTTTGGCGGCGACGGCACCATGCTCAGCGTCGCGCAGCAGATGAACGAGGAGCAGACACCGCTGATGGGCGTGAAAGTCGGCGGCCTCGGATTCCTGACCGGCGTCACCGAGGACGAAGTGTTCACGACGCTCGAAGAGACGCTGGCCGGCCGCCACAGGATCGAGCGACGCATGACGCTCGGCTGCACGGTCGCCCATGCGGACGGCTCGAGCCATCGCGAGACCGTCGCGCTCAACGACGTGGTCATACAGCGCAACTCGCTCGAGCGCATGCTCACGATCGAGACATACGTCGACGACGAATTCCTCGCCTCGTACGCGTGCGACGGACTCATAATATCCACTCCGACGGGCTCGACCGCGCATTCGCTTTCCGCCGGGGGCCCGATCGTGCATCCGCGGGTCGAGGCGATACTGGTCACGCCGATATGCCCGCACATGCTCACCAACCGTCCGCTCGTGCTTTCCTCGAGCCAGGAGCTGCGGGCGGTCGTCGTTTCCGAGCGCGCGACGGCGGGCGTAATGATCGACGGTCAGATCGCGATCAAGTTACATCCGGGCGACGAGATTCTCGTCCGCAAGTCGCCGCTCACCATACTCCTTGCGGCCTCGGCGGGCAAGAGCTACTTCGAGGTGCTGCGCACCAAGCTCAACTGGGGGCGCAGATAACGATGCTCGACACCCTCCACATTCGGAACCTGGCCCTCATAGACGACCTAGTGCTGCCGTGGAAGCCCGGCCTCAATGTGCTTACCGGGGAGACGGGAGCGGGAAAATCGATAATAGTCGACGCCATGAGCCTGCTGCTCGGCGAGAGAGCGACGCCGGCTTTCGTCAGAAAGGGCGCGGCCCGCGCCGACATCGAGGCGCTTTTCGATGTGTCACACCTCGGCGGGATTAAGGACCTCCTCGAATTGATGGAACTTGATTCCGCTGGCGACGAAATCGTGCTGAGGCGCGTCATCAACGCTCAGGGAAAGAGCCGATGCTTCCTGAACGGAACCGTCGTCACGCGAAACACCCTGTCCAAGGTCGGCTCCCTGCTTGTAGACATGCACGGTCAGCATGAACATCAATCTCTGATGCAGACCGGCAGGCATCTCGCTTTCCTCGATGATTTCGCCGGTCTGAACGCCGACGTCGCATACGTGCGCCAGGCCTACCGGCATCTCAAGCGCCGCATCTCGGAACTCGAGCGCCTCGTCGCAAAGGAAGCCACGCGCGACGAGCGGCTCGCCGAACTCGAGGAGGACCTGGCGCGCCTGGACTCGGCCGACCTCAAGCGGGGTGAAGAGGAAGAGGCCAGGTCGCGCAGAAACCTTATCGCCAACGCGGAGAAAATCCACAGGCTCGCTTCCGAAGCTCACGACATGTTGTTCGCCGGAGAGACATTTCAGTCGCCCATCGTGAACACCTGGGGCGCCATCATGCAGATCCTCAAGGAGATTTCCGACATTGACGAGACAATTCGGGAGCCGTTGAAAGGATACGAGGAGATCCGGTTCAAGTTTGACGAGTTGGCCCAGACACTGCAATCCTACATCCATGGGATCGAATACGATCCCATGGATCTCGAGAATCTGGAGAGGCGCCTCGAGACAATAGCGAAACTCAAGCGCCGACACGACTGCGCCTCGCTGGAAGAGCTCCTGGAGGCGCGGGACCGGATGCGCGAGCAACACAGCCGCCTGACGGGGTCGTGGGATGAGAGGACCAGGCTCAAGGGCGAAGTGGAACGCCAGCGCGAGGAAATCGGGGAACTCTCCTTCGTACTTTCGCAGAAAAGGAGTGAGGCCGCGGGTCGCCTCGAAAAGAAGATTCTCCTCCACCTGCGCGACCTCGGCATGAAAAAAGCGAGGTTCGAAGTTTCCATCCGACAGGAGGCGGCGCCGGACGGGCTCATTCATCACCGGGACAAGCGCTGGAAACTCTGGAGCACCGGCGTCGACAAGGCGGAATTCCTTTTCTCCGCTAACGTGGGCGAGCCGGTCAAAGAGCTAAAGGCGATAGCGTCGGGAGGCGAGATCTCCCGGATCATGCTCGCGATCCGCACGGTTCTGGCCGAGGCGGATAAAGTGCCCGTGATTATTTTCGACGAGATCGACTCCGGTGTCGGCGCCAGCATGGGCATGGCTATAGCCGAAAAGCTCGCCGCGGTGGCCAACTCGCAACAGGTGATCTGCGTCACACACCTGCCTCAGATCGCCGCCATGGCCAACAACCACGTGGTCGTCGGTAAATCCGTCGCTAACAATCGTACCAGGACCGAGGTAAGCCATCCACAGGGCGAGGAGCGCACCCACGAAATCGCCAGGATGCTTGGAGGCGAGGCCACCGGCAAAATCACGCTCAGACACGCGCGGGAACTCCTTGCGCTCGCCCGAAAGAAGAAATGAACACCCCCGGGATCGCTTCCAAACCCCTGCTGCTCCTCTTCGCGGCCTGCCTGCTTCCGCTCTCCCCGCACCCGGCCCGGGCCGCTTCGCCGGGCGAGGAGAAGACCCACCTTCGCGGACGCGAATTCGACGTGCTCGCCATTACGCGACCGGGCCTCATCTTCGACGCCGCCACCGGCGACCTCGACGGCGACGGGAAGACCGACCTGCTGCTGTTTCACAAGCCTTCCAAGGAGACATACGAGAAGTTCTGCACGGTATACTTTCAGCGAAAGGGGAAATTCCCCGAGTCACAATCGGCCGAGATAAGTCTCGGCGAAACCGTCAGCGCCGTCGACGTCGAGGATATCGACGGCGACGGAAGGGATGAGCTGTGCGCGTTCGACGGCGGCGGCATGACCGTGTTCGCGCTCGACGGCGAATCCTCCTTTGAATCGAGCAGGGCGTTCGAGTTTCCAAACCTGCTGCCCTCGTCCGCCCGGCGCGTCGTCCGCGTCGACTGGATAGCCGACCTCGACTCCGACGGCGCGAGCGACGTGATCCTCCCCACCGCCGACGGCCTGCGCCTGTTCGTCCAGGGAAAAGACGGCGGATTCTCGGATGCGAAAACATTCGAGCTGCCGGTGAGGGCCTCTGTCGGCGCGGACGGCGGGCAACACCGCATCGGCTACAGGCTGCCCACTCTCAAATTCTCCGACTTCGACGGCGACGGACACACCGACGTCGGCGCGTTCGACCTCGAACAGATGACGTTCTTTCTTACGGACGGCGCCCCGGCGCCGGGCCGGCGCGTCGCTTCGCCGCTCGTGGTTGAGTTTACGAAGGATTTCGTCGCCGGAACCGCATTTCCCGACCTCAACTCCGACGGCATACCCGACGCCGCGCTCGTGCTGATGTCGCAGAAAAAAAACCTGCAATCCGAGACTCGCATATATTTCGGCAAACCGGACTTCACGTATGGAGACGAACCATCAAACGTCTATTCGGGCGAGACCAGCCTGATGGCGCCGATGTTCCTCGACGCCGACGGCGACGGGAAAATGGAAATGCTGCTGCAGAACATCAACCTGGACTTCGGCTTCTTCCTCAACTACTTTCTGAGAAATCGGGTGAAAGTGGTCGCCGAGATCATGAGGTTCGGCAAGGATGGCGTGTACGAGGACAAGCCCGCCGTCAAAAGGGCAATATACGTGCGCGCAAGCGAGACGGGGACCGAGCCCGCGCGCGGCATCGGCGATTTTGACGGCGACGGCCTCGACGACCTCGCTGTCGGAACCGATGAGAACCGGCTCGCGTTTTTCTTATCGGATAAAGAGAAGCTCGTTCCCGCGCGGCCAACGTTCGAATTGAGAGTGCCCGCCTACGGAAACATGAAGACGCTCGACCTCAACGGCGACGCCCGCGCCGACCTGATCATCCTCTACCCGCAAGACGGCATGTCCAACAAAGCAACACTAATCCTCTCTGAATAAGCAACAGCCAAGCTACAACCTTTTTGCGCCGAGTCGGCGCTGACATGAGATGCTCCGCATCTCTTTCCTGACGTGCTTCGCTCAACTTGAGCCACATAAATACATATGAATGAATCACACGCTGGGGCAAAGGCTTCTTTCAAACGGCGTGTCGAGTCCGTGACTCTCGCCGCTGCGGAGCTAGTGCATTTCCCAGCCGCCGGATATGTTGATCGCCTGGCCGGTCATGTAGGCCGCGTCGTCGGAGCAAAGGAACGCCACCACGCCCGCGACGTCTTCCGGCGCGCCCCCGCGACCGATCGGGATATTCTTTATCTTTTCGGCCACGATCTCATCGACGGTTACCCCGGCCGCCTCGGCCATCTTCTCGTGTCCCTCGCGCATCAACTCGGTGTCGATGTAGCCCGGACACACCGCGTTGATGTTTATCCCGAAGGGCGCAAGCTCTAGCGCCATCGTGCGCGTGAGGCCGATGACGGCCATTTTGGCCGCGATATATGCGGCGAGATAGACGGTCGGCGTCTTGGCCGTGCGCGAAGAGAGGTTCACTATTCTGCCGCCTTCGCCCCTGGCGAGCATCTGCTGCGCCGCCGCCTTCGAGCACAGAAAAGTACCTGTCGCGTTGATCTCGAGCGTCTTGCGCCAGGCCCATTCCTCCATCATCATGACGGGCGCGGCGCCGGGACTGCCGCCGGCGTTGTTGACGAGGATGTCAATGCGCCCGAGTTCCGAGACCGTCTGCTCGACCATCGCCCCGACCTCGTCGCTGTTGGTAACGTCGCACCTTATCGCTGTTGCGTTGACGCCCAGCGCGCGCAGTTCGTCGGCCGTGTTGTTCAGTTGTCCCCACGAGCCCATGCCATAGCCGGGCGCGTCCTCGAAGTCGGCGCATATGTCGCTTATAGCCACGTCGGCGCCCTCGGCGGCGAGCCGCCTGGCGATACCGGCGCCGATTCCCGTCGTCCTGCCCACGCCGGTCACCAACGCCACTTTGCCCTTGAATCTGTCCATATCTCAGCTCCTCCGAATTTGCTTCCTACAAACTGGAAACGATGATATATAATACCTGATAACTTCCAGGACATTCCACAAGAATATCAGAACCGAGGAGGGTGAAGTGAATCCGGGAATATACAAGGCCGAAGAGATGCTGTATCCGAACATGCGCGATCTCGACCGCGACAAGACGCTCTGCATCCTGCCGATGAGCGCGCTCGAGGTGCACGGTCATCATCTGCCGATGGGAATGGACACGTGGTTCGCCGCGATGAACGCCGCCGACCTCGCCGAGGAGTTCGCGGGGGCGCATCCGGACTGGACGATTGTGCTCTACCCGCCGCTGACGCTGGGCTGCGACGTACTGCCGCTGCCGGGCTCGATCGCCGTCAAGCCTTACGTCGTGCGCGACGCGCTGATCGGGTTCGGCGACTCGCTCGCCAAGCACGGATTCAAATACATCGTCGTGACCAACGGCCACGGCGGCCCGCGCCAGCCTCCCGCGCAGGAGGAGGCGTGCGTGCGCGTGAGCAAGAAACACAACATCGCGATGATCGCGCCCTCGATGAAGGTGATGTATCCGTATCCCACCGGCGGGGCGACCCCTCGGATCGAGGCCGAGATCGGGCGAGAGCTGACCGACGTCGAAAAAGAAGCGCTGAGCACGGGCGGGGAACACGCCGCCGTGATGGAAACCTCACTCTTGCTGGCATACAAGCCCGAGCTGGTCGAGGAATCGTATAAGGAATGCGAGATGGACGGCCCGCCGCGCGTGCCCTCGGTTGCGGCGATCGGAACCGTTTTCACGGCCCCGATGAAAATTCTCGGCATGAAGGACGCAGCCGCAACGGTCTCGCTGATCTTCGACTCGCTCGCGCGAAACGTCGGGTGGATGCTGAACTCGAAGAACGGATACGGCGGCCACGAGGTCACCTACATGGGCAATCCCTCGGCGGCCTCGCCCGAGCTTGGAAGGGCGCTGAGGAAGCTGATCGCGCGCGACTTATGCGCCGAAGTCGACGACGTCATAGACGGCCGCACCCGGCCCGACGAGGTCCACAGCATCTACTGGAAGATACCGGTCGCGCGAACGAATTTTCTCAGGAACCTGGCGACTGCCGGCGTCATTCTGCTCGCCCTCATCCTGATGCTGATTGCATCTCTGGGCGGTTCTTGATTCTATCTGCGCACGGTCGCTGCGCGACCAAGGAGACAGGTCACATGAAACCTAACAAGCTTGCGCTGTCGCTTCTGCTTTTTACCGCCGGCGGGACAACCCTGTACTGGATTCTTGTCTTCCTCGGGGTCTTCCCGGTGACCGACATCGTCCCGGGTTACAGAACCTGGTTCATGTCGTTCCCCCTGGCGGACGGTTGGATGGCGGCGTCGGCGCTGATCTCGGCGGTCTATCTATTGAAGGGCGACCGAAGGGCGGGCTTGTTCGGCGCCTGCGCCGGCTCGGCCATGATATTCCTGGGACTCTACGCTCTCCTTTACGGGATCAACACCGGCCTGTTGTTCACGCTTACGGTCGACGAGATCATCGAGATATGCATTAAGGTCTATTGCCTGTCGGTCGGATCGTACTTCATCTATTTTTCCTGGGGACTCCTTAAATCCGGGCCGCAAGCCGACGCGTGAACCGGGCGTGGCGCGCAAGCCGGGCGTGGAACGTAGCGCGACGCCTATTCGAAGCGGACCTCCACTTCCTCCTGCAGTTCGAATTTGAGTCCTTCGATATCTTTCAGGAGTTCCTTTATCTCCTCTATTCCCTCGGGTTGTTTCGCGTTCAGTTTTTTGAGCGTTTCGGCGTCGTCCATGATCGCGTCGAAATCCATTTCGAGCAGGGTCACGGTGTTTCCGTCGACGTTGGCCGCGTCGGTCTCGACGATCTCACCATTGAAATCGATCTTGACGGCGAAATGCATTCCCTTGAACATCATCTTCATCATTTGCATCCCGGCTTCTTCCATTTCGGGCGACACATCCATTTGCTCCGAAGAGATTTTCCCGGAATTTTCGTCGTCGCTCTCGTCCGACTCCGGCATCCGAATTGTCAACGTCGAGTAGTCCTCGCCCGCGTTGAAACTGAACCTTATGGGCTCTTCTTTTTTCGAACCGCTTTGCCCGCCCCCGCTCGGCACGGCGTTGCCCTGGTTCTGGTCGATGTCGATCTTGCTTATGTCGTCGAAGGCGTAGACGACCGTGAAATATTTCATGCGGTCATCCTGGCTTTCCTTCACGGAAACAAATCTCACGCCCTTGCCGAACTGCTTGGCGTCGTCCGCGAACTGTTCCTTGCTGAAAGGTTTCGCCCCTTCCCCTTCGCCCGACATTGAGGCGGCCATGTTCGCCATCTCCTTGCCGACGCCGATCTTCTCGATGATCCGCCCCGACCCGTCGCGGTTGAGCTCGACCGTCGTCTCCACGCTGATGCAGCCCGCAAGCGCTATCGCCGACAACACAACGAGCAAAAACCTCCAAGCTTTTTCCATGTTCCGCCTCCTTTTGTTCAGCGCATAACATGTCGGAAAAAACCGGTCGGCCCCGCGCCAACCGCGGTTTCCATTGTCCATGCGTTGGTGGCGCGACCATTATTCCTCATCGAGGGCTTGCTTGAGCAGTTCGGCGATCTTCACGCGGCCGTCAGAGGTATCCGTTCTCGCGGAACCAATCGATTGCGCTCTTGATGCTTTCGCGGATAGGTGTTTGCGGCATGCCGAGTTCGTCGATGGCCTTCGACGAGTCCCAGAACGAGTACTCGCTCCCCACGCGCACCCATGCGGCGGTCGTGACGGGCGCCTTGCGCGTGAGCTCGGCGAGGCCCTGGTAAAGATAGCCGGAAACCACCGCGACCGATTTGGGAATCCTTATGGAAGGCGACTTGCCGCCGCCGATCTGCGCGATGAGGTCGAAATATTCCTTGACGGAAACGTTGGCGTTGCCGAGGACATACTTCTCTCCCGGCTTTCCCTTTTCCATGGCGAGCGTGTGTCCCTTTGCGGTGTCGCCGATGTCGGAGACATTTATGCCGCCGTCGACGTAGCCGGGCAGCTTACCCTTGATGATGTTGATGATGAGTTGGCCGTTAGGGGTGGGCGCGATGTCGCGGGCGCCGCAGGGGTTGGTGGGATTGACGATCACGACCGGCAGCCCGCGCCTGTGATAGTCGAGCGCCGTCTGCTCGGCCCGAAACTTCGAGAGGTAATAATGATCCTTTGTATGCCACAGGTTGAACCGCGCCGACTCGTCGGCGGGACGCTCCTTGCCGTGCGCGCCGAGCGCGGCGACGGAGCTTGTGTAGACGACCTTCTTGATTTTCTTTTGCAGGCACGCCTCCAGAACGTTCCTCGTTCCCTGCACGTTCACCCAATACATCATTTTCGGGTCGGGAAGCCAGATCGCGTATTTGGCCGCGAGGTGAAACACGCGGTCGCACCCGCGCAGCGCTTCGTTTATCGAATGGAAATCGGTAATATCGCCGTATACAAGCTCGACGTCGAACCCGTCAAGGTTGCCTGGACTCTCACCTTTCAACACCAGAGCCTTGACTTTTTCGCCGCCCTCGAGCAATTCCCTGACTACGGAGGACCCGATGTATCCCGATCCTCCGGTGACAAGAATTTTCATTTCTTCCTCTCCGCCCGCATCGCGAGCCGACGCCGACTTTACGCCAATCACATGCAACAAACTTAGCACGCGAATGAAAAGAAGTCAACGGAAAAACCTCGGGATGGGCATTGCCGCCCATTGCCCTCGCATCGCGTTCGGGGACACAATTATATAAAGGATGACCTTATGAAGTTTCCCGCGGAAAGGAGAGCCAAATAATGCTTACGCTGGAAGAAGCCCACATGGGAAGGCTTGCCGGAGTGTTACTGCTCGCGCTTGCGCTCACGTTGCTTGCTGCTACGGCGGTGGGCGCGGAAGGCGAGGAGGAGAAGAGGACGCTCGGAGCCGTCTTCAACGACGGATGGATCTCTGGAACCATCGAGACGACATATCTGTTCGACAGGCAGCTCAACACTTTCGACGTCGACGTGGAAGTCAAGCGCGGCGTTGTGTATGTGATCGGATACGTCACGGACGTTTCCAAGCGCGACCGCGCCCTGGACGTGGCGCGTAATACGCGTGGAGTGAAGGAGGTCGTGGACAAGCTGATAGTTGATCCCGACTACAAAACGAAGCTGGCGCAAGGGAAGCTCTTCGACCAGGGTATCGACGATCACTGGATGTCGCAAAGAATCAAAACGCGACTCATAGCCGATCCCAAAGTCACGGGCACATGGATCGGCGTCGAAGCCGAGGACGGCCTCGTGACTCTCAGGGGCACGGTCTATAAGCTGGGCGAGATCGAGAAAGCCGAAGAGATCGCCTCGGGAGTGCCGGGCGTCAAGGAAGTGAAAAACCAGATCGTTTGCTGCAGGATGTAGACTGGCCGAAAACCGGCCGGCGCACACAAAAAACGCGCGCGGCGCCGCATGACGCCGCGCGCGTTTGTTTCTTTTCTCCGGCTCCTAGCTCGCCGCCCGCGCCTTGCGTTTGCTCGGCGGTTTCTTCTTCAACAGGTGCCGCGAAAGGCGTTTTCCGAGACCGATGATCGTGAGCACCGTCGGCCTGTCAAGCGCCTCGGGGAACGTGCTCGCGTCGCAAACGTAGAGGCCCTCGACCTCCGTCTGAAGGTTCTTGTCAAGCATATCGTCTATGCGCACCGTGCCGCTCGGATGAGTCCCTCGAAGCGGCGAGACAAAAATCGAATCGGGATCGCAGCCCGCGCGTATCAGAATCTTTCTGCACACGATCGAGGCGTGATTCAGGCGGCCCTGGTCGCGCTCGGTCATCGGCTTGCTGATCTTGCCCTCCATCGTGATGCCGCCCGCTATCTCGTCCTTCACCTTGATCATCATGCCGAACGTTTTGCGGTAATGGACCGCCGTGAAAGGATACTTCGGCCCCTTGAGCGTCATGATGAGCGGATAGAGCATCCACGGATCGATCAGCGTGCTGAGCATGTAGCCGTTGTCGTCGTCGCACCACGAGACGGTCATTGGCGGATCGACCGCGTTGCCGCGCGCCTTGGACACGCCATAGACAATAACCGTCGGGTCCATCGTCATCCCCTTGCCCGCGTCGAACAGGCCCGAGTGCTGCAGGATAACCGGCGTGCCGATTCCGCCCGCGGACACGACAACCGTGTCGGCGTGAACCTCGAACGGATCGCCGCCGTTGAGCTTGCCGCGCACGCCGACCGCCTGGCCGTGATCGACCATGACGTCGGTCACTCTAGCTTCGGTCAGCAGCTCGCAGCCGGCCGCGACCGCGTCGTCGACGAATTCGCTCGCGGTCCACTTCGCGCCGCAACGGCACCCGAGCATGCACTTGGCGCCGCAGTCGAACTGCGCGCGCGTCGAATCCATGAACTTGTCCTGCGGCTGGAAGTCGTAGCCGAGATCGTTAGCCGCCTCCATCATCTGCTTCGACGCGGGGCCGAGCAGATGATCGGGCAGAGGCGCGATCTTTAGCTCCTCGATGGTCTCGTTGACCTCGGTGTCGATGTCGACCTTGTACTTATCCTTCAGCCACTCCGGCGGCTTGGAGGCGCATCCGCAAAAAAGGTTCGTCGCGCCACCGACGAGCAGCGGGCGGGTGATGTTCAGGCCCTCTTTCGTCATCAGCAGGCCCATCTTGTCGCAGTAGAGCAGGCATCCGAAATGCGTTCCGTAATAGAACTTGCCGCGCTGATCCTTGCCGCGTTCGAGCAGGACGACCTTCTTGCCTGCGCGCGCTAGCTGCCGCGCGACCGTCGCCCCGCCAGGCCCCGAGCCGACTACGACTACATCCGCTTCTTTTTTCCTGAATGTGGCTGCCACAACAACCTCCCGTAATCAATCACTAAGGGGAACCATGCAAACCAATGCGCCCAATCCCTGCGCAATTCTATCGCAATGTGCCCCCCAAACGCAAGCAAGCGGCCTCAAACCGACGATTCTCAAGAAAAAAGACGGACAACTTTTCAGCGCGGCCCCATACGGCGGAGCTCTCTCGGCGCTGTAATGAGAGAATTATCGCGCAGTTAACCCCAAGCCGGAACGCAGGGCGTGAAATGACATCGGCGGAGAATGCGGGAGGATCAGGTTTTCGGCGTGTGTTTGTGCAGAGCGATCTTCATAAAGGGTTTCTCAATAGCTATGTGCAATATGGCGGCGACGACCAGGATGCTTGCCAGAATGAGCAGGGCTACCAAAGATGCATGGGGAGGTCCGTTGTCTCGTATGAAGTAAATGATCGGCATGTGCCATAAATAGGCGCTGAAGCTGACTATCCCCGTGAATCGCAGGAGCCTGGATTCCAGAATTTTGCGAATAAAGCCTATGCCGTTCAGATAGAAGAAGATAAAACATGACCATAGGAAGCCTATCTGGAGAAAATCTGTGCTGGGATTGAAGGCCCCGTAATATTTCCCGGCGAAGAGTGACCAGAAGTGTGGAATGAGGATAAATATGACAAGAAATATCAGCGCAGACATCCCTTCAAAGAGAATTTTCACATAGATCGACTTGACGCCTTCGGCTCTGGCCAATCTGGAATGCATAAGGGCGGTTAAGGATCCAGCCAAGAAGATTGGCAAGTACGGCCACAAGGCCACCTCGCCTATTTCCCATTTATGGGTAGGCCAGTGGATGAGAACGACAGAAAAAATCCCCGCACTCATTAAAAGGAAGACAACGCACATGCGGTTCCTGGAGGCGGCGGCAAGCACGAAGGCCACAACTGGCAATGCAAAATAGAATTTGAATTCTACCGGGATTGTCCAGAAGACGCCGTATCCTTTAAGCAAGGCGATATGCCACACGACATCTTCGAATGAGAATACGGCAAAATTGCGGAGACCAAAAATTGAAACACACATGTAGCTAATAAGGAGAACGACCACATATGGAGGAAATATCCTGAGAAAGCGTCGTGTGAAGTATCTCCGCCACAGATTGATATCAAGGAACTGCTTCAATGGTTTCTGTATGAGCGTAAGCGTCAGCAGGAATGAGCTAAGGGCAAAAAACAGGTACACGCCATAACGCCCGCCCCCTGAGAAATCAAGCCCGGGGAGTATGTGAATTCCCTCGTTGCTCATGTGGCTGAAGATTACAAACAGGAAGGCAATTCCCCGCAATCCATCCAGGGAATCTATTTGCTGGTTCGGCGAAGATGGTTTGTGAAAAAATATTCTTCTTCTTGTTTGGGAGGCCATGTAAAACAGTCCATGCGTTGACCGTCTGGTTTTCCTCTGCTCATTCGCAAGGGTTATTATTGTAGCAATGAATGGAGAAGAAAAACAAGATTAATGCCCTTGGTCAGACCCTGTGGAATAATCCGGCGTAAGAAAATGGGGGCCTAATGCCACCCTTCACTCAACCGGTTCCGCCTGATCGGACGGCTGCGCATCCAAAAGTTCGAAGCCCGTCGCCGGATCAAGCTTCCTGGCGGCGGGGCTATTGAGAATTTCGAGGAGGATCACTTCGCCGAGTTTCCAGACGTTGACGCCGGGGCGGATGCAGCCGGCGCGTGTCTGGCCGTTGCGCCCGAGAGCGGCGTGCATGTGCAGTTTCGGTTTTCCGTCCTCGCCGGGAAACAGGGTGCCGACGGCGGCGACCTCATGAACGCCGACCAGCTTATGCAGCACGGGCTCGGGCGGAAGCGTCTCGCCGTCCCTGGGACCGACGACGATGCTTCCGCCGTCGTCTATTCCGCCGACAAGCATGCACATGCCGCCGGCGATACCTTTGTCGGCGGCGAACTCCTCGATGGCGCGCGGCAGCTCGTCGCCGTCGTCGAGACTGATGACAAAAATCCGTCCGATATTGCCCTCGCTGTATTTCATTTCCTTCTCCCGTGAAAGCTCAATTTAATGTCAGCTTGGAAATCGTCGTGTCCTTAACGACCGGCCCGGCTCGGTTTTCCGATTTCGGCGTGGCTCCGTTCCCTGAATATCTCGACGGGATGCTCGGCCATTTTTTTCAGCGCCTTCTCTCCGGCCGCGGCGTCGAGACCGGGAAGAGCCTGCGCAATGAGCAGTTTCTTCTTTGTCGTGGGCGAGATGATGCGGTAGGCGCGCTCCTCGGCGACGTCGAATCCGTAAATGTATCCCCTCGGTATCGGCTTGCCGTAGAGGCTGAGCGAAAGGATAGTCTCGTCGGTCGGATTGCCGACCTCATGAATGCCGTCGTCGAGCGGAAGCGTGTACACGGTCTCGCCTGGCTCGATTGTGATTATGCTTTTCTCGACGAGCACGGCGCGCCCTTCGTCCGAGCCGTCGTCCTCACGCCTGTAGTTGATCGCCTCGAGCTTGCCGGTGACCGGGCCGATGACGCCCCAGGAGCCGTGATCGTGCACGGCCGTGTAGTGGCCGGGCGCCCACAAAAAGGCCCGCAGCGAAAACCTGTGGACGGGGTCGAGGCATAGCAGCAGCTCGTTGTCGAACATGGTCGCGTGCCTGAGATCGGGAAACGGCGCGCGTTCGATAGCGCCAAGGAGCATGTCGGCGAAAAGTTGTTTTTCCTTCTGCAGCTTCGGCAGCTCGCCACGCGTGAATTCGATCATCGCATCGACGTCGCTTGTCTCGGAAAACGCTTCCGCGCACCGCTTGCACAGCGAAGTAATCTCGTCGGGAATTTCCGAGTGGGAGATCATTTCTCTCCTTCTTTCCGGTCTTGCGCCGGGGGGGTTTCCATGGCGTCGAATTCGTGAAAATCCTCCTCATCGAGCGGCCACGAGCCGTGCCGCCGCACGCTCACCCACGGGGCGTAGGCCGGGTCGTCCTGATCGCTCGCGAGCGCGCGGACCTCGTCGCGATAATGCTTGAGCGCATTCTCGCGGCCATAGAGCTTGCGGTCCTCGCCGACCGGACACACCTTGACGCAGATTCCACAAGGATACCGTCCTTTTTCGGTCAGCAATTTTGACCTTTTCGCACAGGCGCGCTTGTCGTATTCGGCGACGAGCGCGTCTTCCTCGAATGTGAAAGCGTCGACGGGGCAGCAATCCACGCACGCGCGGCATCTTATGCAAAGCGTCTTGCGGAGCATCCTGTCGGGCGGGAGCTTCGCCTCGGTGAGAATGGAGACGAACCGTACCCGCGGACCATATTCCCTGGTAAGGATCGTGTGGTTGACGCCGACGTTGCCAAGGCCCGCGTATTGCGCGGCGAATATGTGGGCGAAGGCGGCCGCGGGCTTCTGAATCAGGACGTCGATTCTCGAGTAGCCGTCGCGGCTGAAGAAGATCGACGCATGCCCTCGCCGGTTCAGCCAGCGGGTGAGATCGAAGGCCATGTCGTCGAGTACCCTGTTGCACGTGCGGTAAAGCTCCATGTGCTGGGCCGAGGGCGTGGTCTCCACTATCGGCAGCGGCATTTGTAGGCCGATCACAATGACCGAGCGCGTCGACGGCCACAGGCGGTCGGGCCGGCGGGGTTCCGCAACCATGCCCGCCCTGTCCCATGCCTCCGGCGAGGCGACGCCCACGAGGTCGGCGCCGCGTCCTCTCAAATACTCGACAATCTCACCTTTAAGCTCTTTGCTCATTCCATTACCCGGGTTTGGTAATAAAGGGTAGGTTTACATCATATACTATGGCATCGCTTCGGAGGCCCCGTCAAGCGAGGACTGTATCGCCGAAAGAAAGCTCCCGAACCATGCGCGGCGCGCGATCTTGTCGGACCCGGCGGGTGGATCAGTCCAGAAACTTTGTGGCCGTTCTGATGTCGGACAAGGTGCCGCACAGAAATATGCGGTCCTTTGCGTTCAACACTGTATCGCCCCTGGGAACGATGAAAGTCTCCGTCGGCTCGTCGTACATGCAGGTGACGATAACTTTCCTGGGAAACCCTTCGGTGTTAACGATTTTGCCGACCGTTTCACCCAGGCACTTGGCTTTTTCGGGGATATCGAAAATGCAGATTTGGATTTCGCCGAGGCTTATCACTTTTCGCAGTTCGGGACTCTCGATGTTGACCATTATCTGCTCGATGAGCAGTTCCTGGCTGCGCGCAATGTTTTGCACGCCGACGGTTTTGTATACGGCCTCGTATTTGGGATCGTTCATCCTGACGATGACCTGCCGGACGTTGTGATGCTTTGCAAGCAGCGCGAACGCGAGGTTGTCCGAATCCCTCCGCATCGCGGCAACCACCACGTCGCATTTCTCGATGCCGGCGCTCTCGAGAATACTGAGATCGGTCGCGCCTCCGTTGACTGTCACCGCGCCCGTCGTGGCGTAGATGTCCTCGCACGTCTCGGGGTCTCTTTCGATGACGACGACGTCGTGCCGCTGCGCCACCAATTGGGTCGCAAGCCCCTTGCCTATCATGCCGCCGCCTCCGATGATTATGTACATGTCAGTCCTCCATGTCTTTTTAATACGCGCCGAGGCGGTCGCGTCCGCCTCCCACTCCTATCTCCAGGCCCTGCGGCTGAACAGGAGCAGGACCGGAAGTATCTCGAGACGGCCCGCCAGTATGCCGAATATGTACGTCAGTTTGACTATGGCCGGAAGCTCGGACATCTGCTGCACGCTGAAGAAGCAGGGGCCGATGTTGCCGACCGCCGAGAACATGCCGGAGAAACCCTGCCAGGCGTTCAGATCGGTGAAGAACGAGGTGATCAGCCCCCCGACGAGGATAAGCGTCAGCCAGCCGCCGAACAGGCCGATCACGCGCCTGAGTTCACCATCGGGAACGATCCTGCGATCGATCACGACCTCCGAGAGCGCCTTTCGCGGCAGCCTGAGTTTCACGATCTGGCCGGCGAAAGCCTTGAACAGGATGACTATCCTGAGCACCTTGAAGCCGCCGCTCGTCGAGCCGACGCAGCCGCCGATGAGCATCAGCATCAGGAATACCTGCTTCGACATCGCGGGAAAGAAAGGTTCATTGATGCTGGTCGTCCCGTATCCCGTGGTCGTGAAAATGGCGATAACCGTGAAGATCGTGTGCCTGAAGCCGCTCTCGACGTCGGCCGCCGACCGAAACGCTTCATACTGCCGGTGACTGTTTAGCATTATGAGGACGGTCAGCAAGAGGATCATTCCCACGTAGGTTCGAAGCTCGATGTTACCGAACGCGTCCCTGAGCCTGCCGCGCAGCATCTTGTAGTGCAATAGGAAATTGACCCCGCCGATCATCATGAAGAACGCGATCACGTATTCGATGGCCCTGTAATGTTTGTACCCCGCCTGGCGAAAATGATCTATGGAGGCGTCGTAGGTCGAGAACCCGCCGGTTGAAAGCGTTGTCAGGCTGTGACAGATCGCATCGAAAACGCTCAATCCCAGAAGCTTCAGGAGCGCCGCCTCACTGACGGTGAACAGAATGTAGATTCCCCACAGGATGACGGCCGTTCTGAAAATGCTCGGGGTCGGGCGGGCCGAGTCGATCTTGTGCGACTCGGCCGAGTAGAGCTGGAAGTACGTGTTGTTCGAGCGGAAAGTTATGGCGAGAAACAGGGTCAGGATGCCCAGGCCGCCCATCCACTGCATGAAGCTCCGCCAGAAAAGGATGCTCCGGGGAAGGGATTCGATGTCGGTAATAATCGTTATGCCCGTCGCCGTCAGTCCGCTGACGGCCTCGAAATAGGCGTCGAGCGGCGATAATCCAGCGCCGAGAATAAATGGGAGGCATCCGAAAAATGAAAGCACGCTCCACGCCAGCCCGCAGACCAGCATGCTCTGCAAAAAGTATAGCTGGCCGGGCCTGGTGAGCTTCCACAGCAGGAATCCGACAAGAAAGCTCAGCAACGACGACAGGATGAACACCCAGAACATCTCGCGCTCGCCGAAGATGAGCGCCACGATGAGCGGCAACAGGAGAAGAACTCCCAGCGCGATAATCAGAAAGCCCGAAAGGTGGAGTACCGTATGAAGGGTCTGCGAGCGTTTCATATTTCCCGATCAGATACCGATGTCGCTCCTGTCACGGCGCCCGCGTATCGAGCCTGGATGGAAAAAGAGACGGGAACAATATAATCCAGAAGCCCCCCCAATGCAACTACTTACACCCTACCCCAACCGCGCCCATAAGTCAAGCGGAAACTTGGGGCGAAGGAGGCCGGAGGGACATGAAAAAGCGACAGCGAAACACCGGAGGAAAGATCCGGCCGTCGATAGAAAGAGAGGGCCGGCGGCCGGCGGGGTGCGGCGCTCCTGCTCCGGCTTCGAAACAAGCGTCATTGCCCCGGGCGCACAGGCAGTCACACACAGACCGCATCCGACCCATCGGTCCAGATCGAGCTTCGCCACGCCGTCGCCATTCGTCTTCAGAAATGTTGCGCTCGAATTCCTCGTTGAGGTACTGCTCCATCATTTCGCGCAGGTCTCGGCCGAGCCTCAGCGCCTGGAACTCGAAGAGGCCGTGGACGAAGGGGATCGCGCAGTACGTCGGCGAGTCGAGTCCGTGGCTCCGCCGGATGCGCTTGCGCAATGAA
>SDBT01004394.1_pt1 | contig 23993 bp, 19 predicted proteins | sample 2277101 | NCBI WGS metagenome assembly SDBT01 (sample SAMN10404973, study PRJNA504765) | marine sediment metagenome | isolation source: marine sediment core GS10_PC15, 103 cmbsf | place: Arctic Ocean: Southern Knipovich Ridge | collected 2010 | reverse complement strand
ACAGGCGCCCTGAAGCCTTACCTTGACTACCCCATCAATCACATCTACAAGCTCCACATCTCCCCCATCGGCCCGCAACATCACCTTGATCTCCTCAAGTACCTTTTCTACCTTTTCTCTCATAAACATTTACTTCCCCTCTGTTTGCTCAGAGGCTGACGGGTTCAATAAATTGAACCCCTACGTTAACGCATTACTTGGGTTTAAATATTCATCGGTATGCCCTTATCCTTTAAATATCTTTTCACCTCACCGATCGAGAATTCCCGAAAGTGAAAGATAGAGGCAGCAAGCACAGCATCGGCCTTACCTTCGGTCAGGGCCTGATAAAGATGCTCCAAATTCCCCGCCCCTCCTGAAGCAATCACCGGCAACCCGGTTGACTCGGCAATGGAGCGAGTCAGCTCGAGGTCATACCCGTCCCTGGTCCCATCGGTATCAATGCTTGTGGGAAGGATCTCGCCTGCTCCTAAATCTTTCACCTTCTCAGCCCACTCGATTGCATCAAGGCCCATAGGGGTTCTTCCCCCGTTAATATAGACCTCCCAGCCCTCCCCTGCCCCCTTTCTTTTGGCATCAATGGCTACGATGATCTTCTGGCTTCCGAACCTCTCGGCGGCCTCCCGGATAAGTTGAGGGTTCTTCACCGCGGCCGTATTAATCGATACCTTGCTAACACCTGCCTGAAGGAGTCTCTCGATATCGGCAATCTCCCCAATCCCCCCTCCAACGGTCAGATGGATAGAGATCATCTCAGCCACCCTCTTTGCCAGATCCACGGTGGTCTTCCGCCCCTCAAAAGTGGCATTAATATCCAGGAAGGCAAGCTCATCAGCCCCTTCCTTCTCGTAGAAGGCGGCGTTTTCCACCGGGTCGCCGGCATCTCTCAGGTCAACAAAATGAACCCCCTTCACTACCCGGCCATCCTTTATATCCAGACAGGGGATAATTCTTTTATTTTCCATAACTAACCTCCTTGTCTCTTATATATATTCTATCGTGCTGGGTGGTTTCGGACTAAGATCATAAAGCACTTTGATTACCGAGGGTATCTCGGATGTTATTTTCTGCCCAAGCCTCCGGAGCACCTCCCAGGGTACCTCGGTCACCTCCGCAGTCATAGCATCCTTGCTCTCCACCGCTCTAACACAGATAATATCTCCAAAGGCCCTCTTTCCATCGATTACCCCGGTGGCTTTATCCTTTAGCAAAATTGCCGCTGCCAGAAATGGATGTAAATCCTTAAGTTCATTCTCAACTATGGTTGTTGCTTTCTTTAGTATCCCAACTCTTTCCCTGGTCACTTCTCCAATAACCCGGCAGGAAAGCCCTGGACCCGGGAAAGGCATCCTTTCGTAGCTTTCTTCGGGTAGACCCAACTGCTTAGCTACCTTCCTGACCTCATCCTTGTAGAGTTCTTTCAGAGGCTCGATCAACTTGAATCCATAGCTTTGGGAATCGATTCCTATCTGATCCAGGACATTGTGCTGGGTTTTTATCCTACCTTTCGTCTCCACTATATCCGCAGCAATAGTACCCTGGAGTAGCTGGTGGGCTCCACTTTCTTTGACTGCTCTCCCAAGGACAGTATAAAAGGTATTTCGAAACGCTTTCCTCTTTTCCTCCGGATCCTCGATCCCCTTAAATGCCTGGAAAAATTCATCCTGGGCATCAATCAATTCAACCTTGATCCCAATGTCATCAAAAATACTGATAACGTTATCCGGCTCCTTTTCCCGCATTACCCCGGTATCAATAAAAACAGTTCTCAACTGATCCCCGATTGCCCGGTGACCCAGGACCGTAACCGCTGAGCTGTCTACCCCGCCGGAAAGGGCATTGATCGCCTTTTCCGATCCTACCAATTCTTTGATCTCTTTAATCTTTGCCTCAATAAAATCTTGATGGTCCACTTACTCCTCCATTAAATCAATAGTTAAAAAAGTACTTAATTCATAAACAAAAACCAGAAGGAAAAGGTTGCCCTGAAGAAAAAGGATACTATGAGTAGAAAAAGGGGTCAAGAGAAAAAAGTATATGTTAATTGAGCTTAACTTTATTGCTATATTATATCTCTTGATGATACTCTTGTATACTCTTAACTTCTAATTGCTTCTTACTCAGAGAGTCTATCCCACTAACTACTGCCGAAGCTGCCGATACCGTGGTAATCAATGGGATACCATAGGCAACCGCGGTCGTCCGGATAGAGATCTCATGCTGACGTGGGGTCTTCCCCGAGGGAGTATTAATGATAAGCTGGACCTCCTCGTTTTTGATATAATCCAGGATATTGAGCCTCCCCTCGGAGATCTTGAATATCCTCTGGGCCGGCACCCCGTTCTTCTGAAAAACCTCGGCAGTCCCCTCGGTGGCTAGAATTTTAAAACCCAAATCGACTAAGCTTTTCGCGATATGGATCATCGGGCGCTTATCCTTATCCCGCAGACTAATAAATACGGTCCCTTCAAGCGGAAGATTCTGCCCTGCCCCGAGCTGACTCTTGGCAAAGGCAACCCCGAAGCTCGAATCAATCCCCATGACCTCTCCGGTAGACTTCATCTCCGGCCCCAGCACGGTATCTACTCCTGGGAAGCGGATAAAAGGGAAAACCGATTCTTTCACCGCGGTATGATTAATCTTTACTTCCTCAGTGAATCCAAGCTCCTTAAGGGTCTTTCCACATATTACCTTGGTGGCGATATTTGCTAAAGAAACTCCGATGACCTTACTTATGAAAGGAATCGTACGCGAAGCCCGGGGATTGACCTCTAGAATATAAATTATATCATCTTTTACCGCATACTGAACATTCATTAATCCCCGGACATTGAGCTCCCTGGCCAGGGCATGAGTATTTTCCCGGATTTTCTCTACCGTCTTTTTCCCCAGGGTATAAGGGGGAATTGTCATGGCACTGTCTCCCGAGTGGATCCCCGCCTCCTCGATGTGCTCCATTATCCCCCCGATAACGGCCGTCTCCCCATCCGCAATCGCATCAACATCGACTTCGATGGCATCTTCCAAAAACTTGTCTACCAGCACCGGGCGGTCACTCGAGGCCTCTACTGCCGCGAACATAAATTTCTCCAAGTCCACATCGTCATAAACTACCTCCATTCCCTGGCCTCCCAGGACATAGGATGGCCGGACAACCACCGGATAACCTATCCCGTTAGCAATCTTTACCGCCTCCTCAAACGAAACCGCAGTACCATTTGGCGGCTGAATGAGTCCTAACTTTTTCAGAAGTGTTCTAAAGCGTTCCCGATCCTCAGCCCTATCGATGCTATCCGGAGAGGTTCCCAGTATCTTTACCCCGGCCTTCTCCAAAGGAACAGCCAAATTTAACGGCGTCTGGCCTCCGAGCTGGACAATTACCCCCTTGGGGTTCTCGGCCTCAATCACGGCCAGAACATCCTCCCGGGTAAGCGGCTCGAAGTACAGCCGATTTGATGTATCATAATCCGTGCTAACGGTTTCCGGATTACTATTAATAATGATGCTTTCGTATCCAAGCTCCTGCACTGCGTAGGAAGCATGCACACAGCAATAGTCGAACTCGATCCCCTGTCCGATCCGGTTCGGACCACCACCAAGAATAAGAACCTTTTGCTTACCTTTCGACATTGCCTATTATCCGGATTGCAGGAAATTTAAGAAGGACGGTATCCAGTAATTTCAGGAAAAGCCGTCTAAATCCTCATCGGTATACCTTGATCCTTCAAGTATTTTTTCACCTCTTCAATTGAGTACTCACCATAGTGAAAGATAGAGGCAGCCAGCACGGCATCGGCCTTACCTTCGGTCAAGGCCTGATAAAGATGCTCCAAATTCCCTGCCCCTCCCGAAGCAATTACCGGGATGTTTACTGTCTCCGATATAACCCGGTTCAGCTCCAAATCGTAACCCGCTTTAGTGCCATCAGCATCCATACTGGTTAAAAGTACCTCTCCCGCGCCCAAATCCTCTGCTTCCTCCGCCCATTCCAAGGCATCTATACCGGTAGGTTTGCTACCACCGTAGGTATAGATCTCCCACTTGGAAGAGTTAACCCTTTTGGCGTCTATCGCAATTACAATACATTGATTGCCAAACTCCTCCGATGATTCTTTAAGTAAATTAGGGTTCTCCACGGCTGCGGTATTTATTGAGACCTTGTCAGCACCGCTCCTGAGAAGAAGCCTCGCATCCTCTATATCCCTAATTCCTCCCCCTACAGTCAAAGGAATAAAGACCTGCTCAGCCGTTTTCCTGACTACTTCTAATATCGCTTTGCGCTGTTCAATACTGGCAGTGATGTCTAAAAAAACAATCTCGTCCGCCCCTTCTCGGCTATAGGCAAAGGCCGATTCCACCGGGTCACCGGCATCCCTCAGGTTTACAAAGTTTATCCCCTTTACCACCCGCCCATCTTTCACATCTAAACAGGGAATTATTCTCTTAGCTAACATTTCGACAAAAGTTCTCCAAGGTTCTTAACCCTAACCCGGCACTTTTCTCGGGATGGAATTGTACCCCCCAGACTCTATCCTGATTGACACTGGAGGCAAACTCTATCCCGTAATCAGTTGTAGTCAAAACAGTGTCCTTATCCTCCGGCTCGGTATAATATGAATGGTTAAAATAAAAATATGAGTTATCGGCTATACTCTCAAATATATCGGGCAGCTTTCTGTTCTTAACCCTAATCTGGTTCCAACCTATTTGAGGGATCTTAACATCGTGGTGAAATTCTCTTACCTGGCCCTTAATAATATCTAACCCTTTATGAATTCCATGTTCCTCGCTTTCAGTAAATAATAGTTGCAACCCCAGACAAATCCCTAAAAGCGGTTTACTTGCTTTAACTGCCTCATGAATAACCGACGTGATGTTCAATCTGTTTAGGTTTTCCATACCCCGACGGAAGGAACCTACCCCAGGCAAAACCAGGGCATTTGCTTCAGCGATTTTCTCAAGGCCGTTTGTAACTTCCACCTCGGCACCCACGGCCTCAAGGGCCTTACTTACACTCCTCAGGTTACCCATCTCATAATCGATTACCGCGATCATTAATCTATTCCCACTCAATTGTACTGGGCGGTTTAGAACTTATATCGTAAACTACCCGGTTGATCCCCTTCACCTCGTTGATTATCCGATTAGAAAGCCTTTCCAATAATTTGTGTGGCAATTTCACCCAGTCGGCAGTCATCCCGTCCAGGCTCGCAACTGCTCGAATAGCGGCCACATTCTCATAGGTGCGCTCGTCACCCATCACCCCTACTGTCTTTACGGGGAGAAGCACACCAAATACCTGCCAGATTTTTTTATAGAGTCTTGATCTTTTTATCTCCTCAATAATTATCGAATCTACTTCTCTTAACATATTAAGCCTATCAGGAGTAACTTCGCCGATAATCCTCACCGCTAAGCCCGGCCCGGGGAAAGGATGTCTCCAGATTATTTTATCGGGTAACCCCAGTTCTTTACCTACCAATCTGACCTCGTCCTTAAACAGGTTTCGGAATGGCTCGATTAGTTCCAATTTCATCTTTTGAGGCAGTCCCCCTACGTTATGGTGACTCTTGATGGTCGCCGAGGGACCCCCAAAAGCAGAATGGCTTTCGATTACATCAGGGTACAAAGTCCCCTGGGCCAGGAATTTAATCGAACCGATTTTCTTCGCTTCTCTTTCAAAAACCCGGATGAATTCCCTGCCAATTATCTTCCTCTTCCGTTCAGGTTCTAAAATCCCTTCCAGTTTCCTTATAAAACTTTTCTCGGCATCGATGGCTCGCAAGTCGATGTTGTAGTTCTTGAAGGTCTCAACAACCTTCTCGGCCTCCCCTTTTCGCAACAGTCCATTATCAACAAAAATACAAACCAGTCTGTCGCCGATAGCCCTGTGGAGGAGCATTGCCAGAGCTGATGAATCAACCCCCCCACTCAGACCGCAAATAACCTTGCCCTTCTTTACCCTGTTTCTTACCTCTTCTACGGAATGTTCGACAAAGGACTTCATCGTCCATTCCCCGGAACAAGACGATATCTTAAAGAGAAAGTTCTTCAATATCTGGTGTCCCTTGGGAGTATGAACAACTTCCGGATGGAATTGAATTCCGTATAACTTCTTTGCCTTATTCTTTATTACCGCGAGGGGAGAATTTTGTGAATGAGCGATCTTTTCAAATCCTGATGGTAATTTGGTTATCCGATCCCCATGGCTCATCCAGACGGTTAGCTTCTTACCGAGGTCTCCGAAGAGCTCGTCTTTTTTATCGATAAGCAAAGCTGTCCTGCCGTATTCCCGTCGGGGAGAATAACCGACCTCACCCCCGAGTAAGCTTCCCATTAATTGCATCCCATAACATATGCCCAGGATGGGAATGCCTAAATCAAATATAGCCCGGTCACAAACCGGGCTTTTATCAGCGGTAACACTTGCTGGTCCGCCAGAAAGAATTATCCCTTTCGGTCGTTTCGCAAGTAACTTCCGGGGAGGGATATTGTAGGGAAGAATTTCAGAATAGACCTTACACTCCCTGACTCGTCGGGAGATAAGTTGAGTATATTGGGAACCGAAATCCAGAATTGCTATTAATTCTTGCTGACTATCTTTGGCCATTCCTATATTTCCTCCTGGGCGAATTTTCGAGAGATGCTGGCCCTCCGCGGGATTTTGATTGGATATTTACCATTAAAACAGGCGATACAGTAGTCTTGACTTTCGCCTCCGGCAGCCCGGAGAAGCCCTTCGATACTCAAATAACCCAGGCTATCCGTGGTAAGGAATTTATTGATTTCATCTATCCGGTGGGAAGAGGCAATAAGCTCCCTCCGGGTAGGGGTATCAATTCCATAAAAACAGGAATGGGTTGTGGGAGGAGAGCTAATCCTCATATGGATCTCCCTCGCTCCGGCTGCCCTGATCATGGCGACGATCTTGCGGGAGGTAGTACCTCTGATTATCGAGTCATCTACTACTATTACCCTTTTCCCCTGGATTAACTCCTTGACCGAATTTAACTTAATCTTTACCCCGAAATGACGGATCGACTGGCGGGGTTCAATAAAGGTTCTTCCGACATAATGATTACGAATAATCCCTAACTGAAAGGATGTTCCTGACTGCTCGGAATAACCAATAGCTGCCGGGACACCTGAGTCCGGAACCGGGATAACTATATCGGCCTCAACCGGGTGTTCCCGGGCCAGTTGCCTTCCCAGTTCCTTCCTGACATTATATACATTCTTTCCGAAAACCACACTATCCGGGCGGGCGAAGTAGATGTATTCAAAGATGCAATGGGCTTCTTTCACCTGGCCAAAGGGCTTAAGCGACTCAAGCTTATCCTTAGTGAAAACAAGGATCTCTCCCGGCTCCACTTCCCTTAGAAACTCAGCTTCGATCAGGTTCAGGGCACAGCTTTCTGAGGAAATCACATAGGCGTCACGAAGCTTTCCTAACACCAGTGGACGAAATCCCCTGGGGTCACGAACCGTAATCATTCGGTCATTAGTTAGAAAGACTAAACAGTATGCCCCGCTGACCTTCTGAAGCGCATCAATGATCCGCTCAATCAGGGAGACTTTTTTAGAGGTAGCCATCAAATGAACGATTACCTCGGTATCCATAGTTGTTTGAAAAATCGAGCCATCGGCCTCGAGCCTCTCCCTGATTGCTCGGCCATTAACCAGATTTCCATTATGGGCCACAGCAATCCCCCCCTGGGTATATTCCACCACAAAGGGCTGAGCATTCTTCAGCTCACTGCTGCCGGTAGTGGAGTAGCGGACATGCCCGATAGCGCTTTCTCCGGGCAATCTCTTAAACACCTCCCGCTTAAATACATCAGCTACCAGACCCATCTGAATATGGGAACGGAGAGCTCTTCCGCCGCAGGAGACTATCCCGGCACTCTCCTGTCCTCGATGCTGAAGGGAATAGAGACCGAGATAGGTGAGGTTGGCTGCCTCCGGATGGCCGTATACCCCAAAGATGCCACATGATTCTCCAGGCTTATCAAACATTTTGGCTTAACCCGCATTCTCCCGCGTGCTCGCGGGATTAAACACAAATTTCGCTTTCGGTTTCGTAAGTGGAATAGTAGTAGGGAGTGTATGCCTCAAATTCCGCCCCACAGGTATCGACCTGCTTGAATGCAGGAATGACCCTCCTCTCTTTCCGCAGGTTATAAATAAAATCTTCGTCTTTATTCAGAAGGCGCGCTAATTGTATATCGGAAAAGCCATACTGTTTGGCTTTTCGCAATAGATCATTAGGTATCTCTCCTTTTTTAGTGTAATGAGTAATCTCTTCTTCTAAATCAATAATTTGTTTGATGTTATATAAAAACCACCTATCTATTTTAGATAAGTCATAAATCTCATCTACCGTCATCCCCCTCTGCAAAGCGTATTTTATATAAAAGATTCTGTCCGGCACAGGAACCCTTAGTTTTTCACGAATTTTCTTAAGTGACTCTTCATTGAATAAAATATCGTTATTGTCGATTTTTTTGTCCAAGCCATAGATCCCTGTTTCCAAAGACCTGAGTCCTTTCTGCAGGGCTTCTTTGAAGGTACGACCAATACCCATTACCTCACCTACAGACTTCATCGATATAGTTAGTACCGGATCTGCCTTGGGAAACTTCTCAAAGGTAAACCGGGGAATCTTTACCACACAATAGTCAATAGTTGGCTCGAAACAGGCCGGTGTTTTCTTGGTGATATCATTAGGGATTTCATCCAGGGTATATCCGATTGCAAGCTTTGCGGCTATCTTGGCAATAGGAAACCCAGTGGCCTTGGAGGCCAGGGCTGAACTTCGTGATACCCGGGGGTTCATCTCAATAATTACCATTCTTCCGTCTTCCGGATTAACGGCAAACTGGATATTAGAACCGCCGGTCTCTACTCCGATTTCTCTTATTACATTTATTGCTGCATTTCGCATCGCCTGGTATTCCTTGTCGGTAAGGGTCTGGGCAGGTGCGACCGTAATGCTATCCCCGGTATGGATACCCATGGGGTCAAAGTTTTCTATGGAACAGATGATTATCACATTGTCTTTGAGGTCACGCATTACCTCTAACTCAAATTCCTTCCAGCCGAGCACGGACTCTTCAATCAGTATCTCATGAATCATACTGCTGCTTAGAGCCTTAACCGCAATTTCTTCGAACTCTTCAAAATTATAGGCCACGCCACCTCCGGTCCCTCCCAAAGTAAAACTGGGGCGGATAATTATCGGAAACCCTATCGTTCTTACTATCTCATTCGCCTCTTTCAGGCTGTGAGCATTTCCACTTTGAGGCAAATCTAATTTGATTTTTTCCATTGCCTTCTTGAACAACTCCCTATCTTCTGCTTTCTTGATTGCATCCGTTTTCGCTCCGATCATCTCAACCTGATATTTCTCGAGAGTGCCTCGTTCATACAGCTCTACTGCCACATTAAGTGCGGTCTGTCCTCCAAGAGTAGGCAGCAAGGCATCGGGCCTCTCACGGGCGATAACCTTCTCAACCACCTCGGGCGTAATCGGCTCGATGTATACCCGGTCAGCCGTTTCCGGGTCGGTCATAATGGTCGCGGGATTACTGTTTACCAACACAACCTCAAATCCTTCCGACCTCAGGGCCTTACAGGCCTGGGTTCCCGAATAATCAAATTCGCAGGCCTGACTGATGATGATCGGACCCGAACCAATAATCAGGATTTTGTTAATGTCTGTTCTTTTGGGCATTGCTTTATTCCATCATTTCCACAAATTGACTGAATAAATAATTAGCATCTTGTGGTCCGGGTGAGGCCTCGGGATGGAACTGTACCGAAAAGATTGGAAGTTTCTTGTGCCTCATACCCTCCAGGGTCTGGTCATTCAGGTTAATATGAGTTATCTCTACATCGTCTTTGCTCAGAGAATCAATGTCTACGCAAAACCCATGGTTCTGCACGGTTATTACCACTTTACCGGTTTTCAAATCCTTTACCGGATGATTCCCGCCATGATGACCAAACTTTAGTTTATAGGTCTTCCCCCCGAAAGCCAGCCCCAGTATCTGTTGCCCCAGGCAGATGCCGAACACGGGTATTTTACCCAGCAACTGTCTAACCGTCTCGACAACATAGGGAACTCCGGCAGGGTCTCCGGGACCATTGGAAATCAATAGGCCATCTGGCTTGGATTCCAGTATTTCATCGGCGTTTGTCCTGGCGGGGACTACCCTTACCTGACATCCATTTTTAGCCAACTCACGCAGTATGTTATATTTAACCCCGCAGTCAATAACCACAACCCGGTATTTACCATCGTTAGTCCAGTCATAGGATTTTTTCGAAGTAACCTCTTTCACCAGATCTCGTCCTACCAAACCGGGGGATGCCTTTGCTTTCTTTATTAAACTTTTGCCATCTGAGTCCTTAGTAGATATGATCGCCCTCATCGCCCCGGCGATTCGAATATGCTTGGTTAATGCCCTGGTATCGATTCCCTCTACTCCGATTATGTCATTTTCCTTAAGGTAATCTTCTAAACTTTGCTTAGCGCGCCAGTTGCTCGTAATTCGACTGCATTCTTTGACAATGAATCCCTCAACATGGAGCTTAGAGGATTCAACATCCTCTTCGTTTACTCCGTAATTGCCAATCAGGGGATAGGTCATCGTAACCATCTGGCCTTTGTAGGAAGGATCGGTCAGGATCTCCTGATAACCCATCATACTTGTATTGAAGACCACCTCGCCTGTCCTCTCGCCCGGGGCACCAAAAGAGGTGCCTTCAAATATAGTTCCATCCTCTAACGCAATTACACCTTGCATTATCCGTTAATCATCTCAGGAAGCACAGTTCCTATAAGGATGGATAAAAGTGGTGAAATTAACTTGATAAACTTTTCCCTTAAAAACTCTTTCCCACTATACCAAACCAGGTAGGGAATTCAAAGAGAGAATTACTTGGCTCGTCTCCAAAAAGTGATCATTGGACTTAAATACAATCCTTACTCTTCGCTCCAAACAACAAAATTATTCTACTGTCACACTTTTGGCGAGATTCCTTGGCTGGTCAATATCGCAGCCCCGTAATAAGGCTGTGTGATAGGCAAGGAGTTGGAGGGGAATAACACTAAGTATCGGAGATAATATCTCCAATGTATCAGGTAAATAAAAAATATCATCTGCCATTTCTTTTATCTGCTTATCTCCTTTGGTAGCCAGTGCTATTAAAATCCCTTTTCTCGCTTTTACCTCCTGAATATTTGCTAGATTTTTTTCATAAACTTTCCCCTTGGTTGCAATTACCACAACCGGTATTTCTTCGTCAATTAGTGCGATTGGGCCGTGCTTCATCTCTCCCGCTGGATATCCCTCAGCATGAATATACGATATTTCTTTAAGTTTTAGAGCACCTTCAAGGGCAATAGGATAATTAATATTTCTTCCCAGATAGATATAATCCTCTTTTTTGAAGTATTTTTTTGCGCAAGAAGAAATTTTATCTTGATTATTAAGAATTTCTTTTACCTGCTTTGGAATATGGAGAAGATGCACCATTAAGTCTTTGGCAAATTCTTTTTTCATCGTCCTCTTAGTTCTTCCGATGTAGATGGCTAAAATGTAGAGAGCAATAAGTTGGGCGGTAAAGGCCTTGGTCGAGGCAACCCCAATCTCCGGCCCGGCATGGGTATAGATAAGCCCGTCTGCCTCCCTGGTTGCGGTTGAACCCAGAACATTACAGATAGCGATTGTTTTCGCACCCTTTTTCTTGGCCTCCCTTAGACCAGCAAGCGTATCCGCAGTTTCTCCTGATTGAGATATGATAACAACGAGAGTCTTATTACTTATTAAAGGGTTTCTGTACCGAAATTCACTTCCAATATCAACTTCACAAGGGACATTTGCTAAATCTTCTAACAAGAATTTACCGATTAAACCAGCATGGTAAGCGGTTCCACATGCTATAAGAAATATCTTCTCAATATCCTTTATCTCTTTTGCTTTTAAATTTATTTCATCAAGATAAACTTCTCCTCTATCCGGCGCCAATCTTCCCCGAAAAGTATCCTGGATTGCCCTTGGCTGCTCAAAAATTTCCTTTAACATAAAGTGCTTGAACCCGTCTTTTTCCGTCATAATCGGATCCCAAGAGATTTTCGAAATCTTCTTTACCACTCTTCTTCTATCTTTATTATAAACTTCAATTCCATCCTTCTTGATCCTCGCAACCTCCCCATCATCAAGATAGATTACCTCTCTTGTTCGACCTAAAATAGCCGGCACATCAGAGGCAATGAAATTCTCCCCTTTACCTACCCCTATTATAAGTGGGCTTTCTCGTCGAGCAGCAACTACACTTCCGAGTTCATCAGTAGAGATCACTGCCAGTGCATAACTACCCTTGACCTCTTTCAGTGCCTTCTGCACAGAGTCTAAAAGTTGCCCATCTTTTCTGAGATGTTTTTCAATAAGATGGGCAATAACCTCGGTATCCGTTTCTGATTTAAACCGATGACCCTCACTTTTTAATTTTTTTTTCAAAGGAAGATAGTTTTCAATAATACCATTATGAACGACAACAAGCTTCCCTTTGCAGTCGGTATGGGGATGGGCATTTTCTTCTGATGGTCTTCCGTGCGTTGCCCAACGGGTATGGCCTACTCCCACCTTCCCTTCGGGAATCCGCTTTCTTATCAGTTCTTCCAATTTTGAAATTTTGCCTTCACATCTATTCAAGACCAGACCGTCCTTCCCTATTATGGCAATTCCGGCAGAGTCATATCCACGATATTCCAATTTCTTTAAGCCATCGACTAAAACTTCTACGGCCTCATTATTTCCAATATAACCTATAATTCCACACATTTTATATCAGCTCAGTTTCCTTTTCACAACTTGCTTTTCTTATGAACCTAAATAATGCGTGAATGTAGGGGTTTAATTTCCAGCCTTCGTAGCCACTACGGCAAAGTAGGCCATCGAACCCGACGGGCTATGAAAACGGGTCGGATAAATCCGACCCCTACGAAGGCCGAACTACGGCGGAGTAGGCCATTGAATCCGATCCGCCGTAGCTTCAACGAAGGCGGATTGGGCTTGATGGCCTATTCGTCCGCCTAAGGCGGACTACGAAGACTGAAAATCAAGCCCCTACACTAAACCGGTACAAGCATGTCCTGAGCCCCGCCTGTGGCGGGGCTCAGGACAAGTAATTCGGATGTTTACGCATTATTTGAATTGAAGATACCAAATTTGATAAGAATCAAGTCTTATCGATCCGCCTCAAGCGGATTGGCTGAGACGATGGCGGTCTTGAAGTCCACCCGACGATGCAAACCTCGATAGCCCAGGATCTTATCTATCTCTTCTTTGTCGGAATCCATTACATAGGTGATCCCGGAAACCTCAGCTGCTTCCCTGGTCAAAGCCACCAGGTCATTCCTGGTGATATATTTTAAGGCGAATTTTCGGGCACCCGCCATAAATTGCTGCAGCCCAAGATTAACCCGATCATAATAGGTATACATCCCTATTGCCGCTGGAGGAATCCGGCGAAAATCCTTTCCGTATCTTTTCTTCAACTCCGCCGCTCCAACAAAGATCTGATCAACCTTCTCCCCATACTTGGCGATCTCCTTAGGAACCTTCCCTTTCTTAACAAATTCCCCGATGGTATTTCCCACCATCGCTGCCGCCATAGCTGACCTTCCCATACAGAGAGCCTTGATGTAAGGGGCACCTAAAGCCAGGGCTTTGAATGCTTGATCCTCCAATGCCAACCCCCCCGCCATCGCACAACTGGGAATAAATTCACCTTCTTTCTCCAATCTCCTTAAGAATTCGTAAAGCAGGCATTCCAGTTGGACAGTAGGAATCCCCCACTCATTCATCATTCTCCAGGGACTCATCCCAGTCCCTCCCCCGGAGCCGTCAACTGTTAGAAGATCGATCTTTGCCTCCGAAGCAAATTTTACTGCCCGAGCCAGATCCGCCGGCCGATAGGCACCGGTCTTAAGGGTCACATATTTGGCCCCTAACTTCCGCAGCCTCTCTACTTCCTTAAGAAAACCTTCTTCTACTACCATACCCAACCGAGAGTGTCGCTCGAACTCCTGGAAGGCTCCTCCTTCAAATGCCTTCTGAACGGTGAGATCTTCGGGGTCAGGAAGAACAATATATCCTCTCTCTTTAAGCAGCAATGCCCTTTCCAGAGAGGGAAGCTTGACCTCTCCCCCAATATCCTTTGCTCCTTGACCCCACTTTATCTCAATTGCCTCCACCCCTAATTTTTCAACCACATACTCCGGAACACCCAAGCGTCCATCTTCGACATTCTGCTGAACGACCAATCCCCCTTTGCCATCATACCACTCTTTAAAGATATTAACCCGTCTTTCCATCTCCGGGGATCGGATCAACCGTTCTTTCTTGATTTCACTTTTAGGATCCATCCCGCAGACGTTCTCGCCGATTACGGCAATGGTCCCACTGATTGCCGCCCCGATCGCCATCCCTTCCCAGTGGATTCGGGCTATCTCGGTAGAGCCCAGTGCCCCGGTAAAATAGGGGATGCTCAGCTCCATCTTTTTCTCTGCCCCTACCTCTGTGGATATATCCACTACCGGGAAAATTGCCTTATCCGGGTCAGCATCCACTCCCACTGCCCCCACGCAGCTTCCCTGAATATTAAAATGGGAAAAATCAACCGGATAATCCTTCTCCGAACCAGCAGTGATCTTTCCAAAAGGCTGGGGATAGAGCACCTCCCGGCCTCGATAAGCCGATTTCCCTACCTCACAGAGGCCGGTGCATCCATCCAGACATACCACACACATCCCGGAATAAGGAGCCACTCCGGCCCGGTTTCTGGTTAAAGTCGCGGAACTTGCATTTGCTTTACTAATAGCCATTTTCAATCCTCCTTTCCCCTGTCAACTGTTAGTTTCCCTGTCCTGCAAAATCCCTATAGTGTCTCTTTTATCCATACTCCTATGCTATTTAAACCAGTTGGCTTCTTCATCGGTAATATTTTTTTCTCTCATCAAAATCCCTTTATCCCTTTTCAGCAATTTTTTTCTCTTGAGGCTAATTTATGCTGGTGATCTTTACTTCTTTTACTAATCCATACTTCTCAGTCCTGTTTCTTAAAGTATTGCGGCTAATTCCTAAGAGTCTGGCAGCCTGCACCTGGTTGCCGCCAGTTTTCTCCAGGGCTCTTTTTATTAAAATTCTCTCCACCTCAGACCAAACATCACTTTGATTTTTATTCTTTAGAATATTGTCCACTAACTCCCCGATTGTATTTTCAAGGTATCTTTGCCTCTTTGCAAACATTGTAAAAGTCCTCTGACTTAAAAAGCTTGCCAAAAAGATTCATTCTCTATTAGTGCAAATACTATGCCAATTTATTGCCTGATAAATCAACATAATCACTCCAAAAGTCTGTTGCTTTTTATACATCTTGCATCTTTTGTCAAACAACCTGTTCTAAAATAACCATATTTTTGATTTTAAAGTTGTTAATAAAACTTTTACACCTCACTCCAAAAACAAAAGGGAGACCTATGCCTCCCTTTTCAATCCTAATCTTCGGGCCTGAACCAACAATCCCGAAAGTTGGCTCCAAAGAATGTCTTTTGACTCTTTACCCTGTTAGCAATCCACCTCTCCTTCGACAGGCCCGCCCTGAGCAAAATCGAATGGCTCAGGACAAGAGGCGGATTGCCCCCGGGATGAGCCTCTTAATACCCTTGCCCCGATGTCCATCGGGGAGAATCTCTTACAGAGTGGACAGTTTCAGATTCTAATATAGAACATTATAAACATGTGAAAATATTAAAGCATGATTATAAAACTAAAAGATTTCTTCTGCTTCTTCTCTTGTGTAAAATAGTTTCATACATTCTTCCGAAGGTTTCACTGCGTTTTTTAAAAGATAAAACTTCGCATTTCTTCTGTTAATTATTGCCTTCTTTTCCAGCCTAACCAGTTTATCTGGTATTCTTCTTTCCAAAAGCATTTTGTTTATCTTTTCAAACATCCTTTTACTTCCATAAAGGAGCTTTCCTTCATAAAGAAGTTTTGAGGCAAGCATAGATTTAAACCCACCAAATTTTAATTGCTCTCTTGTTTTTGACATATTTTTAATAATATAATCAATCTCTTCGCGGCAATCGGGCTTTTTAAGATACCTATATTTCTCTCGATATATTTCACTGTCCAGTTCCGCTAATATTCTTTTAGAAAAACTGTCCTCTGCTATTATTACAATATCAAGGTCTGAGCCTCTTACCATTTTCCCTGTGCTTCTCTCCGGTCGTGGTTCTAAATGTGCCATATCAAAAACGACATCCCCGGCCATTATGAAACAAACATTTTTCTTAATTTCTTTGCTATTCTTGTTAGCCTCCACTATTTTTGATATTATCTCCTTTGCCAGATTATACTTATTTTTGCTTATCTCCTCTATTTCTTGCCGGAGGGATTTTGCTTTTTTCTCAATTTCTTTTAAATTTCTTTTCAATCCACAAATTATATATGTCAAGAATTCTCTTTTTATTGAAGGTGAAAGCCTTGCATATCCCTTAACATCTCGATCAAGACGGAGGAATCTCCTTCCAGAAAATTTCAATATGATTTTTTCAGATTTATTACAAATTCTCCAGACTGATAGCTCATCAATTTTTGATTCTTCAAAAAGTTCCTTCCCCTTTAAAGGACCTTTTATCCGAAGTATTTCTTCAATTTTATTTTTTGGATTCACCAGATCATTCTACTGTCACACTTTTGGCGAGATTCCTTGGCTGGTCAATATCGCAGCCCCGAAATGAGGCTGTGTGATAAGCAAGGAGTTAGGATATGGTCAAAAGAAAATTAGCTTAATGAAGAATCTACAGTTTATATTCTTCCTTTAACCTTTCCACATGTTTATAATTTTCTATATTTTTTAGTTTTGCGGCTGCCTCTTCGTCAAGAACAACCGTGGTCTTGCCCGGATGAAGCTGGATTGCTGAGGAAGTGATTTGCGAAGTTATAGCTCCTTCAAGAGCTTTTGCAACAACTTCTGCTTTCTTCTTTCCATTGGCAAGCATAACGGCGTGCCTCGATTCCAGGATCGTCCCGATCCCCATTGTAATTGCAAAATGTGGCATCTCCTCCTTCTTTATCCCTGCTTTTATGTAGAAACTTTCATAGTTGTCATCAAGAGTCTGCTTATTTAATGGCTCAACTCTTGTCCTTGATGAAAGCGATGAACCGGGTTCATTGAATGCCCAATGGCCATCTCCACCTATTCCCAGAAGTTGCAGGTCAATTCCACCTGCTTTTTTAATTTCCTCTTCATACCACTGGCAATGCTTTTCTGGTTCTATTGCAAGCCCATCAGGAACATGGGTGTTTCCCTTTTTAATATTTATATGTTTAAAAAGTTCCTCATACATAAACCTCGCATAACTCTGGTCTTGATCATAAGATTTCTTAAGATCAATTCCAATTCCAAGATACTCATCGAGATTGAAGGTTTTAACGCCTGAAAAATCAAGCCCTTCTTTATGCATTCCTATAAGTTCCTTATATGTTCCTATCGGAGTGCTTCCCGTTGCCAGTCCAAGAACACAATCAGGTTTTAACTTTACAAGTTCGGCAATAAGTTTTGCTGCATGCTTACTCATTTCATTATAATTTTCTCTCACGATTACATCCATATTGCCTCCTTATAGATATAATTTTTTCCTTGATCCTAAATAACGCATGAACATTCGAATTATTGATACATTAATAAATTACTTGCACTTATTTAGTGTAACACCTTTTATTCTGATTGTAGGGGTGGACCTCCGTGTCCACCCTTATTAGGGCCGATAGAGACATCGGCCCCTACATTAACGCATTATTTGGGATTAACCTAATTTTCTTTTGACTACAGCAGCAATTTTATTTGCAAGTTTTCCGGTCTTCTCTCTCGTCGGCCCTTCAACCATTACCCGGCACATAGGCTGGGTACCCGAGTATCTAACCAGAACTCTTCCTTTATCACCGAGCTCCTTCTCCGCTTCTTTAATCGCATTGGTTATTTCCGGGATACCCTTCATATCCGGCTTGCTTTTGACATCAACATTTATTAAAACTTGAGGAAGTGTTTTCATGACCTTTGCAAGTTCAGAGAGAGGTTTCTTTTCTTTCTGCATAACCGCAAGGAGTTGAAGGGCGCTTATTATCCCATCTCCGGTCGTGTGATGCTCTAAGAATATTATATGTCCTGATTCTTCTCCACCAATAACTGCTCCCTTTTTCAGCATCTCTTCAAGGACATATCTATCTCCAACTTTTGATTTTATATTCTTTATTTTCATTTCCTTAAGAGCAAGAGAAAGACCTAAATTGCTCATAACTGTAGATACAACTGAATTGTTTTTTAACTTCCTTTCCTCCTTCATATTTTTTGCACAGATTGCCAGGAGCTTATCTCCGTCTATAATATTACCTTTTTCATCGGCAGAAATTAATCTATCTCCATCCCCATCAAATGCCAACCCAACGTCTGCCCTGCTTTTAGTAACCTTTTCGGTAAGTCGCTCGGGATTGAGGGAACCGCATTTAAGGTTAATGTTCTGCCCGTCCGGGTTTATATTCAGGGGAATAACCTCCGCCCTCATCTCTCTAAATAAGGTGGGAGCAACCTTGTAGGTTGCCCCATTTGCACAATCAAGAACAACCTTCACTCCTTCAAGGCTTAAGTCCTTGGGGAAAGTATGCCTCAAGAAAACTATATATCTACCCAAAGCATCCTCTTCTCGGAAAGCACGACCAATTTCTCGAGGAGGAGAAACCAAGCTTGAAAGTTTTTTTGAGAAGATTAAGCTTTCTATTTCAAGTTCCTGCTCATCAGATAATTTAAAACCTTCCTTAGAAAATATCTTTATTCCATTGTCCTCAAATGGGTTGTGAGATGCAGAAATAACGATCCCACAATCTGCATCCATATTGCTTGTGATAAAGGCTATCCCGGGAGTCGGCATCGGACCTACCAATATTACATCTGCACCCATTGAAGAAATTCCAGAGGCAAGCGCACTTTCCAGCATGTATCCCGAGAGGCGGGTATCTTTACCGATAACGATTCTTTGCCGGCGTCCTTTTCTTTTTAGAACACAAGCAACTGCCTGCCCAATTCGCATCGCCATCTCAGATGTCATTGGATCTTTATTGGCCTTTCCTCTTACTCCATCGGTTCCGAATAATTTACCCATATCACTCTCCTTTTACCGGTTCTTGATTCTGTCTAAGCTTTATTACTGTATTTGAAGGATGGTATCCTCTTACCAATGTATTTGGATAGACAAGAACCTTCATACCCAAAAGGGTCCCCGGTGAAGTTACTGTATTACAGCCTGTCTCAACTCCATCTCCAAGAATTGCCCCGAATTTCCTAAGCCCGGTTTCATATCTTTTCCCCTCGATATCCAGAATAACTGGTGATTCAACTATTTTCAAATTTGCAAGTTTTGTTCCCGCACCAAGATTTACCTTGCCTAAAATACTATCGCCAATATACGCAAAATGACCCGCCTTGCTCTCCCCCAGCATAACTGCAGATTTCATCTCCGTGGTATGTCCCACAATGCATCTATTTCCCACCATAACATTTCCTCTTATATATGCTCCCTGTCGAACCTCAGTATTATCTAAGATAATCGTGGGCCCCTTTATCAAGGCACCCGGTTCGACTACCGTCCCTTTTCCAATTTGAATATCATTATCCATCAGGGCAACCCCGGCATAAATCACCGAAGCATCAGGAAGAACCTCGCCATCCTTTTTTACAATGAACTTTCCCTTTGCGGCATCCCCGGGTTCTAAAACAAACCCGGAATCAATTATTTTCCCTTCATGAAGAACAATTGTTTTATTAAGAACGGATCCATTTTCTCTTAAACCCGCTATATTTGGCTGAATATTTTCTTTAATGTATTCTTTTATCTTCTTTAATGCTTCCCACACATATTCAACATTCTCAAATAGACCAGAAAATGGATTTCGTTCAAGTTCAAAGAAATCTTCGGGTTTGAGCATATCCTCCCCCCTTCCATTACATCTTGTATTTGAAGATACTAAAATATTTAAGGAAGGTCAAGCCATTAACGATCCAGGAATTTGCGTTGTAGCACTTTTTCTATCCCCCTCCCCTTAAGCCTACTTCGCCGTAACGGCTACGAAGGCCAGGTCCCCTCCCACCAGGGGAGGGGAATCTTTTCCTGAGCCCCTCGGCCTCACTTGGGAAAGGGCCTGTCCTGAGCTTGTCGAAGGGATGGGAGAGTACCACTCAGTTTCCTCCCCCTTGCCTGTCCTGAGCCTGTCGAAGGGATGGGGGAGGACTTGCCCTCCCGATGGACATCGGGATCCATCGGGGTGAAGTGGGGGTGAATTTCTGCCATTCCCCTAAACAATGCCCCGCAAACCTTAAAAAACTGTTCTGATTTGGGGCAAAGTTTTTTCCGAAACCTATATAATCTGCATGTATAATGGTTCTTTTAACAATGAAATTAGCTCGATCCGCTCTGGGCCAACTGAAGCCTCATTTGGATCTTCCGATGAGATCCACCCCTTCAGCCCAGGATCTGTTCTACCTCTTCTTCATCGCAGTCCATTACGTATGCGATCCCGGAAACCTCGGCTGCCTCCCTCGTCAAAGCCACCAGGTCATCCCTGGTGATATGTTTTAAGGCAAATTTTCTGGCACCCGCCATAAGCTGCCGCAGCCCCTGGGCCAGCCTTTCATAATAGGTATAAAGGCCAATTGCTGCCGGCGGGATCTGTTTAAACCTGCTGCCGAACTTTTTCTTAAGCTCGGTAGCGGTAACGAATATATCCTCGATATCCTTCCCATATCTTTCAATATAAATTGGGATATTCCCTTCCAGAACCTTCTTTCCAATATTTTTACCCACCATCGCCGCCGCTAAAGGGCCTCGGGCCATTCCAATTGCTTTAACATAAGGGGCACCCAGTGCTAATCCCTTAAAGATCTGGTCCTCGAAGGTGAATCCACTGGCTAAAGCAATATCCGGAATATAATCCCCTCTTTTAGACAACTTATCTGCATATTGATAAAGCAAAGACCACAGCTCTACTCCCGGGACCCCCCACTCATTCATCATTCTCCAGGGGCTCATCCCGGTTCCTCCACCAGCAGCGTCAACCGTCAAAAAATCGATCTTAGCTAAAGATGAGAATTTAATTGCCCGGGCAAGGTCAGCCGGACGGTAAGCACCGGTTTTCAGAAAAACATATTTAGCTCCGATTTTTCTGAGCTCCTCGACCCGTCCCAGGAAGCCTTCTTCGGTAACCATTCCCACCCGGGAGTGGCGTTCAAACTCCCTGAAGGCACCCTTCTCGAATGCCTTAATAACAGTGGGAGCCTCTGGGTCAGGAAGCACAATATACCCTCTCTTTTTTAGGAGCTGAGCTTTCTTGAGATCCTTGATTTTAACCTCCCCCCCGATATCCTTGGCTCCCTGGCCCCATTTCAGTTCAACTGCTTCTACCCCCAGCTTCGAAATCGCATATTCCAGAACTCCCAGTTTGGTATCCTCGACATTGGATTGGACTACTATTGCCCCGTAGCCATCTTCCCGCCATTCATTAAATAGTTTAACCCTCCCGGCAAGGTCGTTCGATTTGACAACCTTCCCCTTCTCAATCCTTGAATCATCATCCATTCCACAGACATTTTCACCTATTGTCAGGATAACTCCCGAGATGGCTGCCCCAATGGCCAGCCCTTCCCAGTTATTCTTGGCGATGGCAGTTGAACCCAATCCCGGAATGACGAAGGGAAGCTTTAGCTTTATTCCTTCAGCCTGACCGATCTTCGTCTCCAGACTTACTTTCGGGAAAATTGCCTGATCACTATCTGCCTTAATGCCTACTGCACCAACGGCGGTTCCCATAATATTAAAATGGGAAAGATCCAGCGGATAATCCTTCTGGGAAGCAGTAGTGATTATCCCGAACGGCTGGGGATAGATTGCCTCACTTCCGCGGATAGCCGATTTTCCGATCTCGCACATCCCCAGGCACCCGTCAACACAGGTAACGCACATTCCACTGAAGGGGCTGACTTCACCTTCCGTTCGATTTTTTGTAAGGGTTGCTGCCGTGGCATTTAATTTACTTAAGCTCATCTTTTTCCTCCTTATTAATTTAAGTGTCACTAAGCTCGGAAGGATCCTTAACGCAATGCCCACAGACATCCAGATAACACATAGCATCCGCCGAAGAACTCAGGCACGCGGGATCGAGCGAGAGACAGGATCCACAAGTTTCACCTGGATATTTGGCGCCTCGGCAGGGAAGTTCCACCAGGGGACAGACAAACATACATGCCCCGCATCCCCGGCACAGCTCCGAGGGTTGGTGGAAGGGGGTTGCAATCTTTCTCCGGGCGCCCCGATTGATAAAATCAATTGCCGCTGCCCCCATCTGCTCAGCACACATCCGGACGCATCGCCCGCAGAGAATACAGTCCTCCTCTTCCACCTTAAATCTTACTCTCTCCACCCCTATCTTTGCGGCTAAATCCTGAATAACCTTCGAATTCGGAAAACTGGCCAGCATTAGTTCCACTAACATCTTCCTCGCTCTCACCACTCTCTGCGAATGCGTCCTCACTGCCAACCCTTCCTGGACCGGGAGGGTGCAGGAGGCAGCTAATCTTGCTCTTTTCCCTACCCCTACCTCGACAACACAGAGCCGACATGAGCCGTAAGGGCTCAGACCCTCATAGTAGCAGAGAGTGGGGATATTAATCCCCATCCACCGGGCTGCCTCCAGCACGGTTGTGCCCTCATCTACCTGAACATCAAATCCATTGATGGTTAAATTTACCATTAACCTCCCTCTCAGCTAACCTTGACAGCATCAAACTTGCAAACATCCATACAGACTCCACACTTTATGCATTTGCTCTGATCAATAATGTGTGGTTTTTTCTTCTCCCCGGCAATAGCCTTTTCCGGGCACTGCTGCCGGCAGGCAAGACAGCCGGTACATTTATCCTTAATTATCGTATATTTAATCAGCTCCCGACAGATGCCTGCCGGACACCTCTTTTTCCTTATGTGGGCTTCATATTCTCCCCGGAAATATCTGATAGTAGAGAGTAGTGGGTTGGGGGCAGTCTGACCCAGTCCGCAGAGGGAGGTATCCTTGACGACCTCTCCCAGCTCTTCAAGAAGCTCAAGATCACCCTCCTTCCCTCGACCTTCAGAGATACCGTTAACTATCTCTAACATCCTCTGAATCCCCTTCCGACAGGGAAGGCACTTACCGCAGGACTCATCCTGGAGAAAATTGAGAAAGTAGCGGGCAACATCAACCATGCAGGTATCCTCATCCATTACGATCATCCCCCCGGAACCCATCATTGAGCCCGCCTCGGCTAACTGTTCAAAATCAACACGCAGATCAAGTAATTCCTCGGGCAAACAACCTCCTGACGGGCCTCCGGTTTGAACCGCCTTAAACTTTTTGCCCTGTGGTATTCCCCCACCAATATCGTAGATAATCTCCCGCAAGCTCGTCCCCATCGGAACCTCGACCAGGCCGGTGTTGTTTATCTTTCCTACCAAAGAAAATATCTTTGTTCCCTTACTCTTATCGGTCCCAATCCGGCGGTACCAGTCTGCCCCCTTATTTATAATTAAAGGGACATTTGCCCAAGTTTCTACATTATTCAGATTACTGGGCCTGCCCCATAATCCCTTCTCGGTCGTGTGGATATGCTTCGCCCGGGGCTCACCTCGCTGCCCCTCTATTGATGCCATCAGTGCGGTTGATTCCCCGCAGACAAATGCCCCCCCACCCCTGCTAATCTTGACGGTAAAATCAAAACCCGAGCCCAAAATGTTCTTGCCTAACAGCCCATACTATCCTGCCTGTCTGATTGCCATTGCTGCATTTTTTACCGTCAACGGATATTCCGAACCGACATAGTTATAACCCTCATTGCTT
>SDBT01004393.1_pt1 | contig 23993 bp, 33 predicted proteins | sample 2277101 | NCBI WGS metagenome assembly SDBT01 (sample SAMN10404973, study PRJNA504765) | marine sediment metagenome | isolation source: marine sediment core GS10_PC15, 103 cmbsf | place: Arctic Ocean: Southern Knipovich Ridge | collected 2010 | reverse complement strand
GAGAAATTAAAGCGCAAGTTCATATAATTGAAAAAGAATTAGATAGCTTGGTAGAGGATAAAATAACTAGGCTTCTTGAACCACTTGCAAATAAAATAAGCACACTCTGTACTTTGATTCGCAACCTTAAGATTTAAAATTCAACCTAAACAGGAGATCATTATGGATTCTAAAATTTTATCAAAAGAACTTACAAAGCTAGTGGAGGATGGAGTAGGTAAACACTTTTTTGAATTAAACCAAAGCGAAAAGACTAAACCATTTGACAAAATAAATTGTTATCCATTTTTGTTCTGTTGTGGGGATTTAAAAACACATAAATTTAGGGATATGTCAAATACCGACCAGTTAGGGAGCGCGGTGCTGGCTGTCCATTTTATTAACGATACCCTTGAAAGGGGCGGGATCGAAAAATCCGAAAAAGGGGCTAATCTTATTTTTAACCTTCATCGTAAACTAAGTAATTATTTCGACAATAACCCCATAGCCTCTTTATTTTAGTGTAATGGATTCAACAAACTGTTGTCACAATTGAAACTAAAAAATAATCATTACTAATAGGAGACCATTATGCAATTGACCAAAGAATTCGAAAAACCTTACACCGAACGAGCGTACCCGCTTTTACCCCCTGGTACCTATGGTTTCGTCGTCGAACATGCTGAACTGCATACCTCAAAGAAGAACAAAATATCAATTAAAGTGCAATTATCGTTTGTGAAAGATAACGATTTTTCTCAAAAATTCACCGTGTTTGATTACCTCGGCACAGAACCTGCATGGAAATTTAGGTCTTTTTTAAGAGCGGTTGGGTTAGAGGAATTAGAGCAGCTACCCACCATTGAACCTTATCAGTTAAGGGGAGCCTCAGGTATCGCAAAACTTCGGATTGATAAATCTGAAGAATACGACGATAAAAATACCGTTCAAGCGTACAAGGTTAAGGAAGGGGTAGCGAAAGCTGTGCCTGCGCCTGTGACATCACCACAGACACAACAGGCAAGTGAAGCAGCCTTTATCAATCAAGCGCAAAAAGATGAAGCAAAGGAGGCTGCACACAGCGACCAAGCGAAAATAAATGATGAAGATATACCCTTTTGAGGATAAAAGAGGATATAGAAATATGACACAACATCTTGTGAGTCAATTAGGCATGCTCGCTTGGGTAGTGGTATTTTGGGCTTTAACCGCACTCGTTGTAAGCATCTTAATTTGTGCTACCGCCTGTATTATTATGGTCACAATAAATTGGTTTAAGCGCGGTGCCAGCCCCTTCCTATAAATGAGGGGGTGGCATCTTGTATAATATCCGCCCTGCCTCACCAATCGCACCAATAATTGCAACCATGCCTGCAAATATCCATACCTTATTTCGGGTGATGAACTGGCCGATAATGCTAGGACTTCGAGAATAGGTCTCGATCTGCGATATCCTTTCTTTTATTCCCGACAGGCAGACGTTAAATTCTTTCTCTTTTCGCTCATTATCACAACGTAATCGGTGGTGGTTTTTCTCCATACTCTGATTAATAGAGATCAGGTCTTTTCCTGATTGTATTTGTCGCTCATTTAACACCGCAAGTGCTTCATTGGTTTTCGAAAGTGCAGATTGTAAATTGTCAATTTTCAAAAACAACCGCTCTATTGATTTTTCTTGTATCCCATTCATGATTGACGCCCCATTAATTCAGTCTTTCGCTTACTCCCAATACTTGACCCATAGTAATACGTCATAGCCATAATCCACACAGTGCTAACACTGCCTAGCATGGTATCTAGTAACCCCTTCGCCTCTTTCTGCATGGGAAAATAAAACAAGGCAAACCAGGCCGCAAAAACACCAAGCGTTAGAAGAAGTGCCAACGTTCCAGGCACATGATCTCTGATCGTCATCTCACGCTTGCGGGCTGAGTCCCTGTCCATGGCAGCGATTTCTTGCTCAGTCACCCCAATTTCAGCCATGGCTTTCTTGAAATTAAGATCAAGCTTCTTGAGCGCGATTAATTGCTCAGGGGTGGCACCACGCAACGCCGCCTCAATTTCTTTTGGGCTGCCGTCCGGTTTTCCTAGCAAAAATTCGCTTAGCTGTTTGGCCGCATTCCCCCCCATGGGACCGCCCACAAGCGACCCTAAGAAAGGTGCGACAACACGTAATACTTTTTTGACACCCCCCCATAAGCTCATTATCTCACCCCCTTGACAACATAACGCTTATAAGCCCGCACAAACTGACTAGGGCGGCCCTTGCCCAAACGGGTATTATAGTGACGCTTCCAGTACCGCGCCATGCCCCAGATATCATCAGCATCAGGTAATGGCTCAGGTTTGGAGAGATAAAGAAGACGAGCAATCGCACACGAATAATATAGATTACCGTATAGTTCTAGGTTCTCAGGGGGGAGTATGTTAAGACTTAATAAATTTCTTGTCGATAGAAAGTTCTGATTCTTGAGCTTTAACCCCTGCAAAATAGGGACAAGATCAGGTTTGAATTGAGGTAAATAACGGTGTTCAATGTCATCAGCGGATCGCGTCTCAACTTGCCAAGGACTCAACGCCGGTCCCTTAACTTGCTTGAGATACCGACCCATGCCTGATTCAGTCGCTGCAGTCCCAAGCAAAATGTTCTCGGCAGAAAGACCCCCAGCCGAAAGCAGAGAGCACACAGGGTTAATAATATAATTTCTAAGGTTACGAGAATCCATAGCCACCCCATGATTACACGCCTGTGTAAGGAACCGTAGGCCATCCGCTCGTGATGTCAACAGCATCCAATTCCGCCTGGCTTGTTGCATCATCAATAGCAGTACGGTGTGTCTGGTAGTTGTTATAAGATGCTTGATAAAGTCGACCCGAAAGGTCAAAGACAGTCGTTAAATCAGTCGATGAAACACTAACCGATTGATTCCCTTTATCAATCCAATTGATCGGAAAGAAGGTTGAGTTACCTCGTTCCTTGACCGCTAAAGCACCATTGATCATCGTATGTGACATCCCATCAACCTGAAAAATATGATCTGTTGATGCAATCGTGTGTTTGACACCGCCCCCTATTGTCGCATCCCGCAGACCCTTTAAAGCCTTTATTTTTTCGGCTTTTTGATCGGTCAATAAATAAGCCACATAATCAGGATGGGTAGCTAAAATCGACTCATTAAATGTACTCGACTGCATCGGCGACTCGCCGGTAATGTCGTTAGTCGTCGCATCTCTTATAATCCACGGCATAAGTTCACCCTATGTTAATTGATTAATTAATGTCTCTGTTGTCAATCCAACCGACCTGGAGCATGAAAAAATTTCCATTCATGCTACCGCCCGCATTGTTCCTCAAATGAGCACGCATTGTCGGTACGCCTCCCGATAAACCAATAGGGATACGCAAGCCACCTGATAAAAAAAGCGGTGTACTTGGCAATATACCAATGCCAACCGCAAAAAGTTCATCACTTAAACCAAAAGGGGAAAAATGAAAAACAAGCTGTCCGCCACCCCCAACCGAAGTTGTACCCCCCGTTACCTGAAATATCCCCGTTAGATCAGCAAGATTGGTTCCACCCAATACCGTGATATCTGAGGTAAAATTAGGCGTTACAACCCCTGTTGTAAAGTTACCCAAGTCTTGACGATCATTAAAAATACAAGCGTCACCGTATTGCGCGAAAGCAATGATATTTGTTGTCGCTGGAGTTGCCTGTGTATGAACCAACCATAGCCTGCGAAAATGCGTAAATCCCGCCCCACTGGCCAATAAATTCGTTGCCGTGATTGACGTATCAAAGCCCATATCAACCGTGCCCGTTGCCGTATTGGTAACCAAAAATACGTGGTAAGGTGTGGCTGTGGTGAGAGATACCCCCGCCGCACGCCCACCATTACCCGTCCCAGCGGCAAAGGCAGCATTCAGGTTTTTTGTGATGGCTGAATCAAGGAGGATGTCGAGTGTATTGGTACTGTCTCGTGCCGTGATAGGCTGTACCGTGGCCGACGTGGTGGTCGCAGTAATCTTTAACTGCCCCATCTCACCCGCTATTTCCGACTTATGCACCCCCGATAAAAGCCGAAATTCATCGAAAGCCGTATCAAAATGCAATGTTACCGCTATACCGGTTTTTAACTGCCCCGATTGTAGCGTTGAGCCATCCTCTGACTTAATGTTTTTAACGGCCAGGCCACCAACCTTAACTGTGCTTGCGCCTGTGTTTGCGTTTGCTGCGACAAAGCGTATCTCCATTCCATTGATCAATGCAACAGGTTGTTGCAGCGTACCGATAGGCGATAACACATAGGCATTCGCCGCACCAGAATCAGTGTAAAATGTGCCGCTAGCAGCGTACACTGCCATGCTTTCCGCGAGTTGAAATAAATTACCGCCAGATAAAACGATACCGGTAGACAAAATAGCGTTCTGCGTGTCTTGATTCCAGCTCGTAAATTCTGAAGCTGTATATTTATCATTCGTGTTTTTTATGGGAATTGCTAACATAATGCACCTATAATAAGTTTAATTACAATCAAAGTCAAACGGCCCCGCCTCAAATGTAATTGGGAATGTAAACGGAAAACCACCTATCCCAGCAGCGGGGAATTCATAAGAAAAACAAACATCTATGGGTTTCAATTTATTGAACAAACATTGAACAATATTTAACCCCACCTCTGCAAACGTTATCGGGAATGTGTACGGGAACCCCGCAACTTGTGGTGCTGTAGCGTTCAAAAACCGAACAAATACCACAAAATTAGGCTCTAATATATCGTCAATTTCAAAGGTGATCGGAAATGTGTATGGAAATCCCTTTAAACCGCGATCATCCATCATCTGAAAATCGATATCAAAGCCATAAATAGCAGCTAAGTCTATAAAATCCTGCCGCGTCTGTACGTTCATACCTGCAAATTTTACCACAATGTCGCGTCGTCTCTCCTCGGGGGTGCCCGTACCTGTAAAACAATCATCAGGGATACCTAAGCTTGCCTCCCATTCATCGAGAAATGCGGTGGTATTAGCAGGGTTGTGTTCGTCTTCAAGCTCTACCGCTGCACATTCCATGCGGACGAACTCCTTTGCAACCCCTTGAATTAACTTAAAAAGGTTGGTGCCTGGTACGTTCTTCGCCTCTGTGGTACGCCCGCCTAAAACAAAATGTGCCAGTGATTGGCGTTGTTCATCTAGTGTGTGTTTGGTGATAGCCATTTTTTTCCTTATTAAACGTTTAGCGGGTTTTGTTTAATTAGAAAACTCTTATTAAATTAAACGTTATTAAATGAACGTTACCCCACCCAATACAGGCAATTCACCGGCACCTACCGTTATTGTGCCAAATGGTAACGACAAAACAAAGCGCGTCAATAGCTCCCCTGTTACATTATCAACAGTACCAGCAATCGCACACCGATAGTCATCCGGTGTTAAATCTTGCGAAACGTTTGTCCGCTCAGAAAATAATAGCTGTAAATTAGCCGTTATTGACTCACGCATCGTTACCGTATTAGGTTCAATAGTCGTGAAAACAAAATCAACCGTTATGGGCGTAGGTGCTGCAACCACCGTATTGCCAGGGACAGAATTAACCGGTGCTATAGCCCGTATCGCATTGTCAACTTGTAGCACCTCATTAGCGTCCGGTATAGGGTTTGAGTCATTATCTCGGGTAAAAAATATCTCCGCCCGTCCGACAAACGGCGTTGTCTGTAACACAAATACTCGCGTTACACCTGGTACTGATTTTGCAACTGCTGTTACTTGCGCTACATTAAATAACGCAATCGGGTTTTGATAAGCTTCTAAATATCGCACCCTAAAATCAACATCAGATTCTAAGTCTGTACCGCCCGTAATCCCAGGGAAAGCAGCAAATGCAGTGTTGTCTAACCCCGCTATAGGGGATGTAATCGATAGCTGTGTATTGGCCGCAATATTCTGAACGTCGCCAAAATCAACTGACACAGACGGTATAGTCGCCATATCTGCGGTAGCTGTAATTATTCCCGTGGCCGGTGATACCGCACCCAGCGCAACATCATAACTAAACGTTACATCATCAAGGCGCGTGATGACAAATACGCCGTTATACTCCGCCTCATTTGCCCCAACTACCGTTATTGATTGGCCGCTTGCAAACCCATGTGCCCCTATACTTGTAGCGGTTGCAGTAATTCCAACGCTAGAAATGCTGATCAAATTTGAGATCGATATAACAGACGTTGCAAGCGTTGTGTTATATTGTCGCCCGTCAGGGGTCGCAAAGGTCGTCCCTATAGGTATAGACGTTGCCAACACACCCGTTACAATAATGTTACCGTTAGCCGCTGCCGCAGGATTCCGGAAAATCCCCTTTAACGCAGCCCAACCGTCCGCAAATTCACCCGTCGCCGTCAACGGAAATAGGTCGAAGATTAGGTTTTGTAGCTGGAAATAATACTCAAAATTTCTCCCGCCCGCCGCAGTCAAAAGCGAACTCAACAAACTTTCCCGTAAAAATGGGTTACTGTTAGCTAACACCGCCTGCGCATCTGAGTGCATGCGGTCAATCACCTCTTCTCGATTGTCTGGCGTCCTAAGGGGCATCAGTGGCTAACTCCAATACGGTTTGATTTAATAGATCAAAATGCTTCGTTTCAATGTTATTACCCTGATTCGTCAAGGTTATATTAATCTTCACGGTGTCAAAAGTATGCTCAGCAGTAACATCCAATCGTCTAAATAAATTATCAGTAACAAACCACTGGAATGCTTGACGAGTATAATCTGCTGCACGGGTTGCTGTTTCTGCACTTGCTGACGCTGTGTATAACAACCATAATTTACTGCCAATCTCGTGGTCTAACGGCGCAGTAAACGCATTACCCCACCAGCCACGGCGTAAGAATGGCACGGGAACCTCTTCAGGTGATGCCCGCCGCTCTGCAAAAAATGAGAGCAGAAAAGCAGTGTCAAGACCAGTCGTTGCCTCTAAATCTCCATCTGCACCAATATTAATATCATAAATACCGTCTGCATTTTTACGCAATTTTATGTCTACTTTATCGGTCATTAGTCACCTGCTGTTATGTCGCTGTATGGGTTGCACTACCTGTCGTAATCACACCCCCACTCACCGCATCCCCAACACGGGCAATAGGCAACCCCCCCGAACCCCCAAGGCTTACCTGCCCGTTTAAGGTTGTCGTGGTAGCATTAATGGTAACATTACCCCCGCTAACAGTCACGTTGCCCGATACCGTTAGTTGACAATCACCGACCACTGTCACACGCTTATCGCCTGGTACCGTAATAATAACATTTCCATCCGCATCAAAAAATACGTCCGATTTAGCAATAGGATTCCCGAACCCCACCTCACCCGCGCGTAGTGCCCTGCGCGTGCGCGTGCGCGAGCGTGAGGGAAACGTCACTCTGTCCTCTTCGTGCGCCCCCACAGACAACGTCACACACAGCGAGTTTACGGGCACACTACCATAGGTACCATATGCCCATAGTATTTCACTATCCGACGTTTTGCCCATGTAGGTAATTTGCGCGGTTTGAAAATCTCCGTTATCTTTTGCGATGCGGGTAATAACCGACCGCTTCACGATGCCCGCAATCTTACTCCACGCCTGCGCTATCGTCTGTATTTTGCTAGTTGCTGTCATTGTTTTTTCCCATCGTCCCCAACAATGCCCGTGCCCTTAAGGCTGTCACCCAACCGATTAAATCGTGCTAATTCTTCTTTAGTCGCAACGACTCGTTCATTCTTTTTGTCGCCCTGTCCTTTGGTGGATTTTTCAAAACTTGCCTCTTCGGCTGCTAATTTATAACGATTCCGCTCAACAATTCCAATCTCAACCGTGTCTCCAGAGTCTAAATCAGTATTGTAAACCACCGCATTAATCAAAAATACACCGTCTAAACCAACACGCTGGTCAACCACTTTCACCAAACGATTAGGCCGCCACACCTCACCGTCCGCTGTGTGGCCATTAATAACCGCAGTATAATCAAGCGACCGTGCCCGAGCAATAGCCAACTGCCACACTGCCCGCGCTTGACATTCTTTATCCTCCATCGGCTTTTCAGCCTTCATCACATAGACACGGTTTACACGTATCTCTGTGTCAATCGCATCACCTTTTTTTAATACGATATTCTTGACATCCTCTTCGGTGGTCGTTTGTAGGTCATTATCCGCCCCCGCAGATACGTTCTTTTGTGATATCACTTTATAAAAATTATAGCGGCGCGTGTCATCGTATGACCACTCGCTAGAGATTACATTATTCTGCAAGTTGGCATCCCTAACCCCTACTCTGTGGATGATTGCCGCTTTCAGTTGTTGCGTTGTGTCTCGGTTGATTACTATATTTCCAAGTCCGTCTGTTGTCAGAAACACTTGCCGCTTTCCTGCATAATCATTCAAAAATGCAAACATGTTTTGCCCTATCTCAGGCGATATCACATCCGCAGCACTAAAATCTGCAACATCATTAACGTTATTGATTACCTCAATGTCAGTTATTGCGTTATCCAATAATATACGTTTTAACAATGCAACAAACGATATAGTTCCTTTTATCTCTTTTTGATCGCCTATTTGATTGTCAATAATATCGGCGGTTTTGTCACGCCCAGAAAAATGTATAACGTCTGTGTTAGTGTCATAATTGCCATTTATTTTTTCTATAAATCCATCTAAAACTTGAACATCATCAACAAATATTTTCACTGGCTGACGCAACAAAATAGATAAATTCGTTTTTGCGTTCAGTGCAATTGAAACAGAAAACTCTCCCGCTAGCGTATCCATACTAGTGGTTACCCGTGCATCTAACCACCCGCTAAATTTGCGCCCACCAACCACCAACGTAATAGCCATTACTACGCCCCCAATATATCTATTTTTCCAGAAACAAAACCAACATCATCTATATTGTTTAACGCTATTAATTGCTCATCATTAGCCACATCGTTATAAAGATTGTAAGTGAGTACAGTAATAGGTAGTTCCGGCGTGTCAAAATCGACTAAATTAAATGTTGCGATATCTTGCTGCGTAAAAAATAAACTACTGTCAACCCGTAACTTTTCGAGCGCGTCCTGTGAGTCCCCGTCTAATATGGTATCCAAAATGACACGCGAAAACTGATTATCCAAACCAACGCGCACAGTATTAAGTATCGCGACATTGCTAAAATCAATCAAACTAACCGCACGATAAGATTGCACCAACGCATGTGCCTGTACCGTCTCGCAGAATAACCGCTTGTTTCGGTTTCGCTCGATTACCTCGCGGGTTTTTGAAAGGGATAATTCTTGTTCATCGCAAAAATCAAAAAAATCAGAAAATAAACTAACATTGCTTTGCGGGGATAACCCTAAATTCAACAATTCTTCAAACAATCCAGACACCGCAGAACTTAAATTCTCAGCATCAAAAACAAGTCCAGGGGCACCCCCATCAATAGCATTAATAACACGATTAACCTCAGCCAATGTGCCGGAATCTAGCTGTATTTGCCGCAACGCAAAACGCGCCCTATTCGTAAACCCCGTCACCGTGTTGATGCCGTCTGTTATATTGTTTTTAAACTTTGGCGAAATATTAAAACGGCTACCAAGACCGCCAGACAATAAATCCCGCGCAACCTCCCCCGAACTATTAACCGCAGCCGCACGGTCGCCCGTATCAAACGGGGGGGTGTCGGGCTGAGATATACTAAAATTTAGCGTAAACTGTGGGTCGCCTAACGCGCTGAAGTTCTCCCTTACATCGCCTGTACCTGGCGACACCTCAATGCTGCCCAATGTCGGATGTACCAAAATACCCTTATCGGGTCGCTCCATTGCCGCTATTAAGTTGTCACGAGATTGGTAGTAATCTTCAGACGTCGAACCCTTGCAGCCTGTCGTAACAACCAGCTCAAAGGTTCGGTTAAATAAACCCAAATCTTGTATGATGCGTTTATCAGAATCGGGGATTTCGTTTAAGACAATTTTGCGCCCAAAGCTTGTCGTTAATGTGTCTTTAACAAAAAAAGGAACACCACGAAATGAACCAGGAAATAATCGTTCTTGTACGTCTTCTGCCATCCTATGTCCCCGCCTGGTTGTGTCCCCTGTCTAACGTGGCTGCTAGTGTTGCGGGGACAAAAGCACGTGTACGCACTGATGCGACGTGTCCCCCTTTATCTTTAAGCTCGACGACTGAATGCACTAAAATCTTTACCGGTCCATGTATTGCAAACGCCCGTTGCATTCCCGTGGGTGCCCCCGCGTGCGCACCTGCGCCCGCGCCCTTAGCAGGCGATCCAATAGCCCCACCTGATAATTTATACATCTCATGCGATGCCTTCTGCCACATAGCAATATAGGGTTTAAGTGCAGCCGTTATTTTATGTATCTTTTTTTCAATCCAATCAAACGCAGGCAGGACATGTGCCTTGATAACCTTAACAACATCCCAGAAAATCCGCTTAACAGCACCCCAATGTTTCCAAAGCTCGTAAGCTGCCACACCTAACGCGACAATAACGATTGTCAAAGGGCTGGTTGCCAGATCAAGCAATAACGTCGTGGTCGTTAATAACTTTACAACCTTATAAACTGAAACTATTCCCCCCGCCAAATAACCAATAGCCGACACCAATAACGGTAATACTGCTAATACTCCACCAATCCCCACCACCCATTTTAACGTGACGGGGTTTACTTTTTGAAATTTCTTTATTATCTCGGTTAAAGACTTAACAAACGGCTGTAACCCGCGGATCATCAATAATCCAATAGGTTTTAACATGTCTCCAAACGCATTTTTTAGCTGAATCAATTGAACAGGGAATGTGGTACCCGCCATCTTGGCAGCACCACCAATAGCATCCTTCACAACATCAAGTTCAAGGGCAGTTGCTTTTGATTTTTCCCCTATAGCAACATAATGTTTAATCGCTGCTTGGGTTGCTTTCCCAAATTCAATTCCCGCCATTTTAAAAGATTCCATCGCAAGCACTGGGTCGGCAAAGGCCATAGCGAATCTTTTTCCAGCTCTAGGCAGCGCAACCTTCATCACCTCCGCATAATCTGCGATTAAATTAATCGTCTCACTAAGTTGTTTTTTTGTCATTTTCGTAACAACAGATAACGGCAGTAAAAAAGCCTCTAATGTTTGCCCCGCCTCATCCCCAAACCGCGTTACATCTTGCAATTTATTCGCAATCTCGTGCAAATCTTTCTTAGTAAATTTCAACACGCCATGTCGTTTTTTGTACGCCAGCGCAAGTTTGACATTAGCCTCCTCCTCATCGCTCATCGCCTTAACGGCAAGTACTGCCCCCGCAACTATTGGTAACGTAAGCCCTAACATCATCTTACGCCCAACCGCAATAGATGCCGCGCCAAACGCTTCAACCTTAGCAATCCCACGCCCAAATGAACGACTCATGCGCGACATACCCATCTGCATTCGGTGGGTCGCCTCTTTTATCTTTCTTGCCGCACTTGAGAATCTATCTTGGGCAACAATACTAACCTGAATATTTTGTGCCATGATATTTTACTCTATCTTTTAACGCTATTTTTCAGCAGCTTTTTGCGCTGCATTGTCTTCGCGCACAATACGATTATGCACATCACGCCACGCAAGCACATCAAAAAATGGCATTTTATCAAAATCTAAAAACGAAAAAGAACCCTTGAAGAATATCATCAGGCGACCTAAAATATAGTCGTAATCTTTTTCGGCTATGGGGAAAGTTTGAGAGTTAAAAAAAACTCGCAATATTCAGCAGCCAGCCTGTCATCATCTTCGGGTGGAATCCTTTCAAATAATGTTGACGTCATATGTACACGATCATTTAACCGGCAGCATTGCGTGCACATTAGCCGTCTAAAATTTAGAAAAAAATCATCTAACGAACTTTCGCACGAATAAATACTCTGCAAAATATGTAACTTTTCCGAAGTTCTGCTTTTCTCGTCATGCGAAGATGGTAAAAGCTTTAACGAGGCATCAGGTACGCGGGTTTTTTCCCCTTCCTTTATGCTTTCTGCAAACTCTTTTGTGAGTTTGACGTGCCCCATTATCCGTCCCTGTGCTGTCGATTCCCCCGCAAGTAAAAGTTGCTTTAATCTCCTCGATAATTTTAATTCAGCCCGTGATGGCGAATACAAAACAAGCGTTTTTGTGCTCGTCATATTCCCATCATCGCCGTATTTTATTTCCGCCGATAGCTTGAAAGTAAGTGTTTTTGGCTGTTCTTTTTTGTTTTGTTCAGACATATTTTCCACCTACACTAGTTTGCTACCATGTATTTCAATTTCAACTACCCCTGACGGCCCCAACTTAATCGACGGATTATTGACAATTGCGCCGCTTGCCTGCGCAAAGGTTAACGTTTCACCAGTTATGGTATCTGTACCCGTTACCTCTGTCGTCAACTTCCCCTGCTGTGAGGGTTCCATAAATCTTAACAAAATGTCTATATTGTCTTTGGTAGAATAAACCGAAAATTTAATAATCGAAAACGCATCAGCGACATTACGCGAAAGCGTCTGACAAACCGAGTTGCCAATCGACGCCCCCATCACTTCGATCGTGCCAAACCCAGGGGTAACCTCAACTGAATCAGCAACCACCGGAAACGATATGTTTAAAACTGTTATATTTGGCGTTGCAATTATATGTTGTGAGCAGTTGCCCATTATTTCACCTTTTTTTAGTTAATGATTAAAAATTAAACACTGCCTGCGGTTAAAAATGATACCTCAAGCACACCCTGAATTTCTCGGAGTTGACTTTGCGGGAATATCAACATATTAATCGTGACTTTTCCCTGTTCCAAATCTAACGTCACTACACGATTACGTTTAAATAACGCCAAAGTGTCAGGATCCCCACGCATCAAAACAAACCGCGGCCCCGCAAGAAGAGAATAACGCCCATCAGTAAATGCCTCGATAATCGCTTTATTGACAATCTCATGGCCAGGGGTAAAATCATCACCTGACGTAAGACGTGTATTCTTAAAACGCTCTTTATATTCGTTAAAAAAGAACTCCCGAGTCTGTGACGCAGTGTCGGTAATATTCAAAAAACCATTAACACCAGCAACATTTTTAAACCCAACAAATACAGTTCTTGGGACAACAGCCGTTTTTTGATCGTTGTTAACAAATACGCTAACACCATCAGTACTCAAATCGTCAATTTCAACAGGCGTCCAATTTAATCCCGTCCCAATTATCGGCATACCGCGCATAATCGTATTATGGTACGGCATCGACGCAAGATGCGGCCCGCCAAAAGCGTCAAGCGATGCATCGGTTGTCTGCACAAATTGACTAATAGGGGCACCCTTTGTCAATCGTAATGCTTTAATCGCGCCAAAAATAGAGGTTAAAACGGTGTTTAACTCCACAATTGCACCACCCGTATGACCAGCAAGTACTACCGGCTTGTTGCCAAATAACACGCTATCATGCAGCGCACCAAGCAATACATTCTCAGCCTTAAGGTTAGATAATGTATCCGTATTTACCGCAACTGCGACACCGTCAAGTATGTTATTGGATACATTAAACACAGTGTTGAGATAAGTGGTCGCATCAAATAAAGCATAATCAGGTACCAGTATCTGCTGGTAACGCACGTCAGCAGGGATACCGCCGGTAAACGTCGCAGAGGTGTCAGGGTCAGTTGCTCCACCCCCCATCGGATTAAGTAGAGCGGTAATACCAGGGACAGTCCCCGTCAGAACTAAAGTAATATTGTTGCCCTCAGTACCCGCGTTAACGGCTACCAATAGTGTCTGGCCTCCGCTTGGCGAATTAGGCGTTATCACAACGGGTAACGTAACATCTAATGCAAATGCAGCGGCAACTGCACTCGATACATCGCTGTTGGTGTCACCCACAGCAACCGCTATATCAACCGTATGTGCTCCACGTGAACCTATCGTTATCGTAAACACACCAGGGGCGGTTGCTACCCCACCAAAAACCAAATCACTTTCAGCCGCAACACCAGCCCCGTCATCAGATAACGGAATAACATCAACTTGTGACACTTGATTAATGGCCTTGAATGCTCGAACTTGAGCAGCAACCATTGAATCAGCCCCAAACAAAACATCCTCGTCACGTGTATTAGGAATGTTTTCAACCAATACATCGGCTAACGCCGTACCCGCTGTTTTCTGACCAACGATTAAAATACGCTGCGGTGCATTGACAGGCGTACCCTTGGCTAGCTGTATTTGAAGACTAACAATAGGTGCAGTTAAGCTCATGATTTTTTACCTTTTTTGTTGGTTGTTTTATCAGTCATAGACGCATCCAGCGCAGTAATTATCGACACACAATGGTCAATTTCAGCATCCTTTATACGCGCAGCCCAGAATGCGTTGATAACTTTACCCGATCGATCGGTTGCAAGCGTTACAATACTGTCTTTTTTTTGTCCTAATAATGACGTATTAATCAATATCTTTATTGTTTTTGTTTTTATTTTCATAGTTTTTTACCTCAATTCAACACTTGCTGTTGCTAATCTATTCTCTTTTTCTTCTAATTGATTAAAATCAATCTTATTAAATGGCACACTAAGACTGGTCGGCACACGATCGCAAAACGTAATATCACCTGTTTGCTCTATATCATACCGATGCACATAAATTCCACGGTCATAAAATCGCTTACTGTCACCATCATAAGTCACCTTACCCCAAACATATTCCGATAATCCTGTCGGTAAATTTGCCCCTACAATGCTACCAACGATATTAGCCAATACTTCAGTTTGCGCTAAATCACGCTGTTCACCTGCTCGTATATCATTTGTTGCAGGGAAAAATACAAATATCGACGCCTTAAATATAACGTTTTGTCGTGGATCTGCCCCCGCCGTTTTTTGCTGCCCTGCATCAGATTCGATATTACGGTCTTTGCTGGCTTCATTAGTTCGCAACACGGCAAACGCCCACAATTTGTCTGTTGCCTTTTTACTGTAAACTTCAAATGCTGAATCCTCACTCTCCGCCCGCGTGATACGGTACCGTAATCTTACAATGCCGCCTAACCCCGCTATAAGGGGCAAGAACGAACTAATAGCGTAAGTGAATGTCGTACTACTTGGAACCGTTACCACCTCGTGACGACCGTTATACCCACGTCTTGGGAATAACTCTAACAATTGTGCTGCCCCCGTATCAGGGGATAATGCCGGAATAGTATCTAACCGATAAGTAAATGTAGCTCGACTCGGTACAGTTAATAATGTATGACTACCATTATAAGCTGCATCATTAGCACCACTTATATTTACCTTACACCGTCCGCGTCCGAATCTATCCTCTGTTAAATCATGATTATCTATAGTCGTGGCAGTGGCTATTAAACCAGAAGCCGTTAAACTGGTCAGTGTATTAGGCGTTACCACATTAATAATATTAACAAAATCACCGACTGTAATACCATGATCAACTGTCGTGGTAACTAACGCTCCCACTCCAGACACCACAATGCTTGCTATCGACAGCTCATCAGTAAAACGGTTCGTCAATGTCGGCAAAACCGTCCTTAATTGTGATACAATATCAGACGCTCTCATGTTTAAATGCCTTACCTATTTCATCCTCAAAATGTTTTTCAATATTACGTAAATTATCCTTAATTGATCGAATCATATAGGGACGCGGTTTAATAGCTCCCCCGCCTAACTCTAACCGTCGCGCATAATCTGTATTAGCACTAAATTCAAGACGTCTAGTACCCCTTATCTGATACTTTAGACTGCGGCGTAAATCACTGTTCAGGTTTGCTGGCGGCTGACCAGGCGCACTTGATCGATGCGTCCTTAGCCCAGCACGTAGCTTTACAAGCCTTTTCTTCCCCCCCCTAACAATAACACCGTATAATATTCCTGATTTATCAGTTGCCAAAATATGAGTTTCTGCTGTTTTCTTGATATCTCGACCTACTTTGAACCACGCTTGACGCATCGCACGCCGGCCAACAACAGCTAAATTCTCCAACTTAACCATCACTTTTAATGATTTTTCATCAATTCTCACCGCAACCATTTGACAGCCCCTACGCTAGATTAACAGGCTTGCTTTCTATCCCCCTTTCAGTCGCTCGAATCTTGATAAACTTATCCTCTTCGTCAATATTAGTAACATCTAAAATACGATAGTTCTTACCCTTAAAAACAACCATGTTTTCGAACGTTACGCCTGGCCTAAAATCGATGATAAACTGATGCGTTGCAACCCCAATGGTGTTTGTCCCATCAAATATTTCAACACCCCCCAATGTCTCAACAATGGCGCGAACCGTTAGAAAATCAGTAAACAATTCCCCGTGATCAACACTGCTACCGACCGGTACCGTAATATCCCGTACCTTTATTTCAATTTGCTTCCTAAAATCCCCCGCACAATAGCGCGTATTTTTACGAGGTATATTGTTGCAGACAGCCATTACCTTGCCCCCGTATTATTCGGACGCTATGGGTACCGACATCACCCCGCCTTCTAAATAACCTATTAAATCGTCTATTAAATCCAGTGCCATTTGCAGAGCAAGCTCAGAATTTTCCGACGATTCCATTTCAATCTTTTCCTTTTCATGCTGCAATTTATTATACATGCATCCAATCGAAGCCTGTGTGAGTCCATTGACCAGCTGGTGTGTTGTAGAGTCGTGCATCAAGCTACCCCTCGCTGTGTACTATCTTTAAAGATAAAATCCTGTGTTGCTTATAGGTGTCTAAGGCTGTGTTAGGGATTAACCCCGCGTCACAACAATCACCCGCTTTCGCAAAAACTGAGACAATATGCGACAACATTGCCATGCGCAGGTCTGCCGGTATATCGGTTTCTGCTGCCCCAAACCCTGCGGTAAATCTAAGCCGGATAGCCTCCGGTCTGTCTTGTTTATCAGACGGCCAAGATTGCCCGTCAAGTAAAAATACACGCTGATAAATGGTATCAGTGCGCCCAAAAAGCGATGAATCCACAGCGACCACACTGCCCGAAAGGTTAAAATAAGTAATAACCACAACACTGGATAAAATCGGCGCACGTCGCAGCTCAAAACTAGGGGTGAAAAAGTCGCGAAATGTCTCCCATACCTGATTGATAAATGTTAATCCCGTGTAATTCTCGGCAAATAAGGTAACCCCATCCGTTATCAAACCAATTAAACTGTCAAAACTCGTGTCACTTGGGGCAATCCCAAGACGCGCCTTAACAGTGTCTAGGCTGATCGCAGCCAGTCGCGCCGGCGGCAAACGCTTATAACGAAACGGTTTTTTGCTGCCGGTCACAACAGCTCGAAAAGTAGGCAACGGGGCTAAAGGCGCATGTGGCATAACGTGTCACCCCACAATATTTTTAAGGTGCAAAGAAATCAAAGCCAACCTGGTTTTTACGGACAGGGGAACTCTCAGTTCTCAAAAATACATTAACCAGAATATTGGTCGTCCCCGCCATCGTAACCGTAGTGCTTATCCCAATTTTGAGAAACCGTTTTAAATCCCGCAGTCCAAAATGACTGACTAATGTATTTGTGCCGGTCGCTGCGGTAAGCCGTAATAGGCCATCAGTGCCAAATTCTTTGACGTATAATTCGGGAAATATAAAACGCGCCTCATCGGTAATGGGCGTAAAAACACCTCCGCTAGTATCCCCTTCAAAAATAACAATATCATTGATCGACGTACCTGTCTGCGCAACCACATTCCACGCAATCGATACGCCGCGCTCAAATCCACTCACATCTATTGGGTTAGTCTCAGGCGCAGAAGTCGCAGAAATTGCAAGATTTAATGCGGTAAATGCTAAGACATCATTAATTTGATCAGACATAACAAACCTCAAAATGAAAAAATAATAGCTTATGGGATTGAGTTAAAGTGACTCTCACGCACTGCTAAACGAGGGGATTTAGCCCACAACTGAAGCAGTATGGTTGCCCCTGTAGTCACACCACTGGCATTGATGACAAGACGCACTGCATCGGTGGCAAAATCTTTGACGCCCAATTGACGCGGGACATTATCCCCTGCCCCCAAAAACCGATCACCAGGGGTAAGAATTTGCGTAAGATCGTCTTCATTTAAACCATTATCTTTAGCAATTTGCGGGACAATAAGCCGTTCGGTATCTATCGTATTGCCCGTGCTACCACCATCTGTTGATTCTTGGATGTCCAACGTATAACTGCCATCAACATACGTTAACGGTGTCCACAAAACTAAAAATCCAGTGCCAAATTCGCGCAAAGTTATTCCCTGAGCAAAGGGACCGTTCGCAGTGATCGCAAGTTCCTCTGTAATAACAGGGTAAAAATCATTAGCAATATCAAAGCTCATAACTACACCCTAAGTTTGGTTCTCTGTTACCGGCGTTCTGGCCGTATAAGGCAGCAACATCACATGGATATCAGCACCCGTTGTGACATTTATTGCTGTTATATTTATTTTTATACCATTACCCTTTAAATCACGAAGCCCAAAATATTTAGGGAAATCACCATCATCCTGCCCAAAAGGATCCAACCCCGTCTCGGTATAAACTAACGGCACAATCAACTGATTAAAAGCAAGCGGTATCCCTGTTGCCCCAAAATCATCAGAGTCTAATATCTCAATTATGTAATCCCCGTCTGTAAAATTAAGAGCTTCCCAATAAATCGAAAACCCTCTCGAACGGCCTATTGTCCCAGTAGAAAACGAACTAACACCATTAGCAGTAATGTTAAACATTGCGGTTTGCGGAAAAGAAGCGTTGACAAAATCAGTCATATTAAACCCTCACATTATAATGCTTTATTTTCAGCGGCTGTCTTCTTCTGCTTCTTAACAGCTGCGCCGTCATCAGACACAATCTCGCCCAGCTTTTCACGAACAACAAGATCAATCACACGCTTGTCAGTCAGCGTTATAATCTCATCCTTCCTTACTTGACGGACCTTATGCGGCGCAACACACCAAGAAATAGGATGGCGGGCGATATTCCCCAAATTGTCTTTCCTCTCTTCATAAGCCTTTAAAACACGAACCTTAACAGACTTACCACGCCAATCTTTGTAGCCATCAGGAATAAGCGCACTTGAATAACGCACAATTCCATCTTTATCAGGAGGTGGTAAACCCTCTTTCTCATTTCTTTTTGCATTAGTAGCCATAAAATATTCCTCTATTAAGTTGTAATTTCTTGAATCTTGAAAGATTCGTAATTTGTGACATCCCCACCCTGACGCATATCAGCCGTAAAGCTAACCAATGGATTTTGCGTGAAGATGTCGCGAAGAATACGAATCCCAAACCGTGGCACGACCATGTAACCTTTACGGAAATCACCGTATGCAGCAGCTAAGGCACCAGCACCTACCGCGTCGAAGTCATCAGCAAACAATACAGGACTACCTAATATAATACGGGTCGGTGATTCGGCTAATTGGTTGGCATTGATTAATGGTACAAAATCAGAAGACTTGATCTTAAGCACATTCCCGAAGGATTGACGCTTCATCATAAATACTGAATTGGCTTGGTAATCTTCTTTGACAGAAGATTGAAGATCAACAAAACCATTATAAGTGTAGTCCGTCGCAGACCCCGATGGAATCTGTTCAATTGCACCACGCTCATAGGTGCCAGGTGTCGTAACATTAGGGTAAGTCAATATCCCACGTGCACGAATAGCACCCGTTCCGACAATCATATCTGTGTTAAGCAGACGGCGTAATTTGTCAGCAATCAAACGAAGCAGCCAACCTGTGACATCAAAGGTTGCATCATCTATCAAGTCTTGCGTAATCCGCTGACGACCTGAGGCGATACGATGCACGGGAATGGTGAGTAAACCAATGGTAGGCGTCGCTTGCTGTGTAGGCAATTCTACTTCACCAACTGCACCTTGCGCTTGGGCTTCTTCATCCGCAATAACAAGTTCCACTGACTTTGAAGAGCTTGGTTGTGAAGTCGCTAACTGCAATAACGGAGATGTTTCAAAAATCCGCGTGACCATCTGACTAAGACGCTGAGGAATCACCCAATAACCACCGTCAGGATTAACCCCTGACTGAAGGTCTTTATTGCTTGGGATGTCTTTCAACATTTCAGAACGCAACTTTGCCTCACTAATATCAGTCAGCCCTTTGTATTCTGACTTGATAATATGGTCAACCATCTTACCACTTAATTCAGAATCCATACGCACCTTATGCTTTAAATACCGCTCTAACGCATCTTCGTATTTTTCCTCAAGTGCTTTTGACGAACTCGCAGCCATACCAGGCATACTGTAAGACAGTTTCTGCAACTGCTCTTGGCTCTTTGCCATTGACTCAAGCTTTGCGTCAATCTTGTTGTTAGAATCTATAAGCAATGATACTTTTTCAGCGATCTTATCAATATGTAGAGCATCCAGGACATCTAGCCGCACAGCATCCCGCTTGTGAATGACCTCCACTTCGCGCATGCCTTTAACAATTATTTCTAACTGTTCTTTGTTTTGCTTTTGTAGCTCTAAGATTGACTTGTTATCCAAGCATTCAGTGCTTTGTTCTGACATAATAGTGTCCTGATTATTTAATAATTGATGACAGCAGGTCTGCTGTCCGCTTCATTGCTGCAAGATTATCCTGCAACAACAATTTATTGATACTGTTATTAATATCACCCATCATTAAAAGGGCTTTCTTATCTAACAGCATGTGTTCTTTTTTCGAACCTTTGCTCGTTTTGGCTTTAACATCCGTAATAGTCGCCTTAGGATTGGCCGGTTCATCAACGATTGATATCTCGCTAAGCTCAATCTCTTTAATAACCCGTATTTCCCGTCCCGAACGACGTTCAAAATCAACGTTCACCGCCATAAATCCAATCGATAGATCAGTCAAAACGCCTTGTTTGGCTAAAGCAAACGCCTCCTGTCCGCGCTGTACCTCTAGGTTGATATGGCCTTCGACCTTAAGCCCCTGCTTCTGCTCCTTAACCTTATCAATCGGGAATCCACCAATAGCCCCAGCAGACCTGTCATGCCCTAGAAACATCCGTATAGGGCGGTCATGACGCGATTTATGAGATTCTATCGTCTTGGCAAATGCCCCAAAATTAATGACATCATTCTGCAAATCAACATTACCAAACGTTGATGCCATACCCTTAATAACCCCAACCGGTACACCGTTAACCTCCGTCTGCTTGGTCTCGATGTCAGTAAAGGCAAATGACTTATACTCCATTTTATTGTCGGTTGCAGCAGTAGGCATAGTACTATTATGTTACTTTTTCTGGTTGACATCAGCAAGACTGAATGTTACCTTAAGTACACTGGTATTATACTATGGCAAAATACAAGTCTTATTTCCCCGTCCTGTATGGCAAAATGGCCTCCGCCGAGTTCAAAAGACGGATCGAAAACCTATATCCAAAATTGGGTATACAAACAATGTCACAGGCAGCAGCTTTGTTTGCCTACGCCCCTGATGCCCAGCTATTATCCTTTTACCGCACCGGTGTTGCCCAACGCGCTCAAATAATCCTGAACCTCCTAGAAGCCATACCAGAGGAAAACCTTAACAACCTAATAGAAGAGATATCCAACAATGGAAAATAACGAAATCGATGAAGACATTAAGAAAAATGATGAAGAAATTATCCCCCTTGCACCGTGTTATATTGCAAAATCCTGTAAACTAATAGATTTTTTCCGACACGTAAAACACTCAAAACAACAAGACCAAGAAACAGACTGGATTTTTAAAGAGTCTGAACTGATTAATCTCGTGGAATTGATCAATAATACAGGGCTGGTATTTAATTCAACCGCCCTCTTACACGTCCTTATCAAACGCCGCTATATTAACGATTTAGAATTTGTCTGCGATAAATTAAACCCTAAATTGATTGCACGCAATACATCAATAGCACATCCACATTTAGCAAAACTTAATTTGGCCTTGCGCTCTCATCGCAAGTACCTCAGAATGGATATTAAGGCCGCAACCGACTCTAAATCAATAGCTTGTGTGACTAATCGGTTTGCACGGTTTGAAAAAATAGCTCAAAAAATGGAGTTATTACTGTCAAGGATACATGTATTACACGCAGCACAATTCGAACCCAAACGACATAAAACCTGCACCATATCATGACACGTAACGCAACGCCCTACCCTACCGAAGCCCAAGAGCAGAAGACAGTCATTGAGTACTTCTCACACAACTGGATAGGCGATTATCTCATACATATCCCTAACGGGGGTGCTCGTAGTAGCGCACGTGAGGGGGCTAATTTAAAGGCTATGGGGGTGAAAGCGGGGGTTAGTGATCTGTTTTTGGTGTACCCAAAAGGCAGGGTAAAAGTAGACATTGTGAGTGAAGTAAAATATTGCGGCCTGTGGATAGAGCTAAAGCGACAGATCAAAGCCTACGGATCACAAGCGGCAGCTTACAGGGCAGTAACAAAATCTCAAAGCAAATGGTTAGACAGTGTTGAAGACGTAGGTTATCTGTCAGAGGTAGCATACGGTGCCGACCAGGCTATTAAGATCATCGAGGCATATACGGGCACTAGCCCGATGTAACAACATTAACTATTAAAAACAAGAGTTTATTATGAGCAGACCAGCTGAATATGTTTCTACAACAACCACAAGGAAAATTATACCTGATCCAGCACCAAAGCCAGAAGGTATGTATATAACAACTGGACGTGCTACTAATACGCGCTTTACAGATTTTGAATTAGAAAAGCTTGACAAATTAATACAAAAAATGCAATCCCGCTTAAAAAGACACCTTAGCAGAAGCCTTGTTTTACGTTCTATCACACGAATAGAAGGGACACAAGGACTAAAAGCCTTAGAAAAAGCCATCATAAAAACAATATATTGTCCCAAAAAGTAACACACATGAGCAATGAGCGGGAGAAGATTGGTACCCTCGATGCACCTGCGCTTCAGGCCGTAGCCTGCATTGCTCACCCTACAACTGAGAATTAAACAATGAAAAAAGACCCAAACACCTTAAGTGACGAAGAGATAATCAAAAAACTTCCTCCTTTTTACATTTTTTCGGGTTATATCATGCCAAAAGAAATTTATCATTCGCTGAATGACGCGATAAGTGCTGAATTTATAACGGCATATTATCGTCAGAAAAGAAGTAAACATGAGCAATGAGCGGGTGAAGATTGGTACCCTCGATGCACCTGCGCTTCAGGCCGTAGCCTGCATTGCTCACCCTACATCCGCTGGATTAAAGAAGATAGATGGTGCTGAACAGCGACAATTAGCAAGCTCTGAGACATCCGCGCCTAGGCTTCCATCAGTCGGAAACATCAGCTGACCACCCGCCAAATCAAACGGCTGATCTATAGGCCGCTCTTGTCCATCAGCTTCAATGTGTGTGTCACGTACCAGATCATCTCCCATGGTTGTCCATGTCTTTATTCCAGCTTCTTGGGTATCCACATCTGGCGACTGTAACAACACGGTACGCACCGCCTGCTTAGCACCCTCTGCTAATGCTTGCGTGGTGGTTGTGGCTACGGTATTAGAACGTGATACTGCGAGACCAGCTAACGTGGCACCTGCGAGCTTTGCTATTTTAGCCCGACTAGGGGCGGCGGGTATTGTCACATCTTCTCGGGCTAACCGTGCGGCCTCTTCTTCTCTGGTTGCCTTATCCAAAGCCTTATCAATATCACTTTTTAGCGTTGCCAGAACATTCGTTTTTGTCGTGCTTACCGACCCTGCTATCAATAATGCTAGAGCGGCGGCTATATCTTTCTTACTGTCGTCGGGTTCCTCTCTGTTTGCTACCGCATCAGGGGTCTGTTTGATCTCTATTTTACCCCCCCATGCCTTAATGGTGTCGTCATCCTCTCTAATCGTCGCGACAGGGTCGGCAAACTCTCTTGTTACACGCTTACCATGAGCGAGCAATATCTTCTCAAGTCGCTTATCAAAATTAGCTAATGGTGGGAGGTCATCACCGCGTCGAA
>SDBT01004392.1_pt1 | contig 23995 bp, 37 predicted proteins | sample 2277101 | NCBI WGS metagenome assembly SDBT01 (sample SAMN10404973, study PRJNA504765) | marine sediment metagenome | isolation source: marine sediment core GS10_PC15, 103 cmbsf | place: Arctic Ocean: Southern Knipovich Ridge | collected 2010 | reverse complement strand
AACCAGCACAAGTAGTAAAAGAAATTCCTATACAAAAAACACAACAATTACAAAAGTTAATCCCAAAAATGACAACTATTCAAATACCAAAATTAACCTCTATTTCTCCTTCAACCCCAAGAATACCACAATCAACTCCAAGAGGGATACCACCTTTTGGATTTAAATTTCCTAAATCAGTTTCAACAAAAGAACCAATAGGAAAGTTCCCAGCTTATGTTCGTAGGTTTGGGGAATTTAAGATTGTAGGTTATGGAACAACTCCAAGAGGAGCAGTTCAAATAGGAAAAGCAGCAGCAAGGAAAACTCTTGCAGCAACATTTAAAGTTCCATCATTCAAAGGAATGAAGGTTTCAGGATTTAGAACAAAGAAAACTAAAGAAGGAACATTATTTATAGAACCAAAAGGTAAGAGATTAAAGAGGAGAGGAATATCAGGAGAGGTTTCAGAGATTGAATTATACAGAGATGTAAGGAGGAAAAAGAAATAATGGAAAGTATTGGAAGGGCAGTTGGGGGTGCAATTGGAGCATCAATGGTAGTTGGAGCAGTTAGTAACCTTGTTCCAAAGAATAAGAAGAAGAAAGGAAAGAAAAGAGGTAGGAAATAAATAATGGAACAACCACTATACAATGAAGTTGCAGATCAAGTTGGATTGCATGGACAAGTAAGCCAAGCAAATGCAATAACCCAACAATCAAACCAGCAACAATATTATTTAGAAAAGCAAGAGAAAAACCTAGCTGAAGCCCAATTAGAATGTGAGAAAACATTAGAAAATATCTACCACTTATTAAGACAAGATGTTCTCAAGCCAAGAGAAGGAATAATGGAATGGACTCCAATTGATAATGAAAGAAAAAGAGTTCTAACAGATGAAGGAGTGGATAAAATTATGCAGGTGATGAAGTTTTATATTAATAAAGAAACTTTACTTTCAAACTTTAATGATAAACAAATACCAGTAAGAATGTTAAAGTTCTGCCTGGCTCTTAATGCAAATATCTTTATGAAGTATGAAATTTATTTTAGAGTTCCCACTTTAGAAGAATGCCAATCAATTCTGCAATCAAGAATTTTAGATAAAGTTAAGATGAAAAAGATGGCATATGAAATAACAAATCAAGAGTTTGATGAAGAAGAAATAAAGAAAGTTATCCTAAAAGAAATGGAAGATAAAATAGAATATGAACTTACAAAAATTAAATCAGAACAGATTAAAATTAACTTGAGAGAATATGAATTAATATTTACACAACTTGAAGCCCTTGTTGATGCTACACATAATAGGGCATGGAAAGGAGAAGAAAGAGGTTCATTAAGAAGACACTTTAATATTTCAGAAGTTATAGGTGGTAAGCCACCAGGAATGAATCAATCAAATGGGTGGTTTGGATGGGGAGGAAAGAGATGAAGAAACAATTAGTATCCTTATTAATTGTTTTATTAATTATAATTCCATTAGTAAGTGCTTATGGATATACTATTTTTCCAGATAAAATAAATTATTCTTTAATCCCAGCAGTTAATAATTCTTTATATTGGCAAGGACATACTGGAACAGATGGAAGTTGGCTTACTGGACTTTTAAAAGATGATGGAGATACAGCAACAGGAAATTATAGTTTTGATGGATATTATATTGGAATTGGTAGTGGAACACATAGAGGAGCAACTCCTGAAGGATGGAGTAGTGGTTCGTATTTAGAAATAGATGATGCTACATATGATGGTGATGCAGGAGTTTTTTTAACAAATGGTCTTTATGAAGGATTTGATTTATGGTATGAATCAGATGGAAATGATGCTTATATTGATAATGTTGGGGATTCAGATACAGCAAATATATTTTTTAGAACAAAAACAGAAGGAACACCTGTTAATGCTATGACAATTTTAGGCTCTGGTGAGATAAATCTGTTTTATAATTTAACTATTGATGGTAATGTAACAGCAGATTATTACTTTGGAGATGGTTCTCAATTAACAGGAATTGCTAGTGGGGGTAATGTTTCTTGGAATGAAACTTATGCTGATACACTTTATTATAATATTTCTAATCCTTTTTCTTTTATTAATGATTCAGGTTTAATAGATAATTCAATGGTTGATGCCTTGCACAGACATTCAGAGTTAAGTGCAAGTGATGGAAGTCCTGATAGAATTGTTTATACAAATTCTGAGGGTGTTCTCTTTGCTGATGCTCTTGGTACAGGTGCATCTTCAGGTTTAGGTCTTGATGTATTACATAGTGCTAATATTGGGATTCATCTTATTGTTGGTAATGATTTAACTGTTAGTGGAACAATAATTTTAAAAAATCCCTTAAGTAAAACTTTTGAGATTAACAAAGTTAATTCTAATTCCCTTACTACATTTAAAGATAATGTTTTGGGTGGTGCTGGATTAATAGAGGATTTAGTAAGTTACTGGAAATTAGATGAGACTTCTGGGGATGCTATTGATGTTCATGGTGGTTTTGATGGAACTCTTATTGGTACTCCAACTTATGATACTGGAAAATTAAATGGAGCTTATGTATTTACAACTGGGCAAGGGGCGACCTGTGGTGATATTGGATTAACAATAGATGCCTTTTCTTTAAGTGCTTGGATATATCCTACTGTTTCTGGAGCAAATTTAGTATTCTATGCTTCAAAAAGTGTTGTTGGTGGTAATGGATATGATGTAAGATGTAATAACTTAGTGCCGAGATTTCATTCTGGTGGTAGTGGAACAGGCAATTATATAGACGCGACAGGAGCTGTTCCCATAAATGAATGGACACATATTGTAGTGACTCACGATGGAACAACAGCCAAAATATATATAAATGGAAGTGAAGATAACAGCGAGGCACAGACCAAAGCACAAGCTGCAAATCTTTCAGAAAGTTTGTTAGGAACTTATAGTAATACAGGAACTTCTTCTCATAAAGGGAGATTAGATGAAGTAGGAATATGGAACAGGGCATTAACAGCTCCAGAAGTAGCTGCATTATATAATTCAGATGCTGGATTAGCTTATCCTTTTACCCCATCAGCAAGAGAAATAAATGTTTTAAGGTCAAGAGATGGTGTGCATCCTTCATCCTATGGCAAAGTAATATTGGGGGATACATACACTGAAACAGAAATAAGTGGAAGAAGTATTGTTTTTAATATTGAAGATGTAGAGAAAATGCAATTAGATAACTCAGGGGATTTAGTTCCGACAACAGATGCAAGTTCTTCATTTGGTTCTACTATTTTGAGATGGCTAAAGGGTTGGTTTATTGATTTGGATGTAGAAAATGATTTAGATGTTGGAGGAGATTTAAATGTTACAGGGAATATAACTTCTGCAAATGTATTTATTCCTCAGTATATTTTCTCTCATACAAACGCAACAATTCCTGTAAGAACAGTAGATAATTGGACTAATATTACTTTTGACCAAGAACAAGCAGATATTAAGTTTGGGATTTCACACAATATGTCTGATTCAAGTAATTATACTTTTATTATTGGAGAAACAGGAGTTTATGAGATTGATTATGATTTAGATGTAGAAGATGATTCTGTTGGTGCTAGTGATATTGATGTTGCAGGTAGAGTTCTTAGTAATGGGGTAGAAATAAGTGGTTCTGTTTTTGAAACAGATGTTACAAAGCAAGGAGTTTCTGCTGAATTATCTCATGATTTTTTGGCAGAATTAACAGAAGGAGATATTTTAGTTTTTCAGTTTGTAGCTAATGATGCAGATGTTCAGATTTCAACTCATGGAACTTTCGGAGACCACCCTGAATCGGCAACAATAGTAATTAAAAAAATAGCTAATTAACAATGAAAAAACTATTATTAATATTAATGTTGGGGATTGTAATGATTAGTTTAGTTGGTGCTGCATTTACTTCTTTAGGAAATTTTACTACTGGAGAAAATATAACTTTAATACAATTATGTGATGATTGCACTTATAATAATATATCCTCTATTGTTTATCCTAATGGAACTATTGCTCTTAATGAAGTAGAGATGACTAAATCTGGAACTCAATATACTTATACTTTAGATGGTTCTTATACTTCTCTTCTTGGAACATATATTGTTAATGGATTTGGAGATGAAGGAGGAAGTGTAACTGTATGGGCTTATTCTTTTGAGATAACTTATGCAGGAATAGAATTAACAGAAGGAAAGGCAGTTGTTTATGTTGGATTGATGGGGGTATTATTATTTATTTTTATCATAACTTTGTTTGGAATTAATAAACTTCCAGTAAGAAATCAAAGAGATGAAGAAGGAAAATTATTATCAATTTCATACTTAAAATACTTTAGAGATATTTTATGGTTATTTGAATGGATGTTGATAATAACTATTTTATATGTATCTTCTAACTTAGCATTTGCATATCTTGGGGAACAATTATTTGCAAAGATATTATTTATATTCTTTCAAATTGGATTAGGATTAACCCCTGTATTAATAGTAGTATGGATGATATGGATTATTGTTTCAATGTTCCATGATAAACAACTTCAAGCATTATTAAATAGGGGAATGATGGGAGGAAATTTATAATGCCAAAGTTGAGAACAATTCCATTAAGATCTCATCCAGATATGCAAAAATTAATTAAGAAAGTAATGGATGAGAAGATGGTTAAACAAAAAAGATTAATTCCTACGTCAAGAATTACTTTAGCAATAGCTAATCAATATAAAAAATATCCTATGCTATTTAAGGAATTAATGGATGCTGATTTAAAATGAGAAAACTTCAATTAAAAAATAAAAAAGGGCAGGGATTTATAGGGATAATATTATTCTTCTTAGCATTGCTTACTATTTTAATAATTGGATTTGTTGCTGCAATGATAGTGGGGATAGTTGATTATTCTTCTGATACTCTTACACCAATAATGGAAGATTTAGGGATGGTAGATGGAACAAATATGAGTGAAGTATCTGGTTATACTTTTGGAACAGTAGATACAATAGTTCAAGCATTGCCCTGGTTAGTTGCTTTAAGTTATGTTGCTTGTTTAATATTTACAATAGCTTTTATATTCTTAACTGGTTATACTCAGCACCCAGCTTTTATAGGAATTTATTTTGTATTTATAATTCTTCTTATTTTTGGGTGTGTAATAATGAGTAATATGTATCAGGATATATATACTGGTACAGATGAGATTGCCACACGATTGCAAGATCAAACTTTACTTTCATTTATGATACTTAATTCCCCATTTATGATGTTTATGATTTCAGTTATTGGAGGGATAGTTATATTCACAAGAGCCAGTAATGAAGCAGGAGCAGGAGGATTGGGAGTGTGACTACAATAATTAATGGAATACTATATGATAATGTAAAAATCAAAAAAAACTCTTCATATAAACCATTCTGGAGTATTCTTTTGATAGGAGTAATGATATTACTAACCTCAATTTCACTAATTTCAGCTTTTGATTTTGATAATACTAAAGATTATAATGAAACAATAAAAACAATTACAATAAATAATTGCGATTTATGGATTGGGATTTGTTTAATTGAAGGAGATACTATTTCAAATATCAAACTAAATACCCCAATAAATAATGAAGTTGGATTAGGATATGTAAAGGTTTGGGAAAAAGAAGTTGAAATGTTTAATGATGAGTATAAAGATTTCTTTCAAGAAGAAGAGTATTATAATATAAGAGATAAAATGAATCCTATTGAAGTTAAAGTTGATTGGAAATATAAAACAACTAAAATAATAAAGGGAATAGATAAAGTTTGTACAACAGAATGGATGGGAACAAAGGTTACTTGTGTTGATGAACCTTATGAAAGAGAAGTTGTTGAATGGAAAGATTTTACTGGAAAAGATATGTTGAAAGGAAATATTACTTTATCAGGTTGGACTAATGTAAATCAAGGAGATTATATAGAATGGATTTATGATTATGGTGGAATAAGAGGAGATGAATTTGCGACTTGGGAAGGAAATATTTCAACAAATATTATTTCTTATTATAAATTAGATGGAGATTTTAATGATAGTTTGGGTTTACATAATGGAACAAATAGTGGTGTAGAGAATGTTACAGGAAAAATAATCTATGGTGGAGATTGGGAATCAGGAAATCAGGATACGGTTCTTATTGGACATTTAAATATAACAACTCATAATTTCACTGTAAGTGCTTGGATAAAGCCAGAAAGTTTTATTGCAGGAGGAACTACTATGGTTGGTGGACATAGAGATGGAGCTTTATCTGCTTTTGGATTTTATCTTAATGATAGTGGTGGAATGAGTATAACTTCCGTCGGTGTTAATGCAGTAAATTGTGGAGACCATCCTACAATAGGAGTATGGAATATGGTTACTTTAGTTTATGACCAAGATGCAAATTTAGTTACATGTTATTTAGATGGAGATGCTCAAACAGTCGGAGCAGTTGCTTATTCAACTGAGTTTTCACCAGCTAGAGATTATAATTTTGGATATAGTTTAAATGGTGTAAGTGGAGCAGCTTTTCAAGATGGAGTAATGGATGAAATTGGAATTTGGAATAGAAGCTTATCTGCAATAGAAGTAACTTTATTATATAATTCAGATGATGGTTGTCAATATGATAATGAAACTTGTTTTGGAATTCCAGATGGTTCTCCAACATCAACTTTAAATGCTCCAACAGAAGCACAAGTATTCACATCATCAATTACCCAATTTAATTGTACAGGAGTAGATGATTTATTCCTTCAAAATATTTCTCTTATTATTAATGGAACTTATAATGTAACTAATGCAACTGTTTCAAATAATACTATTGTAACTAACACTGTTGTATTAGCAGAAGGTGGGTATAATTGGACTTGTGAAGCTTGTGATAATAAAAGTCAATGCACTAATGCAACAACAGGAAACTTTTCTATTGGTGCAACTCCAACAATCTATATTGTTTCTCCACCAGTTAATACTTCAAATTATACAACAAGTACAATTTATTTTAATGCTTCAAGTGATTTAGGAATAGATAAATGGATTATTAATTATAATGGAACTAATCATACTTTAACAGATATTAATACTTCAGTAGAAGTAGAAGATGGAAACCACCATATATTCTTATATGGAAATAATAGTGATTCTGGAGAATGGGGATTGAATGATACTTATTATTTTAATGTTGATACAACTCCTCCAGTAATAACTAATTTCTATCCAAATATTTCGGTAGATTATCATAAAGCAAATACAAACATCACATTAAACTTTACTATGGTTAATACAAACCGTGATAGCTGTTGGTATGGTTTAGGGGGAACTAATTATACCTTAAATTGTTCAATTAATTCAAGTTTAAATATTACTAATTATAATATTAATAATTTAACTTATTGGGCTAATGATACTTTTGGTAATACAAATTCATTAGCTAATAGTTGGAGTTATAAATTATATGAAACAGATTATGAATCTGTTTCTCCAGTAACAGAAGGAAGTTCTAATGTATTTTATGGTACATTTACAACAAATGGAAGTGTCGTTACTCTTGCTAATTTAAATTATAATGGAACTAATTATACTGGTTCAATATCTCATTCGGGGGATATTTCTAATATTTCAAAAACATTTACAGCTTTACAAGTTTTAACAGATACTAATTTAACTTTCTACTGGACAATAACAACAAATGAAGGATTTACTTATTTCACAGATGATACTAATCAAACAGTAATTGAGTTTGGTATAGATAATTGTACTACTTATTCATATCCAATTTATAACTTTACACAATATAATGAAGAAACACAGGTTGAATTAAATGAATCAGCAATAGCAATTAATACAACAATTAATCTTCAACTATATGTATATGGAACAACAATACAGGTAGTTAATTATTCAACCTCTTTCAAGGGGGTTAATCCTTATACTATCTGCCTTGAAAACAATCTTTCAGGTGGAGGTCAATATAATATAAATCTTGAATTGCAATATGATGCAGAAGGTTATGCTCAAGAGTTTTATAATATTCAGAATGAAACTATTAGCAGTGCTGATATTAATACTAATATTATAAGTTTGTATAATTTAAATGATTCTCAAACACAGGAATTTAGATTAATAGCAAAAGATTCAAATTTCTTAGCATTAGATGATGCTTTGATTGTTATTCAAAGAAAATATGTTGAAGAGGGGATATTTAAAACAGTTGAAATACCTAAAACAGATGGTAGAGGAGAAACAGTTGCAAAGCTTCAATTAGAGGATGTTATTTATAATTTTATAGTAATAAAAAATGGAGTAACAATAGTAACAATAAACAATGTAAAAGCAGTATGCCAAACACCAGCAATATCAACCTGTGAAATAGATTTAAATGCTTTTGCTTCAAGTATAACTGTTCCAGATTATGAAGAGAATGAAGATTTTAATTTTACTCTTGGTTATAATGAAACTTCAAGAATTATTTCAAGTATCTTTACAATTCCGAGTGGAACTCCCTCTTATGTAAGTTTGAATGTTACAAGAGAAGATTCATTAGGAACAGTAGTTTGTACTGATTATGTTACTTCTTCCTCTGGAACATTAAGTTGTGTTGTTCCTTCTTCATTTGGAAATTCAACTGTTCTTGCACAACTTTATAGGGATAGTGATTTACAATCACAAGGAAATCTTAAGTTAGACCAAGATGCTTCTGATATTTATGGAGTTGTATTAATCTTCCTTTCATTATTTGTAATGCTTAGTTTGTTAGGAGTAGGAATTAGTGATAATCCAGTATTTACCTTGTTCTTTTTGGTATTGGGAATAATATTATTGTTTGCTTTCAATCTGGTAAATAACAATGGCTTTATAGGAGCAACAGCAACTATCTTATGGATAATAGTTGCAATAATCTTAGTTGCAATTAAAGCTTCAAGGAGATCTTAATGGGAATAAATCAAACAACAATAGCATTTACAATGATTGCTTTATTTACTATTGCAATTCTTGGTTTTGTTATTCAATTTGCAACAGATAATAATTCAGCAATAGATATAAGTGATGATTCTCAAATAATGGGTTTGTATTCTGATATGGGGGATAATATTTCTTCTTTTGATGTAGGTGCAGAAAGCACTTATAATTCAATAATAGAAACAACAGTTGAACCTGGAAGTGATGTAATTCAATCAGCAGCACCATTTGCCATTACTCCTGGAAGTTTATTAGGAGTATTATCAAATGTTCTACAAGTTGGTTATATTAAAATCTTTGGAACTGGAAGTGGCTTTGGAATATTCATAACTACTTTTATTGCACTTATGGTATTTATAATTGCAATGTTTATAATTAAAGCTTGGAAGGGGAATCCTGATTAAAATGTCATATCTCTATGAACTCCCAAATGCAACTTCTGGAATGGATGCAATCCTAATTCAAACTATAAATATCTTTCCAGCATTTACTCCCTTGCTATTATTATTTGTATTCTTTGTTGTTTTTCTTGGGGGGATAGGAAGGCAGAAGTTAAGAACAGGAACAGCAGATTATCCAGTTTGGAGTGTTATTGCTTCACTAAGTATGTTAATGGTTGCTTTAATACTTTCAATCGTTTCAGGGTTCATAAGATTGGACTGGTTAGTAATAGTTGTAGTAATAACAATCTTTTCTGGTATTTGGTTTTTCTTAGATAGAAGAGCTGGTGAGATATAAATTTTAATGTAACATTGTAACAACACCTTTAAATAATATTTTAACTATAATACCTCTATGGAATTATTCCATATATTTTGATAGAAGGGAGAAGGAGGTTTAAAGGAATGTTAAAAAATAAAAAAGCACAGACAGGTGGATTAATCACTGGGTTAGTATTTGGTGTTGCATCTTTAGTTATTGGGGTTATAATTGCTTTCGTAATTGTTTCAACTCTTGATGATGCAAGTTTATTAACTGCAGATTCAGCGGCAGATAATGCTACTGAAAGATTAATTGGTAACTTCACAGAAGGAGTAGATGAAGTATCAGATAAGATTCCAACTGTATTGTTAGTTGCTGCTATTGTTCTTATTTTAGGTGTATTAGCTCTATTAGTTGGAGTTTGGCAAAGAATGAGAATAGGTGGAGGAAATATCTAATAACCATTCCAATTAGAGAATGGTTTTTAGATCAAAAAAAGGGCAGGTAGGATTAGTCACAGGATTAGTATTTGGAGTTGCATCTTTAGTTATTGCAGTTATAATTGCTTTTGTAATTATATCAACTTTAACTGATGCAGATCTTTTAGAAAGTGGAAGAGAAACTTCAACTGTTACTAATGAAACATTAGCTCATGCTAATGCTACTGGATATTCTATTTCAGAAATTGCTGTAAATAGACAAACTTATACAATGACCACAGCTTGGAATGTAGATTCTGGGGTGTATAATATCAGTGTTCCATTATCAAATCTAACATTGAGTTCTGCAGGTGTTTTAACAAATGCGACAGTAACAGCATATACTAACTTATCAATAAGTTATACATATGTTACTCAAGCAAAAGAAGAGTATTCTGCAGGTTTGTTAGTTGGTAACTTTACAGAAGGAATAGATAATGTATCAGATAAGATTCCAACTTTATTGTTGATTGCTGCTATTGTTCTGGTATTGGGAATCCTTGCACTTCTTGTAGGTGTATGGCAGAGCATGAAAATCGGTGGAGGAAATATCTAATTGCCTAAATAAATTTTTTTAATTCTTTATTTTTTTCTTTTTTATGCCTTAGTGAGAACTAAAATTATTTTAGTTAATAGAATTATTAAGGATATATCTCACTTAAATTAACTTCATATCTTATTGGTTCAACAATTTCAGTTAAAACACCACCCATTAGAAAATAAACTACAAAAAACATTATAGAACAAACAATTATGAAAAATCCAATTATCATTAAGTACTTAAAAATTATTTCCTTATCCATTTTAATTTACTTTAGGTTCTTCCTTTGGTACTTTTTCTGGTTCTTCTTCGGAGTCTTCGGAGATTTGTAAAGAGTCCTCTATTGCTTTTGCCTGTCTTTCTAGGTTCAGGTTTATCTTCTCCAACTGCATCAGCAACTGGTGTCTGAAGAAACTCTCGTTCTGCAGGTTTGTTAAATCCTGCATTATTGCTACTTGATTCTTCAGCAACTGCACTTCTTCTTCGCTCTTCTCCTTTTCTACTTCTATCTTTGTTTTCATCATATTGTTTTAATAATCTTTTTTTACTTACACGATGCCAAATAAACCAGGCAACTAAAATAATAAAAATAATAAATGGAATTAGGAGTTCAACATATAAAATTATCATTCTTTCTTTTCCATAACCTTAATCCATTTATTTTTATATATTTGAATCATCTGGTATATCCATGGTGCTTTATAAATTAATACACAGACAATAAGAATTGTAATTATATTATTAAATAGCCAATTTATCATAATGTAATAACCTCATCCTGTTTTGGAAGAAGCCCCATCTTAGACATTTGCTTTCCCATAGCATCTAATAGATAATTAGATTTCTTTAATGAAGATTGTGCAGAATCTAAAGAAGTTATGAATTTATCCCAACATACCTTGTGGGCATAATCTGTTTTGATTAATTTCTTATTATCCTTTTCTATGAAAGTATAGTAATGATCCTCTTCTTTGATTTCTTTCTTGCATCTAAAACAGGTTTTCATTGTCCAGTCTCCAAATCTATTCCAATAATATTTCCTTCTTTATCCTTATCCAAAATAACCATTAACTCCTCACTATCCTCTATCTTTCCTTTTCTTAATTTAATATAACAACCCTTTTTATGTTTCTTATCCCCACAAGTTTCTAAACAAGCATTTGGATATTTCTCTAATATTTTAGTTTCTTTTTTCATGTTATGTTGCTGGTACTAAACCAGTTCCTCCAGTATCAATATATCCTAATGATCTTATCACACTATCTAATTTTTGTAAAGTTTTATCATTGAGTTCTTGAATCTTAATTGCATTTTCTGAACTAATTGCAAGGGGAGCAGTTGCATCTCCAATCTTTCCAACAATAAACCACATTCCAAGAATCATTATAATTAAGAAAACAAATAATAACATATGGATTCCATATTTTTCTAGAAATGAATTTTTACCATAGGTTTGATGTGATAATCTATCAAGAGCTACATGGAACATTCTTACATCTCTATCTATTGGATCAATATCTAACATTGCTCTTTTAGTTTCTAGATCTCCTAAAACAATATTATACCAATAACCATCTTGCCCTTTGGCATACCAATAAGTATTCTTTCCCATTTTCCTTCCATAAGCAGAAACATAATGCCCACCAACTAAAGTTTTAAGTAATTCTTCTCCACCAACCCCTAACTTTATTATCCTCGCCCTGGTTTTAAGAACAGGTTGATAACCCTGCCCTGAAATATTCTCAAAAACAATAATTTTTTTATTATAAGTTAAAAAAAAGATTATTACTGCAACAATTAAAATAAGAATAACTCCAACTATTGCAACTACAGCAATATATATCCAAGAACTGCTAAAAAATCCAGTAATATCTATTGAAGGGATTCCAGGAAGTTCAGCACCTAAAAGTTCTGCCATTAAAAATGTCCTCCTCTAAACCTTTCTGGGAGATTTCCAAGCAATCTTCCCATTATAACTTTATCTTTATGTGAAAATATATCATTTGTAGCATAATCTCTTGCTAATTCTGATGGAGAATGCCCAAGATGCTGTGCTAATTTAAATCCATCAACTCCAAGAGCCAACATCCATGTTCCAAATGTCTTTCTAAACTTATGAGCAGAGAACTGCTCTGGTTTTTGTATTGATGCTTCTTTACAAGCAGCTTTAATTCCTGTATTAAAGGCATTTGTGGATAGTATTCTACATTTAGGTAGATTATCCCTTAAATAGTTAAAGAACTTGTTAGAAACAGCTATAATACGAGGAGAAGGTGTCTTCTCACCTAGCTTAGCCCTTACTTTTGTTTGTTCAAGAACTATTGATCTTCTTTCATTGCTTAGATTGCCTGGTTTGATATGCCTAACCTCATTTATTCTTGCTCCAGTATTAATTAAACAATTAGCAGTATATCCCTGGTTCTTATTACAGCAATCAAGCATCTTTTCAAATTCATCTGGGTAGAAGAATCTTTTTTTATCAACCTGTTTTTTATTTGGCATATTTTAATTTATTTTTTCTCTTTTTTATTGGCTTAATTGTAATTTTTTCATTCTTAACCTCTACCTTATAATCTGTAATCTTTTTTTTATTCATTTATTTTAAACTCTTTATTAAAAAAACCCCGAGCGTAGAGCCAGAGTCATCAGAATCCCTGCCACAACCCAAGACAGCACAACCAGAACCCACGCCGAACCCCGCAACGTATCCGTTGGATTTACTAACCTCGTCAGGATTAGGAACAAAAGCCCAAGTATCTTTCAAAAAACCATATTTTTTCCAGTTTGATTTAAATCCTTCATTTCTTAATTCTTGAAGTAATTGGTAATCCGCTATTTCACTTTCATCAACTTCTTTTAAAATCTCAGGGTAAGTCTTCCCTTTAAATTGCAATTTGATGGTTATTTTTATTGCTTTTTTAGGAATTTCAAGCCAAATATCTTTTTCATTCTCTAATCTTAAATTTTGTTTTAATTCCTTTAGCTCTTTTTCTTTCTTCCCTATTTGCTCTTGAATTTTATCTGAAGATGATTTTTTCATAGTTAATTAAAACTAGTTCTCTTTATAAATAACATCAACACAATACGGACGCAGTATTTTTTGCCTAAAATTATAAGTATTTCCAAATTTAGCATATCCTAACCAACCATTAATCCTCGATTCCAATTGCTCTAAACTTATTTCATTATTCTTGTAAAGAGTAAGGTTCTTTTCCAATTTCTTTCTAAAATATCTTATATTTTTCTTTTTTAATAATTTGTAATGATAAAAAACTCTATACCCTAAAAAAGTAATTCCATTTTTTAAGGCATGAACCTCTGTTTTGTCTTCGTGTAGTTTTATTTTTAAGCAAGGCAAGAAATAATTTATATGTTTAAGAAAATATTCTAATCTCTTTTTATTTTTGTGAAGAATTACAAAATCATCAACATAGCGAATATAATATTTTGCTTTTAAGGTATGTTTTATATAATAATCCAATTCATTAAGATAAATATTTGCGAAGAATTGAGAAGTATAATTACCTAAAGGCATCCCTATTTTTTTATCAGCTTCAAAGTTTTTTAGGACGCTCTTAATTAACCAAATTAAACTTTCATCTTCTATCTTTTTTCTTAAAATTTCAATTAAAACTTCTTGATTAATTGTGTCAAAATAATGTCTGAAATCTGCTTTTAGAACATACCCTTTTATTGAATTATTACTTGTTGACTTTTTGACAAGACTTCCATTTTTAGAAACTTTTCTCACAAAATATTCAAAGCGTTTTACTGCTTTATGAGTTCCTTTAGTTTTTCTACTTGCAAAAGAATCATAAATAAATATTTTTTCATAAATCGGATTAAGAATATTTATTATTGCATGATGAACTATCCTATCTCTGAAAATTGAAGCATGGATTGTTCTTGTCTTTGGATCTCTTATTATAAACTTCTTTAAATCAGATGGGAAATAAGTTTTGTTTATTAAATCATTCTGCAAACATTTTAAGTTTTTTTGTAACTCTGATTCAAATCTTATTACATAATCCCTTTTTGATTTGCCTTTTCTTGCTCTTCTAAATGCTAACATTAAATTATCAAATTTACAAACTTTCCGATATATATTTTTGTAAGTTTTCATATTAAAAAATAAATAAACCAATAGGCTATTTCGAGTGTTGAGTTAGAGTTATCAGAATTCCTGTTACAATTCAAGTTAGCATAATCAGAATTCACGTTGAACCTCGCAATACTTGTAGCAAGTTTCATTAAGTTTCACCATAATTTTAATTTTCACTCATTGGTTATCCAAGCCAAATCATTGCTACCAATTATCATTATTGTATTCCATGGCTTTAAGCACTATGAACTTGCGTGTAGCCCATTGGTATTAATTAACCTCTGGGATTATGAATGTTTAGTTGATTTTTTCTTTGAAATTTTTCGCGCAAACCTTACCCCGAGTACCGAGCCAGAGACACCAGAACCCCCGACACAACCCAAGCCAGCATAATCAGAACCCACGTTGAACCTCGCAACGTATCCGTTCTTCCTACTTAAATTGAAAGGTTGCTTAATGAAAAAATCATCTTCAGACGAACTTCCATCCATTTTCAACTGCTTTGCATATTTTGAATTTGCTAAAAATACACATTGGTCGTAAGTAAGCAATTCATCTTCTCTATCCTTAAGTCCTAATTCATCCCAAGATTTGTTTTTATCATGAACTTCTATCTCGACAGAAATTCCCAATTCTTTAATATCTAACAATCCTCTTGAATCTTCTCTTACAAATCTTTTTCCATCAACTTCAATCAAATTTTTGCTTATCTTTTTAACTTTCATTTTTTAACCCCCTTTCAACTCTATTAATTTTATTCAAGAATTTTCTTATGTTTTTATCAATGAATATTATAGGCTCGTTGGCTACCTTTTCTATATAATTTGTAATGCTTAGACCAAGATTTTCTGCTTTGTCTTCTAATCTTTTTTTGCTTTCTTTGGAGATTCTCAAATGTAACGAACTATTTTTTTTCGTCATTTCATCAACTCCCTTACTTTCCTTTCATTGCATTCTTCAACAAAATCTTTTAGTTTTGGTTCTTTGGCATACATTCTTTTCCCTCCAGATGTTGTTTTAAATTATAATCAACCTGCTTAGGGGATTTTCCAGTTATTTCTTTATTACATTTTGGACAATATAAAAAATAATCATTCACAACTTTTTTTCTTTGTTTCATCCTTCTTTCTCCTCTAATCTATCTATCCCACCTTCTAAATAAATTAAAATAATTTCTTGCTTTATATTCTCCATGACCCATCAAACCAGTTTTATCTTCAGTTAAATCACTAAAATCCTTTATAATTCCAATATTTTCATCATTATTAGTTATTAATATTTTCATGGTAAGTCCTCTTTTACTTTTTGAAAAGTAGTTACCCATTTCCCACATTTTGTACACCTTGCATTTTCTTTAAGCCAATAAGGAGTATTAACACGATGTCCACACCCACAAGTGATATGTATATGAACTGCTCTAAAATCATACCCCTTTTCTTTAGAAATCAGCTTTTTATATTTCTTTTGTAACTTACCTTGCTCTTTCTTTAACCATAATACTATTTTATTCATTTAAAAATCTCCCTTCCTTGCATCCATCCATAAACAGAATACATAAAATATTGCAAATATTACTCCAAAGTTTTGCATTTCAGGAATATCATATCCAACTATTTGAAGTACCATTGCCATTACCACCCCCACCACCCAAAATCCAAAAAGAGCATGTGCTTTCATTCTAACCTCTTCTCCAATTCTTTATTGAATAAACTTAATAATTTATTATACTTTCTAACATTTTCATCATGTAAATTAATCTTCTCATTCATTGCATCTATTTCTTTTCCACCCATATCAAAGCTAGGGTCATCAATAGGAGTAGAAAATAAATAATATTTATCATAATATCTTGATGCACTTTCAAAGTGTTCACAAGCTTCATACATATTTAATTTAAGTTCTGAACTTATCTTTAACATTTCAATTTGTCTTTCAATTAAAGTATCCTCTGATTCTAATAATATTAATTCAGCACGAACATCTAAGTATCCTTGACTTGCTTGAGAATAATATCCTCTTGCTAATTCGCAGTTTCTAATAACTCCTTTATAATCTGAATTTTCATAATTTAAACTTGCAGAAGTATAATACTCACTTGCTTGTTGTTCAATAGAATAAACATCTGATGCTCGTGCTTGAGCATTTAATATTACTTTGTAGAGAGTGTTTTCTTTTTGGAGATTATTATTTTTTCCTTCTAAAAATGTTGATAAAAGCATAAAGAAAAATAACAGGGATATTATTATGATAAAGAATTTTGTGTTTAATTGTTTCATTTTGTTAATTTATCTTTCTTTTAAACTCATTTCTTAACAATTCAATTACTATTTTATTTTCTATATAAGCTTCTTTAATTTCTTCTAAATTCCAACCAGAAAACAATTTATCTAATGGGCTAATTGGAGTTAATAATTCATCCTTTAAAGTTTTAAGTTCTGTCATTTTGAATTATCCTTTTTGATGTTAGTCATTATCATTGCTTGTTTATCTTCATCCCAATCATACCTTTTACATTTAGGGCAACTAATTGGTTTTTCTAATTTTGATTTCCATTCATAAAAACATCTTTTACATATTTTATTCATTCTTCCTTCCCTAAAAAACATATAATTAAACCAATCTCAGCAATAATTCCTATAACAAGATTAGCAATAATTAAATTAAAACTCATTGTGTTTCTTCCACTAACTTTTGAATATCCTCTATGGTTTTACAATTCTCCTGGATATGATTGAAGCTTATTTGTATGTTTTGTTTTTCCATAATAGTATTAATAATAAATAGTATTTAAACCTTTTTGTTTGTGATACTTTATGGTAGATTATTCCATATCACTATTAAATGATATATAATGGAATATTTAAGATATTTTTTGTTATTTTTAATGTAGTATTTAATACCATAATTGTAAAGATTCATCTTCTTTTGAACAAAAAGCCAATAATTTTTTGCACTTCTTCTGTAATTAATAATAAAGCTATATGTCTTATTTTTTTTATATTATCTTCCATTGTGATTATAAACAAGGAAGCCAGTTAGGTATATTGAAAGAAGATTGATGAACACTTGTTTAGAAATGTTTATCCTGGCTTCCTTGAGTATGAATACCAGTTTCTCAACTGGCAGTTCAGGTTCTCTTTTCATCTTACTACTGCATGAGTGAACCACAGACCTGGGATTTTAGATCCCGATTGGAAATGCCAGGATTCGAACCTGGACTCATCCTTCCCTCGTCAGAGCTTTTGTCATTTCCATAAAAGGCAGAGCTTACACCCCCTGCCCTTACCACAAAGTGTTTTGTGACTATGAATGCTGGGAGTTACCCAGCGAATAATAACTTACTTTATCTTTGATATCCTTAAACTATCTACTTCTTTTTTAGTTTGTGGATTTGTTGCTTTAACTTTTCTGAAAAAGATTTTTTTTCCAATTACTAATTTTGGAGCAGAGATTCCATTCTCTTTTAAGAAAAGTTTATTAGTTACATTCAAAGAGAAAAATGTTTTCTCCCCACCCTGTTCTAATTCTAATTCCATTTCTTTTTCATTAACCTTTACCCCAATACAGATGTAAGGAATTTGTTCATCCTTAACACTACCTGCTTTTAAATAATTGGTAAGCAAACCATCCCAACTTTCTATAGATGTTTCTGACATTGTTTTTGTTACCTCCTTGTAATTGTATAAATTTCATTTTACCACTCTCATTTTAAGTATAAATCCTATCAAGATTGAAGCTCCTATAGTAAGACCAATCAAAACTCCAATCAATTTATACCAATTAATCTGAACTATCTCTTTTATATCTGTTCTTTTTTTTGCCATCTTTATTGTTTTTATCCACTCTAAAAAAAAACCTTTATAGGTTGTTTTTGTTATTATGTTGTTCCTATGTGGTGGTGATACCCTAAATTCCTAAGAATTACCCCCTTTTTCATCACTTCTATCATCTTGATACCATTTAAAAACTGTTTTTGAAGTCACTCCAACCATTAAAGCAGCTTTTGTTTTAGTAAAACCCCCTTCTTCAACTAATTTTTTAACAATTTTAAACTTAACATCAGAAGCTGTGGGCTTCTGTGGCTCTGTAGCTTCCCACTTCTCTAAATCAGCTGCCTTAGCTCGCCTATACTCCTTTTCAGGCACTCCATAACCATCTGTGAACTTCCCAGAGAAGGTTGGCTTCTGTGCATTGAAGTTATGTATCTTTTTTCCTTGAATATATAAATTTCTCTTTGCATTGAAGTTATAAAACCTAAAATTTCCTCTTTCAAAACCATTTTCAAATCTAACATCAATTCCAAAGATACTTCTGCCTGTTGCATAGTTCATTGGCAGTTGAAAGATGTTTGGGATGATTATAACAATAAATAAATTAAGTTGTCTACATTTTCTAAAGAATGCCCTCAATGTCATTCCCAATTCACTCCAATAATGAGAATCTTCCCATTCATCCAAGAGAATCATTGAATATTTTGGAACTTCAAAAGCTCTTGTGATTAATTCCTTTGGTCGCCACACAATGTTGTTACAAGTAAAAGGAATATCAAGATTATGATTCTTTTTCATTAAATAACTCCATGTTTCTCCTAATTGAGTTGCAAAAACACTCTTACCTGTTCCTACTTCTAAAGTTGAACTCCAAATAACTGCAAGGAAAGTCATATCTTTTACAATAGTTTTGGAAAGAACATTAACATTCTCATAAAAATAATCATTGATATATCTTCCATCTGATTGTTGCCCACTCAATGTTCCTTTAGGATATTTGTCTGTTAATATTTTCATTTCTTCTTCTCCTTAGTTATTCTTAATACCTTCCTCAAGGTATCCCAGATTAATTCCATATCTAAATTAATCCAAACTTTCTTTTTGCAATAGGGACAGGTTCTTTTATAACTTCTAATTCCAGGCATACCCATTTTAAAACCTTGATACTGCTGAACCCTTATCCATCTTGGGTGGCATATAATATTTTTTCTTTTGTAATTCCATTTGAATATCAATTATATAATTATCTAACTCTAATTCTAAATCCTCAGAATATATAAGTTTTTTCTTGTTGGTTTTTTGAGAAGAACCACCCTCATTAATAATTATTATCTTTTCTTTTGGCTTTAACTTTAAAATTGATTGAAACTTATCAACAACTTTTTGTTCTAATAAAGGAGCTGAATCTCTATAAAAACTTTTAACCAATCCAACCTTGAGTTTCTGCTTGAGTTCATCTGGATAAAAAGGATCTGCATTAACTCTTTTAATATCTGAAAGAACACTTCTTAATGCTTCTAAAGTTGCAAGTGCCATATTGAATGGAGCTGCATCATCTTGTAATTTGAATTCTTCTTCACCCATTTATAACCACCTCTTTCATATGGTGTTTAAGATAAGGACATTTATTAATCTTATCAATAAAGTTACAAATCTTTCTCTTCCTTCTTTTTGTTAATGAAGTGTTTCCCATAAAGCAACAATAACCATTCTTATTTTTGTAGGGGCAAGTTAAACATTCTGTGGGGTTCATTTTACTACTCCTTCCCAGTAAAAAAAGTTCCACTGGAAATGGGAGATGGTAATGGTAGTAATGGTAGTAACCCTAAGGAATGCACTATTATTAGCCATTTTTCACCCTTATTTGATGTAGTAGAACGGAACTATCATTACTATCATTACTATCATTACTATCATTACTATCATTACTACCTACATATAATATATCAATTCCAAGAGGTAATTCTATTGGTTTAAAATCAAGATACTCTTCACTTAAAGAATATTTAATTATCTCTCTATTAAACCCATCAATTTCATGGAATTTATTAAGAACCCTTAAATTAACTAAGTTATCTAAGTGAGGTCTTAAATTTTGTAGGGCTATATGTTCTTTTAATTTGGTATGTATTTCTGCTAATGATAATTTATCGTTTTCTTTTAAGATTCTAACAATATCTTTCTGTCTTCTATTTAAAGGAATAGCTCCAACTCCTCTTTGAATATTCATAAAAACATCTCTTGCTTTATCATAATCTTCTATTGTTGCTATTAAACAACTACCATCAAAATCCCTTTGATATTGATAAATACAAGTAACTGATTTAATAAAATCCAAAAACCTTTCAAAGTTTCTTCTCTCCCCTATCCTCTTCTTTGGAAAGTGATTTACTATTTTATCAGCAAAAGGGATCTTAACACTATACCTTTTTAAGTTATGTAGTGCTTCAAGTATCCTCTTATTATAACTATCTGTATCTCCGTGCATAGATTTCTTTGCCTGTCTTATCATTATATCTTTAGTTTGTTCTTCACTCTCTGTTAAGTGAATAATAGAAAATCTATTAATTATTTCTTCATTAGGAGTAGAAGAAGCAGTAGTGGTAAACATCACCGGTTTTCCTTTAATTTCTATATCCTTTGCTTCACCTTTCTCTGTTATTGTTATGTGGCTTCCATCAGAACACATTAATTTAAAGGCATCACTATTCAAAATACTTTCTGATATATCTGGAAGATAAAGCATACAACCATCCCAACCATCCATGCCATGTTTAAGATAAGGTTTCCAATAATTTAATACAGTTGGAGATATTCTTGTTCTTGAAAACAACTTTGATTGGGGAACTATCTTTAATATATTTTTAGTAATATAATCTTTTCCAGCAGAACTATCTGAGTGGATTAGTAAATTAAAAGAACAGTAATTAGAATTTTTAACTAAAGAACCCATTGCACATAAGAATATTATTTCTCTTGCTTCAAATTCCTTTACAATCTTTTTGTTAAACTCATCAACAATTATACTATCCCAAAGCATTGGACTCTTTAGGATTGTTAATACCTCTTCAGATATATCATCTTTTTTCATCATTTTTAACCTCGTCATTTAATTTGCCAACTATTTTATGATTACATTTTAAACACATCTCATATAAATTTGGAAATTCTTCCATTATTTTATAAAAATTATCCCAATATTTTAATGTAATTTGTATAATAAATCCATATTTTTTTTGAAGTTGGTGAATAATATTATGACATTCTTTACATACACAGATCGTTTCATTATAACCACTATAAAATATGTGATGAGCTGTTAGTTTGTTATTAGAACCACATAACAAACATTCATAATTAGATTCTTCTAGTGTAATTTCTTTAAGTTGTTTAAAATTTTTTCCTCCCCAATATTTTTCCTTTGCCAACTTAATTACTTCATTCCAATTATCTGTCCAACCAGATATTCCTAAATCTTCTTTTGCTTCTTCTATAGATTTATTCCAATCCATTTTCCTCCCCCACTTCTTTTTTCCTGCATTCAGGACAAATATTATAATTAGTTTCCATATCAAATGCCCTATTACACTTTAAACAATATTTAATGTATATCATTCTTTAGCCCTCACAACCTTATCAAACTTTTCAACACTTAACCAATCAATACACTCTCTTGTTTCAGCTCTTTGTTTTGGAGCATAAATATCAATAGTTAGTTTAACTTCACCAACAAGAACTATTTTACAGAAATAGATATTTTTATTTGTTGTTTTAATAAATATATTCTGATTTTCAGATTGATATTGTTCAGCAAGAAGTTGCCATCTTAATATCCTATCCTTAATTTCTTCCTTATCCATAAAATACCATTTAATAAAAAGTATTTAAAGACTTTTAAACACTCAAGAATAACAACACATTAAAGTAATTAATTATTCCATTTTAAAAAATAACCAACACATTTAAATAATATTAAAGTGTTACAATGTTACAAAAAAAGATGGGATTAGGAAGTTGGTTAAGAAGTAGATTCAGAAAGAAAACTCCTTCATTAGGTTCACCAGTAATAACACCATCTGAAGCAGCTGCAGGAGCAAAGGGAACTGTTGTAACAACGGTTTCAATTCCACGAGAAGATGTATCTGCTGGTTTAAAAACTTCAATTTCTAGGGGAGGTGAAAGAGGAGGAGTATCAAGAACACTTCCAACTCCAACTGTTCAACCCACCACAACTCCAACCCAACCCCCACGAGTTTCTCAAGTAGCTGCACAAAAAGCAGCAGCAAGACAAAGATTACCACCCCCACCACCACCAAAAATAATTTCCCCCCCAAAATTCTCTGGAAAAGTTGAAGAAAGTTTTAGAGGAACTCCTCAACAAACAACTTATTATGTTGAAGGAAAAGAAACAGCAAGGGTTGTTGAAACCCCTGAAGGACAAAGAGCAATAGTAAAAAAACAAGCTGATATTGCATTTGATAGAAGGGGAAGAAGGGAAGAGATTAAAATAAGAGAAGAAGGAATTTTTGGAACAATAAAAGGAACACAGAAAGTTCCAGAATTACCAAAGGGTGGAGGAATATTTTTTACAAAATCTGAATTAACAGGAAGAGGAATAGTTCCTTCAGAACCAGTTGAAGGAGGAGAATTATCTTTTGGACAATATGCGGTTGAATTTGCAGAAGAATTTTCAGGTAAAGAAAAGGGAAGTTCTGGGGCAGGATTTATTCCAACAGGACAGTTACAAGTTAAATCTCTTAAGAGGGGTTTTATTTCAAAATTTCTTAGACCATTTGATACTCCTGAAACAGTTACTCTTGGTGGAAAGTTTATTCCGAGAGCAGAAGTAGAAAAATTAACACCTTCACAATTAAGATTAATTACTATGACTCAACCAGAAAATATATTACTTATGGCAAGATTTCCTTCCATTAATAAATTAACCCAAGTTGAATTTGCAGGAATAAAACAATCATTTAAGGAAGGAAAAATAGTTACTAAATTAAAATTTAGAACTTCTGCTGGAGAAAGAGGGGAAGCATTGGGAATAAGTAAAATTATTAAACAGAAAGATGGAGTAACAGCAGGAAGAACAGATATATTTGGGATTAAAGGAAGACCAGTTATAGATTTAACAACCAAGAATATTAAATTAATATTAAGAGATCAAACTAAATTTGCATCTAGAGAATTATCTATTTCAACACAAATTGGTTCAAAAGGATTTGTTCAAGTATCAAAAGGAGTAATATCACAGAAAGGGTTAAAAGAAGTATTTAAAGCAACAGATATAGGATTTACTTCTGCAGGAAAAATTTATATAATTGGAGTAACAAGAACACCAACAACAACAACAGTATCAAGTGGAGTAATAAAAGATATAATCACTGGAGTAAAAACAACAGGGGTTAGAACCTTTGGTGCTGGAACTAAATTATCAACAACATATACTTCTT
>SDBT01004390.1_pt1 | contig 23997 bp, 33 predicted proteins | sample 2277101 | NCBI WGS metagenome assembly SDBT01 (sample SAMN10404973, study PRJNA504765) | marine sediment metagenome | isolation source: marine sediment core GS10_PC15, 103 cmbsf | place: Arctic Ocean: Southern Knipovich Ridge | collected 2010 | reverse complement strand
CAGTTGCAAATTCTCTTTACACTCTTCCGTGTCATTTAACGCAAGGCTTTGCTGGAAGGCCCGATTATCTAGCGTTCCGGCCAGCAGTGATTCGCTCACGCTCGGCAGTTTCACCTTGCCAATCACGAATCATCATTTCCATGTCGCTGGTGACTTGCTCGCGGGCACCAGAGATACACGACAGATCTTCGTGAAGACCGTACGCGATTGATCGAACGCAAGGGTTCGGAATCTTCCAGCAGATCCGTTCCATAACTTCGTTCACAAACGTTGCTGGTTCGTCAGAAACCTCGCAGCACATGTCCGGTTTTGACTTCGGGATCCGCTCACAGAATTGAGTGTGTCCTTGGTCGCAACGTGTCGTTGGAAGGTTCTGGAACATGTCCGCCGTGGTCCACGGCGCGTCAGCACATTGGAGATCGATGAAGATCGTTTGCAGGCACTGGTCGACCATGTGCTTCCAGTGCGATGCACGTAAGCCGGTCGGACCAGCTTCCGTCAAGTTCTCCATCGCCGAGTTTTGAGTTCGCCCTTTTAATTCCCACTGTGCGTCGAATTCCTTGGGTCGGTTTCGAAGCAAGATATCGAAAGCGTAATCGAAATCCTCAGTGATGATGTCCTGGCCACGCTCCATTCGACGATGGCGAGTCTCGGTGATCGCTTCGGACCAATTCTCGGTCATCTCTGCGGTGAGTTCCGAGTTATCCTCGGTGAGCAACTCAGTGCCGGCACCAATCACGTCAGCAAAGGCATCATTTGACTGTGCAAGATCTTCGAACAACTCTTCGCGCTGTTCAGAATCAAGATCCTCGGTAAGCAGCAAATGCTTTTTTGTAGCTTTAGCCATCGTTTCAATTTCCGGAAATGAGTTGCGTCGGATCTAAACCGGCGTTGAAAGTTAGTTACACGCTGGGATTAGTGATTTGATCGAAGCCCAGACGGACGTGATCACGCATTCCGCAGCGGGCACAAACGTAGTCGTGTCGGAAGCTGCAGCGTCTGCCAGTGGACAAATCTCGCGCTGTCCATTTGGTCGTAGCTGGCAAAGGAATTTCACCGTGCCAATAGCGTTCGTATTCGACAGCGCCAAGTCAAACAGCTTGTTGGACGGGGCAGCAACACCAACACCGTCACCGTTTGGATCAAGCCAAGGGATGATGTAAACCGGTGCAGCAATGGGATCGAAGTTGGTCTCATCGATTTGGAAAGTGGGGACCGGGATCAAGTCGATGAAGCGCTCAAAGCACTTCGAGACCATCACGTGAGACTCGCCCGCCTGTTGGGGGAAGACTCGGTCCTCGCTGATACCGACGAATCCGGTAGCCGCTACGGCAACTGTCTTGAACGTGCTGATATCGCGAATGACACCACCGACGCCGCCTTCCATGCAAGCGAAGCCGTATCGCTCAATCCCGTGGATCGGGTCGACTTTGTATTTGGTCGGGCAGTCGTCACAGTTACGGTGACGCATAGCCTTGGTGTATTTATCTTCTAGAACAAGCGTCATGGCTTATTTCCTTGCGGAAGCACGAAGCCGCCCGGCGAACGATCGTCGCTGCGAATTCGTTTTGGAAGTTTTGGTGGATCCCGACTTTGATTTCGGTTTCTTACCTGGCTCTTCGTTCGAGTCAGCCAAGAGCGGAAGTTCAGTCACGAACTCGGTTACCACCTCTTCAGAGAGGTCTTCAAGTTCATCACTGTTCGCTTTGATGAAGGTTTTCAAGAGCGACTCTTTGAGCTGCTTGCCTTCCTTCTCGGCTGCCTTTTTGACTTTGTCTTCGGCTGCCTTTGTTTCGGTTTCAAGCTTCTCAGCTGCGAGGGCGTCGCTCTTCTCTTTTTCGAGCGTGTCGACCTTCGCTTGAAGCTGATCGTTCAACACCTCAAGTTTCAGATTCTTCTTGAGGAGTTCTTTCTCGCCTTCGGACTTCCCGACTTTATCCGCGAGGTTTGTCTCGGCGACGGTGGTAGCTTCTTCGAGCAAAGCGTCGTAGGTTTCGACGTGGTCGTCTTTGAGATCTTTAAGAGTTAGAGCGCCCATATCGTCATCCAATGTTTCAGTGATAGTGGAGGTTGTTCCGGGTGACTTCGTGATGATGAAGCCCTTAATTGAATTGACGGAGAGGACGTCCAGTCGCTTACGTCCGCCGCCTTTCGTTTTGCACCCAATTGCTTCATGCGAGAGTGCGTACGAAGCTTTGTCTTGCTTCAGTAACCGGAACAGCAGCTTCGCTTTGTCATGCTCCGGATATAGGTGAACATCGCCACGGTTGTATTTGCCGTCTCGACGAACGTTCTTGATCTCGGCAATCTCACAAAGGTTGGAATGCTCGGGACGTGTGTTGCTGATGTGCGCGTCGTCGTAGACGATCGAGCCTTCACTGTGTTTCGCGAGATCGCTCATCGCGGTTTCGGTGTAGAGTCGCCCCTTGCCATTCCTCGATTCGTGAAATGTCAAAGCCGCGTTCTTGACAATCAGATTCTCATCGTCAAACTGCGCATCGCTCAATGAGCCACGCGCGACGAAAGCTTCGGTAAGAATTTGATTGGTCATCGACCAAAATCTGAGCTAAATTCAGCCCTCAAGAAACCAAAGCTAGATTTTTAGCGGTAGGCGCAGCCTGTATCAGCTGCCACCCGCCGCCGCCCCGCCACTGCCGGCACCTGCGCCTGAGCCCTCATTCGAGTTCGTCTGGAGTACTAATTCGGGGTCGATGTTTGCCTCTTCCGGCAGTGACGCAACCCAGTCTTCGACCATCTGCCGATTGGCACCAGTTCTATCGGTAGCCTCCTGTGGGCTCATAATCCTAGCGCGAACTAATGCGATGACTGCCGCCGCAAACCGGTGGAAGTCTCGAGTTGCAACCGACTGAACTTTGTACTCGATAATGAACTCTTCCTGCATTTTCTCAAGTTCTCTTCCCCTCCAGCCAAGTGCCGCCTGAATGGTCATCCATAACAAGGGAATGTCGTGCTCGTTTTGATCGTCCGCGTGGGTCTGACAAGTGAGATCAAACGGGCCCTCAGCCGCGACTAGATTCGATCGACCACCTTCTGCCGAGTTCGACATCATGAAGTCTGGCATGTCGGCTGACGCACCTGCGAAGTGAAGTAGCTGGCTGATCATCGCGGTCCACTCGCGAGTACGGATCTTGGTTCCTGGTAGATCCAACTCCCACCCTTTACCCATGTGCTCGCCCGGCGCAGTCTCCACAGGACCTTCGTTGTCGCCGGAATTGTCTTTCGCTACTTGGTCTGCGATTGCCCTGATCTTTCCGACCCTGGCTGTCTCGGCGAACGTCCAGATTGCGGCGTATTTGGCCTGAATCTGGGAGATCCTGAACAGGGAGTCCATGATCTTCCCTGCCATGCGGATGTAAACGTACGAGTAATAAAACAGTCCGACGCCGCGCTCATCGTTGGAATCTCCCAACATCTTGGCGTGCTGCATGTCATCGGATTTATGAAAGAAGTAATTGGGTTCATCACCGTTCGGTCCCGTGAATTCGAAGTAGCCTCTCACGTCATAGACATCGTCACGGTCGTAGTGGACACCGAACTCGCCAGACGGTCGCTCATCGCCAATGCGGTGATTGGTATCGGGGTTGATATCGTCGACTTTAACTGGCGGGTTGCTCACGTCATCCCACCGACCAGGATGCTGGATATTGATTGGTTCTGTGAACCGAATCTCGACGTGTTTCCCTTCGATTTCTGGTCGGCGGAAGTACTCACCTCTGAGACGTCGCCGGAAGCTTTCGCGTTGGATCCTCGCCCAGCCTGTTACTCTGCCGGCTTTGATCCGCTCCATGCCGAGAGACATTCCCATCGTGATATTTTCAATCCTGGTGTCGCTGTTTCCCGTTTGCTTTCTACCGGGGCGTCGTACAACGGTGTATTGGTGACCTCGGCAGCCAATGACGTGATTGACAAGCTTCGATACCGCACCTTGAATAATCGGGTCGCTCATCATCATGTGATTCACTTCGATCATATCGTGAAGTGATTTATCGCAATCGTATGGCAAGCACTTGTCTTGGAGTGCGACCGAATTGAAGCCTCGGAACGGGATCAGATATCCGCCGCAGCCGTCCGTGGACTTACGGTCTTTGTGACAGAAGTCGCCATCGAGACCGTGCTTACTCCACTCTCCCTTCACGTGCTCGTTGAGGTCTGTGAATTCTCTCTCAATAGCGTTCTCACATTCGATGAGTAGATTCTCGTACTTGTTGTAGGAGTTTTTATCTGAAAAGTTCATTTGCCAGCAAACCATCCCTGTTCATAACTGGATCGGCTCAAATCGTGCTCAAGTCCGTCTCAATGTGCTCTGAATTGACCCTAAATCAAATCACACCCACAATTTACGCGACGGCACGACTGTCGCCTGGCCTGTCTCTTGAGTCAGTACCTCAAGTACCCCTTCGTAGATCTGGGAATACATTTCGGCATTCATTTCGAGGGCGTCGAGGCCATCGACGAGTTGGTTCCCGCCAATCCCGTAGAACTTGCACTGCTGAACGAGCACAGCGGATCCGGGGCTCGCGGATCTGAATTTGTATTGCTTATCTCGGAAATATGGGTCAAGAGTCTGGATCTTTACGTCTTTGTCCCGCGTCGCGCCGAGTTCCTCTCCCATGTCTCTCTTCAAGGGAATCTCACAGATCGTGATGTCGTTCCACCGTGAGTCTGCTATGCCACGGCGACGCTTGACCGATAGCACCTTGTCCAGCAGGCTCTGGACCTGGGTGGCGTTGTGCTCGATCCCTAGAGCGTCGGGAAATCTGGCACCGTCCGCGTCTAGCCGGTCGACCATCTTTTCCCACCGCTGAACAGTCTCCACCGGTCCTGACGGTGCGAGGTCCGCGTCCACGAAGTATTGGGCACCATACGACGTTGCAGACGCGATGATCGCGCTGTCGCAGCCCTTGGTGACCTCGGCGCCGGCTGCCGGATCGATCGTGTGGATCATGTACCGAGTCTCGGGCCACTTATCGAACCAGCAGTCAATAAATAGGGCTTCCTCCCAATACGTTCCGTCCGGTGTGGTTGGGCTGCAATCAAAAAGCGCGGAGTACATGTAGGATCCGTGCTTACGCTTCCACGTTTCGAGCTTCTCGTGGTTCCATTGCCACGGGTAGAGCAGCTCTCCTTTCAGTGCGAATAGCTTTCCTTCCTCATCGAGCATGTCCTCTTTGGCAACTGCCGGCATGTCGATCACCAGAATGGTATCGTCGCCAGCTTCCGCCATTGCCTTATAGCGACCGCTTGCGTCGTCGGGATGCCAACGGGTTGCTACGCACATTTGTGTCGCGGGTTCCTCCATTCGAGTATCAACTGTCGTGCCGATTTCAGCCCATACTTTTCGTCTTATCTTTGGAGAGTGTGCATCTTCGTAATTGGCGTACGGATCATCGATTGTCGTGTGGTTGTATCCAAATCCAGTGATCTGCCCCATGATCGACACGGCTCGCATCCCGCCTCTACGCTTGGCGATCTTCCAGTTTCCTTTTGCTCTAGTGTTGTTATTGATAGAGACGCCAAATGCGTTCTCTCCTATCTCACTGATAAGCCCTCTTGCGAAGGCGCCGAACTCTTCGCAGAGGTCAGATGAATACCCGGTGACGAGTACGTTTCTATCGGGATGCTTGCCGACGTACCAAGACGGGTGAAACTTAGAAGCCAAGAGAGACTTGCCTGTTCTCGGTGGCTGAGAAATGACCAGCATCTTGGTCTTGTCATCTGGGTCGTGGAGTCTCCTGATTGCTCGATTGACTCGCTTGTTCGTCTTGTGGGCTCGGTAGTAGAACTCATCTGTGTCGGTGGTTCGCTTGGGCCAATAATACTGACCGAGACCGAGAGGTGAGTGTCGTGCGATCGCTACCTTTTGCTGCTGAGTAACCATTGAATCCTTTCAAATCTTTGCCTGGTATCTGAGTAGGGCACCTTTCAACCCTTGCCGGCGAGACAAGTCGCCGCCGTCTTTCCGTTCCATCTCTTTGTCCTCTTTGGTCATCCTCGCAAGAATCTGAAGTGCATCGGTTCGCGTCAGCGTTCCACGCCGCATCCTCTGACGGATGAACTCGTACTCTTCAATTTTGGACGTCATTACGGAATTACACCGAGTAGGATTTCGATGTCTTGATTCATGATCACAGTTGACTTTCCTGCGGTCAGGTCATCAATTTGAACCGCTACGAACACACCGGCGCTCTGCAGCGCGGGAGTCAATAATGCGGTTTGGGCAGACGGCACTTTGAACCGAATTATGCCTCCTGCCCAATTGCTTCCGGCGTCACCATCGTCGAGGGTAACTGGGGTCATCAGTGCCACATCTCGATTCCTCAACGCCGCTGTGACAGTGGCGGAGCCAGCGATTGGAAAAGGGGAATTGTCCTGCGTTATTTCCCCCGGAATATCGATGTCGTCGCCTGTTACGATCTTGATTGTCGCCATGGATTTTATCTGTCACGTGAGGGTGATGTTGAACTTCAAGCCTATCGCCCTCTTGAATCAAACTCAAAGTGAACCTCTTAATGTTCCAAATGACCCCGTCAATAACGGCGATGGAATCTCTCCCTTGAGCGTGCCCGATGGAAGTTCTCCCGTCAGCTCTGCGGCTGGCGGAGTGCCAAGTGCGACGTTGAGTGCTGCTGCCGTTGAGCAAGTGCCTTGGGCAGACGCTGCCAATGACACCGTCACGCCCACCCTAGCGGTTACGGTTGTCGCTGCCTGAATGAGCGCTGCGAAGCCAACTGTCTTTTCCAAGCCCGCTGTAACGGAAGCACCAGCATTTACCGAAGCACTGAAGTTTACGGTTTTTGTAACGTTGGCTTGGACCGTCGATGTCGCAACTACCGCCGCCGCGAGCCCAATCGTTCTTGATAGATCTGCGCCGACGATCGCGGATCCGCTGACCATCGCTGTGAAACCTAGTGTCGATGAAAGCTGAGCTGTCACGATGCCAGACGCAGAGATCGCAGCCGTAAACTCCCGAGTCCTGGATAGCGTCGATGCGACCGTAGCCGATGCGGTGATGGATGCTGAAAAGTCGACAACGTTTCCGGTTATTACATCTAGAGCTGCCGTTACCAGGGACGTCGCGTCAACTGATGCAACTAGACCAGCCGTTCTGTCGAGAGCCGCTGTCACCACGCCGGTCGCAGAGACTGCAGCAGAGAGTCCGGTGGTTATGCCGAGAGTCGCCGTTGCAACTGCCGATGCTTGGATCGAAGCTGACAGTCCAACCGTCCTGGACAGGTCCGCGGTTACTATCCCCGTAGCGCTCACGGCAGCTGTGAATTTCACGTTGCTGGAAACGTCCAGCACAGCGGTGGAAATCACACTGGCGGTAACGGAAGCACTGAACGCTTTTGTCAGTGAAAGCGTGGCGGATACAATTCCGCTTGCTGAAACTGCAGCGTCGAACGGAACTGTCCTTGAAAGTGTCGCAGCCACAGCCGCCGAGGCGTCGATCGCACTTGTCAGCCCAACCGTGCGGGTCAGATCAGCCGTCACGATTCCGGTGGCTGAAACTGCCGCGTCGAAGGTTCGTTGCCTGCCGAGTGTCGCGGTAGCAATCCCACTCGCAGTGATCTCAGCGGTGAATGAAACTGTCTTCGATAGTGTTGCTGTCGCGACGCCGGTCGCCACTATCGCACTGGTGAGTCCAACGGTTCGGTCCAGGTTCGCTGCCACCAGAGCGGAAGCGCTGACGGCTGCCGACAGTCCGACTGTTCTGTCCAGGTCCGCCGTTACTATCCCCGTTGCACTGATTGCTGCAGTCAGCTTGACCAGACTCGACACATCGATCGCAGCGGTAACGAGTGCGCTTGCCGTAACGGCAGCACTTAGGTCTCTCGTGACACCAAGAGCCGCCGACACTAATGCCGAGTTATCGATGGCTGCAACAAATCCGACCGTGCGAGACAAGTCAGCGGTAACTAAAGCCGATGCGTTGATTGACGCTGAGAGACTGACGTCAATTGATAAGCTGGCGGCGATGGTCGCAGAGGCATCGATTGAAGCCGTGAGCCCAACCGTGCGGTCGAGGTCAGCAGTCGCAAGTACCGAGCCGGCAATCGCAGCCGTAAACGTTCTCGTCCGTCCCAGTGGAGCGGCAACGATAGCTGTGCCTGTGACGGCAGCCGTGAGTCCAATCGTGCGGTCGAGATCGGCAGTGACGCTAGCAGACGCAGAGATGGAAGCGGTGAATTGCTTCGTTTGCCCGCCCGATGGTTGCCGGGGGGTGATGAGCGCTCTGCTCGGAAATGAGCGACCAATGCGCGCCATGACTCACCCTACACTTCAATAACCACGTAACAGATCGCGTTGACAGCGGCGGGGGCGGTAACACGAATTCGCAGATAGTCCGTGTCGGGAAACGAAGGTTCTCGCCCCAAAGGCCACTGCTTAACGAACTGACCATTCGGCTGGACAATCTGTGCATCAAACAGCCTTGATGCGGTAATGGAACCTTCGGCGGTCGCCGTGTACCCTGTCCCGTCAGCAGCAGCAGTAAAATCAAATGGGTTCGCGTCCGTGACCGTATCAGCACCAGCGTCCAAGTCCACGATGCCAGCTGCGAGGTGTTCGGTAATCGTTGCTTTGATGGCCCCCGTTGTCAACAGACCACATTGAATGCCCGCCGCACCAGACGCACCATCAAATGAAATTCCCCACTCCACAATCTTTGCGCGGGCTCTGCTACTGCCTTCAAGTTTGATCTGAAGCATTGTCTTGATTGCAGTGCCGGTATCGACTGCGACAAGATCCGCAGTTGTTGGCGCTGCTCCATTGTAAATCTGATAAAGAGTCATGAGATTTCCTTAGTAAGTTGATGCTCGATTCACCGCTTGATTCACTTGTATCGAATTGCGGGGGATGATGACTCTGTTAAGCGGCAACGTGGCGACACCGATATTCTCGTGGCTCCGCTCGTGCCCAAAGTAGTCGGTTGCCGCATTTGGATACAACAGGTCTTCTAGAACCGGAGTTGTCCCTATGACCGTTGGCCCTGAATGCGTCCAGATAGACGACGTTTCTGAGAATCCGCTGTAGCTCGAAACATGGCTGTACGTCCGGTAAAGCGTCCCGAAGAATCGGTACTCATTGCCAACTTTTTCGACGTGCTTCAGATACTGACCGTGCTGTCGGTCAGCTTGGACAATCGTAGCACTGTTACCGGACGTAAAGCCTTCCAATTCGTGGTACAACTCTAGCTGCCCACTGGTAACTTTGCGGATGCGGGAGATACCATAATTCTGCGAGACATCATCTTCAGAAATGAAGATTAACGAGTCGACTGTAAAACCAGCTTCGTCTGCAATCGTTACGATATTTCCAGAGAGGTTTGCCGTTAAAACTTCTTGCCCATTTGTATTCCATGTGAATAGCGTAGTGTTACTCTTGGTTAGATTGTCGAGCGTTGACCCAGTTGCCCACGATGTGTCCTCTATCGTCTGGCTTGTAGTTGGATCTAGTCGTTTCTGAGCGAAAAACACAACCCATTGCCCACCAATCGAATCCCAATAGATGACAGGATTATTGACGCCCTCTTCATCAACGGAAGAAGCCCCTCCTTCTGAAAGAACTGGTGAGCCACTGTAGGTCCAAGTGCCATTGTAAGAGGGGGCAGTGAAATACAAAATGTTTGTTTCGCCGCCGGTTGTCTTAAATCCATGACATAACATTTTCCACAGCTTATTTGAATCAGGCTCCACGATGTCCTTTATGACGTACGGAGAGAAAAGATCAGTGTATCCAGACGGAGGTGAGACTATCGGGTTACCTCCGTCTTTTGTTGGTGCAGAATCCGGGTCTGTTGCTGTAGCCACTCCAATCTTAAATGTAGTGTTGTTGTTGCCAGCGTAGAAAATTCGGTAATCACTACCATCCTTAACGCACATAGGATCTTTAACACGATTATCGTCCCACGCAGTAGGGGCAGCTTTATCGATTGCAAGCGTAGTACGATCTTGAGGCAACCAAACATCACCAAACGTATGAACGTGGGTGATCTGATAATAGGCTGTTCCTTCCTGTCCATTTATCCATCCCTCACGTCGTGATCCATCTTCGTATCGCACCCATTCCGTGTCGAAATCTCCATAATGGAAACTTGTGAAGACGTTGCCGAACTGAAGGTACATATTGTCTTGGCCAGACAACACAGACGACCAATCAACCCAATCTGTAAGCTGCATTAACCGCCGCCCACCTTGCTGAAAGGTGTACGATGTACTAGGTGCCTGAACTGTCCAGCACATCATGCGGAATCGAAGGTTAGCTCCATCCAGCTCTAAGCCAAATTCGATGTAATTGTCTATGCCAACACGATTTTCAGTGACTTGTGCAGCGGACTGAGTACCCCAAGTTTGAGCACTAGAGTTCCATGATTGTCTGGTTGATCCCGTGTCGATGTAATGACACAAACCATAATAAGTACCGGTGTCCAATGAGAGATCAAACCGGAGTTTCATTGCAGCGTCGGAATCCCACGTTAACGCTGTTTGGGGTGTCGTTGTGTCTCGTACCGTAAGCAGTCGACGTGCCGACCCTCCTGAAGTCACAGCATTACCGCAGAAGGTCCACAAGCCAGTGTCGGTCTTTTTGATTGGTGTCGTGTGGTAGAAGTACGACGCATCACCTATCGACGCACCCGTACAACTTACTACGCTATTCGCCACCGCTACTGTACCGCTAGAAGCAGTAACAGATGCCCAACGGCTATCTAAAGAAGTGCCGGGGAAGTGGTCGAAAAAACCTTGCTCTATTCTGGCTGGATAAAGAGCACGATGAAGTGTCGAAACACCCCTGACATACGTCGGTTGTCGGTAGACGTAAAACGACATGGCGCCTTAAATGTCTTCCCAGCAAATGAACCCGCTAAGCGTCGGCGTTGCTGCGGTGTTGAGCGTTAGTGCGATGCCTGTTGAAATGTCGATAACTGGTGCCATCTGCGGCGTAAAGATGTGGCCAACCGGTCCAAGCTGCTCCCATTGATAAGCCATCAGGGCACCGCTGGGCGTGCCTGGAGCCCCTCCACCACTGCCGTCCTCTGTTCGTACCGAACCGTTGATAGTTGCATCGTTCCCATTGTCGCCGTGGACTTCAGTTGCTGCGGCACCAATGGTTCCAACTGCACTGATAAAATGTAAATTTAGGTCGAGCACGGCAGCAGCAATTGCACTACTCCTCAACTCCCATCCGAGTAACCGTAGCTTGTTTCCGGCTGGTGCCATCAATGACCAGATATCCTGTGTGGAGTCAGAGTCTATCGTTAGTGCTTTGAGTTCAACGTAGATAATGTTTCCCATGGTATCCCTTTACGTTTGGATGAGAGGTGTCTTGATTAGTTCGTGCGAATGATACGGCAAGAACGGATCCGTGCCGCCAACTGAGTAGCTTGCCGTCCACTCGACGTACTGGATGGAACCGGATGCTGAGTTAGGACCGCCTCCGTTTTGAGTGATGAAGAGTTTGATTTCGCAATTTTCGCCGCTGATAAGAGTAAGGATGTCAGCGTCCCACGTAAACTGTAAATCTACTTCTGAGGCGGTTAGATTTTGCTCTGAGCTGGTCGCTAGAGCAGGGCCTCCCTCTGATTCCCAGATTTCAATTCGTAGTGTTGGTACACCGTTCTGCCCGGTTTCAAACTCTCTTGCTTTGACGTGAATTACTTGGTCAGTTGCGCCACCCGTTAGATTGCCTGTTGGGGTAGCAAAAGAAAGATGCAGACCGGGGGATACGGTGTTATCGGTTGGATCCTGCCACGTCGTGTCGTCCGTATCGATGTTCGACAACGCGTACGTGTTCCAATCAGTGTTGGCGATTGTCCCAGTCGGTACTAGAGGTTCGGTAGCCATTCAGGAAGTCGCCTCAGATTGATTAAGAGACTGACTTCGCGTCTTCGAGGAGCTGCTTTTCCATCGCTGCCAGCAGATCCTTTTCTAACTTCTTGATCTCTTCCGCGGAGTATTCTCCGGATCCCCGAAGGTGGTAAAGTGCTTCGTCTACCTGACCCTGTCTCCAAGCCCTGAGTTGGTCCGCTGTTATTTTCGTGATCTTCTTTGGAGGTGGACCTGTCAATTCAGCCTTGATCTCGGGATGGTCTTTCTTCGCTTTGGCGATCGCTTCCTCTGGGCTGTTGGCGTACACCGTCGTCACGTACTCGCCGTCTTTGGTGTGCAGGTTGTGCCGCACACCATCCTGGTTTACTTTCGGCTTCTTGTTGACCTTGGCGCCCGGCTTGACCGCTGCGCCGAACGAAACGGTGCCTTTGGTTGGTCTGCGTGGAGCCCCGAGAATTAGCTTCAGCTTTGGGTGTGATTCCTTCCCTTCAGCCAAGGCTTCCTGTGGACTTCCCGCAAGGACCGTTGTGACGTACTTCCCGTCCTCGTCGTGGAGATTCCATCGCGCAGGCTTGAGTAGAGCCTCCATCGTTCCGACGTCGTCACTCGTGATTGTCACCTTCTCAGTCGCCATGTGGTGGCTCCCCTGTGTAAAAATTGACCGCTCAAAACCACTAATCGAAAGTGATCGTGATCGTTCCGATCTCGAACACTGCGGTGTCGTCTTGCAGTACGGGCTTTGGAATGGCGACGGGAGTGTGAAAATACAAGGCTCCAGCATTGTGCGTGGCAGAGCTGCAAATACCAATTCCTGTAATGTTCGCAGCGCTCGCCCAGTCAGCCGTCGCCGTCGCCCAAGTGATTGCTGCAATGTTGTCTGTCTGACCATCACCTGCAGCCACATCTGTCCAGTTGGCATCAAGTGGATTGGTGGTGTTGCTCGCACCTCCGCCAGTATTGGCGTCGTTTGCGCGTTCGTAACCTCCAGCAGACAAAACCTCAACACCAGTGCCAGAAGTAAAAACGCCAGTGTCGGCGTCAATCGCGTCCGTGGAAAGTAAAGCAATTGCTAGCACAGTAATGGCGTCTGCGTTTCCGGTTCGGAAGAAGTGCTTTACGAGTTGGGCTTCGATGGAGTCTGACATTTCAGACATGGGTTATTTCCCTCATGGTTGGGAGTGTTTTGCCGTCTAGTATAAGTTCCGGGTCGATCGTCCCGAGTTTTACCCGCTCCATTACGTCACGAGTGAACTGTTCGGTTGTTTTACCGAAGATCCATACTTCGCAGGGGTTCTTTGTGGCATCGACCCAAGTGAAGCTCTTGTCGCCAATTGGAATGCCTGCAATCAAACTTGCGTGAGCGAACCTGAGAATCTCAGAATTGAACATCTCCTCAGTGCTGAGGTCGCGTTCACTGATGGTCTCGATGACGTGCTCGCCGGATTCGTAGAAGTGGACGGTGTGCCCGATTATCGTGCGAGTGGCTATCAACCGTGCCTTGCTGCTCTCTGACACTGACTTGCGACACTTCTGGTAGTGCCGCATCTTGGTCGTTGGTCTGCAGTGAGCTTCAAACTGGACTAATCTACCCATCTGCATCCCTGCGGTGACGGTTCATGTTGATCGACTTCAGCGACGATCCAGACCGTGTATAGCAGATTGGGCGTTCTGATCAAACTTCGCTTCAGGTGACTATTTCCTCGAACATGAAGACCTTGCGGATCCGGTAGCTCTCCTCGGGGTGCTCGGCTTCCATCGTAGCCCTTGCATCCCTAGCGTCGTCGACCGACTCATATTCGTCACACACCTCAAGCCACTCGCCTTTTGTGTCACATTCCAAATCTACGCAGATTAAGACTGCACAGCTTTCTATTAGGACTTGCCTCGACTTCTCCCAAGCAAAGTTCCACGCCCGGCGAGTACTCGAGCGTCTCGCCGTTCGCGGAATTTGCATGGAATCGAGCCACTCGCGGAATTCCATTTCCTTCCTTCCTACCATGATGCTAGTCATCCTTGCTCTTTGCCTCTCGGATCGTGTTCTTTGCTCTCCACTGAGCCATTTCATTTTTAGTGGGGGGCCACGTCATGTTGTACTTCTTGAAGATGTGACCGAGCTTCTTGAAAACCTTGGCGTCGTACCAGCCAGTCCACCACGCAATCCGCAACCCCGACATTGCTCCAGACCCCATATCGCTTGGATACGGGTTCTCCTCCACGCCTTCCCTGAACGCAACTCCACCCTCTTTCTCAGCTTTCAATTTCCGCATTGCAGCTTCCTTGAATGTGATCTCGTCCATCCGTTATCCTGACCGTCTCACCACGGACGCTCTCTCGATCGTACCGCTTCGATTACTTGGACTGGGTTGATTGAGTCGATGTACTGACTGGTAATCAACGGGTTGGAGTGACCGAGCTGCCGTTGGATCACGCTGATGTGATTTCCTTCGCCGGCAAGTTCGGACGCGTGGGTGTGACGGAATCCGTGACAGTGTACTCGTTTTGCGATCTCGGTTTTCTTTCTGATTTTGACCATCAGGTTTCGAACTTGCGAATCACTGATTGTATCATTCTTTGAGTGCCTCCTGATCGTGCAGAATATCGGCTTGTCGCGATCAATTCCTAGTCGTTCCTCTCTTATCTTGATCCAATCCTCGATCACCCGGATTGCGAACGGATCGATTCCCGACGTCCTTGCTTTGTTGTTCTTGCCGTGCAAGATACGGATCATGCACTCTGCACCGTTAATGTCCTTGGGGTAAAGTGAAAGTGCCTCTGCGATGCGAAGCCCGGAGCGATACAGCAAAACGATCAGGGCGGCGTCTCGCAGCCCTGTTATCATCCTACCGCACGCATCCACTAAGCGTTTGACTTCATCTTTCGACAAAAGTTCTATTGGCACGGTCCGTTTCATGACGATTCTCCATTAGGTTGTGTCCACCTAGATTATCGTCTGTTTTGTTGTTTAGTCAACTCCCGTTTATTATGTTGGTGATGATTCTTAATACGACCGCAATCAGAGCTAGTGCCGCGAAGACAGTGCAAATCCTAGTTCTCATTTTCCTCTCGCAAACAAAACAGAAGGAATTCGGGGCAAGGTAAAGATGGGGCTTCCCACATTTTGGACAGATCATGCCTGGCCTCTTATAGAACTCGTTCCAGTCAGCCGTTAAGTTTCCACAACATCCGTCGATTCCGTCAAGACATTACACTTTTTTGATTGTTGACGTTTTTGTTGTTGAGTCTTAGGATGTAACAAGCGTAGTTAATGAATGCGATGTCAACAACTAGGAGACGCACATGGCTCGGAGACTAAAAGAGTTCCCACGATCGGCGGCTATTGCCGGTAAGTATCCGTGGGAAGAATGGATGAATGGCGACGTTTGGCGAGTTGGGCCAGCGGACAAAATCTGCTTGTCGTTCCGTACCATGCTCTACATGAAGGCTCGCGACAATGGTATGCGAGTGAAGGCGAGCTTAAAGGAAGAAGACGTCATCTTCCAGTTCTTCAAGAAGAAGAAAGAGGCGGCTGTGAAAAAGAGACGACGCTAGTGAGATTGGACGCGCACAATGTTGACGCGGTGGTAGTGTAGTGAGTTCACCGACAGGGATTTGATGATGTCATCTTTACTCAGTGAGTTGCGGGGAACCAATTCTTTTTCTCGGATAGATCAATCATATTATGGAATCCCACGGCGTCAGTCTCTATAAACTTATCGCCGTCGTAGTACGACCAGTGCATGGTGAACTTCTCCTCTCTGGTATCGCTTGGTGGCGGACCAAGGATCTGATCAGCAAGAACGGAGCCTGTTCGTGCTTTGGGCAGGAACGGAGCTGTGACCAGTGCAGCGATAGTCGACAAGAAGCTTCTGCGTTTCATTTCAATTCTCCTCAGTTGGCTGGCAGTGCGGGCTTGGTTCCCTTTGCCGCCAAGACGTTAAGCTGGATTGTTTTTCGTACGCTGGTCATGATTTCAGCAAAGTAATGTGGAGCGGGATACAAGGTAAAAAGCAGATCCAAATATCGAGGCGATTGCAGGTCCACTGCCAATACACCCCGACCCAACAGTCCTGCAATTTGAATTCAAGTCGCCAGGTCATTCGCCTTTCGCTTTCTTGATTGCCTGATACAGAATCTCAGACGAGAGGTCGTAATGCCGAAAGGCATCCTCGCACGCTGCCAACAGATCATCGCGCTGACCTTTGAACCCGTCCCCCCCATTTTCGCGAAGCCAGTAATCAATGTGCTTCGCAAGGTCTCCAAGCTCCTCACCATCGAGCACTGGCTTATCGCGGTCAACGTCAATGAAATGGAGGACCAGCTCTTCTAGCTCGTGCTTTGCCATCCGGACGATGAATTCTCCACCGTGTTGTTCAATTATTTTCATTCTTTGTGATCCACCAATGTAAAACGTCGGTCTGCGAGCCCGTCGCATGGTTCACCAGCATGCAACCCGCAAACCACCGGCACTACTGTCCACGCCCGAGACAACAAGTCTTCAGGCAAGACACATTCTACTGTGACGTTCCTGTAAACAAGGAACATCTCAAACTCCTAAAATAGTCCGCGTGAATAGTTTCGTGCCCACTCTTTCACTTCAGTCATCTTGTCCCTGTCGTTGAACATGAACGTTTTGCACACGATTGAGACAGTCGATCGGTGTTGTGATTCCGAACGTGGCATTTTCATTTCAGACTCAATGTCGCGTAGTGCCATCGGGTCGAATTCGTGAAAGATGTGAAACACGCAATGAGCGTAATCCGTAAGCACCAAACCACCGCCGCGACAATCGTCATGCAGCCCTTCGATGAATCGGCAGTACCTTTTCATCAGTGCAATTTGATGTTTCGTTTGAAGCACTTTTGCTTCCTTTCATGTTTAACGTCATAGCAATCTTTACAGTGGCTGTGTTAGTTGTCAACGTCGAGGATAATAATCTTTAGATTTTGTCTCTTGTTCATTGACTTACGTTTCCGCAACGTTATAACTTGGGCGTGACGAGCAGTGCTATGTGGCACACCGTCGCCGTGGCCTTTATCTTTGACGAGTACGGGATGCGGCGGCGATGCTCGTCAGTTGAACACCGCATGGATGCGATCGTCTGTGTGCGAAGCCTGGATTCGTCCATCTCTTCGTCGCGGCACGGAAGCCGCTTTTTTGTCATGCAATAGTGGATGCGAGACAATGAGATTCTTCGACTTAGCCAGCATGTCAGCAATCGGACTGGCATTCATTTTCATTAAGTTGCTTTCCAGTCGAGTCGATCTTCTCGAAAAGCGAGAGATCAAATTTGACGAGTCCATCATAGAGAATAGACCAGAGGGTGTTCCTCCAGAATGGAAACCCTAACTACGAAGCACTTTTTAGTGTTACCCGATCGCACGGGCAAAGGTGAGAAAAGCTGCGGACTTCGCGCGCCGCGTAGCACTCACCATCACTAACTACGTGCCGGTCGGCGCACAGCGTCGACCGGCGCGATTTTAACGAGTGGATGTGAGCAGATGTCACCGACGATGAATTAGTGGATGTGAATTCGTTACAAAACCGCAAAGTGAATGCGAGATCCAGCTGGTCCTAGTAAAGTGAATGCGAGAGGTGTACCGCCTTGAAACAGTTAGTGGATGCGAACTTGCGAGGTACTTTGGTTTGACTCAGTTATAGGATGCGAGTGGACTTGCTGAACCCATCAGTGAGCCGTTGGTGGATGCGAGATTGCCATGCTGTTGCGTTGGTGGATGCGAAACCCAGACTTCGACGAAGTTAGTGAATGCGAGATTATTGGGAAGGCTTGGTTAGTGGATGCGAGAGGATGCCTTGCTTGTTGTCTGAACGTTAGTGAATGCGAGTAAACCGCTCAAGCATAATGGAGAGACTGAAGTGATCAGAGCGACGAAGATTGAAATCTGGAAGTTCTGCGAGGGGAATCATACTCGCAGAGAAAAGTGGATGCGAATAGCGGAACAAGTGCAGAGAATGCAAAACCGCATGTGGCAACTTTGGTTGGTTCATCACGTACAGAATGACAGCGCAGACAAGGTCAGGAAACATCTTGATAATTTCAAAAAGTGGAACGTCGCTGACAAGAAAACGCGTGGACCAAAGCCTAAGTGGCCAGTGCAGGCAATCGACAAAGAGATTTCTAAGATAATCTACGATGCGATTGCTGCTGAGTTTAGTGATGTCCACGGGCGAACTCGTGAACTAGTTCGGAACAAGTGGAAGCAAACATTGAATAAGCGAAAGGCAGCTCGTGGAAAACTGCCAGGGTGGGTGGCAATCCTGTTCGCCAATGAATCGCTTCCAAGTACTACTAAGCCACAACCTATCCCATTTGACAACGGAAACTTCTTGAAGGGTGGCGGGCTGACTCGAGGTCGCTTCAACGAGTACAAACTGGACTGCTGTATTGAGCGAGGTGAGGACGGAGCTAGTTTTCGCGATGTAGCCGAGCTGATGATGAACCGCCGTGGTATGTACAGCATCCGGGTAATCCTTGATCGCGTCATGTCTGGAGAATACACATTCAAGGGCAGTTCGTTGGTCTACAAAAAAGGGAAATGGTTCGCGTCAATCTGTTATGAACAGCCGACGTTTAAGCACCCGAGACTCGATCCTGGGAGGACACTTCAGCTGATTCCTGGAAAGACGTCGCCCTGGATTGTTGTGAAGTCAAATGGACCATTCCGCTACGGTGGGCGTGGGCGGCACATCGTTCACGTGCGAAGACTAATCCAGGATGAACGGTGGGGTCGGCAGGAAGGCAATCGCTGGGGAAGCTCTTCGACGAAGGGTCGCGGAAGGAAGCGTGCTGAGGCAGCGTGGACGAAGCTGACTAATAGGTGGGTTGACTTTCGCTGTACGAACAATGACAAGCTTACAAAAAAGATCATAGCGATGGCGGTCGAAAGTGGGATAGGTCGGATCGTCTACCACCAGCCGATGGATAGCAATCGGGACAAGACATTCCTCGCATCCCGAGGTCGTCACCCGAAGTCTAGTATGACTTGGGACTGGCATCAGGTTGGATCTCAACTGAAAGCCAAAGCTGAGGAATTTGGGATTCAGGTTGATGTTGTTAAGCACTAGTTAGTGAATGCGAGTATCGTCAGAGGTCCGAAACAGTTGGTTAGTGGATGTGAAGTGTAGACTTTCATAGTTAGTGGATGTGAGAAGTATCCCACCATTCGAGTTGAGTTAGTGGATGCGAGATAGCCGATCCCGTCGCGTTAGTGGATGCGAATAGCTGGTGGCCTGCTGAGATGTTAGTGAATGCGAAAAGTCCTGACGGTGCCCGATTAGTGAATGCGAGTCTGCTATTCCGGTTAGTGAATGCGAAACTGGAGCTGGATGCAGATAGTTAGTGGATGCGAGATGTAGGTTTCGTCGCAAGTGAATGCGAGAGAATGGTGCTCTCAACAGCACCTCGAGTCGTAACGCGAGTTAGTTAGTGAATGCGAGAAAGCTAAGCCATCGCGTTAGTGAATGCGAACACGCAGCGGAATTGAATGTCTGGTTAGTGAATGCGAGCAAACGAGCACAGCGACAGTTAGTGAATACGATGGGTGTTCCAGCACCTTGTTAGTGGATGCGAGAAGCCGACATTGACTCGGACGTGTGATACGCCGTGAACCTGAATAGTGAATGCGAGAGCCAGCGATCAAGTCGGACGTGGGCATCAGTTAGTGAATGTGAAAGAGCGTGAAGCGATTCAGCACCTCTAGCCGGATAACAAGTTTGTTAGTGAATGCGAGTCTCGCCAATGATTGTCAGTTAGTGGATGCGAGTTCACCTGAGAGCCGAGCGTTAGTGAATGCGGAAAGCCGGGATGCCTGTGTTGAAACAATTACAACATTGTGAATTGTGTCATCGGCTGATGTCGGCGACACCCGATCAGATTTTAGACAGTGCGGTGCGCTTATGTGCTGACTGCGCAGTGTACCGCCGATGTTTTTTTAGAACCAAGGAACTAATCGATGCAAGACAACTGGCGGACAAAAATGAAAGAGCAGCGAACTCTAAAAAAGGAGGGTGCAAAGCTTCTTCACAGCAGGATGATTCTTCTGATGCAAATCGAACTAGATGAAGAGTTCATCGAGTGGTGCGACGATAACGAGACCAACGTGTACGCCGAACTTGGTAAGGAACTTGCAGAGATCGGTTATGGCTACGGTGTCCTCAAGTCTGTGATGGAAGAGTTCCCAGCCGAGGCTGAGTGGGGCAAGAGCCTATCGACACTGATCGCCGAAGTGATCAAGAAGCAACAGCGACCGAAGTCTGATAAGGACCGCTTGTCGTGGAAAGAGATTGCAGAGGATCGACAGAAGGAAATCGATCGACTAATAACTAAAGTTTCCGCGCTAGAAGCCGTCGTGGAGGAGTTCCGGTCGCTGATGAAATCAGAACTTGCATCGAAGTAGTTAGTGAATGCGAAGGCTGTCTGTTTATCCTACAGTTAGTGGATGCGAACGTGTGAGCCGGCTCTTAACGGTTAGTGGATGCGAGCGGTGATAGCCCATGAGGAATGCGAATACAACTGAAATTTGTTAGTGAATGCGAGTGGCCCAGGTACGCCGAATGTTAGTGGATGCGATAGGGTAGCCCCTGAACGGAATATGAGTAAGCCAAGAGTGAAACTACTGCCGTGTCCACTTTGTGGAAGCTACGCAATCATAGGCCAGCCTAAAGTGGGCAGAGGTTATGCGTGGAACGTATCATGCGGGATCAGTGGATTCGATGGCGAGTCGTGTGGTCTCGTCTTATTTGGTAAGCCAGGCGTCTCCCGTGCGGCGACGGTTGAACACTGGAATGTGACGGTGAGATAATGATCCAGATCAAAAGGTTTGAAATGCCTGACCCTGATACTACAGGTCTTTTTGAAGACAAACCAAAACCTGAAGTCGACACGATAATTGTGTCGAGTTCGGCGCCTGACGCGCTGGTTGCTGCATTCTTCATCTCAATTGGTGTGGTGGCAGCGGTCTGTATGTTCGCGTGGTTTGTGGTTCTTCCTGTTGTCGGTCTTTTGCATTTGCTTGGGTGGATGACATGAACTCAAAGATCCCACAACCTAATCCAAATCCAGGATTCGATTCAGACGAATGATCAACTTTGCATTCTTCGAAACGGAAGACAGGCAAATCGTAATGTTCGACGGCGATAGGATTTCGATCTGCACCACCACGCAACAGGCTACGATTTACAACCAAACCATTCGCAAGAATGGGAAGCTTCGGAAGCAGTGGTCGATGACCTTACACGACGCGGAGAGGATCCTGAATGAATTCCAGTGAACTTGATGAGTGGCCTTGCCAGCAACTATTTGGAGGAACAGGCGAAGCGATCTATGCAAGTACTGATGGAATGTGTACTCACCAGGGGTGCCATCCATCGAATGATGATACGGAAGTATGGCGGGCGGTAGTTAGCGAGGCATCATCGGCATCGGTAGCATTGCGATTTCCGTAACGTCGGACGGCTACCGCCTGCCATGCTTCTCAACCAATGGAATTTAGATGTTTACGAAAGCACAATTCGACGCGTTCGATCCTCGCGAGCGCGGCTTCATCGTTTTCATGTGCGGTTCGATCCGAAGTCAGCCGAACATTCCAGACGAAGACAATCCGTATCCTTTGGCTGCCGAAACGAAGGCCCATTTAGATTGGGCGTTAGGTCAGATCGCGGCGTGGTGCGAAGCACAAGATGCACTATGACGATAGTGGTGAATCGATAGCGAGCAGCGGCGTAACGTGCAAGCGTCCCGTTCGGGGTGTCCCGGAGTAGAACCTGGGTAGCGCCGCTGCTTTTTGAACGTAAAAAGGCCCCAGCTATTTCATGGGGCCTATCTTTTTTGACCGTTTCGGTCCCGTAATCTTCAGTTTCGGACTAGCTCGATGTGCCGATGATGCAGATATCGTAGTTGAATGTCGCGGCTACCGAATCCATCTTCAAGAGATCCGCCGTGCTGGCTGTGACCGTTTTGCCGGCGAGACTCGGCTCCCAGAGCATGAACGTTCCATCGGGGCCAAGCGAAATGGAATCAGTAACGGCATCAAAGAGCGCAAACTGATTCGCGGAAGCCGCACCGATGATCAGGACTTCACCTGCAGCCGTGCTCCGGTTGCGGACGAAAAGACCCTTAACCTTCGCAAAGGCGACGGTCACACCGAACGCGTCAGTCAGATTACCAGACAAATCCAAGTCCTCGGAAGTTGCCGCCAGGTTGCGCGTGGTGTCCCACCAAGCGATGTCAGCTTGATCGAGACCGACACCAGTAGTCAAAGCTTGGATGACGTCGAACTTGAAAATAGCTTCGATCGTCTTGGAATCAAAAACGGAACCCAACGTCCCGCCCAGCGTGATCCGCGTGTTTGAAGCAAGTGTCATAGCAAATCCTTTGGCTATACAGCCAGGAAGTGGCTTTTCAGCCAAGAACAATAGTGAATTCGAATTCACTTCCGAGTCTGACGAAATCACGTTTTCAAGTCAAATCCCGGCTTGACGCCGCGTTTTTAACTGCAATCATGGTCTGCGCAGGGTCATGGTTTCCACGACTTGATCCCTCCATTGTTTGAGCCCCGGTCGTACCAACCTGCGTCCGGGGTTTTTTGTGATACAATGCGGCTCGCTGATAGGCGAAATGGCGCGGATAGCACAAAAGTTTGTGCGGCATGAAGATCTTCAGACTAACCCTCGGTGGATATCAATGCAGGTAGCGTGGGTAGCGTCCCGCCCAAGCCTCTTCATGGAGCGGTCATGATCAGACGAACATTCTTGGCGATCGCCGCCAGTATCGCGGCGGGCTGTGGCTTTAAGCGTGACGTCACACTTCCATCCTTCGGCTCCGTCGCGGAGGGAGTCGAACTCCGCTACCAGACATGGAACGGCGAGCTATGGTATGACGAGAAAGCTCATTCCATCGCCTACGACCAGACGCCGCCGCTTGACGAGTACCCTTCAGTCCACACCTGGACGCGGCGAGTTTTCGACCTCTACCACTCAGACCGTGGGAAGCACTGGCTGGAGAAGAAGCGGAGCTACAGGGAATGAGCGAAGTAGTCAACGGTTGTCATTGCGACGAGACTCCATCTGAAGTCCACACATGCCCGTTCCGGGAAATGTTCGACGATGACAGCCTCTGCTATTGCTGTGAAGATTGTACCAGTGCGTGCGCAGACGACGTCTAGTACAATGCCGGCTCACGCTCTTTTTGTAGGCTGGGCGGCTCGGTTATCCACCGAATCACTGCTAGCACACCGCCCCCATGTATCAAAACGGCGAGTTCGTCGACCGCCTCTTCAGGCGTTCCTCTTCTGCAATGATGGCGACCGCCTTTGCAGTCGACGACATTGGCGGTTTCCGGTCCGCGAGGATTTTGACGATCTTTGTCAACGCGCAGATCGCAGCCACGAGATACTCGATGTCATTATCGATGTCCTCCAGTTCAGCGAACAATTGTGGCAGGTCAGACTCACTATCTTCTGTAGACATTGTTGTCTCCTAAGTAAAATGGACCAAATAAGCCCCTTTTTAGGCAAAATGTCAAACGTTCTCCCGACGTCGGGAGAATCAGCGGCAACAAAACCGCCATCAAAAGGCGGCTGAACCTCAGAGACTTTTCCGGACCCTTCCCTTCCCGTCAGCTTCCTCTTTCGTAGCACAATCCGAGCAGTACGTCGCCGCCCCGACTGAGCCGTGGATGAACATCAGCTGGCAGCCGCAAATGCAACATTTCGGGAAATGTGACGCCAGCCAATCCGCGGGAATCGTTTTGATGTCCTCTTCCATTTTCACTCTCTCTATTAGGGATCACATGGATTACCCCGTTAGGGGCAGTCACACAAGTAATATGGCTACCAACCGAGGTAATCACCCAACATCCCCAACGCCAAGAGACAGATCGCCAAACCAACAAGCATCAGGAAATCCATTCTCACGTCAATCTCCCCGGCTTTACCCGATAGATACGCCTTCTCGGTCGACCCAAGTCTTCCGGCTCTTCCGTTTCCCATTCGCTCTCAAGAACTCCATCCACTTCGAAGCGAATCAGAATGGGGTAGAGCGTGCCGGACGCAATCCCCAGGGAATCCATCAGGTCACATCCGCAAAGTCGCGCTCCGGAATCAAATTCCTTCAGAACACTCTTGGCTGCCGGTGA
>SDBT01004389.1_pt1 | contig 23997 bp, 19 predicted proteins | sample 2277101 | NCBI WGS metagenome assembly SDBT01 (sample SAMN10404973, study PRJNA504765) | marine sediment metagenome | isolation source: marine sediment core GS10_PC15, 103 cmbsf | place: Arctic Ocean: Southern Knipovich Ridge | collected 2010 | reverse complement strand
CCGTCTGCGACAAGAGTTGCGGCATGTGGTTCTGGACCATATCCCGCAGGGCACCGGCCGTCTCGTAATAGGGACCCCGCCTACCTTCCATCCCCACCGTCTCGGTTGTACTGATCTGCACGTGATCGACGAACTTCCGGTTGAACAGCGGCTCGAATATCGCGTTGGCGAATCGGAAGATAAGGATGTTCTGCACCGTCTCTTTTCCGAGGTAATGGTCGATGCGGTAGATCTGGGACTCGTCGAAATGGCGTAGCAGTTCCTCATTGAGTCCCCTGGCCGATGCGAGATCATGCCCGAAAGGTTTTTCCACTACTATCCGCGCGAATCCGGCTTCGCTGGTAGGTTTACTCAGGTTCGTTTCCCCGAGACAACGGGCGACCACGGAGAACTTTTCCGGGGTGACCGCGAGGTAGAACAGGCGGCTGCCTCCGGTTTGATGCAGCTTATCGAGCTGCTTCAACCGCGCCCGCAAGGTTTCGTACTCTGCGGGTTCGTTTGCGTGCGTAACGTGATAGTACCACCGCCGGGCGAAATCCCTCCAGAGCGTCTCGTCGATTGGCTGGGTGCGGGAATGCCGCTTGATCGTGGTGAGCATCTCGTCGCGGAACTGCTCGTCGCTTCGCGGGCGGCGCGCCACGCCCAGAATGACGGTGTTCACGTTGAGCAGCCCTTCGCAATGCAAGTTGTAGAGTGCGGGGGCGATCTTGCGGGCAGCTAAATCCCCAGTCGCACCGAACAGAACGAAGACGCAGGGCGGAGCTGTTTGTGGATCCGAAAACGTCCCCCCTGTAAGTGCACTTTCACCCACGGGTGAGTCTCCTGACGAGTCCATAATACAATGTATGGGGTCCAAATACATTCTAGTCCAAAATGCCCACAGTGACCTTCGGGAAGTAGGCGTGCGGAACCAGTCCTCATCTGCCCCCCCCCCCGGGGAAGATCTATATACACGGGTGGGGGGATTTTGAAATTCGCCCCCGGGGCTATGCTCGGTTAGAATACCGAAATGGATTCGGCGAGAGAGGAAATCCGCCCGGGGCGGGTCGAAGACGCCCAGGCGATCTGCGACCTGGTCAACTACCACGCCGAGCGAGGTAAGATGCTGCATCGCTCCCTCGAAAGCGTCTACGAAGCGCTGCGTGATTTCCTGGTCGCGGTCGACGGGGATGGCCGCGTCGTCGGGTGCGCAGCCGTTGACGTGTTCTGGGGGGACCTGGCGGAGATCAAGTCGCTTGCGGTCGCTCCTGACGCACAAAAGAGCGGAACCGGGCGACGGCTCGTGCAAGCGGGCATCGCCGATGCGCGAAGACTCGGTACTAAGAAGCTCTTCGCACTTACATACGAGACGGAGTTCTTCGCCAAAGAGGGCTTCGAGGTCATCGACCGCCGGACTCTCCCCGAAAAGGTCTGGGGCGAATGCCTCGCCTGTCCCAAGTCAGACGCGTGCGATGAAACCGCTATGATGCTTCAGCTATGAACGATCGGGCAGCGATAATCACTCTTGAGAAGGTATCGAAGGCCTTCAACGGCGAGGTCGTTCTCGACGGGGTCGATCTGGAGATCCGACCCGGTGAGACGACCGTGGTGATCGGTCCGTCCGGGTGCGGTAAGAGCGTTCTGCTCAAGCACATGGTCGGGCTTCTCAGACCGGACAGTGGGAAGGTGTTCTTCGGAGACTTGGAAATCTCGTCAATGAGCGAGCGCCGCCTGGCGTCGGTTCGCAGAAGGATCGGGTTCTTGTTCCAGGGCGGGGCGCTGTTCGATTCGATGACCGTCGAGGAGAACATCTGTTTCCCGCTCATCGAGCACGAGCTGGGGGCGGAGGCGGACCATCACCGCCGATCCGGCGAAGTACTCTCGCTGGTAGCGCTGAAGGGATTCGAGAAGCGCTATCCGGAGGAGCTCTCAGGCGGGCAGAAGAAGCGCGTCGCCCTCGCCCGCGCCATCGTGCTGGACCCGGAGGTCATCCTCTATGACGAACCGACGACCGGGCTCGATCCCATCCGCGCCGACCTGATCAACGAACTGATCCTGAAACTTCAGGGAGTGCTCGGGACGACGGCGGTGGTGGTGACGCACGATATGGACTCCGCCCGCAAGGTGGCGGACCGCATCGTCATGCTTCACGAGGGTCGGTTCATAGCCGATACTCGCCCCGAAGAACTCGACGCGATCTCCGACGAAGTGGTCGCCCATTTCGTTCAAGGCAGGGCAAGCGTCCAGGAATTGGCGCAACTCGAGCAAAAACACTGGCGTCCGAGTTCACCGGACAGTAAAGGAAATACGAGGTGATTAAGGAAACAACCCGCAATCTCGCCATCGGAATGACGGTGCTCATCGCGTTGGTGCTGCTGGGGGGTATGATCCTCCTGTTCACCGGGCTGCCCGAGGTTCTCCAGCGCGGTTACACGATCCGCATCTTGGCGGCGACCACGCACGACGCCCACACGGGTGATACGATTCACCTCTCCGGGATCCGAGTCGGGCGATTGATGCACATAAGATTCACCGACCCTGCCCGGCCAGCCGATGGGGTGACGTTTGTCGGGCGGATTGACCACGACGTCAGATTACCCGGTAACGTACAAGCCTATTTTTTCACAAAAGGACTCGCAGGCGCGGCGTATATCGAACTGAAAGCAGACGGGGCGGGGCGGCGAGACCCCGCCAGCGGGGAGGTGCTCGAGCTTTTCCCCACCGACGATTCGATCGTCATTAACAGCGTTCACGTGGGCAGGGGGCTGATCCCCCCGGAACTGATCGCCGCGATCAAGTCCCTGGCGAAGCTTTCCGAGAATCTGAATCTCTTGATCGCCCCTCCTCCGGTCCCCACAACCGCTCCGGGGCCCACCACGGATACCGCACCTTCTGCAGCGGGCCCGCCCGGACTCGTGCGTACGATCGAGAAGCTCGATCGCGCCCTCGACGCCCTGTCCGCCGTCCTCGGAGACGCGGAAAACCAGCAGAACATCAAGGCCTCGCTTTCGAACCTCACCGAGGCTACGGGCGCTGCCCGCGACGCCATGACCGCCCTGACCAAGTTCGCCGAAGAAGCCCGCCAAACCGCCACCAGCGCCCGCCACCGCATTGAAGAGCTCAGCGAAAAGCTCATCACCGACGCCGAGAAGATATCCGAGCTTATGAGCACCATGAACCGTGCGGCGGAAAAGATCGAATCGGGCGAGGGAACCGTCGGAAAGCTGCTCAACGATCCCGACCTTTACAACAGTTTTCTGGCGGCGACTGCACAGATGAACCAACTGCTGGACGAGCTGCGCCAATTGGTAGCGGCGTGGAGGAAAGGCGGAGTGGAAATCAAGATCAAGTGAGCCCACCCGAACAGGCATACCCGGATTGTCTCTTAGCGGTTCGCTTTGGTGAGATTTGACGTTTTCCCCGCGAGGCCCGTGGGCTCATAATACGTCCGTTTTTCGGAAAGTCACAGATGTCCATAGGAATACTAATCGTTCGACTGCGGTGGTGGCTCGTGGGGGGGTGGATCGTCTCTGCGCTCGCCCTGGGGCTTCTGGTCGGTGGGATCGATCCATCCGCTAACGAAGTGACGAATCTTCTCCCGGAGGACGCCCCGTACTCTCGCGCCGTTGCCGCCATGCGGGAATCATTTCCGCGAAACAGCGGGCTCAGCGAAGCGGTTGTGGTGTTCGAGCGCCGCGGGGGAAAGTTGACGGACGACGATTTCACCGCAATTCGATACGTCACCCAGAACATTGGCAAACCGAGCAGGATAGCTTCCGAATCCGACCTTTCCGGTGTCCACATCCGGTCGCCGCTGTCTATCTTCCTGCGGAAGAGCCCGCTGATCAGCGACGAGTCCCAGCGCGGGCAGGCGGCGTTGATCGTCGTAAGGATTCCAGCCAACTTCATCACACACCGCTCGGACCGAATCGTGGACCACATACACGAGATTCTGAGGTCCGGAGAATTTCCGGAAGGACTGCAAACTTCAGTGACGGGTTCCAGCGCGTTCGGGCACGACTATGCCGACGCCGCCGAACGCTCCCACAAACAAACCCTCCACGTCACAATCGTCGCCGTTGTCCTGATTCTTCTGCTGGTTTACAGGGCCCCCGCGGCAGCCCTCATGCCATTGACGGGGATATCACTGGCCGCATTCGTCGCGATGAAGGTGCTCGCCCTCGCCCAGGGCATCGGTATGCACGTCGGGATGGCGGAGCGAATCTTCGTGATCGTACTGCTCTACGGGGCCGGAACGGATTACTCGCTGTTCTTCATGAGTCGCTTCCGCGAGTTTCTCAACGAGGGTCTCAAGGGCGCCCGCGCGGCCGCCCGGGCCCTGGACGCAACCTTTCCTGCAATACTGGCGTCGTCCGGAACCGATACCGCCGGGCTGCTGATGTTGTGCTTCGCGCAGTACGGGGCGTTTCGGACGACCGGACCAGCCGTCGCCGTGGCGCTGCTGGTGGCGCTGGCGGCGGCGGTGACGCTGATCCCCACCGCAGCGGCGATCGCGGGGCGGAGGTTATTTTGGCCTGGTGCGTTCAATCACACCGGGGGCGGCAACTTGGTGGGGCTCGGACGACGCAGGATCTGGCCCGCCGTCGCTCGCCTGGTGACCGCTCGCCCCGGTATGGTATTTCTGATCGTCCTTATCGCCTTGGGTGCTCCTGCGTACAGTGGGATGCGCTTGACCTGGGTTTACGATACGCTGACCGCGGTGAAACCCAATAAGGACGAGACGGTCGGCAATGCGGCGGTCGGTCTCGAGGCGGCGAAGGGGCATTGGCCTCCGGGGCAGATCGCGCCCGTGCAACTGCTCGTCCGCACCGCCGGTGGCCTCAATGAAGGCGATTGGGTTCAGTTTGTCGAGAAGCTCACGCACCAGCTCGATCAGGTCTCCGGTGTGACGGGGGTGCGGAGCCTGACTCGCCCCCTGGGAAGGAAGCTGAGTAACCTGGGCACCGTGCTTATCGCAAGGGCGGGGTGGGGCGAAATCAAGGCGGAGTACCTGAGCGAGGACATGAGCGCGACCCGTCTGGCCGTCGTGCTGGACTCGCCCGCTTTCTCGCTGGAGGCTATGGAGACCGTAAGCGGGCTTCGCGCGAAACTCGAATCCGACCTGAATAACCCCCACCACACCGCCGAGCTCCACATCGCCGGGGCGACGGCGGAGATGATCGATATCCGATCCGTCACCCAGGCGGATTTCCATCGCGTAGCCGCCCTCTCCCTGAGCGTCATCTTCGTGATACTCGTCGTGCTCCTTCGCGACGTGATTCTTTCGGGGTTCATGGCCGCCTCGACGGTTCTCGGGTACTTCGCAACGCTCGGAATCTCCCAGTGGGTGTTCACGGGCCTGCGAGGCGAGGCGGGGCTGGACTGGAAGGTAGAGGTGTTCCTGTTCGTGGTGATGGTGGCGGTGGGGGTGGACTATAGCATCTTCCTGGTGTCGCGGTTGGCGCAGGAGGGTAAGAGGCTGTCGGTGAAGCTGGCGACCGCGCGGGCCATCATCCACACCGGGCCCGTCATCTCATCTTGCGGGGTTATCATGGCCGCCACGCTCGGGAGCTTGATGGCCGGGGATCTGCAATTGCTCAAACAGCTCGGGTTCGCACTTTCACTGGGGATGCTGATCGACACGTTCGTGGTCCGCCCGCTGTTGTTACCGTCCTTTATCACACTGAGCAAGCGAACCGGTAGGGGGATGAATCTGGGGCACTGAGCGGGTTTGGGTAAGTGATTTGCGGTGATGGCGCGGGGGACTTCCGCCTTATTCTCTCAGGAGTTCTTAGCGCAGATCGCGCAGATTCGCGCAGCGTTCGACGGAGAGGCGGGCAGGAAGCGCCGCTGGTAGTGGCGATAGATCCAGTCCACAAGGTGCTTTTCGTTGAGGATGAACAGTGAGTTCGTCAGCACCCTGTGCCATCGCCTCACCCACCACGACTTGCGGTTGAGGTAGAACGTTTCAGAGACGGAGAACTGCGGTGTTAGTGCCTCGCTGAGCGATTCGGCGTCGAAATGCTGGTAATGCTTGCGTGAGACCTCGATGTTCCTGCTCGGGACCGTAACGATAAGCGTCCCGCCGGGGTTGACGCAGCGGTGCAAACCACCGACGAACGCGGGCAACTTCTCGGGCGAAATGTGCTCCAGGACGTCGATGCACGTAACGACGTCGAATTCCTCATTGATGACTTCGGGCTCGGTGATCTCCCCGATCACGAATTCAATCTGCGGATTGAAGGGGCGGGCGTGGAGGATCGCCTGGGCGGAAACGTCGATTCCGACGAGGCGCTTCTCCCCAAAGCGGCCGCGCACGTGGTGCAGGAAGGCGGCGTCCCCGCACCCGACGTCCAGCAGCGTCTCGAACCCCCGCGATTCGAGCTTATCAAGCACAAAGCTGACGTACGAGAAGTACTCATATCCCCAGCGCAAAGTGCGGACCTGCGAGAAGCGCCCCTTTTCAAAACGCGGAAGGTAGTGATAGGGAAACGCGTAACGGTCCTCCTGGATATCTTCCCGTTCGCTCATCGGTCAATCGTCTCCTTGATCGGCACCTTCGCGGCGGTGAGTTGCGCAGTTGAGAAGAATACATCAACATCCCAGGCGATTCACCGATTAAAGTCGGCGCGCCCAGCGTCCTCGATATTTCCGGTCCGGATATCGATCACTGCCGTTGCGGACAATATGACGCCCTGACCGCGATGCGGCCGTCGTTGACGCCGGATGAACCATTCGATACGCTTACCGGGCAGATTCGTTCGGTATCGGTCAGACGGATTGCCAAGGCAGGAGCGCTCCATGCGCTATGTGGCTTTAATTCTCGCGGTGGGGATAGCGGCGGGCGGGTGCCGGAGAACCGGTCTGTTCGGTCAGAGCGAACCGCCGATCACAGACCCGCAACCGCATCCTGCAAGCGTCGAGGCGGTCACTTCGGGACCGACGAGCAGGCCCGCCGACAGCGAAGTAATGGCGTACGTGAACGGTTCTCCCGTGTACATGGTGGATCTGTACGAGCTTCTCTTGCGCGAACAGGGACCGAGGCTTGCTCGTCACCTCGTCGCGAACGAGCTGGTCAATCAGGCGGCTGGAAGAGAGAATCTCACCGCCGACGCCGAGGAGGTCCGCCTCGAGCACGAACAAGCGATCGAGCAGATGTTCCCGGGCGAGTCGGACGCGAATCAACTTGAATGGCTGCTCGAACAACTGCTGGCGCGCAAGCAATTCTCGCGAGAGCAATGGTGGATGACGATGCGCCGCAACGTCCTGCTCGGTAAGCTCGCAGAACCTGACGTCCAGATAATCGAGGATGAACTACACGAAGAATTCGCGAACCGGTACGGGCGGAAGATGGTCGTAAGGCACATTCAATCAGCCACGCTGAGCGAAGCGCAGGAGGTGCTCGAGCGGCTGGGCGGCGGGGCTGACTTCGCCGAACTGGCGAGGAAGGTCTCGAAGAATGCTTCGGCATCCAGCGGGGGGCTACTACCACCGATCGGGGCGACGGTCGAAGGACTCCCCTCCGCCCTGCGGGAGGCTGCGTACACAATGACCACCCCCGGAGAGATCTCCGACCCAATCCAGGTGCAAACTGCGTTTCATATTCTCTACCTGGAGCAGATCATCGAACCCCAGGACGTGAAGTTCGATGACGTCAGGGACAAACTCCACCTCGCTCTGCGCAGCAGGAAGGTCCGCGGGCGAGCGCAGAAGATGCGCGAAGAGCTGCTCCACAACGCCAAGATCGAGTACGTAAACCCGATCCTCAAAACCAAAGCCATCGAATCCGATTTGGAGCACCAACAGTGAGCGATGAATGGAACATTGACGTTTCACAGCGGATCCGCCGCTTACCGCCCTACCTCTTCGGGCGGATCAACGCCCTGCGCGACCGCAAGCGGAGAGAGGGTGTCGATATTATCGATCTCGGTATGGGCAACCCCCACGACGCACCCGATCAGAGAATCGTCGAAAAGCTCTGCGAAAAGGCCCGCGATCCCCGCACGCACGGTTACTCCCAGTCCATCGGGGTTGTGAACCTGCGAGTGGAGGTCGCGAGATTGTACGAGAAGCTCTACGGGGTCTCCCTGGATCCGGAGACGGAAGTCATCGCCTGCATCGGGTCCAAGGAGGGCTTCTCCCACATGTGCCTGGCGCTGATGGGCCCCGGGGACACCGCCATCGTCGGGGATCCGTACTTTCCCATCCACGTCTACTCGGTCGCCCTGGCGGGTGCGAACGTCATCAACGTCCCACTCGGGAACGACGAGGCGTTCCTCCAGCGGGTGAGCTACGTCGCCGAGCATCTCTACCCCAAGCCCAAGCTCCTGATCCTCAATTACCCGCACAACCCGACGGCGATGACCGTCGATAGCGCAGAGTTCTTCCGCGAGGTCGTCGATCTCGCCAAGCGCGAGGGGATCATGGTTATCCACGACTTCGCATACGGGAGGACCTGCTTTGACGATTACGTTGCCCCGTCGTTCATGCAGGCCCCCGGATCCAAGGACGTGGGCGTGGAGTTCATCACCATGTCCAAGCCCTACAACATGGCTGGGTGGCGGATCGGGTTCTGCGTGGGCAATTCCGAGATGATCCGCTCGCTGGGAACGATCAAGGGATACTACGATTACGGTATCTTCACCCCTATTCAGATCGCCAGCATCATCGCGATGCGCGAATGCGACGAAGCCGTCGCCGAGCAGGCAAAGGTCTACCAGGGCCGCCGCGACGTCGTGGTCGAGGGTCTGCGGCGCACCGGATGGGAAGTCGCCTCCCCCCGGGGTGGGATGTTCGTCTGGGCCAAGATCGCCCCCGAGCATCTCGCTGGGGAAGGGAGCATCGAGTTCGCACTGCGAATGATCGAGGAGGCTGAGGTGACTCTTGCCCCCGGGCGTGCGTTCGGAACCAACGGTGAAGGCTGCGTCCGCGTCGCCCTGGTGGAAAACGAGCAGCGCCTCCGCCAGGCTATCAGGCAGATCGACCGCGCCCTGAACAAGGGGATCAAGGCTCCCTCGGCGTCGAAACTGAAGAAGTCGAAACCCACCTGAGTGCGGTCCTGCGTTTGGGGGCAGACGGGTAAGCGAGTAGTCCGATCCGCCGACCGCCCGATTGAGGTCTGCCCCGTATGGATTGAGCCGGTCAGATTGTTTACCATCTTCTTATGATCTTTCGACGATACGGGACGTTTGCCGGCGGGATCGACCTACCGCCCGAAAAGCACATAACCGCCGCCTCCCCCATCGAGCCCTACCAACCTGAGCAGACACTGTGCGTACCGCTGGACCCCTGCGGGTGGAAGGGCGCTGCCCCCACCGTCGAGGCCGGAACCAGGGTCTCGGCGGGGCAGAAGATCGGCCAAGCCCTCCCCGGGGGATCCGTGGATGTCTTTGCACCCGTGGGGGGCGAGGTCAGTTCCATCACGAGCGTTCGCGTCGCCGCGAGAGATCAATTCCTCTCCTCAGTCGCGATAGAGATCGTCCCGGACTCCGAGCCGTTCGCAATCTGCCCCGGCGAGCAGGTATTCGATTGGCGGGCGGCCGGGAGAGACACGCTCCGCGAACGTATCGCAGAAGGGGCCCTCACCACCTACCGCCGCCCCATCGAACCACTGTCGCTTTGGATCGAGCGAGCGCGAACCAAGAAGTGCAGAACCCTCATCGCCAACGTCATTGAGAACCAGCCATACGTTGCCGCCGACCACCGCCTGCTAACCGAACACCCTCAGGAAGTGATCTCGGGGCTTGCGATACTCTCACGAGCAACCGGAGCCGAGGAGACGATCCTCGCGGTCGACGCCCGGCGGACCGGTCAGTATCACGGGACCGTCGAGCCCGCGCGAGCCCACGCGATTACCCGCGTCGCGCTCCCGCACAAGTACCCGACCGGGGCTGATCCCATACTCGCGAAGGTTCTCACCCGCCGCGAGACCCCGCCCGGGGGAACCACAATGGACATTGGCGCGGCGGTGACGGACGCCGCGACCTGCTTCGCGGTTAATCGATGGGTCGCTAACGGCGCCCGCAGTCTGGGGCGGGTAGTGACCATCGCGGGAGGACGAACCTCTCACCCGCGAAACTGCTACGTCCCCTTCGGTCTCCGCTGCCTGGAGCTGCTCGCCGACGCCGATCAGCCTGTAATTCACAACGGCCCGATGATCGCCCTTCGCTGCCCGACCGACTCCGTCGTCACCCCCGCCACCGACGCCGTCCTCACCCTGGACACCACCGTCGGTCCCGCCCCGACCCCGTGCATCCGATGCTCCTGGTGCACGGACCATTGCCCGGGGCGGTTGAACGTCGCGGCGCTGAACGACGCGTTCGAACTGCGTCTGATCGAGCGGGCGAGCAAGCTGATAGCCTCGGCGTGCGTGGAGTGCGGTGTGTGCAGTTACGTCTGCCCCGCCCGCCTGCCGCTTTCGCAGCGCGTCAGGCAGCTCAAGCGAGCGATTCGCCGATTGGAAAAATCCACCCCGCTCTTCACAAAGCAGTGACACTCACCGGAACATTTGCCGATGGAGACGCCCGAAACAAAACTTGAATCACTCCGGCCTGGTGAATCGCAGCGGTTCCCCGCCTTCGAATCGCCTTCCCTCCGCGCACCGGAAGCAGCGCGAACGGTGTTCCTGGTGACGCTGGGGGCGGCGTGCGGACCGCTACTTGCCGGGCTCGTGCTGTTCGGGTGGCGAGCGGGGGTGGTCACCGCGATCTCAATTGCCTCCTGCACCATCACCGAACGTCTCTATTTTCGCGTTACGCGCACCCCCGCAATGCTGGGCCGCTCGCACGCCTATCTCACGGGGCTGCTGTTGGCGCTTACGCTACCGGCGTATACCCCGTGGTACGTCCCAGTGGTGGCGGGTGCGTTCGCCATCATCGTCGGGAAAGGCGTCTTCGGGGGGGTCGGGCATTTCCTGTGGCAACCCGCTTTGGTGGGAAGGTTGGCGGTAGCGGTGATCTTCCCCGCCGCGCTGACGACCCCCATCCTGACCCTCCCCGGAACCGGGTCCATCCTGGCCCAGAACAAGTTGCTCATCGGGGACATCCACAATACCCGCTACGTGGAGACATTCCATCAGTGGCGCGGACGCCCAGCGCCTGAGGGGGCGGACGCGTTCCTGATAGTAACTCCGGAGGTGATCCTGAAGGGTCTCACGCTGCTCGACGAACCCGCGTTCAGTTCGCTGACGGTTCCCCCACCCGACGTTCCCGCAGCAAAGCCCCCCGTACTGATGAAGCTTCCACCCATCAACTCGCTGCTCTACGGTGCTCGGCCGGGAGGTATCGGAGAAACTTGCATCATCGTCATCGTCGTGGCCGGGCTCTACCTGATCTATCGCAACTACGTCAAGTGGGAGTTGCCGTTGGCGTTCGTGCTCGCAGCCGCCTGCGTCGCAGCTATCGCACCGATACGCCTGGCCGGGCCCAACGACACTGTCCATACTGTCTGGTATCCTGCGCTTACCGAAGGGCTCGACGTGGGGTTCATCTACGTCTCTTACCAGTTGCTCAGTGGGGGGTTATTCCTGGCGGCGGTGTTTTTGGCTACCGAGATGACCTCACGCCCGGTGACCTCTGGAGGACAGGTGATTTTTGGAATAGGCTGCGGGGTGATCGCCATGCTGCTCAAGCTCTACGTGGACACGCCCATCCCCGCCTACACCGCCGTCCTGGCGATGAACACGCTCACTCCCACCATCGACGCCCTCTGGCGCCCCCGCGTGCTGGGCCAAAAACGCTTCGCGCGGATCCCCTTTATGGGCAAATAGCGTGCAAGTTAGCGGCTATCAGAGACGCTCTGGCCTCGTTGCTTGGCGAGATTGAGCGGTAAGACGATCCCCGCCGCGGCGGCGAGGCTCAGCAGCGGAGCGACGGGAACGCGGAAGCGCGAGGTGGCGGCGGCACCGCCAATCAGCGCAAAGGCGATAATCGTAATGAAGATCAACCACCCCCCCGGACCCATCCTGAACCGCACGCGCGCAGCCGCACACAGAGCGACCAGTGCGTACTTGATCAGCAATATCATCCCCGCCGGTATGCAGAGCAACAGCAACCACGTCCTCCCGTCGAGATAATGTCGGATCGCCGCCCATATCCCCTCCCTGTGAAGGACGTCCAGCGTTCCCCGCTGTCCCGCCGTCAGACCGATAATCTCCAGGACGTCGCTGATTGCGGGCAGGAAGAACGCAGCGGACCCGCGAAGATGTGTTCTGGCGTAGATCCAGGGGTGCTGACGGATGAGGGAGAGGGCTTGGCTCCTGCGATCGCGGGCTCCCGCTCCGGGTGTTCGCTCGGGACCGAATGTTCTGCTCAGGCGTTCCTGGGCGCTGCGCATCTGCGAGCGGACGGTTTCGGGATCCTTCTGCTCCAGTTCTGCGTGGACCTCGGAGACACCGAAGTAATACAAACTATCGCCAGCGAAGCTGGAAAACCCGACGTAATCCGCGACGACGCAGTTTCGAACGATCCAGGGTGAGATGGCGAGCAAGACGATGCCCGCAAACGCTGCGCTCCTGCGAAATCGCTTCGTGCGAAGCAGCAGCACCGCGAGGGCGAGTACGGAGAACATCAATCCCACGGGGCGGACGTAGCAGCTCACTGCGGTCAGCGCTGCGGCGCTGAGCAGCGACCACCACTTGGACGTCTTGAAGTGGTGGACCAGCAGGAGTATCGAAAGGATAAGCAGGAAGGCGAACAGCCCATCGGAGAGCACGCGAACGGAAGCGACCGCGGAGACGACGGCGACGGATTGGAAGGCCGCGGCCCACAGGCCCACGCGTTCATCGCAGAGCAGTACCCCCAGGAGGAACGTCAGGTATACCAGAAGCACGTCGAGGAATATCTGGCCCAGCGCCACTAACCGCCACCCCGCGTCTTCGAACAGTATTACGGGCACCAGAAACAGCGGATATCCGGGCGTGCGGAATATTTCCGGGCGAGCGTCGCGGTGGAAGGAGGCCTCGCGAGCGAGGTTATCGGAAAGTTCAAGATACCCGTGCGAATCGGGCGTGAGGAGGCGGTCGGGTGCGTTCCAGACCGACGCGAGCAGGGTAAGGCGGATCGCGGCCGCGACGATCAGGATTATCTTCAGGCTGCGAGTTCGCATGTTCGCTCCTCGGAGGTAAGGGTATCACAGATTGACGGGCGATCCGATAGAATGGGCATTGTGAATAAAATGCTCGAGGTCAGCGAGATTTTTCTGAGCGTCCAGGGCGAGTGCTCGCGTGCGGGGCGGCCGTGCGCGTTCGTCCGCCTCACCGGGTGTAACCTGCGCTGCACGTGGTGCGATACGAAGTACGCCTACGAGGGCGGGTCGCAAATGAGCGTGGACGAAGTGCTCGCACGCCTGGACGAGCTGGACTGCCCACTCGTGGAGGTGACCGGGGGAGAACCGCTCGCCCAGGGTAACACACTGGAACTGTTGCACCGCTGCTGCGACGCGGGGTACGAGACGCTCCTGGAGACCAACGGGTCGCTGGATATCACGCATGTCGACGAGAGAGTGATACGGATCGTCGATTTCAAGTGCCCGGGCAGCGGAGCCGATTCGAAAAACCTCTGGGCCAATGCGGACGCCTTGAGGCCGCACGACGAAGTCAAGTTCGTCCTGATCGACAGAGCGGATTACGAGTACGCACGGGAGGAGGTAGAGCGCCACCGCTTGTGCGAGAAGTGCACGGTAAACTTCTCACCCGTGACGGACCAACTCGAACCCGCGATGCTCACCGGGTGGATACTCAAGGACAAATTGGACGTGAGGGTCTCGCTCCAACTTCATAGAATCATTTGGGGCGAAAGGGACCGCGGAGTGTGACGGGCGTCGATGGTGAAGCGACGCGCGAGTCGCCTGGTGAGCCAAATATGGAAGCGGAACTGATTAGAACCTTTCGATTCGAGGCTGCCCACCGCCTACCCAACATACCCGAGGGGCACAAGTGCAGGCGCATGCACGGGCACGGGTATCGCGTGGACATCCACGTAACCGGTCAGGTAGATGAGCACACCGGGTGGGTGATGGACTTCAGCGACATCAGGAACATCGTCGATCCGGTTCTGGAAGTTCTGGACCATCAGGTACTCAACGAGATTCCGGGTCTGGAAAACTGCACCGCTGAACTTCTCGCGAAGTATATCTGGGACCGCGTCGTCGAATCGCTTCTGGGACTTTCGGGGATTACGGTCTGGGAATCCGACGTCTCCAGGTGCGTATATCGCGGGAAATAGCCCCCACCTTCCCAAGACAAGCAGATGCGGGGGATTTCACTTCCGTCCGCAGCAGCGCTTGAACTTTCGCCCCGAACCGCACGGGCACGGATCGTTGCGGCCTGGCGCCTTCGCGACCCGAGCGGTCCCCGATGCGTTTTTGGCCCCCACCGCTCCTGCGGACGGTCCCACCGAAGGGGCGCTTCCGTCCTTGATCCGCTGAGCTATTTTCTTCAGCTCACCCAGCGCCTCGCGGAAGAACATCTTGTAACCGTCGCAGAAATAGTTGACGCGTGCTGGGTCGTTGCCCGGAGGTGAATGATGCTTCGGGCATCCACCGTTGCAGAACTCAAGAAACTCGCAGTCCCTGCACGCTACGGGTAAATCGGTTTTGAGGGCGGCGAAGGCGTCGAGCTTTTCATCGCGTAGAAGCTCTACAAGCGGGCGATCGAGGATGTTCCCGATCTTCCAATCCGCGAAGACGAAGTGATCGCAGGCGTAGAGGTCGCCGTTGAACTCCAGTACGTAGGCGTTGGCGCAGCGGGGGGCGTAGCAGCACATGGCGGGGGCTTGATAGATGAGCTGATGGAGGGTGTTGTCGATGAATCGCTCGGAGACCTTTCCAACGTCGCGCTCGGTCCATATCTCGAAGACATCGAGCATGAATCGCCCGAACTGCTCCGCGGTGCAGGAGAAGCTCTCCACGCTCCCATCACCGTCGCGCTCGAGTACGGGGATGAATTGGAGATACTTGATACCGCGATTGACGAAGTATCGATAGACGTCCCCTGCGTGCGGGGCGTTGACGTTGTTGAGCGTCACGAGGACGTTGGTCTCCACGCGATGCTTGCGGAGCAGCTCCAAACCGCCCCACGCGCGATGAAACGTCCCAGCCCCCGCGTGGTCTTTCCGAAACGCATCGTGCCATTGCGGCGGGCCGTCGATGCTGATTCCGACGAGAAACCCCGCACCCGCGAGCAGCTCGCACCATTCATCATCGAGCAGCGTCCCGTTCGTCTGCAATCCGTTGGTGATTCCCTGAGACTCACCCGCGTATTGCTGCTGATAAGCGATCGCCTTGCGAAAAAAGTCCTTACCCGCGAGCAGCGGCTCCCCGCCCTGCCATCCAAACTCGCACCGCTGGGGTAATGCGGTGAGGTATTGCTTAGTGAAGCCCTCCAACACCTCCTCGGACATCATGAACTTGTCCACGGCCGGATAAAGTTCCCGCGGTTTGGGTGTGTAGTAACAATACGTGCAGTCGAGGTTGCAGACCCCGCAGACGGGCTTGGCCATGATGTGAAAAGGTCGAGTAGTTTCCGGCATGAGCTTGCTCACTTACGCAACATCGCAGGATAGCAGACGCGAGCGTGCAATGACAAGGACGTGGGAGGCGAGCAGTATCGAGAGCGATTCGGAACCCGCACCCGCACCTGTTCACCGGGGGCGGTCTGTCTGCTTGCGCGGGTCCAGCAGTTCGTCGAGTTCGTTTTCGGGGAGGATATTCTTTTCGCGGCAGAGCTGGCGGATGGTCTTCCCGCTCGCGTGGGCTTCGTTGGCGATCTCGGAGGCGCGGTCGTATCCGATTTTCGGTGCTAACACAGTGATCATCGCCAGTGACTGCTCGATGAGTTCGCTGGTGCGCTCTTTGTCAGCCTTCAAACCGCGGATGCACTTGGCCTCAAACACCTTCGCCACATTCGACAGGAGCTTGATCTGTGTGAGGAAATTCCAGGAGATCATGGCGACCGCGACGTTCAGCTCCAGGATACTTCCCACCCCCCCGGTCGCGCCTGCAGCGATGGCGGCGTCGGCCCCAACAACCTGACACCCCACCTGGATGACGGATTCGCAGATGACGGGGTTGACCTTTCCGGGCATGATCGAGCTTCCCGGTTGTATCGCGGGTAAGAGAAGCTCTCCGAACCCGCAGCGCGGTCCGCTCCCGAGGAGGCGGATATCCGAGGCGATCTTGCCCATTGCGATCGCGACGCTTCTGAGGACGGCGGAGGCGAAGAGCACCGCGTCCCGCGCACCCTGCTGTGCGAAGTGGTTGTCGGCCTCCCGGAGGGGCAAATTCGTCTTGGCGGCGAGGATTTCACAGACCTCCGTGGCGAAATTCTCCGGTGCGTTGAGCCCGGTTCCCACAGCGGTCCCGCCCATCGCAAGTTCGCAGAGGCGCTCCATCGCCTTTTCGAGCAGTTCGAGGGCGTCTCCGATCTGCGCAGCGTACCCGGAGAATTCCTGGGACAGTCTGATGGGGACGGCGTCCATCAGGTGGGTCCTGGCGACCTTGACGACGTCGTCGAACTCCTTCGCCTTTCCCCGCAGTGCGTCCCTCAGTTGGGCGAGGGCGGGAATCAGTTCCGCACTTATCCCCATCGCCCCCGCCAGGTGCAACCCCGTCGGAATCACGTCGTTGGAGGACTGCCCCATGTTAACGTGATCGTTCGGGTGGATTAGCGATTTATCACCGACCTTCCCGCCCAGCAGTTGAATCGCCCGGTTGGCGATGACCTCGTTGGCGTTCATGTTGGTGCTTGTAGCACTGCCCGTCTGGAAGACGTCCACGGGAAAGTGCTCGTCGAGCTTCCCGTCGGTCACTTCCTGGGCAGCGTTGATGATGGCGTCGGCGAGATCGGGCGGGAGACGGCCAGCCTTTTTGTGTGCGGTGGCGGCGGCCTGCTTGATCAGGCCCAACGCGGCGATGAATTCCCGCGGTAACGTCCACCCGGAGATGGGAAAGTTCTCAACAGCCCGCGCGGTCTGCGGTCCGTAGAGGGCATCGGCGGGGACGTTTACGGTTCCGAGTGAGTCTCGTTCTTCGCGCATCGCGTTCATGGGTTCGTTCCTTTGCCTGACAGCGGAATTCTACGAGCGCTTGCATCGCGTTTGCAAGGGCCCCGGATCGCTGAAGCGGCCGGAGGGGGTACCCTTGGCGCGGGGAGCAGGTCGCGAATACACTCACGCGGGTGTGAGATCGGCGATTCGGCCTGGTCTGAGGTGCTGATAGGGAACTGACGGATGGTCGTATCAGGCAAATCGATTGTCGGTGCACTTCGCTACGTCGCTGCCGGGTTGGGCGACCTCCTGCTGCCCAACGTGTGCGGTGCGTGCGGATCACCGGAGGTCGCAACGGACTTCCTCTGCTGCGACTGCGCTCGAGCGCTTCTGTCCATGGTCGCTCTACCTTACTGCCCACGGTGCGGAGCGACCGTCGGACCGAACATCCCCGTCCGCGAGGACGGGTGCTCCGCGTGCCCCTCCACCCTCCCGCGATTCGCGAGAGTCGTCCGCCTCGGGCCCTACGCGGCACCGCTCCGCAGGATCATCCAGCAATTGAAGTACCGGGGGACCGATCAGATGCTCGCTCGCCTGGGGCAACTGCTCTGCGAGGCCGTCGCCACGCGGACCGATAGCGACACGCTGGACGTCGTGATTCCCGTTCCGATGCACTGGCGGAGAAGGTTGGTGCGCGGAACGGACCACGCCCGCGCGATTGCGCATCAGCTCGCAAGGCGTCTGGATCTGCCCCTCGGTGATGATCTCGTCCGAACTCGTCACACACCCCCACAGGTCAACCTCCCGCGGACCAGGCGAATAGAGATAGTCCGCGGTGCGTTCGCCCTCAGATCCAGCGCAGCAGTAGAAGGCGCGCACGTTTTACTGGTGGACGACGTAACGACGACCGGTGCGACCGCCAACGAGTCCGCGAAAACGCTGCTTTCCGCCGGGGCTTCCAAGGTCACCCTCGCCGTCCTCGCCAAGGCGGAACCCCCCACCGCCTACACCGCCCACTGGGAATGATTGACGCTCAACACCCAAAACCGAACGACCGATACGATTCACCCGCGGGGGTGCCTCTTGCAATCTGCGATCGGGCTCACCTCGACTTCGCAAGGAACGCGTCCAGAATCTCATCTTCCCTTGCATGCATTCGTGCGGCGCGGCGCGGGGTTTTGTCCTCGTAGTCCATCTGGTGAAGCAGCCCGTGAACAACGTAGAGCATCAGCTCCCGCTGCGCGGATATCCCATGGGCGCGGGCGTGGGCGACGGCGGCGTCTGCACAGACGACAAGCTGAACGAACAAACCTTCTGTGGTCCGGTCGGAGAGGTCGAAGCTCAGTACATCCGTGGGGGCGCCCTGTGAGAGATACCGGCGGTTGAGCGAGGCTATCTCCGCGCTGGCGACGACCGCCAAGTCCACCTCCGCGATTGCAGTTTCCTCCCGACGCGCGACGAAGGCGATCAGCTCAGTGAGCTTCTTTCGTGGAACGCGCATCGCGCGCTGAGTGGAGGAGATTCTGACCAGCGGTGTCGAGCGCTTCTTCGCCACGAAGCGAGCATACCGGGGGTTACTCACCCGTGCAACGATTGACGTGCGGGCTCTGGTATCCTGGGCCCGCAGGGAGTAAAGTGTCGCCCCTGTGAACCAAGACACTTCCAAACCGAGATGGTCTCTGCCCTACGCGACGCCGATCCCGGCCGATCCGAGCAAACGTCGCCGCGTTACGGTCGCGAGGGTAGCGGGTTACGTGATCCTGATCGCCGCGATGATTATCCCGGTCGTCCAGTTCCACGTGCAGACGAAGCGGAACCTCCGCAGGGCGGAGAGATTCGATAAGAAGTATCCCGAGTGGACACGGGCGGTGGCGCTCGCGGGAGGTCCGAAACGTCCCAAGGAGCACAAGGGGGCGGTCGGCCGCTGGAGAAAGGCGGTGCGGGCGCTCTGGGCCGGTGACAACATCTACCGCAAAAAAAGCGAACTGGAAAGCGAGGAGAGTAATACCCAATCGCGCGTCTGGTTGCATCCCAACATGCCCTTTACGGTAATGCTCATGACGCCCTTCGCCTATCTGCCAGTTGAGGTGATGGCGATCACGTGGAACATCCTGAAGCTGATAGCGCTGGTTGCGATCATTCTCATGCTCGCGCGCATCACCGCCCACAAGAACCAGCTCGTCCCGGATTGGGTGATCGCCCTGGGGCTGCTGTGGTCGCTGCCGATGATGGCCGGTGACATACTGCACGGAAACACGAACATCTTCGTGCTCGCTGTGGTGATACTTCATCTCTGGTCGTATCGCCGGGGACAGGACCTATGGGCGGGTGCGTCGTTGGCGGTGGCGATCTGCCTGAAGATGACCCCCGCGATTTTCCTGCTCTATTGGGTCTATCAGCGCAATTGGAAGCTCGTCGCAAGTGCGATGGTGGCGTTGGTTATCTTTGCGATGATCATTCCCGCGGTGGCTTTGGGCCCGCACCACTGCGCTACGCTGACGCAAAGCTGGGGCGAGAATTTGATCGTCCCCGGACTTCTGAAGGGCGCCTGGTATCCCATTCATGTCAACCAATCGATCTCGGGCGTCTTCTCCCGCTACTTTCTGGACGGACCCAACGGGGACATTTTCTGGAATCCCGACGATAACCCCCACGAGGCGCAGGAGGTCTCCGGCTGGATTACACTGGTGGCGCTGACGGGGCAACAGGTGAAAACGCTCCTCCGAGTTTGTCAGGTATTGGTCATAGCGCTGATCGCGTGGGCGATCGGCTGGAAGAAGCTTCAGCGCGATGACGGCAGGCGCGCGTTGCATTACGGATTAGTCGCTATCGCCCTGCTTCTGCTCAACCAGCGTACGTGGGATCATCACGCAGTTCTGCTGGTGATCGCGGATATCGCGATCTGGGAGGGAATTGCCTTCGGGCGCTTCGGTCGCCGCCTGCGGGCGTTAGTTCTGGGGATGATGATCGCAGCGGGGTTGGCGATGCTGGGTGACAAGACGAGCCTGAGCGAAGGCCTCGCGAGGGCGTTCGGGCAGAGCAAAGACGCCGCCGAAATCTTCGCCGACAAGGTCAAGGCTTACGCCCCTATGTTCTATCACTTCCTGATTCTCCTGGTAACCGGTGCGCTCCTGGTGAGGGTGCTCCGCAAAAGCGACCCACCATACGCCGTTCAAAGACAAAAGCTCTCAAGATAACCCGCGTGCATATTGAAGCTTGCACCTCTCCCACCCATCGTTGCCCCCTACCGAGCACTTCAACACTCGCGCGAGCACCCACACCCGGGAATACCGATTGGTTAACGAGTTGGAAGGCTTTCGAAGTGTTGTTAAGTGGCCGATACGTCCCTGGCCGAAGGGATTTGGTTTTGATCCTGCGGTTCGGGTTTGGGTGAGGTTTTCTTCTCCGGGTGGGTTTCAGCGGCGGAGGGCTTTTCACCGGTGGGGGTGGGGTAGGCGAGGCGGGCGTGATATATGCTGCACAAGCTCTTGACAAGGGAGGCCTCGACCTTGTGGACGTCCTTAAGCGTCATTTCGCATTCGTCGAGTTGCCCGTCCATGAGGCGGCGGTCGACCATGGTGTGGACCTGGTTTTCGATTCGTCCTGGTGTCGGTTCGGACATCGCCCGCACTGAGGTTTCCGCGGCGTCGCCGAGCATGAGGATCGCCGCCTCCCTCATGTGTGGTTTGGGACCGGCGTATCTAAACTCGCTCTCTTCAGGTGGGCGATCCTTTTCGCCCTTGCGCTGCTCGGTAGCGGCGTGGTAGAAATATTGAACAAGCGTGGTACCGTGATGCGTCGCGATAAACTCGTGCAGGACCTGCGGGAGTGCGTACTCGCGGGCCATTTCCAGCCCGTCCTTGACGTGGGCGATGATAATGAGCAGGCTCATCGCGGGTGAGAGTTTTTCGTGCTTGGAGGGCGAGTCGGCCTGGTTCTCCACGAAGTAGTCGGGCTTGTTGACCTTTCCGATATCGTGGTAGTAGGCCCCGACGCGCGCGAGCAGGCCCCGCGCGCCGATGGCGTCAGCGGCAGCTTCGCACATCGCACCCAGTTGCAAGCTGTGGTTGTAGGTCCCGGGCGCCTCCATCGCCAGGCGTTTGAGCAGCGGTTTGGAGGCGTCGCAACACTCCAGAAGCGTCATGCTGGTGGCGACGCGGAATATTCCCTCGATGAGAGGTAGGACACCTTGAACCACCATACCTCCCAACAGCACCACCCCGCCCGCCCAGACGGCGTCGAGGAGGAAGAACTTCCACGGGACGACCTGAGTGATTCCGAACGCACAAACGATGGCAAAGACTATTCCCGCCGCTATTCCCGAGGTCTCCAGGAGCTTGCTGCGCGTGCGGATCTCTCCAAGCTGAAACACGATCGCCCCCACACCGGAAAGCATTACCACCAACATCGTGAAATTCTGGTGTATCTGGAGCACTATGAGTACTGAGAGGATTATGGCCAACATCAACGCAAAGCGCTGGTCGTAGGCGATGGTGAGTATCATGGTTCCCATCACCGCCGCGAAAAGGGCGGAATATGGGTTAAGGTTCGGTACAAACAGGACAATCTTGCAGATACCCAGCATCAGCAGGAGCAGAAGCCCCAGGGCCGATGCGCTCCAAACATTCTCAGCGATGCTCGGTTGATACCTCCCGATGTAAAGCACCAGGAGCAGGACGATCAACAGGTATATCGCCGTCTTGGCGAACACCTGCAACCATTTCCGCCAAGGTGCGTTGTGCCCCTGTACTTCCAGATACGTCTTGTGTTCCTCGGTTAGCAGTGCAAGTTCCGCTTCGCTGAGGCCCTCGATTTTCTGGGCCCCCCGAGGTCCCCGTCGACTCTGCCTAACCAAAAGCTCACCCGCTGGGTAAACCTTGTACGCGGCGTCGGGAGGGTTCGTCTCGATGCGGCGTTTGGTATCTTCGATGGCGGCTTGCGTTGCGAGCTCGTCGTAAACGTAAATGGGTCCACGCTCAGCCACGATCGTCCGGAGATAGGCGGCGATGTGCGGGCCGACCGTTTTCTTGAATGGCTTGGTCAGTTCATCGAGCGTCGATGATACCTTCCGGGATTCCGTGAGGGCGATGAGTTCTGAGATGGGTGTGGGTCTGCGGGTGTTTGCTCGAACCATCTGCGCTTCTCTCGCGTCGCGCGGGTAGTTGGGCAGTTCGGTTCTCGAACGAACGAGATAGGTCCCGCTCAGAGCGAGGACAAGCTGTTCGACATTCCGATCGTAGCTCTTCCTGCCGTCCGGATTCCACAACGTTCGGCGGAGCTTCCGCAATTCGTTCGGTTTCAGATCGAATCGTTTTACCAATAAGTCGTCCGTCTCGCTGGGCTGAGTGGCGGTCTTGAGTTGGTCAGGGAGTCTCTTCAGTGTCTTGAATATCTCGTCCATCAGCGCCTTATCGAGCTTATAGACACCAGGAGTCTCATTTTCCGCGTCCCGCCGCAGCCGCTCTCTCCCCTCAAGCGAAAGCACACGAAATGCAACTCTCCCGTGAATGTCCCTGGAGATATACTGCCCCCTGCGATATGGGACCCGATCGGTGGGGAATACGTCCATCACCGCCAGTGCGATGAGGAAAACCACCGCAAGCAAGGCCCCGCCGAGCCCGCCCGCCTCGCGAAGTCGCTTCCACCAGCCGGCATGGCCGGATGGAATGCTCTTTCGCACTTCCAACCGCCGCTGCGGGATTTTTTTCCTAAACGGCCACATGGTTTGCTACGGGAAAATGACCAGTACCTGATATCGAATGACGAGAGTATCCGCTCTAATCGACCGTCCCAGTCAAGCATCACCCATCGGTCACTTGCCGCTTTCCTCCGCGTAGGCTTCCACTATGTTCTGCACCAGTCGATGGCGGACTATGTCCGCCTTATCCAATCGCACGAACGCCAAACCCTTTATCCCTACCAGCCGGTCCTTCGCATCGAGCAGTCCACTTTTGACCCCGTCAGGTAAGTCGATTTGGCTGTCATCGCCGGTGATGATCATTTTCGAGGCGTGCCCCATCCTGGTCAAGAACATAAGCATCTGCCCAACGGTAGTGTTCTGGGCCTCGTCCAGGATGACCAGTGAATCGTTGAGCGTCCTGCCTCGCATGAACGCTAAGGGAATTATCTCAATGAGATCGTTGACCATGAACCGCCGGATTTGCTCGAAATCCATCATGTCGCGCAGAGCATCGAACAGCGGGCGCAGATACGGGTTGACCTTCGCCTGCATGTCCCCGGGAAGGAAGCCCAGTTTTTCTCCGGCCTCAACGGCCGGACGAACCAGAATAAGCCGTTTCGCCTTCTCGTGTTTGAGCATATGGACGGCGACGGCAACGGCCAGATAGGTTTTACCGGTTCCCGCCGGTCCGGTGCAGAAGACCATATCTCGGGAGCGAATGACCTCGATGTAGCGTTTTTGCCCCGCGGTCTTGGGCTTGATGAGTTGCCCCACCGTGTAAACGTCGAGACTTGTCCCAGTTTCCTGCTCGTGGGTTGCCGCCGCGGCGCTTAGGGCCTGTGCGACAGTTTCAGTGGTAACGGCATCGCTTCGGCGTAACGCGCGCTGAAGCTCCTGCAGTGCGGCAGCAGCCTTGGCGACGTTCCCGGCCGATCCGGTAACCTTGACTTGCCCCTCTCGGGCGAACATCTGCACGCCCAAGGCCTCCCGGATCATTTTCAGATGGCGATCGGCCGGGCCGAACAACGCGCCCATCTTGCGCGGATTATCCAGCGTAATGGTCAGTTCCACTTTATTCCCTTCGCCTTTCGCGGCGTCGAGTTCGATGGGTTCCAAGGCGCAATTCATATCTTCGCGCGAACCCGGAAAGGTCCTTTCAATCAACTAGGATCCGACGACGAAAAGAATTATAGCAGCCAACGGACCTTGCGCAACAGACAAAAGAGACCTCTGCAGGAGGACCAACAACGATCTGGTCGCCCCGAAAGCCCCGCGAGATCACCAAATGCTTCAGTACTTCCTGAGATAAAACAAGCGAGGCCGACCTTTAGTCGGCCTCGCGGAACGGCTTTTCGT
>SDBT01004388.1_pt1 | contig 23998 bp, 14 predicted proteins | sample 2277101 | NCBI WGS metagenome assembly SDBT01 (sample SAMN10404973, study PRJNA504765) | marine sediment metagenome | isolation source: marine sediment core GS10_PC15, 103 cmbsf | place: Arctic Ocean: Southern Knipovich Ridge | collected 2010 | reverse complement strand
GAACAAAACACTAAACTTCATCACTTTAATCCTCCTTTACCTAAAAACATCATAGATGACCAAACAAACACCTCACTCCCGAGTCCCTCTGCGCCTCAGACAGCCCCCATCCGTGAGAACCGTTAATAACCCGACAATCCAATAATACACACAAGTATCCCCATCGTCAACAAGAAAAATGCCTATTTGCAGCCAGTATTTTACTGGCAGGCCATAACCCACGGTGGCCCAAAACTTCGATGGGCCCAAAAACGCCATTTTCAACGCAAAAATGGCGTTTTATTGCTCCCCGAGCAGCTATTCCGCCATTGGTAACGGAGAGTGGCTTTTTTGAAAAACAGCGATTTTTACCGCCGATCCGGATGGTTCTCTGGTGTTGTTCCCAAAAAACTCAGTACTTGTATAACATCGAGAATTCATGTAAATCTGCCGATGCGCCAATGAAAGATCAATTTACTTTGCGCGCTTTGTTTTCATTACTTTTTTCACATTGTATCGAGCATGGGGCTAACGCCATCTGAATCACTCGTCTGTACGTTTGCGCCAACTGATTTGCCTGCTCTCTTTGTGTAGAGTCAAAGACAGACGAAATAAAGCCCTTTGCAAGACGCAGCAAAGCCTCTGCTACCATGAAAGACCTGACAAACAATTGCGTTGGTGTAGAATAATGTTTCGTGAAAAAAAAGAGTTTACTCTGGAAAATAATGAAGGTATCTCGGGCCAGGTGGTGCTTACGGGTTTGTCCGTGATAGTGAATAATCTCAGCTTCAGGATAAAAAACGACCTTCCAGCCTTCCTGAATCATGCGATAGCACCAATCACCATCTTCGTAATAGATAACGATGTTCTCATCGAAGAGTCCCACTTCTCGAGTAGCTTTGGCGCGAGCCATAATACAGGCGCCTGTAAGCCAGGAGACTTGTTTGGTTTTCTTAAAATGCTGCACAGGAAGAAATGGCAGCACGGGCCGCAATAATCCGGATCTCAAATACTCCAGTTTGTGACTGAATGCCTTCCCGCAAGACCACTGCAGTGATTTGTCGCCGTTCAATATCTTGCAGCCAAGCATACCGATGTACTCAGATGCATCCATAAAATCAACCATTTTTTTCAGAGCATTATCAAGGATCACCGTATCGTCATTGAGAACCAGAAAATACCTGCCCTTGCCCCTTCTCATTACCGTGTTATGATTGTGAGTGAAGCCAAGTTTCTCTTCATTGATGATAAGCTTTACATGCGGAAACTGTTCATTGATCGATTGCTCGCTGTCATCGTTCGACGCGTTAAGAACTACATAGGTTTCAATATCAAGGCCGCCGCTATTGTCGCATATTGATCGCAGGCAATCCAAGATCAATGCCTTGTTGTCGGCCGTTACTAAAGAAACAGTAAGATCGGGCATTTCCATTCCTTTTCTACAAGAGCTAATCCACAACCTTGGGCTCGCCCCAGCTCCCATCCTTGTTTCGTTCGCTATACCAGATGGTCCAGTGCTCGCGTTTGAGGCTTTTCTTGTCTTTGGCTGTCAGGAAGTAAAGATATTTACCATCGTCGGTAACCGAGGCGTGTCCTGATACGGGCAGTTTCGGCAATACCTTCACCGGCTCTGCCCAACTGCCGTCAGATTGCATGCGGGAGAAATAAAGCTGCTGGATGCGCGTAAAATAAAACTCTTTGCCGTCCGCAGTTATAAAAGGCTGATAGTTTGCCGTCTTTTCAGGCCTGGACTGATTGATAGGCTTGCCCATTCTCTCTGCTTTGGTCCATTTACCGTTGACCCTGTGCGAAACCATGATCTCCCAGCCTAACATTTCTTGTTTGTTACGGGCAAAATAAAGCGTCTTGCCGTCTGCACTCAAACACGGCGTATCTTCTCTATACTTCGTATTAATGTTCGGTCCCATGTTCTCAGCTTTCGACCATTTGCCGTCGGCAAGTTTTCTGGAGACATAAATATCATCTCCACCGTAATTACCTTTGTAATCTCGTATGGCATAATAAAGCTCCTTGCCGTCGTGCGAAAGCTTTACCGAGTAGAGCGAGTAAGTCGAGTTAATATTCAGGTTGATCGGCCTGCCCCAGCTTCCGCCACTCTTGCGAACAGTTTTGTAAGTCTCAAAGTTCATCTTCCCGTGGCTGCCCGGTCTGAAAGGTCCTCTCTCCTTCACATCTTTCTCTGAAATCCTGCCAAAATACAAATCCAGGAAATCTTTTTGAACATAAGGCAAATATGCAAAGTACAACTCCCGGCCGTCCGGGGAGATGTAGACTGAATCCTGCCAACCCGGCGTGTTGATCTTATCGACATATCGATTATCAGTTTCTGCAGCCGGAATCTGTACATCCTCTTGTGCCGAGCTTTCTTCACCCGTGCCTACAGTTACATCGTCAAACCAGACATTACCGGTGGTTCCGCTTACAAGAAGCAGCAAGCCTGCTTTGGAAATTGACTTGGATATTGAAAAAGCTTTATTAAAAGAGACAAATTTTCTTCCCGTATTCTGTGGCAGAATAAGCCAATTCTCTTTGCCCGTATCCAGAAGAATGCCCGGCGTGCTGCTAACGCCTTCGACTCTGACAAAGCCGCTGATTGTAATCTCTTTCCCTTTCAATCCGGCGACATCAAGCATCTGAAACACGCCATAAGCCGCCGAACTATTCTTACTGTTGGGCGTAAGTTTCAGACTGTATTGCCCGCCATGTCTGGTCGTTTCATCGGCAGCTGCATTGCCCTTTGCCTTGTAGGCCGGGACAATCTGCCATCCGTTTGGCAAGGCCCCTGCTTCTACTTGTTCAAAACCCCCGTTCCTTACAACGTTGGCCCCACGACTGACGTCTGAGTCTGATTCAGGCACGCACGAAGTCATGAATACTACGACAGCCAGACACCATAATCTATGATTCATTCTTTTCACAGGCAACAACTCTTTTCTTTTTGCCGCAGTTCATTCTGCAGCTGTTAATTAAAAGTAATATCAGTGTTCTTATCGCAAGGCCCGACAGGGCAGCCAGATTCTTCAACCCATACGAAGTATGAATATAATGCTTCCTGTAATAATAGTAAACGCTTTTGTTGAATTCAACGATAAGCCGGGCCGTTTTTCTGCCTGTGCTTTTGCCTTCATAGTGAATGATTGTCGCATCGGCCACACAGTAGACTTTCCAGCCTTTTTCCTTGATTCGGTAGCAGAGATCGGCATCTTCCCAGTACATAAAAAACTTTTCGTCAAACAGTCCCACTTCCTCCAGAATCTGCTTTCGCACCATCAGACATGCCCCTGAGACCCAGTCCGCTTCTAAAGGCTCGTCGGATTTATGTTGACGACTGGTAAGATACTTTCGAGAAAATCTATTATTGGGAAAAAGTCTTGTGAGAATAGAATGGCGTCCGAAGACAGTGTTTATCGGCGTTGGAAATGTCCGGGCAACGCCCTGATCAGTCATGTCAGGACAAACCACACGAGCTGTAACCACCCCCGTTTCACCATGAATATCCAAAAAACGAGTCAGTTTTTCCAGGGCGCCGTTGACGATTTTCGTATCAGGATTAAGAAAAAGTACGTATTCGCCGCACGCTTGCTTGATACCCGTATTGCAGGCCCTTGCAAAACCGACGTTCTCGTTATTACAAATCAGACGTACGCCGGGGTAATTGCTCTTTACCATTTCGCTGCAGCCATCCCGAGAGTTGTTATCGACGACAATGATTTCAAAGTCAAAGCTATACTCTGCTTTGGACAAAAAGTCCAGTAATTCTTCCAGTAGAGCTTTTGTGTTATAACTGACTATGATAATAGACAGCTTAAGCATGCGATGAGATCCTCCGGTTATCGACCTACGTATAAAAAGCAATATACCTGCGATACAACTTGGTTAAGAAAGGGTTCAGTTTTTGCCCCCATCGGCTCTTCAAAAGATTTTGTCGTATCCTTCGCAGGCCCGATACGGAGCCCGGGTCCGCATCAACACCGATACCGCCGAGCAGAATTCTTTCGTCGCTGCAAAAAGACAATGCTTCATCACTGCCAACATTTATTCCTCGCAGTCCGCAATTGCGACAAAAACCCAGCGGTTGTTCGGTATTGACCGTGCGACGCAATTTCTCATATCTGCCAGTGTTCCAAATATCACTGAAACTCGCTCTATTCAGATTTCCCATGATCACGCTCGATGCGCAACAGGGCATCACATCCCCTTGCTCATTAATGGATACGCTTGTCCACGGCAGACGGCACGGCAAAAGTGCTTCCAATTGCCTGTCCTGCCCGCGGGCAGACTGCATCTCGCCTTCATCCAATCCAAATGGCTGCGGAAGATCAATGACAAGCCCCGACTCATCCGCCGCCCTTTTGGCAATATCAAGGATCTCGTTTGAAAGCTCTTTGTGATATACCAATGATTGTTGACGCTGACTCTCTGCCCAGGGCACGAAGTGGGTCACCGTGATACGGTCTACCCCAAGACGAGCCGCTAAAGGGATCAATTGTCTTATTTCACGGATGTTGTCATGACGCGAAGTAAAACCTAAGTTCACACGGGCCGAACTGTCGGTCTTTTCTGCTTTCTGTCGACAGACTTCTCCAACGATATCTGTGAACTCTTTAAATTTGTAACCCCTCACTCTTTCATAGCTTTGGTCCGTGGCGCCCTCCAGTGAAAAGTTGAATTCTACGCCGGCGCCGACCATTGCTTTGATTCGGTCCGGTGTAAGCAGTCTGCCGTTGGTGACCAACGATATACGTATTCCGAGTTTACTGACTCTTGCAAAGAAACTGTCCCAGTTCGAGGTCAGCAGTGGTTCGCCGAAATTATTCCCACCAAATTGAATTCTCTTCAAGTGAGGAAACAACTCAGTTTCCAGTTTATCGAAAACCGCTTCGGAGATATCCTGAGGTTTAAGCACACCCTGTTTGATCAGGCGCATCCTCTGGCAATGGCTGCAGTTCAAGTTGCATCGGCTTGTCAGACCCACCCAGGCGAATGCAGGTAAGGCCGATTTCAATGGTTCCCGTCCCATTACAGTGCACTTTCTTCTACCGACCCTTTTGGCCGTTTTGAAATTCCCGCTGCTTGCCGGATATGCCCGGAGCAACTCTTTCTTTTGACTCGCATAATCTGAGATTTTCGATATAAGAAGTTCAGCGGAATGTACATAAGATTGAGAACCTTGGCAATGCACGCAAAAGACAGAAGTTTATCCGAGAATTTAATGCACCCCCTTGCAATCGGTCCGGGCAGCTTCTGCAGTGTCTGATAGTACCGTACAAGAATCTTAAAATAATCTCTGAACATCAATATGTGCGAGGGGGTGATTGTGTCTAACTTCAGAATAGAACGCGAAAACCAGTCCGAATCGAGGGGCTGTTCGATCAGGAATCCCTGCTCCCGGCAGAGTTCGGCGAGCTTTGTCCCCTCATAAGGTTGAAATATACTAACCTGCATTTTGTTCACACTCACCGCCGCGTTCAACTTGATCGTATCCAGGATCGTGCTGGGCGTATCGTAAGGGATTCCAACCATGTTGAAAGATTCAGTAATCAGGCCCACATCATTGCACAGAGCAAATGCGTTTTTAATCTGATCGTTGGTCAGATGGCGATTCAGGATTTTGTCGCTTATGTATTCGTTCCCACTTTCCAGGCCGAACTTGACGTGATAACAGCCCGCCCTTTTGAGCAGATCGACCATCGCCCTCGTTGTGAGATTCGCCCGGGAGTTGCAAATGAAGGGAAGGTTAATCTGGCGCCTGTATTTTTCGGCAAATTCTTCCGACCAGTCCTTTTTCAGGAAAAGAATGTCGTCGTCGAAGTTCACAATCTTGATAAAGGGATAATCCTGTAATACCTGCTTGATCTCGGCAATAATGTTATCTACACTTCTGAACCTTGTCGCTTTTCCTTCGCTTGCATAAATTTTTCTGAGCAGACGGTTGGAGCAGTAAGTGCAGTTGTAAGGACAGCCTCGCGCCACCAGAAAGGCCCCTCTGCCATCTCTCTCGCAAAAAAGGCTTGGATAGTCGAAAAGGCCCCTGTCCGGGAAGGGCAGCGTGTCAAGATCCTCCAGCAGAGGGCGAAGAGCATTCCTGACTATGATACCATCTTTTTTGAACCATAGATTCGCGATAATGCTGGTGTCCTCTCCTTTCTCCAGTTTCCCGCAAAGCTCCTTCATTGCGGCCTCACCTTCTCCCCGGCAAATCATGTCAATCCCCTCTACCTCGATACATTCCTCCGGAGCAATAGTGGCGTGCATTCCACCACAGATGGTGGGCACTTTTATCCCGGCCTCGGCCAGCCAGGAAACATACTTCCTGATCGAAGGAAACATCGGAGAAGTCGAAGAAAAGCCAATCAGGTCAGCGTCTTCCTTTTCAACACGCGCAATGAAATCGGACTTGTCCATGGGTTTGGTGTCATGGATGAGAGATGTTTCATGCCCACCCTCCTTTAAGACTGCTGACAGTGAGCCAATACCACCATAAAAATACCCCTCCCAATCGGGCCGATGTAAAAGAAAGTCCGGATATATAAATGTTATCTTCACGGCTCAGGCCGCTCCTTTCTCTGTTTCAACATAAACACTGATGATAGATTTCTTCTGTCTTCTTGATAGCCTCTTCCCAACTGAAATTGTCTCGAACGAAATCTGTCCCTCTCTTGCCCACAGTCTTGCGAAGATTCCCGTCGCGGAGCATTTCTATTGTACGGTCGGCAAATTCCTCGGGCTCATCGGCTGCGATGATCTGCTCTCCGGGCCTGGCCCTTATGCCTTCGTTGCCCTCGCTGGTGGTTATAACCGGAAGCCCGGCCGCCATAGCGTCCAGAATCTTGCACATTACACCTCCGGCGACACGCATCGGAGCAATTGAAACGTCTGCATTAAGATAACAAGGCAAAAGATCGTCAACATACCCGGTAACTTTTACATTAGGATCACAAGCCAGCTCTCTTATCTGTTCACCGGGTGAGCCACCGACAATATTAAGGCAGACATCGGGAACAGCCTGGCGGATTCGCTCGAAGATCGAACGGTAAAAATAGAGGACTGCATCGATGTTCTCGCTGCGCCACATCGCTCCCATAAAAATCAGGTTCTTGCCGGGCCCGGGGAAATGGGTCTTTTGCGTTGCAGGGATTTCGACGCCGGGCTGCACCACGGCGATATTAAGTGAATCATTCAGCGCCAAAAGGCGATCCCGGATGTTCTGCGACAATGCCAGGACGTAATTGAACCGGGAGCACAAACGTAATTCATAACGTCTGGACACCAGGCTGTCGGCAACCCATTCTAATTTCTTCCGTGAGAAACCCAAATTCCGTGCAAATCCTTCTGCTGTCACATGGATCAGATCGTGGACGCTGATAACAGAAGCACTCTGGCCCAACTCAGATACATACTGTCCCATAGGCATGTATTCCACCTGGACGACATCGAATTTCTCAGATCGACACAACGAACGGATGCAGTCTCTCATCTGCCTGCAATAACTGTTTGACACAGAGATCGGCTTCTGTCCCAGCAGTTTTATTCTGATCCAGAATTTGCGAAAGAAACTCTGCGGCAGAACTACTGTCTTAATGATCCGGCAATAATCTTCGATACCTGCGACACAGGCAGATTCTGTTTCAGACCGAACAAAGGAAATTAGAGATACATCGTGCTTTTTCGAGAGATACTTTATCGTCTTGAAAACAGTAAAAGCGCTCGCATGATCGGCATAAGGATGAGGCAGCAACAGCGATATAAACAGTATCTTCATATCCATCTACCTTGATTTAGAAGACCTTACGTTCATCTCCATCCAGTGAGGCGTCGCATCTGACCCTCACCGGCGAAATTCTATTAACCGCCAAAAGCAGTACGCCATACCCCAGACAGTACGAAATAACCTGGATCAACAGGCTCATGGAATGCAGAAAACAAAAAATCCCGATCGCCATAATCAGGCAGACCAGACCGGGCTTTAACATGATATTAGCCCAATTAAAACTGTGCAATCGTTTCATTACGAAGACCTGAAACAGGACAAAAGATACTGATATCGAAATTAGAGTTGCCACAGCCACCCCGAGCAGCGGCCAAATCAAAATGAAGACAAAGCTCAGGCCAATATGGACCCCAGCGCGAACCATCGCCGTTATCATAGTAAACTTATGGTAACCCGCAGCCTGGCAGGTCATGCCTAAAACCATATCCGCACATTGTATCAAATAGGCCGCCAACAATATTCGCAACGGCCACACGGCAGCCGTGAAAGCCTCGCCGTAGATAACTCGCAGAATCTCGGCCGCAAAAATTGTGCAGAATCCAAAGGTAAAAAACACTATCACAAACAATTCCCTCGTATACGTCTGCAATCTCTGAGGCGCTGTTGCCGGAGAGCTTTTGTATCCTCTCGCGATAACCGGCAGCATTAGAATATAGAAGCCCAGTGGAAGCATCAGGCAGATTTCCGTCAGTTTACTTGCTGAACTGTACAAGCCCACCGTGTCCATATCCGTCATTTTGGAAAGTATGATCACACCAATGCGCATGAACAGTTGAAAGGCCACACCCGTCAAGCCAAAGGCCAATACCGGCCTCAGACATTTCAAAAAAAACGCTGTGTCAAATTCCAAACACAACCGGGTAATTCGCAAATGCATCACACACAAAGTGAATGCCGAACCCAGTGCCTTGCCGATCACCAGGCTGCATATCAAAATCACTACGTCGTATTGCCGAAATATGCACACCGAGCCCAGAAGAAGGACAAGAGAGCTTTCGACCAAAGATGTCAAAGCAATGTATCCTATTTTCTGAACGGCTGTGAATATACTCTGACAGATCAACGTCCATGCGCCGAAAGGCAACGCCAAACCTATCAGGATTATGCCATACTTTAATTGGCCGGGATAATTCAGCCCTATTGCACTGCCTGCCATCAGGAAGATACACATAACAGAAGAAAGCAATCCAAAGCACAGGCCATGCGACAAGTACTTTGATGCCGCGCTGGCGTCTTTTCCCACTTCACGCGAAATGTATTCGGTTACTCCGAATATAGAGATAAATTGAAATATGGCATACCACGCCATGATTGTATTATACCTGCCCAGATCGGTCTTTCCCCGTAGCCTTGCTATCAGGATAATGAGCAGGAACATCGACAGTGGCGATAATACCTTCGCGAGAATCAGACCAAAAAGCCGACCTAACATCCGTTTAGATGGTGCGTGAACATCTTGCATTTGCAGCAGATTGTATCCTTTGGATCAACTCCTGAGGCCGACAGACTATTCTTCTTATTAAACAAATTCCTGGAACTGCGAAAGTAAATATTATTCCATATCTCTGCAAAATCATTTTCTATTATGTTGCCGAAACTGTGTTCATTGTTATATATCCAGCAGCAGGGCAAAACTGAACCGTCCCAGTTTATGGTTGCAACGCTCCAGAGGTAGTCGCATACCCCGCTTTTGAGGCAAGGTTCGTCACTGAAATAGTCGTACTCGCTCTGATACTTCTTGTTCTCTGTAAGCCATTGTCTTGCCAACTGTCTATCCTTCGTTATCGGCGGCGATTGCCCTTTGCCGCCCAAGGCGCCCTGCCTGAAGAAAATATCGACTCCCAGACTCTTCGCTAACTCTTTGACGCTCGAGACTTCCCCTTCATTGTGTTTGAAAATCACAAACTGAATCAGTATGCGAGGATAATCGCTTTTCAATTCTTTCTTCTTCTCGATCAGAAGTTTAATGTGTTTAATCACCGTATCGTAATCTCCGCCGATGCGGTATTTTTCATAGACCTCCTGAGACGTGGCGTCAAGCGATACGATCAGATAATCCAGCTTCGAATCGATCAGTTGCTCGGCCATGTTTTCATTGAAAATATTCAGATTGCTGCTTACAGAGACTCTGATTTTGCGCTTGTGGGCATATGTTATCATCTCAGGCAGGTCTTTACAGAGCAGAGGCTCGCCAAGATAAAACAGGTTCATATGGCGGACATAAGGATGCAGTTGATCGATAACGCGAATGAAAGTTTCCATCTTCATTGTGCCTCGCGATGTGGCCAGGTCTTGGCCGGTCGGACACAGAGGACATTTCAAATTACATCGATTGGTTGGTTCGACTATGAGAAAACTCGGATAGCTGACCACCTTGTCACGTCTGAGGAAATAGTCCCATCTGTTCCTGGCCCGGTTCCACAGGCGGGGCACGCTGATATATTTGAAACGATTTCTAACTTTCTTTACTATATTCACCGACTGTTTACACCTTTTCCTTTTTATGAAAGGCCAGATCCATAGAATACTTGCTCAATCGGCCGATCGCTTTTATCACTCTTCTCGTGCTGAGATCATGGAAATCCAAACGTCGTATGCGGGCATATTTAGTCCGTAATTCCTGTTTCAGTTTTGTAGTTAATGCAAGTCTGCGACCGAGATTGTAGGCGATTGTACGCTCCTTAGCGGAAAATTCAGGCGTCTCGAAAACCGGCACATCTGAAAAATGATGAAACCTCGTATAGTCTTCTTCCAGAAACGTGCCGTGCTCTTTGACATAATTCCACAGTTCTGTTTTGGGATACGGAAGCGCCAGGTAAAACGCTGCGTTCGCAAAGTTCCGGTCTTTTGCATATTGTATCGATTCCTTGATAATCTCCAGAGTATCGCCGGGATTGCCTATCATAAACTGGGCCTGAACCGGTATCCCGGCTCGGGACAGGTTTTGGCAGCCCTCGGTGATTGCGCTGATAGTTGTCTTCTTTTTCAACCTGCTCAATACTTCGTCATTGGCGCTTTCGATTCCTACAGAAACTCCCATACAACCGGATCCCTTCATTTTTAATGCCAGTTCCAGCGGGATTCTGTCAGCCCTGAAGCCGGAGGAAAACCATTGAATGTTCAATTTGCGATCGATCAGAGCACGGCAAAATTTCATCACACGGTCGGGAACAACGTTGAACGAATCGTCAATGACATTAAAAGGCTTATTCTTCCAGTTGAATCGTTCTCGAGCGTATTCTATCTCTTCAATAATATTCTCCACAGACCTGTGCTTCCACAGTGTGCCCCAGATCGCCTTGATCGAACAAAATGAGCATCCGAAGGGACAGCCTCTGCTGGTAAACAACGGATATGCACTGTATTGGTCCATCTCAAACAAGTCAAACGCAGGATAAGCGAGTTCGTCGAGATTATCAATTCTCGGTCTCGGTCCGTTGCAAACCACTTTCTCTCCGGCACGGAATATAAGCCCTTTGACCGCACTAAGACGTTCATGCAGCCTCTTGCCGGATTTGGTCAGAGCTTCCGCCAGTTCGACCATCGCCAGTTCGCCTTCTCCATAAATTGCATAATCGACATGGTCACAATCAAGGCTCTGTTCCATACCTATCGATACATGCGGACCGCCCAGAACTATCACAACGTTCTTGTCCGATTGCTTGATCTTCTCGGCATATGACCATGCCTGCCGAAGAGTGAAAGAAGTCACTGACAGACCGACTAAATCATAACCGTTCTGCAAAAACAAATCGGTCTGTTTTTCACCGACCAGCCCCACATCCAGACACGCTGCTTCATGGCCGTGCTTCTTAAGCGCCGAAGCAACGTACGCCAGACCGATATGAGGAAAGTTCTCATTGAACAGCAGCTTCTTGGAGCCTGGATCGATAAGTGATATTTTCATAAAGCCGGCCCTTCTATACGATTGCTTTCATCTGCTTTAATTCTGCTCACCGCCGCCGCCAAACCGGCAAGCAGCCAGACTAATGTCAGATTTGTATGATAGCTCAAGTGATCTACCAGATTGTGAGTTCCGATCGCAGCAAAAGCTCCCACAATGCCAAGTGAAATCACCGCCGGATAAACAAGACTCGAACCGGCATTCCTCAAAGCCATCAAAGTCGCCGAACACAGGAACGCTAAAAAGAAAACCAATCCGGGGATCCCGACTTCAGAAGCAACGAAAAGATAATGGTTATGCACCGGCATGGGAAAAATATATGTGTCGGGATCGTAATAGGGCGCCATAACGGTATGATTGTTAAGGCCGACACCAAGCAGCGGATGAGCCCTGATCATATCAGCTCCGACTTTGTAAAGATGGAAACGGGCCAGAGTCGCTTTGTGTCTCGACATCATGAAACCGAAAACTGTTGGCGCCACCATAATCGCCATCAAAAGCACTATCAGAATCACTGCAATATACTTTTGTCTGGAGATCATTTGCTTTCGTCTGGCAAATAGAAAGACAACAACGATACCCGTCATTATTCCCACAAATCCGCCTCTGGAAAAAGTAACAAGCAGCCCAAGTCCGCCAACGACCAGTGCCAGCCAGCTCAGAATGTTGCGCCGGATGCTGACTGACCTCAAAGATAACAGAAAAGCTATCGGCAAAAGGAACTCAAAGTATTGAGCTTGGGCATTGATAGGTCCTACCGTACCACTGGCGCGCTTGCGATCAATGCCCGGGGCTGTAGCGAAGAACTCCTTGAACTTATCCATAGACTCGGCCGAATACAGATCCTGCTTTCCAAACAAGTTGCCGAACAGGTGGCTGATATCTTGCGATATATACTGGTACAGACAGAGAAGCCCCTGAATTATCATCCCGACAAGAAGGTATTTCACCAGAGTCTTCAACATCGATACGGAAGTTACATTATTGGCTATGTAAAGATACAAAAGATAAAACTTGAATGTTCTCAATAAATCAAAAAAACCGTACGTAAAAACCGAGGCGTTTGCAAGAGACAATCCCGCCCAGACCAAAAAAGCCACGGCGTATTTATTCGATTTCGGGAAAAATACCTTTTTCTTTTTTAACATTATGTCGAAAACCCACAGGCCCATCAGGATGATAAAAGGGAAATCGGAAAGATAAACGACCGGACCCGGTAATTCTCCTATAGGAATGCCGTATACTTGAGCCATCTCCCGGACAATGTCCGAATCGATCAGCATTTTCTTTATTTCCAGCGGCAGAGTCAGCGCAAAGATCATCAGCCAGTGTTCTCTGAAGTTCCTGGCTGTCAGGCTAAAAACCGCCACCACCATGGCCGCCGTAATCAGGCCGGCCCAAAGATAAGACCGATGAAGAACCATTGTTCCGCACTGGGCGACAAGGACTCCACATACCAGCGCAACAATAATGTCCCGACCGCTTATCCTTTTGCTTCGGGACATGATTCTTACATTAACTGAATTCGTTTCTACCAAATCAGCTCTCGATAAAACATCTCAACAAAAAAACCTTTTCCACTCTGTGGTGATTCATCTACAATGTGAAACTAAAAGAACCTGCCCCCCATAAACTTAAGAATTAAAGTAGCGAGTAGCCCGATCATCATTCCTGCGAAAACCGCTAAAAACACATTGACATTGGCTCTTGGTTTCTTCGTTACAATCTTATGCTCACGCACAGACTTTTTCGCCGAATGCCGTTGATTGTTCTTAAGTGCTGTATTGTTATCCCGCTCGTCGATTGTATCGCTATTCTGCTTGTCGATTGTAATGCTATTCTGCTTGTCGGTTGTAATGCTATTCTGCTTGTCGGTTGTATTGTTATTATTGGCCTGGTTCTGGAAATGTACTATGATCATGAAATTAGTTATTCGTAAACAGTCCCCGTTTTCAATTCGCGATTTTTTAATTTCTGTGCCATTTAAATATGTTTTGTTGGTCGAGCCCTGGTCTTCAACTACCCACTTGCCGTCAGGTGTGCTCGAAAGCAGTGCATGTTGCTTTGAAACTGATTTGTCAGGCAAACGTACCTGACAGTTTTCACCTCTGCCTATGAGGACAGGACCTTTGGTGAACTCAAATTCTCTTACAACACGATCATTTTGTTTAATTGATAAACGCATTACCCCACCAACCCACATCTTAATATTAAGCACTACATTACCAAATCATGCGATTACCCGTTGTCGCACGGGTTGCGCATTCATATGTACGCGCTTTGTCTTTCCCACAAACTCAGAATAGTCTGTCAACCCACGTCCGAGGGCATTTCTCATTCACGATTTCAATGTCAAGATGATAGCGAAACTTCTTAGTCCCTTTTTCGCGGACATACCCAATCATCCTCTCTATGCTTTCGCTCAGAGTGGTTCTTGTATGATATCCGAGCCGGCTTCTTGCTTTGTCCGCAGAACACGTCGCCAGAAATACTTCCTGCGGTCTCTCGGGGACATGTATTGGATCCAGCTTAAAGTTCAATTTGTCTGCTATCAACTCGGCCAATTCATTAATCGTGACAAACTCCTCATCCGGACCGATATTAAAAATCTCCCCGGTGACATCACTGTTAAAAGCCAGACGTTCCAAACAGTAAATAACGTCGTCAATATATGAAAAACACCGCTTTTGAGTACCGTCGCCGTATATAATCGGCTGACGATTCTGCAGCATCAGATTGATCATAATCGCCGCAACATTGCGGAAAGGATCGTCATATTTTTGCCGCGGGCCAATAATATTGTGAGGAACAGCAATGACATAATCCATGCCGTGGATCTCGCATAGGTTTCTGACCAGCAATTCACCCGCATACTTGGCTATCCCGTAAGGATCCTGCGGCTTACACTCCATCTTTTCTCGAAACGGCACGGTGTGCTGTTGGCCATAACGAGCCATACTGGAACAGTGAACAAAGCGACCGACGTTATTCGCGATAGCGGCACTCAACATCGTAGCCGTAATCTGATATGTGTTCTGCGAAATCAGATGGGGAGAAAAAACGGATAACCCTTCATACGCTGTGCAAGCCGTGTGATAGACGATGTCGCAACCCTTTGTAAGTTTGACCATAGTGTTAAGATAACAGCAGTCCACCTGATGAAACTCCGCCTCATCCGGAATGTTGTCCAAATATCCACCTATCAGCGTGTCGCAGCCGGTAACTTCATGGCCGTTTTTGATCATCTTGTCGGCAATATGGCTGCCCAAAAAACCGGCGATCCCTGATATAAATATCTTCATGGTACCTCTCTGACGATCAACATTATTAGAAAAAAGCAGGCTTTCGTGAAAACTTAATAAAAGAAATTTCTTTCTCGCTGTTTCCCACAAATATCCTGCCGCAGAAATATCGCTCAAGCCTTGGAGTACTTCCCACAGAAACTATAGTAGCTTGCAAAAGTGCTGTCATAATTATTCATTACCATACCAAGAATCCTGGCGCCGGTCTTCTCCAATGTCTGTTTGGCGCGTTTGCTGTCTTCAATAGAGGTCTTTTCCGCGTCGAGAATCATAACTACCGTATCAACTACAGAGGCCAACAGCTCAGAATCAGGGAACGCCAATAACGCCGGGGCATCTAAAAGCACAAATTCAAAATCCTGTTTCAGCGACGCAATAAGTTTATGCATAGCTTCGGAACCGAGCAGCGCTGCAGGATCTTTTACGCACGGACCGCTGGTAATCACACTCAGCCCGGAAGAAACCTTATTCGGGGAAAGATCCCTCCCCCAGGACAGAAATTTCGACAGGCCCGTCTCATTGGGCAGGCCGAACATTTCATGTAAACTTGGATGTCGCAGGTTGGCATCGATCAACACTGTCGTTTTATCTGTACCAATCAGGGATAACGCCAGGTTGGCTGCAATAGTGCTTTTACCCTCCTGATGACCACAACTGGTTATCAGGAAGGAAGACACCTCCGTCTTACTGCAAGACTGCACATTGCTGCGAAGCCCTCGGATGGGTTCCCGGTATTCTGCAGGCAGCAACAACGGCGAATCCGCAGGCCGATCCTTAACCAGCATATTGATCTCTTCGCCAAGTTCTTCATTCACATCCACAAACTCTGCTGCGATTGTAGAACGACATTCCCACTCCGCCGGTTTTTTACATCGCAAAACAACACCCTTGAAAACAATCTTCTTTCCGGAACTTTTCGCCACATCCATTTCTATGTCAATTGTGTCCTGCGGAGAAATGTCGCTCATTTCCTCTACAAGCAAACATGCACCGCCCAGACTTATGTCAACAAGTTGACCTCTTACAGGTGCTGCCTCTTTCTCAAGTTTGATCTTAACTGCCGTCTGAACATAAGTACGCTCATGCCTGCGATTTACTTCGGGAAGTTCCTTTCTTCCCTGCTCCATTAACAGCCATGGGGTCTTTCGACCTGTCGCCAATTTGGGAACAGTCATGAGTACCGGCAGAGAAAGCAACTCTTCGGCTTCACGCACTGATCGAACAGTCACGTTAATATTCTCCTTAAGTAACGCCACCCCAATTCCAGCAACCAGGCTCAACAATGCCGCTAGACCGGCATGATAGACCTTAATCGGTCTGGATGGATACAACGGAGCAATCGCACGATGAATCAGCCGAATGTCCGGAAAATCTCGATCCGTCGCAATCTCCAGTTCCTGAAGCTCCCGCGAGACAAGTATATACTTCTGCTCCTCCAGCATCATCGCCAATTCCAGACTCGCAAGCCTGGCTTCCTTCTGAGGTTGCTGCTCTATCAGTTTCCTCTTTTCGGATATCGTCAGGGACAAGGCGTTACTTTTGGCCTCCAGCGATTTCAGAACTGTTTCCAATTCGGCCTGTTCGCTCAATATCTTCTGATACAGAGGATTAACTGCCGATACCACTTCACTGCTCACCGTCGCGGGCTGTTGCTTCAGCTTTTTCTTGATTTCAGTGATTTCCGCATCCAGCGTCTGCACGTTGCGGTCCTCCGCGGTATACCTGCTCCGCATTCCCACCATAGCAACTTCTTTTTCCACCAACTGCATCCGCAATTCCTGAACAATAGGATTGTCCGTAACCTTCTCAGACGACTTGCTGAAAACGTCCAACTGCCCAAATTGACGAGCCAGTTCTTCTTTTCGCGCCAAGGCGCCTTTGGTCTCTCTCTTGACCGACTCAAGATTATTCTCAAGATCCAACAGGCTCTTGAGTTGTAATACAGTCTCTTCTTTCAGTGCAACGACGCCGTTCTTTTCTTTGAACTCCACTAGCGCCTTTCTGGCGGCTTCGAGTTGACGTTGAGCCAGATCGATATTGTTTCGGCTCAAACTCTGTGCCTTCACTTGCTCCACCGAATTCAATTCCTGCAAATACTCCACAAGCACTTCTGCCGCGGCATTGGCTACAGCCGATGCCGACTCGGGGGATTTTGTTTCCGCTTCGAGTTCAAACAGATACGTCTCTTTTGTCGGTGTCACCGTAAGACCCTTTTGAACTTGCCCCACTGTATAGCTGAACGCATCCTGCTCTTCGATATAACCGTATTTCAGCAGCGTCCAACTCTTGACCATCAGTTCCTTACTCTTGTTTACAACTTTCATGACGTAATACCTGATGCCAGTACCCTCCTCTTGCAGGAAAGCATCCAGGCTCAAACGCGCAACAATCTTCTCCGAAATAATCCGGCTCTTGATAATCTCGGTATATGTCTTCGACGCTGTCCCAATCGGCGTATAGTAACTCACCGGAAAACCCAGTATCTCCTCGCGTTTGGGAACCAGATCAACCGACTTTCGAGGACGAATCAGGATACTCGTCGACGAGTTGTATTTTTCAGAAAGAGCATACGTAAGACACGTAGCCGTAACGGTCGCTGAAACACACATCAGGATAATCATGTATCTGTATCTGAGGATAACTTTTAGAAACTGCCTGAGTTCCATATGGTTGGCATCCTAAAAAAACATGCCAGCTTCTCTATGACACTTCAACTATGGTTGTTTCTCCTTAAACACTGTGTAAGAAAAACCCGCACTCAAATTGATGGGAATCATCTTCCTGATATACTGATCGACAAACTTGTTGACCTCTGCAACGGCTGTCTTTGGTATGTAAATTACATCGTAAGGTCTGACAAGCAGTTCCTGCTCTCCTGTTGTTCCAGCCAGAACTTTTCCAATATCAACCTGACGAACAGAACGCGTATTGTTGGCGCTTCTGCTTATCACAATCACGCTCTTTGGTTCGGCCGTTTCAGAAAAGCCGCCCGCGATGAAAACAGCCTCCAGTACCGTCATCTTGCCCTTTAAAGCAACCGTACCTGGCTTCTTCACTTCGCCCCCTATGTATATTTGCTGTCCCGTAAACTCTCTGACAATCACCGTGATTTCCGGCTTGTACAGCACTCTTGAGTACCGCTTGCTCAAAGCCTCGTCAAGTTCAGCGCTGGTTAAGCCCGCCGCTTTGATTTCATCTATCAGTTGCAGAGAGATCTTGCCGTCCGGCCTGATAGTCACACGCTCATTGAGTTGCGACTCATAAGGAAATTTTATATCAAGCGAATCATTTACCTGCAGGACATAATCCTGTTGTCTCACTTCTGTCGGTTGCTCAGCCACATTAGACAAATCGACCGCCTCAAATGGAGTCTCGCTCAATGTTCCATCGGAATTCGTCTCCGTGCACCCTGACAAACATAACAACGAAAACAACAAACAAATCTGCCTGACGTAACTTACTGATTTATCCACTTTAGCAGTCCTTATAGTTTCTATTAGAGACGCTTCTAAAAGATTTGCCTGATATTACTCCATCAATGCATAGACTCCGTCCCCGTCGGCACACCGAAATCCCTCGTGAAATCCGATTTTCCCCGCTATGCTATGATGGTTGGTTCCTGACTGATGTACTAAAGTCCAGAAAATGTCGAACTCAGACAGCCACAACAGACAGATTACGCCGCTTCTGTCTCACTCCAAAGGAAAGACACAATTCCTACCCTGCAGCCTCCTATTGCCTGCTCTGCAAACCCCACATAATAACATAGAACTACAACGGTGCATAATATCACAATGGCACAATAAAGTCAAGAGAAATACACACTGCGCTTGTCAAACGCCAATGGGACACCCGCAAAAACATGTATATCTCCTTGAAATATAAGCATTTACGATTTTTGGAGCTGCAGTCGGCATTTTCTGCCTCAAAATGCTATAATCCTTCCGTTCAATTGACTTTCATTTCCGGATTGTTCCGTTCCAGCGTCAAGTGGGACACTTAATGAATACACATTATGTCCCCGGACTCGGTTCTGCCCCATGCCAGCTACTCGATTCATTGCCATAGGAAGATATCTCTGTTTTCTCCAAAGACTTGCCTGCTCCGTCAGCACTGCCTGGCCAGGGGATATCATCGTCATAGATTACAGCATCAATTTCGATAAAATATCTAACACCTAATTCATCGGTATCGCCCGGTATAGATATCTCTAATCTCTCACCGCTGTTTTTCAGACTCGTACCGTTTTCAAAAGGCCCAAGCACCTGTACACCTGTTATATTGCCGTATCTTTCCGCAAAAGCAAATACATTTCTTGCAACTACCAGTCTCTGCCCAGGATTCAGCGTTATCCCAAGAGGGAACGTAAACTCGATTCCATCGGTAAACTTCCACCCTGTGGTAACACTAAGCTCAGGATCATATCTATCGAATCCTACAACAGTACTGCTGGAGTTATAAAGTTCTACGTACTCGTATTCTTTGTTGTCATAAGTTCCGCCTGAAGGAGGGTTATACATGATCTCACTTATAACAACCGGGCCATTCTTCGGTGCGCTGTTTATATAACCCGTCGTTTCAGAATCCATCGCCGTAAAATCATATATTCCGTCGTTTCTGATGTACACTCCAAACGGAACTCCCGTAGCTGATGCCCCGAACTTGACTTTGGACCTGTAAACATCCAGCAGGCCGTTATCAGCTTTGGATAGATATACTTCATCACCGTTTTCACTCAGTGCAAATGTGATAAGTGGATTTGGACTGCCAAAATCAACATCCTCAAAGAAAACTGCGTAATAACCCGAATCAAGGACAGTATTGTCTGCGATCCTGTATTTTTTCAATTCCGCTGAACTGTCGCTGAGGTACCAGCCACCGATATCAACTGCTGAATCACCTGCATTATAAAGTTCAATCCAGTCAGGATCCGTGTCGTGTGAATGTGCAAGTACTTCGTTTATGATTATCGTTTCAGTTTCGTCTCTGCCGGGTGTGCCCTCATAAAACCTGCCCGTTGTCCACCCCGAAGACTTTTTCCACATTTTTCTTTTCTGCAAAGCATCTCTTGTGACCAGTGAATAACCTTGTCCATCAGTGTATGGCTCCCACTGGTCGCTAAATGTGAATCTCAGAACTGCTGCCCGTAAGGGCTCTGCAAGTTTCAGTATAACTTGTTCACCACTATCACTCAGTCTTCTGCTATACTCACCAGCAACAGTAATATGTGCTCCGTATTTAGCCTCGAACGAACTTTTATTTGCTGTAATAACTGTATATTCACCTGCACCAAGGCTCATCTGCGGAAATATAAAATCAATTCCGCTTGTAAATCTTACACCGTCAAGCTCTATTGCTGTATCTCCAGTATTCTTGAACTCAATAAATTCCGAATTCGGATCGCCAACAGGATTATACATTATCTCGGTAATCCTCAGATTTCCGAAAACCATCTTGCTTTGGATATAAGGATCTTCGGTGTTAACTGTCGTTAAAATTGCCTTTAACTCCAGGCCGAATGTAATATCACTGCTTCCCGTACTTGACTGATGAACTTCACCTGCGATTACATTGTCACCTTCCACGAGGCTATCGGCAGGGATACTGAAGTATTCGTAATAAGCATTATCAACATAATCAGTAGTGAAATCGAGATATTGTAGCGTTCCGTCGCCAACCGTACCGGCTATGCGAAGCCGATATACTTCTGTTCCGTTAAGATAGATTGCCGCACCATCATCTATCACCGATGCGACATCAAGACTGGTTAATTTGCTCAAATCGCCATTGAAAGTAAAATGCTTTCTGAAGTAATATGTTCTTTCACCAAGTATCAAAGGGGTGTTCTTCGGCGCTGGAAGATATGAATTTTCAACATACAGCAGTGCGCTGCCACTTGCCCATGTCGTGTCAGGAATGCTGTTGGATGGATCCTTCCAACTTGTGCCCAGATCAATACCTGACTGATCATAAGACCACGTGTCATCAATGGCAATAAGGTCGATAACTTCAGTTGTTACCTCAATGGCCCCGTTTGTAAGACCAGGCGTTGGAATACTGAAGAACTTATAAGTATCTCCTCCATCGGATGAACATCCCTGGGAAACATCTTCTGTCTGAGGTCCGTAAATAACTTTGTCTATCTCGTCATATTCAGTGCCAAATAGCCCTATCATGCCATTATCAGAGCTTAGCCTGAATTCTGCATGTCCGCCTCCGCCCTTACTGTCTGCCTGTAAGACTCCAAATCCCCACCCCTCAATAAAGCTTAAATCAGTGATGACAAATTTATCCGCCATTGCCGAAGGATTATCGGATAAAAACAATCCACCGATATTAACAGGATTCCCGTGGGGATTATAAAACTCTATAAAATCATTAACGAACGAAACCTCACCATGACAGAGCCATTCATTCATCCTGACACCGCAATGATCTCCCAAATCAAGGGGGGTATTTGCCAAACCAATCGTAGGTTTTGTAAGCGTCCAATTACCATCACGACCAACTCTGCCTATACTTTTGTCTTCAAGCTGTAAACCAAATATGATTTTATCGACTAACATGCCGTTGTTGTCGAATAAGTACAAGTCATCACCGTCACCATCAAGCATGAAACCTGTATGTATCCCGGAAGTTCCGTTGGCAATATCAGCATACAATACAAGATATTCGCCCGGATTAATCACAGTTGCGGCACCGATTTTATACTTTTCCGGCAAGTCAATATTATCTGTAATGCTGTAACCTTCCAGACTCAAAGGCACGATTCCATCATAGTAAAGTTCAACAATATCAGGGTATGTCCCATCATGCTCAACAATCATTACGTTTCGCGCCAACACTTCATTTATCACAAGATTGCTCCACGATGTATCCACTGTCCAGCTTTGTGACAAATTACCTTCAGGATTTCCCGGCACGATCCCGCCCAGTTCACCTGGCCACAACATTTCGGTGTTTTTCCCCAAAACACTTACCTGGTATGTGTGGCCATCCTGAAGTCCCGTAAGATTGATTGGAACTGCAACATCCGTCTCAGTGCTCCATGCATTGACCCATTGGCCGTTATCCATTAGCCGATACCTATAATGAGTGATCGCTCCGCCGCCAACTGTCAGATTCGCTTCTGTGCTATAAGTCTTCGGCTTGGGCTCACCTGACACAGACGCACCTGGCGGGACGAATCTTCCGATATCAACAGCGTTGACGCCCGCTCCGATTGCAGGTGAATAACTCTTCAGATGAAAATCGGTCATTCCATTTACAAACAAAGGGTCTGTGTTCATGTTACCCGAACCGATCAGATTTTCACTGCCCGGATAGCTTTCGTCAGTGATTATGGAGTTATTGATAACCACTGCCGGGTCAGCCGGCCATGGAGTCGTAATATCCTGCCTGACAAGATACTTAAGCGGCGTAACATATTTCCAGAAGATATTATTTTCGAGATAAGCGCCCTTTGCCGGCCCGTCAACTGATCGACCGATCTCACAGAATTGAATTGCAGCATCAGTATTGTTAACAAAAACATTATTAGCAATAGTTGCATACGCATCCTCTTTAAGCAGAAGGCAATGGTCATTGTCATAGAATATATTCCGGATCAGGACCATGTCTGATTTGTGTGGGTCGCTGCTGTAAGGTTCGCCTCCGGCGATTGCATTGGATGTTGTGCCGGTACCTGACAAATGAAAGTCCGTAAAAACATTGCCTTCAAAATAAGCATCCGAACCATCCATATCGGCCCCGTCGTCACCGCCTCCAAGGAATGTATTATTTAAGAATAATAATCTTGCACCGGTATCACGGTCACTGCTTTCCCAGTCGATAATATCTCCGGTGCCTGTTCCATGCTCAAATGTACAACCATTAAAAATTAAATATTCATCACCGACAATCCATGTCCCATGGATCGGTTCGGCACCTACTCCTGGTATATTACAATAATCAAGCCGGACTGAAGGATGGTGCATATCCAAGACCGTTTTATTCGTACCAGACCAGGTTACATTGTTCAGGTATACTTGCGAATACTGAATGTTAAATGACATGCCCTGGCTGTCTCCATACTCGTGATCTGTATAAGTGAGTTGGTTATCTTCAAGCGTATTGTTAAAGAAGATACCGTCCCAGTTACTGCCTCCGGGCACTTTACTTAAGTGAATTCGTTTATACGGGCTGCCGTGTGCAGCAATCCGTCCGCCTGAATTGACTGTGATACCTGTTCCTGCATTAAAAAACAGAGTCGTACCCTGCTCAATAGTCAACGTAACTCCGGCAGGGACGGTTATATCTCCCGTTATTCTCCAGGGACCATCAGCACTTGTTAAAGTCGTATCTGTTGTCAACTGACCTGCTATTAAACTTTCATTGCCGTCATTATACCAGATGTCTATATGCTCCCTCACAAGCACATGCCCAAATCCACTCGCCTCATCGGTCGTCTCGACAATTACACGGTTTATGCCGGGATCAAGAACGACACCACTTATCGTCCATGTCCCATCAAGTACAGACCACTCTGCAATCTGGCCATTAACTTTAACTGAATACGTTTCTATAGAATTAGCCGTTCCATACAGACTTGCAATGTTTAAGCTTGTCTGATGGTATCCGTTTACCAGTGGAAGATTGCTTGTTATTCCGAACTCAAGCGGTATCTGGTTCAACACGTTGGCATTTCTGTTTGCAGCAAACTGTTTCATTGATTGAATTGCTGAAGAAGGCACAAATCCACCAAGTGTATTATCAAGAAGGGGATTGATATTCTCTGCTGCAAAAACTGTCTCCGAAAGTTCTTTAAGCTGCCGGTAATATTTTCTTACAAATACCGGATGTTTGAGAAATCGTTCAATAACAGGCACCCTTTCCGGATTCGCCGCACGGAAAATCGAGTCGGTATAACCTGCAGGATTATCGCCAAAGCCAAGTATCGTGTCAAGGTCATGGATTACCAACTCGAAACGCCTGTCGATTAATCCCCTGTACATCCGATAGTCATCTCCGTAACCATTACCG
>SDBT01004387.1_pt1 | contig 23998 bp, 20 predicted proteins | sample 2277101 | NCBI WGS metagenome assembly SDBT01 (sample SAMN10404973, study PRJNA504765) | marine sediment metagenome | isolation source: marine sediment core GS10_PC15, 103 cmbsf | place: Arctic Ocean: Southern Knipovich Ridge | collected 2010 | reverse complement strand
CGAAAAAGCAGAAAAATTGAATATGCTCGATAAGTATAATTTGAAAAAAGACGATTACGCATTAATTACTTTACACCGCGCTTCTAACGTCGATACTAAAGAGAACTTGGAAAAATTGGTGAATATACTTGATTTTTTACAGGAAAAAATTAAAATTTTTTTCCCTATCCATCCCCGCACTAAAAAGAATCTCGAAAAGTTCGATCTTGAAAAAAATATTAAAGATTCGAACATTGTTTTATCTAACCCTATTGGTTATTTAGAATTTCTGAACTTAATGACGAACTCAAGACTTATCCTTACCGATTCGGGAGGGATTCAAGAAGAAGCCTCGTACCTTAAAATTCCAATTCTTACAGCCAGGGAAAGCACTGAGCGACCTATTACTGTTGACGAAGGGACTAACACAATCATAGGAAACGATTTAGCGAAAGCCAAAAAATACATAAAAGAAATTCTTTCCAATAAATATAAGCAAGGAAAAGAAATCGAAAAATGGGACGGGCAAACGGCTAAAAGAATAGTAAGGATAATTAAAAGATCTTGCAGATAATGAAAAGATTCTCTACTTGATTGTTTCAAAAGAAGAAACCATTTACAAGACTTAATTAACCCAATCCATAAAAAATTATATTAGTATATCAATATTTTATAAATATCTGCGATTTTTCATATCATTTAAGCCTTCCAGCAAAGAGAAACATTTTGGTTTTGAGCCTAAAAAACTCTTTAATTTTGTTATGTTTAAACTCACATTCTTTGGGCGGATAGCTACTTGGTTTAATGATTCAATCGGGTTAATTAAATTCTTGTTGTGTTCGAAAACTTCAGCGCATTTAATTGCAATTTCATATCTGCTCAAAGCATCGTCTCCCGCAGTGTGATATATTCCTGAAGCCTTTTTTTCTATTAATTTTAAAATAATTTCTGCTAAATTTCTCACATATGTAGGGTTATTAATTTGATTAGTCACTATATTGGTACGCTCTTTATTTTGTAATTTCTTTAATACCCAGGTAATAAAATTCAGTTTTTCGATATTCCATCCATATAGCACTGCGGTTCTACAAATAAGATGATCAATATCAGAATTTATTATAGCTAATTCTGCGTCAAATTTCGTTTTAGCGTAATGATTAATAGGATTAGGAATGTCTTCTTCAGTATAATTCCCCCTAATCCTCCCATCAAAAACAAAATCGGTAGACATAAATATTAATTTAGAATCTATCTGTTTACATGCCTTTATAACATTTTTTGGACCTTCAACATTGATTTTTGTTGCAAGTTGTTTGTCTCTCTCGTTTTGATCTACATTTGTCATAGCAGCTGTTAGAATAATGATATCTGGAGAAAGACTAACAATCCGGTTATAAACATCCTCTTGATGCGTAATATCTATATGGTAAAACGGTACTGCTTCATCGATATAATTATTGTGAAGATCAGCAGCTATGAATGAAAAATCTTTATATATTAATTTATTTTTACTACGAAGTTGAATGATATTTGAACCCAAAAATCCATTGGCACCAAGAATTAATATCTTATTTTTATTTCTTTCAATTTTTGTACTGATTTTCATAATAAGTTAAGTAATCTTTAGTAATTATGTTGTTCATCCAATCCCTATTATCATTATACCAATCTACAGTCATTTTAAGTCCTTCATCTAATTTTATTTCTGGATTCCAATTTAATTCTTTGGTTATTTTTCTGTGGTCTATCGCATATCGTAAATCGTGTCCGGGACGATCCTTAACAAATGTAATTAAAGAATCAGGTTTATTTAAGATTCTAAGTAAATTTTTTACGAGGTTTAAGTTTGCGACTTCAGAATCGGCGCCAATATTATAAATTTCACCTAGGCTTCCATTTAACAAAACTTTCATAATTGCTTTACAGTGATCTTCAACATAAATCCAATCTCTTACATTTATACCTTTACCATATATAGGAAGATCCTGGTTATTTAAAGCGTTGTTAATCATCAAAGGGATTAATTTTTCTGGAAATTGATATGGTCCGTAATTATTAGAGCAGCGTGTTATGTTTATAGGAAGATTAAAATTCTTCCCATTAGTTATTATTAAGATTTCTTGTTTTAAAACAATTATAAATTTCCTCAAAATCTATAAATATTTAGTTTAATCTAATAAGTAATAACACACAAAAGATAAAATTAATTTATGCTATGGCTAATTTAAAGTTACTATACATAAAAAATTGATATTGGTATGGAGATAAAAGAAAAAAGAATTTTGGTTACCGGAGCTGCCGGGTTTATCGGAAGTAATCTCGCAGACAGTTTGTTAGAAAAAGGTGCTGAAGTCACAGGTATGGACAATTTATTCAATGGAAGAATAGAAAATCTTGAAGAAGCTTTTAAAAATAAGAGATTTGAATTTTTTAAAGGTGATATTAGAGATCTAAATTTCATGCTTGATATCGTTAAAGACATAGATATAATATATCACCAAGCCGCTTTTACGAGCGTTCCCCAATCAGTAAAAATGCCGGAAAATTGTAATGACGTTAATGTTAATGGAGTTTTAAACGTTTTAAATGCAGCTCGGAGAATGAATGTCGAGAAAATAATTTACGCATCCAGCTCTTCTGTATACGGAGACACACCTACTTTACCTAAAAGAGAAGATATGTGCAGATTACCAATCTCTCCATATGGCGTCGCAAAGTTGGCTTGCGAAGCCTATATGCAAGTTTATCACCAAGTTTATGGATTAAAAACGATTTCACTAAGATATTTTAATGTATTTGGACCCAGACAGAAAGATTCCACCTATAGCGGTGTTATAGCAATTTGGTTGGGAAACATCATCAGGGATGAAGAATTAACCATATTTGGAGACGGTAACAATTCGAGGGATTTTACATACATTAAAGATGTTATTCAGGCCAATTTATTGGCAGCTAAACAAGATGTTCCTGGAGAAATTTTTAACATTGGTGCTGGATCTCCAATAAATTTGACTGAGTTAGCAAAGTTAATTTTGAAAATTACAAAAAAAGAAAATTTAAAGATAATTTACACTGAACCAAGACCGGGAGATATTATTCATAGTTATGCAGATATATCGAAAGCTAAAATGATGTTAAAGTTCGAGCCAAGCTATAACCAAGAACAAGGATTAAAAGAATATTTCAATTGGTATAGTAATAAATATGGAATCAAATTAAATGTAGATTAACAATTAATTATTTATATAATAGTGATGGAAGAAATTAAAGACTCTGATTTAAATGATTTGGATGAAATTAATGATGAACAAGAAAGACTGCATTTCCAATTAAGTTCAAAACGGGGTATAGAAAGATTAAATCCTCAAAAGGTTAGAGAGCAATTTCATGAATTAAAAATATTGCGACTTTTACTCTATTTTTTAATAACTTCGGGAATAATCTCTTTTTTTATTCTTATTTTAGTAAAAATTCACCTTATCATTGTTTTAATTGATGTTGGAGTCGTTGTAGTTTATACATTCTACTTAAAATATATAACACACAAATATAGAAAGATTTCAAAAATTTCTAAAAAAGATTATAAGTATTTTTTTAAGATTAAAAAGAAAAGTAGGGATATATCAATATTAAAAATAATTTTCAATTTTATAATTATTCTTATAATAATTTTACTCTTAATATATATATCACTTAATCTTAGACTCGATCTATCAATTATTACAATAGTAATAGGTGTTTCTCTAATATACTTCTTTTTTGATAGGGATTTTGAAGATTAATTATTTCTTAAAATTATAAAAAATTATAGAAAAATGGGATAAATATTCTGCTAAAGGAATAAAAATATTTTAGTATTTTTTCTAAATTGAAGAATGAAATACCTTGACGGGAGAAATAATTTTTAAAAAATATGAAACTCGAAGTCCTGATTACCATTATAAGCAAATTGATAAAAAAAATCGACATCACTTCAATGCTTATGTATTTGCAAGATATAAATTAGAATTAGAATTGATAATTAGAATAAATGAAATAAAAACGCCTAAATTAATAAAAATTTTAGATATAGGGTGTGGTGATGGTGCATTGTTTTATTTGTTTAACCAGGAATATGATACTAATAATTTTGAATTATACGGTGTAGATTCTTCGGAAATTGCTTTAAATATAGCAAAAGAAAAAAATTCAGATGTTCATTTTGAAATAAGTGATGCCTATAATCTTCCCTTCAGTGACAATACTTTTGATTTAATAGTTTCCTCGGATGTGATAGAACATTTACTATATCCTGAGAAAATGTTTACCGAAATGAAAAGAGTAGGAAAGCTTGGTTCACATGTTCTAATTGGTACTCCCATACGATATACTGAAAATCCATTAGATGGAGCACACCAAAAAGAATATTTCTCAACAGAATTCTATGATTTTATTGCCAAGTTTTTCGAAAATATAAAAATAATTCAAAGCCACGAACTAATATATCGTCTTCTGTATAATAAGAAATTATCTGTATTAAAATGGAAAATATTACTTTTTAGGTATATTATAAATTTTATTTCAATACATTTTAATAAAAATCCATTCTTAAAAATTAAGACAGGAAATATTAAGGAATATTCTTACATGTTTGGAATAGGTAAAATCAAGAAATAACCTTCTTCGAAGGGAAAAGTTTAGTTAGATTTTCAATAATCTTCTGAATAAAACGATTCTTAAATCTCTTGCCAGGTATAATTGTCATTAACTGCGAGAAATCTTCTCTGGTTATAAATTTAGTTAGGTAAATTAAGATATAGAATAGTATTATAAATATAAGAAAATGTAATGCGCTGTTGAAAACATCATTAAAGATTACTAATGAGAATAATTGAACATTGATAAAATAAGAAAAAGGGAGTGTAATAAAAAAACTGGCTGTATAAATCAAAAGGGATAAAATAACTTCAGGGTATTTATTTTAAAGCCTACTATTTTCCTAATCAATAGAATGGTTAAAATATTTAGAAGATATGAAGCGGCTAAATAGAAAATAACAAGGGTCATAAAATCAAAAAAAGCTAAACCTATACAAGCTACGATTATCTTGTTGACGGTTTGAATGATGCTATAGTAAGCACTAATTTTTGTGTTATTGGTTGAATCCGCTACCACTAATAAATTTCTATTTATAAATCTTGAAAATGTTTGAAATATGTAAATAGGAATAACTAACAAAACGATTGAATATACTTCAGAGTAGATAATATCAATATAAACTTCGATAAAATAATAAAAAATAGCCGTGAAGAGGCAAACAATTAAAGAGAGATATTTATAAAATTCATAAAAAGTCCCTTCATAATTTTCGGGGTTTTTGTCATAATTTATTTCTGCAAAGATTGGCATTTGAACAGTTCGATCTGAACTCGAGAATTTTAATGTCGAGGTAACTATTGTTTCACAAATCGAAATATAAGTAATATATTGAACAAATCCAAAACCCAGATAAATAAGATTTGAGGCTAAATTTCCCATTTGGGCTATTAACCCGGTAAAAACTAAAGGTAAACTATAAGTCTTATGAAGTTTATAAAAATATTTTTTATAATCAACTTCTAATTGATTTTTTTGATATTTAATTCCTTTGTTAGTTTTTCTAAAAACATCCAATTCTGGCTAATAACTTTTAATTTTCTGTTATACTTTTAATTTTGCCCAAATTTCTCCAAATTGGATACTATAGTGGATTAGTTCTATTTTTGCTCGTTTCATTTCATCCCTAAAACTATTTAAAGTATACTCAATCTGGTGAGTTTTGTCAAGTCGATATTCTAATCCTAATTCTCTCTTATAAAGCGTAATCCAAGATCGATCAATCATAGGAATACGAATTAACATGAATTTAGCTAATGGCTTTAATTTTTCTAAAAAATTCACTCTATCTTGAATATGTTCTAAAACATTCGATAAGATAATATAGTCAAAATCATCATCAAACTCGAATTCAGTAGCATTTGCAATAATATACTGAATATTTTCACATGAATATTTTATTTTTGCAATGTTAATGGAATTAGCATTATAATCACAGGCAACTATTTTTCCTGCTTTTTTCGAAACCGTATACGTAAGAGCACCAATTCCACACCCAATATCTAATACTTTTGAACCTTGTTCAATATTATCCAAAAAAAACTTGTGATAATTCATTAATCGATGTTTTGGATGTAAACCATTATTGATTTGAACAACTAAACCAGTTATTTTATGGTAAATAAAAGTATGAAGCTTCAATAAATATCTTAAAAATAAAAATCTCAAAGATGCCATTTTTCAATTAATTTATTTTGATTAGAAATTAAAAATTTTTGTGTTGGGATTAATTTAATTTTCAATAAATATCATTTTTTAATTATAAACTGTTGATTAATAATTTAATAATTTCTTGTAGATTTTTTCGTAGTATTGTTTTACTATTATTTCCCAACTATAGTTTTTTACCGTTTTTAATCCATTAACGATGATTTTTTCTCTCAACTCTTTATTTTTTATGATTTCAGTTGAATCCTGATAGAGTTGATTTACATCATTTATGTCTGATACAAATCCATTTATACCCTGTTTGACAACAAGAGGGACCATACCTACATTTGTAGTAATTAGTGGTACACCGGTAGCCATTCCTTCTAATATAGCTTGAGGGCCTCCTTCGGCTCTAGAGGTCACCAAATATAAATCCAAAATATTATAACACTCGACAATATCTAAATAATTGTTCAAAAATATGTGAGTATAGGGAATTTCATATTCGTCTAATTGTTTTTTGACATACCCTCTTGATGGACCGGTAAGAAAAACATGAATATCATATAATTCATTTAGTTTTTTAACTACTCCGCAAAAAATATCTGGCCCCTTAATTAGTTTTGGCTCTAAGCCCTCCCCCCAACCCACTCCATCTTTCTGGAATGAGCCAATAATTATTTTATTTTCTGGAATATTGAATTTTTTCTTCAAATATCTCTTCTTTATTTCATCATATTTTTTGAAATGATAAAGATCCACACCTAAAGGTATAACAACAATTTTATTATTATCAAAACCTGCTTCCCTCAACTTTTTTTTTGTAATTGGACTTGATGTATGTACGAGGTCTATAATTTTATTTAATTTTGGGACGAATTTTAATCTCATATCGGTTGGTGTTACATGGAACCATGTTAATACCGTTTTATTTGGTTTTTTTACCTTAATAAACATTTTATTATTTAACAAACAATTAATAGACCCAAAATGGATTATTTTTTTCTTGAAATAGCGCGGACTTGAAATTTCTGCATTTATAAGTCCTTGCGCATTGAGATTTTTAGTTAAATATTTTGCTACTATATCAATTGCCCAGCTTTTTCCTTCAATCGTAAAAATAAGTTCAGCATTCAGTCCTAATAGTAACTTCTTAATCTCATTCACGAGTGTAACATTGCTTTTTGGGAAAGAAAGACTAATTAAATTTATTATATATTCACGCAAATTTCTAAAATAAAGTTTATTGGAGTTCAATTATATTTTACACGTTATATTTATCTTCTTTTAAATTTGAAAGACAAAATCTAATTTTTGAAAAACATGAGAAAAAATTTTATCATTAATTTAAAATAATTTCAGTAATTTATTTAGATTACTATTTAAGGTTATAAAAATCTTGAAAATAAAAAAAAAGCAATTTATATCCGTTCATTTAATCTTTTAATGGAGATAATAACTGAAATCTTTTTATGAGAAAAAATAAATGATCCGAAATGGAAATCATTTAAAATTTCAACGATATCTGTACCGAATTGAGTATAAACTTTAGCTCCTTCTCGTCTTAAAGGGTCATTGTGAAAAACTACTCTATTGAATATGGGTTTTCCTTTATCATCAAAATATTGAAACGTTCTTTCATTAAGTCCTATAGGGACTGTAAATATGTGGATACCATTAGGTTTTAATACACGATAAATTTCTTTAAATGCCAGATACGGATTCTTTACATGTTCAAGAACATCTTGTGTAATAATAATATCAAAATATTCATCGTCAAATGACAAATCTTGTAAATCCTCAAAAAGTATTTTTCTAAAATATTGTCCTTTTTTTAAGTTTGGATGTGGAAAATATTCACTAAAAATAAATTTAGAATAATTCTTCAATTTGTTATAAATGGCACCAATTGAGCTTGGTTCATAAATCACGATATTGTTTAATTTAATCGTTTTTAAGATAGTTTTTAACGAATATTTAGTTAAGTTTATTCTGCTAATTTGATTTTTTAAATCCCTAGTTTTGCTTAGTAATTTAATTATTAGTATTTTCTTTAGTATCTCAACAAGAGCCCTATTACGTTCATTCGCAGTGCAAAAAAAACAATATCCAGTATCACCTAATTGAGAAATATCAAATAAAACTAAACTTTTTTTTCCACATAAGGAACAAAATTTAATTCTTATCATTCTTGATGAATGTGGTATTTGTATAAATTTCAAAATAAAATAATATTTTGATTCTAAAAAAGGGGTTTTTTTTAAAATTCCTCTTAAAATCTGAAAATACTTTTCTAAGCTTATCATATTCAAAAAAGCTATATTAATTAATGCTGTATTATTTTTTGATATAATTTATTAATCCTATTCTGTATTGAATCAATACTCAGAATTTTAGATTTTTTCAATAAATTGATTCTTAAGTTTTCTCTTAATTTTTTGTCTTTATATAATTTATAAATACCTTTTAAAAATTCATCATTTACAGTATCATAAATAAGGCAATCAGCCCCATTCAGTAAAAAATCTATTCCTTCTATTCCTTTTTTAGTAGTTATAAATGGCAAGGCAGCAGTTATATAATCGACACATTTTACTCTCATCCCACTTCCACTAATTATTGGAATTAATGCAAAATCAGCAGCATATAAGAGATCATTTAAATCATCAATGAAACCAAGACTAATGATATTCCTTTTTTTATATTTTTTTAGATTATTTCCAGCAAATACAAATAATATATCAGTTTTTTGGACATTTCGTGATATATAGTTTTCTATTAGATTAATTGCCTCCTGATTTGGTGGATGTGGTAATCCTCCATGAAAAATAATTATTACTTTTTCTTTTGGTAATCCTAATTTCTCTCTGTTCTTAATTTTTATATCCTCAAAATTATTTGGATTAATCTTATGAATAATTGAGGGGATTTGTATCAAGAAGGTTTTGTTCTTTTTTATCCTATAATTTTTAATAAGGGAGTCTTGATCAATTTTACTCACATTTATTATCACATCTGCTAATTTACAAACCACTTTTTCATATAAAAAAGAAAAAGATAAGGCAAGGGGTTTAAGTAATTTTGGGAAATTAGGGTGAGTAATAGCAATTTTCATAAATTCACTCTCAACACCCAGAGAATCATAAATAATTGTTGTCGTTTTTTTCGCAAGTAGTTTTGCACTTATTAATCCCCAAGGAAATTCTATCTGAATTATATCAAATCTTTCTTTTCGAATAATATTAAAAAGTTGAATAAGGAAAAAAGGATTTAAATCTGTAAAATACCAGTCTGACAATCCAAAAATGTCTAAATCTCTATAATAATAAACATTGATTTTTTTTTTTAAATGATTATCTTCAAATCCTTTAGATCTCATTGAATGTAAGACTGAAACTTTGAAATTTAGATTAACTAAAGAAGAAATAAAACTCCAAATTCTTGTTTCAGCCCCGGCTTTAGGATTCAAAGCATTTCCGTGCGGATATATTATTAGGATACTCATTTTTTATGTATTCTTCTAAAAATCATCTTATAATATTTTAATTTTCATTAAACTTGAATCTTATTTAGAACTTCATTTCTTATGAAATTAATTTACTATTATCTATAAAACTAATCTAATTGAGGATTTTTTATTATATAGTGTAGATATCAGTTGAAAAAATAGAAATTATTTAATTTAATTTACATATTTAATTTTTAAACATGAAATATTAAAATTAATTTATATAAAAAATCGATGAGTATATGCATAGTTTCTCCGAGATTTCACCCCGTAACAGGGGGTGTAGAGACATATTTTAAGGATATTGCGTTACATTGTTCAAATTATATGAAGACTATTGTAGTTACGAGCAATTTAAAAAGTCATATTAACATTTTTGAAAAACAACGCTATATTAAAAAAGTATATGATTTAATTCCAAATAATGTACGAGTATTTCGTGTTAAAACATTAAATAATTATATTTTAAGAGATCTATTTTATTTTATTCAATATATCAATAAAAACTTTGAAATATTCGTTGATCAATTTTTAAGTTTAGATCTTCTTGAAAAAAAAAAGAAAAATGGTAAAAATCTAAAATTTTTTAATTTTATCTATAAAAATTTAATATTACAAAGATCTTTTGCTAACCCTAATTTTATACAAATTTATTATTTATTAAAAAAAATTCATAATAATGAAAAAATCAAACTAATACATTCAGCTCCTATAAATCTAACAGCCAATATTTTTGCTATGCAATTTGCCCTAAAAAATAAGATACCTTATATTTGTACACCATTCTTTCATATAAATCCTTTCGCAGATTATATCTTTTATCCATCATATCAATATATCCTTAAGAAAGCAAAAGCAGTGATTGCTTGTACATTGGTTGAAAAAGAGTATTACAAACGTTATAAAATAGAAGAGAAAAAAATATTTATTATTCCCCCAGGTATTGATATTAACAAATTCAAAAAACCAGATATTAATAGTTTTAGGAATAAAATTGGCATTCCTGAAGATACTCCACTTTTATTATTCATGGCAAGAAGAACTATTGAAAAAGGATTTGTTCAATGTATAAATGCTTTAGCTATTTTACTCAAAACATTCAAAGATATTAGGTTATTAGTTATTGGGCCAATAACAAGAGATTATCAATTATATTTCAATAAATTACCATCAAAACTAAAGTCACATATCATAGATCTAGGATTAGTTGATGAAAACACAAAATTAAATGCCTTAGCTAACTGTGATATCCTTGTCTTACCCTCTTTGGATGATGCTTTTGGGATTGTATATCTTGAAGCGTGGTTATTTAAAAAACCGGTCATTGGAGCCTTAGGTGGAAATGTTGAGGGATTAATTGATAATAATATTAATGGTTATTTAGTTCAATTTTACGATATCAAAGCTCTCGCTTCCAAAATAGAATTACTTCTTATAAATGATCAAAAGAGAATAGAATTAGGTCAAAATGGATATGAAAAATTACTGCAGAATTACAAAATTGAAGATACTAACAAAAAAATCCTTAATCTATATAGAAGTTTTATTTAATTTGATAAAGAGGAAACTAAATTGAGGATATTATTTTTTGCCACATTTTTTGAATATAAGGGAGCTGAAACATATTATACTTTAGAAGTTGATTCTCTTATTAAAAATTATCCTGAAGTAGAGTTTTTGGTTTATACAGTTAATCGTGATAAAAATAGGTTAAAAAGGTATAGCGAGAATGTCCTTTGGGTTGAGAGAAAAAATTTAAAGAACACTCAATCGATTTTCCTGTTTTTAAAAGATATGGTAAAAATTTTTACTAAATTTAAACCTGATATTGTTCATTCAGTATATGTAATTGAATCAATAATAACTGGAATTTTAGCAAAAATTTTTAGAGTTCCATCTATCTTTCATTCTCGGGGAATGGACTTTAATTACTATCCTTTTATCAGTTTAAAAAGTAATTTTTTGGCTAGGGTGGCATGTAAATTAAATAATATTATTTTAACTGTAAGTAAATCAATGAAAAAAGATAGTTTACGGTTGAATGTTCCCCCCAATAAAGTAATTCATATTTATGATGGTGTTGATTTTTCAAAGTTTAATCCTATTGAAAAAAAATTTGATTCAATGGAAAGAACATTCCAAATTTTACACATCGGTAGATTTTCTCATGAAAAGCGCCACGACCTAATTATTGAAGCATGTAAAAAACTTAGAGAAGATAATATTAATTTTCATCTAACATTCATTGGAATCGGTGAGTTAAAGAATCAAATCACTACGCTAATTAAAAATTATGATTTAGAAGACTACATTGAACTAACTGGTTGGGTTGACCATGAGAAATTACCAAGTTATATACTCAAAATGGATCTATTTATATTACCTTCTATAACTGAGGGGCTTCCTATTTCGGTAGTAGAAACAATGAGTATGGGTCTATGTGTTGTATTAACTAATGTTGGGGGTATGCCAGAATTGGCGCAGCAAATTGGAGGTATATTAATTGAAAAAAATAATGTAGAACAATTATATAATGCAATTATTTATTACCTTAAAAATCCTCAAGACCTTGAGCAAGGAGGAAAAATTAATAGAGAATTTATTATTAACAACTTTAACTGGGATTTACATTCCAAGAAACTTTATACCATTTATTTAAAATTAATAACAAAAAATTAATGATTGATATGAAATTGAATTTAGGATGTGGAGGAAATATAAAAAAGGGGTGGATAAATCTAGATTTTACTGAGGGAGAAGGAGTTGATGTTGTTCATGATTTGAATATTCTTCCCTTACCTTTTGAAGATGAAAAATTTGAATATGTTTTATGTCAGGACATACTCGAACATGTTGATTTTATTCCTTTAATCGATGATATTTATAGAATATTGAAAATAAAGGGAAATTTAAAGATAAGGGTACCCCATTTTATTTCTAAATTAAATTTCGAAGATCCCACACATAAGCATTTATTTTCAGTAAGAACCTTTGATTATTTTATAAAAAATGATATATTCACATATACTCGTAAAGTCCAATATTTCTTAAAAATAGAAAAAAGAATTGTTTTTGATAAAAATGGCTTATTGTTAAAGATTTTTAATAATTTTCTAGAGAAGTGGGTAAACAAATCAGAGAAAAGACAAAATCTTTATGAAAGTACATTTTTGAGGATGTTTCCTGCTACTAACATAGAGGTTATTTTGAGAAAATAAGGAATTTTTATTGATCTTTCCTTCCAAATAGTATCACATAAGTAATATCTGTGATGTCTTTTATGATTGAAGCGAAACCCCTAATAATATTTTTTGAATATCTAATATATTTTAATTTGGTCTTGACAAAATTTTTTTTTTGAATCAAAAACTTCACTTTATTCTTTTCTTTTAGTTTTTCTAATGGAACACTCTGGATTATTAACTTTTCAGTTAGATTCTTAGCTCTAAGGTTGTGCTTATATATCAGGCGACACCATAGTTCATAATCTTGGCCATATCGATAGTTTTCATTATAAAAACCATATTTCTTTAAAATTATTTTTCTTATAAGTATAGTTGAGTGAGTAAAACAATTTTGAATTATAAGATTATTTTTAATTTCATGAAATTTAAAAAATTGTAAGAGGTCTTTACCCGTTTCTTTTATTGTTCCATTACAACCGCAGAAGGAGTATTTATGATGTTCAAGTAAATAATCATATTGATTCTTTAAACGATTAGGTAAGGAAACATCATCAACATCTTGACGAGCGATAAAATCTCCTTTAGAAATCTTAATACTTTTATTCAATGATTTAGTTAAGCCGACATTTTTTAAATTTCTTACTAGATTTATTCTATTATCTAAGGCGGCATATTTCTGGATTATTTTAAGAGAATTATCTAAGCTCGCATCATCAACGATTATGAATTCAAAATTTCTAAAGGTTTGGTTCAAAATGCTTTCAATAGCATCCCCGATATGTTTTTCTCCATTAAAAACACTCATAATTACAGAAATCTTCAACAAAATCTTCCACTTTATTTTTTATTTTCTTAAAATTTGCTCATATAATAGATACTCTTTATTTACTACTAACTCTAAAGAATAATTATTAATAATAAACTTACGTGCATTTTTACCAAGCTTTTCCCTTATAACTGCGTCATTTTCTAATGTTAGAATAGCATTTCTAATTGAACTAGGATAAATCTCACTTAAGTATCCATTTTCATTATGTTTAATTATGTTGTTAATACCTCTAACATTTGTGCCGATACACGCGATACCACAACTCATTGCCTCTAGTAATACTTTAGGATTTCCTTCATAAAATGAGGGTAATATAAAAAGATTATATTGATTTATTATTTCAGGAAGTAGATTATTTGGATATTTACCTAAAAGATTTACCTTAATACCAAATTCTTTCGCCTTGACTATCAGCTCCTCTTTTAGAGGGCCAATTCCAATAATGTGTAATGTATAGTTTTTTAAATCCTTGAAAGCCTCAAATAAATTAAATAAATTTTTTTCTAAGCTTAAACGTCCAATAAATAAGATATGATTTTTTTTTTTTTCAAGCTCAAGTGGTTTAAAAATGTTTGTATCAATAAAATTTGGGATAAGATGAATTTTTTTTCTTATTTTTTTCTTTAATTTAAATTTTTTTATCATAAATTGAATATCTGATTTATTAGTTGAGATAATTTCATCAGCTAATCTATAAGCAAGATATTCGAATAAAAAAATGAAAATATAATTAAAAATATATTTCAAATAACTCATATTTCTATGGATTTTAGCTCTACTCAAATAATTTCTTAACCATCCATAACCGGCTCTTATAATAATCTTCTTTTTGTATAAAAATTTAGCTAATAGAGCTATCCACCATCCATCTACTTGATTAGTTTTAATAATATCAATTTCTTTAAACACGCCCTTTAATTTTATAGGTATTAAAAATGACTTAAATAATGACAAAATGGAACTTCTTGAATTTATGTATTTATTAATTGGTAAAATACTAATATTATTTAAGAGATGATTATATTCTAAATCTTTATTATCTCCATAAGTTAATAATTTAAATTCGACTCCTTTATTAAGAAGCTGCTTATATAATGAAATCTCTCTATCAATTAAGCCTAACTTCTCCCATAATTTTAAACTCACACCATATGTAGATAGGAGCAAAACTTTCATTAGATAGTATTCGGAGAAATTTTTTCAGATCTTTTTATGATAACATTATATCATCAATTTCTTAAAATTATTTTCAAAATTTTAAAGTTTCAATAGGATATAACTTTAATAATGATATTACTATCTGATTTTTGGAATGAGTTAGTTGGTATTAATTAATATATTGCTTGACCTCTTCTTTTAAATTTTTTTATTGGAGGAAAAATTTAATTAATTTTATAAATAGAATAATTTAGATTTTCAAATATTGATTCATATTCCTCAAAATAAGAAAGATTATTAAAAATATACTGATCGTAATTCGATTTCTCTAATAAAAAATATTCTAAATTACGATCTATAATGTATTGTTCAAATTCTAAAAAAGTAGTAGTTAAATTAAAAGGTGAAATATAAAGTTCCATATCATACAACCATTTATTAATCGCAGAAAAATTCTGAGAACGTGTTAAATTCGGAATCATAATTTTTGAATTTTGAGGGACAGTTATTCTTAAATAAAAATACGATTCAATTGTAGTATCATCATGATGATATTGAAGCCATGTATATGATACTTCTTTTTGATCTAGATGAATGCTAATAGAACTTATTGTTAAAAAAAAGATAAATAAAAATTGAAAAATATTAATAAATTTCTCTCTTTTTTCTTTTAAGAATAACTGTGATTTTCTAATCTTTACATCAATATATCTAATTCCAAATCCACAGAGTATAACAATTAAAGGAGTATAAAAGGTTAAAATCCTAATGTGATATGTTGTAAAAAATCCACTTGAAATTGAATCATAAACTAGTGGATTTGTAGAAAAGAGAATAATGAAAAGCGATACTATAGTTAATATGTGAATGGGTTTAGATGTGTTAGTTTTTGTAGAATTTTTGTAAATAAGTCCTAATAATGAAAATATTAAAAAAAAAAGGAATGTTTCAGGAAAAAGCTTGAAAACATATGGTATAAATCCACCGAAAAAAAAATCAATAATACCATCAACGAGATTAATACTAGTTAAACTAATAATAAAATTAGGGGATTGAAAATGTGATGTGGTATTAAAAGTTAACCTATAATACCAATCAACTAAATAGATTATGTTAATTCCAAGACTTTGGAGATACAAAATAAATGGTATAAAAATTAATAGCGTAATTATAAAGAACCTTAAAATTATTTTTGAGTATTTTTTCGCCTTGTTAATAAATAGTATAAGAAAAAAAAAGAGTAGAATATAATAATAAAAGGCGGCAATAGCATTTATTGAATAAATTAAAGGGATGAAAAAACCGAGTAGAGAAATATTTTTTCTATCCGAGATGAAAATAATTAATGAAATGCATATAAAAAAAGTTGCTACGTAGGAGGATAAAAATGCATTCATTCTAAACGTATACAAGTAGCTAGATAAAAATAACATGGAACTAACAAAAGAGATATATATTCTCTTAAAAATTTCTAGTGTTAAAGAAAAAATAAGAAGAACAAATAGAAACAATATATTTATTGACCCAAACTTTAAAAAGTTGTAAATGATCACGTGATTTTTAGAGATAAGTAAGGCTCCCGAACAGAAAATGTTAAATCCTGGAGGATAGTAGAAATAACTACTAAATTCTTCATTTAATATTCCATCATAAGTTAAAGTACTTACTGCTTCTAAAGTTGTATATGTATCTTCAAAAATTAAACTTTTAGATCTAGATATTAATGCCCATTGAAAATTAAATTGAAAGAAAATCAGTGTCGTTACTGCAATAAAAATTGAAATAAAATGCATTTTATTTCTTTTTATTATTAAAATGAACTTATTGCAGGAGGTTTTTAACTTTTCTCGATTTATTTCTTTCCTTATTATTAGAAGTATGAAAAATGAGAAATCAATTATAATCAAGGGTAAGTAAGCAAAATAAAAATTGAAAGCTTTAAAGATCAATAAGAAATATGATAAAGAAATATACACGGATAAGCCTACACCATAACTTAGAAAAATATTTAATAAAATTGGAATTCTTTTTGTAATATTGAACAATTTATTAAATCCAAATTTGAGAATTATATATCCTAAGATAGCGATTAAGAAAAAGAAGAGAAAAAAGATCAGACTAGTAATTAAGAAATATGAAAAAAAATCGCCATATTCAGGTATTAAAAGTATCATATTCTTTTCTCCTAAAAGGAAAAATTAATTTTATCCATATTACTCTTATTCTTTCTAATAATTATTGATGAATTTTCTTTTTAATTTTTTACTCTTAAATGAAGTTACTTCTATTCAAAAAATTATATTTATGATTTTTAAAAGAAATGTTAAATATTTTTTATTAGCTAAAGTTTTTCCAAGTATATTCGAATCGAGTTTTGAGGATAGTTCATTTTTTCTAACCTTTTGAATTTTACAATTCAATTTATCTGATCTTATTGATTTTAAATTTGTATAGTTGTGTATCAAAAAACTGTAAATTTTTAGTCTAACTTTAAATTTTTTAATCAAAATTGAATGAAGAATTAGTATAACCTCTGTAAGAAGAATATAAGGAATTAATTTAACAATTGATTCGAGATTTTTAACAAGACATATATATCTATTTCTCTCTATATAGTAGTAGGAAAAATCACTAAGAATGAAACTGTTTTTTTGATGATATAATTGAGTTTCATTTGTTGTCAAAACAGGGATGTTGCTTCTTAGGGCTTTTAATGATAAGTCAGTATCTTCATGGTACATAAAAAAATAAGGATCAAAACCATTTAACTTGAGAAAAGTGTCTTTCTTCAAAAACATAGAGCTTCCCGATATTTTTAGAGTTCTGAATGTCTTTTTGGTTTTTGGTAGTTCTTGATACATTTCTGGCGTATATGAGAAGCATAAGAAATGGATTTTAGCACCAAAATAATTTATACCATTATCCCCAAAAAAAACAATAGAGGGACACAAAATGATATCTCTTGAGTATTTTAATTCTTCAAATAATTTCAATAATACAACAAAGAAGTGACTTGGAAAAATTACATCTTGATTGGTTATAAATACATATTTTCCTTTAGAATGTAATACACCAATGTTACATGCTTTAGCAAAACCCAAATTTGAATCTTGTTCAATTAAATTGACATTCAATTCTTTGAATGATTTTATTAGTGTTTTTGTAGAATCTTCCGAATTGTTATCAATTATTACTAATTCAATTTCGTTAAGATTTATTAGATTTTGTATTGAATGCAAATTTTTATACAATACATCTTCCCCATTAAAAGAAGGGAATATTATTGATATCAAAACTTCAGAATTATCTTTTTTGACCTTTACCAATTTTATAATTGAAAAAAAAATTTGTTAGTTAGATGTAGTTTTAAAATAATTTAAATTTTAATTAACTAAGACTAACATTAACGAGGATTTTTAATTCTGTAAAGTAATTTAAGAATGCAATTAATTGAATGTTTAATAAAAGAAGTGTTGATTTTAAGTTTGTACCTTTTTAGGTAATAAATTGCTATACAGTTAAGGATAGATTTAAAGATTTCTACTAAATTAACGTAAGATGTTCCATGCTCGCGTGGATTGAGACTAATGGGTATTTCAAGAATTTTCAATTGATTAAGTGCACATTCAAGTAAAAATTCCGTAGAAAATCCCATTCCTACAAATAAGTTATCATTTAGCGCATTTAGGATTTTTTTCCTAAAACAGCGATATCCGCTTTGATTATTCCCTACTCTTTGGCGAAATAGCGTCATAATACAAATTTTAACGCAATATTCTCCAATTCGAGTATGAATTGGAACTTTATAATGGCAATTACCTAAATATCTTGATCCTATTACTAAATCAGCTTTATCTTGAAGTATTGGTTCCATTAGTTTCTCGATTTCCTCAGGTTTGTGTTGGCCATCGCTATCCAACGTAACTATGATATTTCCAGTTGCTTTTTTGAATCCTGTTATCAAAGCGGCTCCATACCCAAGATTTTTCTGATGCTGTAATAATATTATGTTATCCTTTTCAATTTCTTTTATTTTTAAAACACTTTTATCTGTTGAGCCATCGTCTACTAAAATTATTTCGTAATTATGATGGTTAGGGATTCTTTCTATAACTTGTTTAATTGAATTTTCTTCGTTATATACGGGAATTATGACCGAGATTAATAAATCTGAGCTTTCTAACCGTGATGGTTGAAATTGTGTACGATTATCTATTTCGATTTTGGGTCTTTTTTTATATAAAATTTGGGTGTTCATTTTTATTCCATTCTTACCGATAGCATTATTTTTTTTACATTATATTTTACTAAAATTTAATAAAGTGTATATTTATTAAACTTTAGTTCTAACTTTTCTTCTTTTTTAATACAAAAACTTTCTTTTTAAGACAATGAATATATAAAATTGTAACAATATTTTGATTTCAGATTAACAAATCATTATAATCAAATATAAACACTTTGCCGTCTGGTGTTATCTTATAATATCAATTTAGCCTATTTAAATCTATCTCATGTTAATTGATTATGTTTGAAATTAAGATAAATAGCTTTAATAAGCGATCTATTGGCTTTAATCAAATTTTACACTAAAAATACTCTGAGTTAAATAAAGTAAGAAAGATATAATATATCTCATTAAAACAAAAATATCTAACTAATTCCTCACAGTATTGATTGATCTAAGATTTCTTAACTAGCGATTTTTTAGGTAAATAGATTTTTATACGCAATTTGATTATTTTCTATTGATGGCAATAATCTTACATCTCCTAACTACCTACGCAATCTTTTCATTGTTTTTTATTCTTCTTGCATCATTAGGAGGTTTAATTCTGCATATATTACAAAAATATAGAAAAAGTGAGTGGAATTTAACGCGATTGGAGTATTTTTTTATTTCGTTTATTATCGGCATTGTAACATATTTAGTTTTATCATACATTATTACATTTTTCCATATTTTCAATTTTTATACTATATATTTACCGCTAATAGCTTTATCTTCAATATATATACTAATTTTATATAGAGAACGAAAATTTCATAACTTATGGATCTGGATAAAAGGATTTATCCGTACAAATTCAGGAGCTTTTTTTAAATATATTTTGATAATAGCAATAGTCTTCTTGATGCAATTTCTAATGTTTTTACCTATAGTCATGGAAAGTATCCAATTGTCATATGGGGATCCTTACTTCTGGACAAAACAAGTATTATATCTTGAGAAATATAGTGTAATAAATTATAACGATATGGGCATAAGTTATCCTTGGGGGTTTGTTCTTTTTTGTGGAGGTAGTTTATTGATCTCACCGGATTTCGTTACTACTTTTTATTTTATGAAATTATCATTTTTCCCATTTTTAAACATTTATCTCATCGTTATATTTTTGTTCACAAAAAGGTTATTCAAAAAGAAATATTTAGGATTTTTCTGCCTATTTGCGGTTCTATCTAATATTTATTTTGTGTCTCGAACGATGGCGTTTCTTTCTTCCTCAATTGCGGATTTATTAATTTTAATCTCACTTTTAATTTATTTGACAAATATTCCTAAATTCTTCATGGGATTTGTGGTATCAGGAACATTTCTACTCAATCCAGTTTATTCAATTTATTTCGTAATGGCATTAATTTTATATTATTCAATAAAACTTTATAATCATCAAGGGAAAAAAAAAGTAGTAATTAAAGAATTTTCAAGTATATTCCTTGTTTCAATAATGGGGTTGATTGTTTATGGGTTGAGTGCTATTTTGATTTATCATTTTGATTTATTAATTTTTTACAACTTATTTTTATCCTTTTTTAGTATCCAATCGATTACAATTCCAAATGTCCCTATATACATTCAGGACTGGAACTTAACATATAACATTTTAGAGATACCTTATCTTATTGTATTTTTTGGCTTTCCAATTTTAGCAATTACCTCCAAATTCAAAAAAAGCAAAAACATTATGTTTAGAGATTTTATTTATTTTATAAAGGGAGCGGGGATATTGACTTATTTATTTATATTTATACTTCCATTAATTATACATACACGTTTTTTTGATATATTTTACCCCAGAGTTCTTGAGATTTTTTTGCCATGTCTGATTTTCCTCACAATTTTCTCATTAGAACCGTTTGAATCCATTATTTCTAAATTATGGTTGAAATTGAAGTTCTTGCAAGTTAAAATCCGGAATTGGAAGAATAAAAATAGATTTGTTAATAAATATTTCAAGGTACCAATTCTGTCGAGCATTTTTTTTGGGATATTGTTAATTTTATCGAATTTTTATACCCACGTTAATTTAAAAGTAGATTATAGATATGAGGATTCAATTATGGATTGTATTTTTTATATCCAGGATAATATTTCATCTAATTCTAATATTGGAGTAAATAGATTTGGTGAAACTGATTTTTATCTATCGCATTCTCCCGCAGCATTATTATATAATTATGATTTGAGCTATTTTCCATCAGAAGATCATTTATCGTTTTCGGAGTTTACAAATTTTATTCAAATGAATGAAATCCACTATTTCATTATTAGATTATCATCTTATAATGTGAGTTTTAATGAGGATTTCTTAAACTTTTCTTTTACTTGGTTAGGTGGAGGAACAAATGCAATCAAGTTTCAGGTTTTCGGAACATAAAAAATTAATGATGAAGCGCAAAATTTTAGAATTTTCAAAAAAAGAACATCTTTTTTGTATTAAATCATGACATAGCCGCCTTGAAGCAGAATGGTAAAATAATATCTTTGATGTATTTGTAATATTTATTTTTCTTGATAAATGGGAAGCTTTCAAGCTGTAGGTTCATTTATTTTACCTATTATATACGTGAGTAGAAATTCAATGTAAATATTGGAAAAATTTATTGTGACATTATTATACAATAATTCGAAACCAATCTTCAGATGCATTTGGTTTAATTATTCTTTCATCGTTATTAATCTTTTATGATACAAGAATAAATTTATAATATAATTATTTCTTTGGTAACTCGATTACCGAGTGTGTGTTTTATATCGCTAAGAATTTCGACCCCAACTTCTTCATTATCTTAAGTGAAGCTAATGGTTCTAATTCTCCTATCGAGTTGCTTTTTAATTAATAATTATATCGATCTCCACCTAAATTCAATTCAAGTTTATAGGGTTTTCAAAATTTAAATCAACAATAGAATTGAATTTGTATTATTAATTTTTTCTATTGTAATACAATTTTGTATAATGATTTTCTTAATAGTTCTTCTGATAGTGATTAGTTGGAGCTTATATTGATTGGGATTCAACAAAAAATTGATCCATTAAAATCTCCCGTTGAGTTATAAAGTGATAAAACATTCTTTAAATTTAATTGAAGAACTGAAAATAGCTGAGAATGATATGAATCTTCAACTTGAAAGCTATTCTTTTTTGAAAGAGAGCAATTTCTACAAGGTCTTAAGAGATATAGTAATACCCTTTTGTTTTAAATTTATTTCTAAGGTTTTTCGAAGTAAGGTTGACGAGAATCTGATCATAATGGGTGCTTACAGTGGAAATTCGTATATGGATAATACAAAATATTTATTTGAATTTCTGAATAAACGCTCAAATTATAATATAGTATGGTTTACGAAATCGCGAGGGCTGCTTGTAGAACTCAGAAGTAGAGGTTATAACGTAGTTTATGCGTTGAGTTTGGATGCACTAAAGCTTCTGAGAAAAGCAAGGTTTATCTTTCTTACTCATGGTGTTTACGATGTATTACCTATAGATTTCTCTTCTAAAACTGAGATAATCATGACTTGGCATGGCACGGTGATTAAAGATATCACTGAAGATTTTGATGCGACCTATTCGTATAAAAAATGGGTTAAAATTCTTAAATTAAAGTCGTATCCTGACCAATATATTGATTATGTTTTAACACCTGCTAAAGGAAAATATGAGCATGAAATTTTAACTAAAGCCTTTAGGGTGGATTCTACTAAAATACTTGATTTGGGATATCCCAGAAACGACATTTTGTTTAATTACAATATGGAATTCAAACAAAACCTAAGAGAGAAATATGGAATTCCCAATAATATTAAAAGAGTGATTTTATACGCCCCAACTTTTAGGGATGCTGGGAGTTTAAGATTTCCCTTTAAAGACAAAGATTTAGAGGATTTAAATATTATTCTTGAAGAAAGTGAGTCAATTTTTCTGTTTAAAGGGCACGCTTACGAAAAAAAAATTAATTTTGGAGAACTTGAATACATCCACTTAATAAAAAAACCATCAGAGATTCAAGAGCTTTTAATAATTTCAGATTTACTTATTTCGGATTATTCATCGGTTATATTTGATTTCTTACTAACGATGAGACCAGTTATATTATTTCCCTATGACTTAGAAATATACGAGAAAGGCAGAGGGTTGCATTATGATTTAAGGGAAATAGCTCCTGGGCCAATTGTTTACGATGTAGAAACGCTTCTTGAAACTCTTCAAAGCATTGAAAAAATAGATGTTGAATATAAGAATGTTAGAGAGAAGATTAATGACAGGTTTAATAAGTACCACGATGGGAAATCTAGTGAAAGGCTTTTAACTTTTTTGAATATACATTTTGATCTCCTATAGGAAAAATTTTTTATCTCAAAATATTATTAGATTATAAAAAATTTCTTTTGACTCTCTAAAGAGTTTTAATAAAGTTTTGAGTAAGAAAGGAAAGATATTTAAAATTAGGGAAAAAATAATTAGAATACCTAATAAATAAATGATAATTTAGTCAGTTTACCTAAATAAGAATCCATAGATTTCTAAATAGCTGAAAAAACCTTAGAAAATCAAATTCCTAAAAATCTTTATAGGTAAAAGTACTTCTATAGTTAATTATCTTTTTAGGTAGTTATATGCCGAAACAAAAATATTCAAATCTTGAAGAGATTAAGAAAATTTATCAGAGTGTCAAAGAAATCGGATATAAAAAGACATCTGAAAAATTTAACGAACATATTTCGCTTTTAGAGCGAATTGTAACACGATATGAAGAAACCAAGGAAGTAAAA
>SDBT01004386.1_pt1 | contig 24020 bp, 19 predicted proteins | sample 2277101 | NCBI WGS metagenome assembly SDBT01 (sample SAMN10404973, study PRJNA504765) | marine sediment metagenome | isolation source: marine sediment core GS10_PC15, 103 cmbsf | place: Arctic Ocean: Southern Knipovich Ridge | collected 2010 | reverse complement strand
ACCCAAGGTATGCGCGCCTGTCCAAAAGTCTCTTAGAAAGGAAAATAGACGGCTTTATTTTAATTTGAGAGAATCTCCCTTTGGATGAGAAACAAACAAAAGTCATTCAAAAGGAGGTTTTATCGAGGAAGTATGGGGAAGCGTCTACATCTTGACAGGATAAAATGATAGATGAAGATGTAAGTGATCCTGCTAATTGCAATAAATAAGTATTATGTCCCCGGAATTACATCATAAGGAATAATCTCAATTGGTACATTTCTTGGATTTATCTTATTCTTTTTATTTTTCATTTCCACGGACCCGAAGCTTTCCATATTTTGTTAAACTTGCGATCCTTCTTAATTGCATCAAGCGGTCTAATAAGAAACTCTTCTATCTCCCTGGCTATAGCAGACAATTTTTCCGGTGTATGTTCAATATCTCCCTTTTTTAAAAAGGCCTTCCAAAGTGTTTGACGGTCCGATTTTTCATCATAGATTTCTTCAGCAAATAACGGTCTATCCTGTGGAAAAGAAGTTTTACGATGCTCAAAAGTTTTTCTTAATGCTTCAGCAAGTTGTGCTCCATTAAAATTGACCTTGCGCATCATAAGCCATATATCATAGAAATCTTTCATTCGGCTATTAAGAAGAGCGAGTTTAACCATAGACTCAAATTTTTCGCTCACTATGCTTTCTGCCGGATATCCTTTTAGATGTGGCTTAGGAAAATCCAAAATAACAGGATAATCAATAACATTGGGCTTAGGATAAATAACATCACCAAATCCTACATCAATTTGCATCGGTATACGTGAACGTTCCAGAAATCCTATGAATTTTACGCGCACACCTTCGCAATCTGCATCTTCCTTTATCGTCTGTCCTTTCACTGTTTCTGAGTCAAATATAAGTCCGTCCGGTTCCTCTGTAATCTCACAGACATCTTTTACAACCTTTTCAATAGATGCAATCTGATTGTCATAATACGCTAAGAAATCTATATCAAGAGTTGTTCTGCGTTCAGGGATTTGCCATACAGTAAACATCAGCGCACCTTTCAAGATGAATTTATCTGCATATTTAGAACGGCTGAATCTGTAAAGAAATCTTTCCATCCCGTAATATTGCAAAATTTCTGAAAACGAGCGGTTAGTTTCTTTTGCTTTATTCTGAAGTCGAGCCCGTATAGAAGCTTGTAAATTCTTAATATCCTTTTTCAAAGCATGGTCTCCAGTATTGGTTTTATGATACTATCAACACGGCAAATCTTGGCATATTCCATGATTTCTTTTAGTTTTATATTCTTCTCAGCAGCAGCTATTTTAAGAGCTTCCCGCGCAACATTAATACCGATTTTGTTACGGAATTTAAAACAATCGGCAATCGTTTTGGCGAGATTGTAAACCTTGATTTTATAACCTTCTATTTTGTGTTCTTCAATTCCAGATTTCCAGGCTTTAGGGTCAAAACGGTAAAATCTCACGGGTGGATATTTGATTCTATATGCATGAGTACCACGGGGAATAGCTATGTCCACATACTTAGGGATTTCAACTGTTGCCTCATGGAAAGAAAGAGCAGAGAGGAGACAAATAACTCCCCGGGGCGCCTGAAGAGATACAATAACAACATCAGGATGGTCGCCAATATCATAATTAGTCAGCCTGTAAAGTCCCCTGGCAATCTTTTCAACTTTCTTCTCTTTCACAAGAGTGCTAAGCGAATCAGGATGAAATCCAGCCTTTAGAATAGCCGAAAACCTTACAACCCCGCTATTGCTTTGAAAAAAGTTTATAAGTTCCTGTGTTTTTCTCTGCATATTGTCTCCGTATAATTTCGTAACATTTGTAAATAAGTATATATAATTTATACGGAGATGTCAAATGTTTTTTTGAAAATGAAGAAAGAGAGGAGAGAGAGGGGTCAGGTCTCAACAATCAACATTTTTTATAGCAGTGGTGGGGTTAGAGCATCACTTAGTTTATTAAATTTTTCCCCTTTAGGGAATGAAAAGAAGAATTAATCACAAATAATGCGTCAATGTAGGGGTTCGATTTTCAGCCGTAGTCCCGATGGACATCGGGACTACGGCGAAGTAGGCCATCGAACCCGACGGGCTTGATGGCCTATTTCGTCCACCTGAGGCGGACTGCGAAGGCTGAATGTAAAATGCAAATGCCTGTCCTGAGCCCCGATGGGCATCGGGGCAAGTCCCCTCCCATCCCGCGTTCACGCGGGAGAGGGGAATATATAGCGACGATGAAGGTAAAAGCGAATACAAAACTCAGGAAACTCCTTTGAGCAATTATTTGACAACAATGTAATTACATGTTATTAATATTATATGAAGAGAAAAATTCAAAAGATTGGCAATTCACAAGGGATCACCCTTCCTTTAAGCTTGCTTCGGGAGTTAGGTCTGAATCTCTATAGTGAGGTGGAGGTTCATGCTGAAAATGGTCGGGTGATTCTGGAGCCGATCCCTCCGGTCAAACCGGTTGCCCTTGAAGGTCTTTGGAAGGGGGCCAGAGTAACCGAGGAGGATATCGCGCGGGTGCGCAGTGAGTTCTTTCGCCCCTACCGCAAGTAAATGGAGCAGTTTGTAGCCGATACCAATGCTCTGATCTGGCACCTAACGCAAGTCCCTTTTTTGGGGGAAGGTGCTAAAAAAACCTTACAGAGGGCGGATCGGGGAGAGGTGATTATTCATATCCCTGCAATTAGCCTCTTCGAGATGATATATCTGACCGAGCGACCTGACCCTCCAATCTCAAGAAGCCAGGTTGAACAACTGCTTGAACAATTAATGCCTGATGGTTCCTACCGGATAGCAGCATTAGATGAGCAGGTGATTCGGCATGGATTCGAGATCTCCCGAGCTCAAGTGCCTGATATGCCGGATCGAGCAATCGCGGCAACTGCTTTAGCCCTTGGATTCCCTTTGTTGACCAAGGATAAAAGGTTGCATAACTGGAGAGGGGTACCGTTAGTGTGGGATTGAATTTTGAATTTTTTCCTTAAGAAGAAAAATATGGGGCCGTCCTCAATTTTATCCATTTCCAACATGCCGCTTAGCAATTTATTTTCCAACCCATTTCTTGGCTCTGACCCCTTTTCTCCGAAAAAACTTACTTAGATAGCCTATTCCAAGATCTCTTCTATAAGGATTTTCAACTTCTGAATTTTCTTCTTATCCCCTTTCCCTGCCATTTTCATCATTAAACCTATTACTTCTTCCTCTTCTTTCGAGCGGACTGCTTTCGGGAAGCAGTATTCAAAGAATTCATTTGGCTCCATTCCCAGGCCCTTGGCTATTCTGGCAACATTGCCCAGTTTTATATCGGAATCGCCCCTTTCTACCTCCCCGATGAATTTCCAATGAAGCCCTGCCCTTTCGGCGAGTTCCTCCTGGGTTAGCCCCCTCATCTTCCTCAATTCTCTTAGTTTCCCGCCAAATCCCCAGCCTCGATTGCTCTTCATATGCCCTCCTGTTAAGAAATTTATAATATAAAAGGCTTAATTAACACAACCGAAAAGCTACATATATTCCTTGACAAAGGAGTCTCTGGGTGGTATTAGTCAAAATGAAGGGTGATTTCTATGAGGAGGTTGATTAAGCGAGTTTTGGAGCTGAGAGGTAGGGTAAAGTAACCAGTGAAGGATTTTTTCAGGGATAAATAAAGGTCAAAGGCTCTTAGAAGAGAAAACACGATAGTGGTCTACAAAAAAGGGGAATATGAATGCCAAATAACCAGGGGTACAAATTAATTAGGACATTTAGATCTTTTGAGAGAGAATTGGAAAGGTATGATAAACTTCCGGCGGAAGAGAAAGCATCCTTCTCGAAAGCTGAGATTAAGAACCTGCTCAATCGCTACTATCGGCTTTTAGGCGTTTTACTCAAAATTGATGAAGAAGCGAGAGAGGCTGAGGGTCACTTAGTCTAGGGTAAGACTGGGGGTCAGCCTCTACACTCTTGACAGGATAAAATGATAGATGAAGATGTAAGCGATCCTGCTAATTGCAATAAATAAGTATTATGTCCCCGGAATTTTGGGAGACTAGAAAAGAAAATGGAGAATCTAAATATTATCTCCCGAGTAGACAATAGTGGGGTACTGATTTTAAAGATCGTTGGCTTCGTTGATGCCAGTAATATTAATATATTTAATCGCCAGATTTATGAGTCGGTGGAGAATGGATACAGTAAGATCATCTTGGATTGCTCTGAACTTCAGTACTTAAACAGTTCCGCCCTGGGTGTCCTCCTGGACGCACACTCGTTAGCTACTAAACTCCAAGGGGGTCTTAAGATTCTCAATTTACCCCGAAAGGTCGAAAAAACATTCGAGATCCTGGGCTTCACCAATTACTTTCAAATTTTCTCCGATGAAAAGAAGGCCGTTCAATCCTTTTCCATTAGAAAATAGGGACAGCGGGGCTGTTGAAAAACCCAAAAATCTCAACCTGAGAGGAGCGAAGGTCTTAAAAAATTGTGTTAAATATGCGGATTTCGGAACTCTTCGATCACTCATTCCGGCAAATAGGGGGCGTTGTTTACTTGTTGCATTGTTCCTATCTAAATCCCACCTACAGATCCGGATATTCAGAGGTTACCTCCTTCCCCCTAAAAACCGAACGGCTTATTGAACTACAACTCTAACCTAATTCACGGGCAACTTCCGATCCCCGCATCCCTAACCGCTCCATCATCCTGCAATACCTTCCCCAAACGCTTGGGAAAATCCCGACAATCAATTTCATCGATAAATATCGAACGAGCAAAAGCACAGACCGACAGGGACCTGCCTGCGCCGAAGCTACAGCAGGCAAGTATCGGCCCCTACATTAATTAATATAAATAGCTTTAGCGGGGCTGGTTCATCCTTCGTAGTACTACGGAGAATGGAAAAGCTCCGCCTATCCACTGCTTTAGTGGAATTTACTAATTCTGTTCCTGAAAAACTCAGGAAACTTAAGGGCGGAAATTCTTGACAAATTCCCTTGAATCCTGGATAATCACAAGAATATGTAAACAGTCTTATAAGTTATGGATTATCGAGATACATTAAATCTTCCCCAGACTCGCTTCCCAATGAAGGCCAATCTGCCCCGGAGGGAGCCGGAGATCCTTAAAACATGGGAAGAGAAAAAGGTTTACGAACAGATTCTGAAAGCTAACCAGAACCAGAAGAGCTTTCTTCTCCACGACGGCCCGCCTTATGCTAACGGCCACATCCATAATGGCACAGCATTGAATAAGATCCTTAAGGATATTATTGTAAAATCCAGGAATATGGCTGGTCTGCTGAGCATCTATGTTCCTGGCTGGGATTGCCACGGCCTTCCCATTGAGCTCCAAGTGGATAAGGAGTTAGGGGGAAAGAAAAAGGAGCTGAGCAAGGTAGAGTTCAGGGAGAGATGCCGGCAATATGCCCAGAAATATATTGATATTCAGAGGGAAGAGTTCAAACGTTTAGGTGTCTTTGGCCTCTGGCAGGAACCTTACCTGACAATGAATCCCGGGTATGAGGCAACTATTGTCCGGGAACTGGCGAAGTTTGCCGATAAGGGGGCCCTTTATAAAAGAAAGAAGCCGGTGTATTGGTGTACTTCATGTCGAACCGCCCTGGCCGAGGCCGAGGTGGAATATGAGGATCACCATTCACCCTCCATCTATGTTAAGTTTCCGGTGGTATCGGACTTAAGTAAGCTTTTTCCCTCTCTGAAAGGGAAAAAGGTATCGGTGCTCATCTGGACGACTACCCCCTGGACCCTTATGGCCAATCTGGCTATTGCCCTTCATCCCCAGTTTACCTATGTAGCAGTGGAGGTTGAAGGAGAGGTCTTTATCTTGGCTGAAGGGCTCCTGGCCCAGGTAGTAATGGAGCTGGATATAAAAGATTACCGGCTCCTTGAAACCTTCCCCGGCCTAAAGCTCGATGGCCTTATCTGTCGGCATCCTTTCCTTGAACGGGACTCCTCGATCATTGCCGGGGAGCTGGTCACCCTGGAGGCAGGAACAGGCTGTGTCCACATTGCCCCGGGCCACGGTCATGAGGACTACGAGATCGGCCTGAAGTATGGTCTGGATGTCTACTCTCCGGTAGACGATGAGGGACGGTTCACCAAGGAGGTAGCTTTTTTTTCAGGTACGAATGTATTTGAAGCAAATAGCCAAATTAACCAGAAATTAAAGGAAATCGGAGCCCTCTTGAAAGAGGATATGATTGAGCACTCCTATCCTCACTGCTGGAGATGCAAAAAACCGGTGATCTTTCGGTCCACCGAGCAGTGGTTTATCTCTATGAAGCACAATGACCTGCGCAGCCGGGCCCTGAAAGGTATTGACAAGGTAGAGTGGATCCCTCGCTGGGGAAGGGAGAGAATCTATGGGATGGTGGAGAGCCGGCCTGACTGGTGTATTTCCCGCCAGCGCTCCTGGGGGGTTCCGATAACGGTCTTTTACTGCTCCGCCTGCGGGTTTGTCCTGATGGATAAGGATACGATTGACCATATTGCCCGGCGTTTCGAGAAGGAAGGGGCGGATAGCTGGTTTTCCCTGCCCGCCTCTGAGCTTCTTCCGGAAAGCACCAAGTGTTCCCAATGTGGAGGGAAGGAGTTTGAAAAGGAAGAGGATATACTTGATGTCTGGTTCGAATCCGGAGTAAGTCATGCTGCCGTCCTGGAGACCAGCGATTCCCTTTACTGGCCGGCGGATCTATATCTGGAGGGGAGCGACCAGCACCGGGGCTGGTTTCAGAGCTCCCTTCTGGCCGCTATGGGAACCCGGGGGGCTGCCCCTTTTCGGATAGTCCTTACTCACGGCTTTGTAGTCGACGGTAAGGGAGAAAAGTTGTCCAAGTCCAAGGGGAATGTGATTCCCCCGGAGGAGATAATTAATAAATATGGGGCTGACATTCTCCGCCTCTGGGTAGCGGCCGAGGATTATCGGGAGGACATCCGGCTATCGGAGGAGATCCTTAAACGGATGACCGAGGCCTATCGCCGGATCCGCAATACCTTCCGTTTCCTCCTGGGTAACCTTTATGACTTCGATCCGAAGAAGGATAGCGTAAATTATCAGGAACTTCTCGAGATCGACCGGTTCCTTCTGTATCGATTGAATCAGCTAATTGCCCGGATACGCCAGGCATATGACGAGTTTGAATTCCATATCATCTATCACTCCCTGCAAAACTTTTGTGTGGTTGATCTGAGCTCATTTTATCTGGATATTCTCAAGGATCGGCTCTATACCTTTTCTGCCAACTCCCCAGCGCGACGCTCCGCCCAGACCGTTATCTGGGAGATTACCCTGGCCCTGGCAAGGCTAATTGCCCCAATTCTCTCCTTTACCGCTGAGGATGTTTGGAGCTACCTTCACGGGAACCAGCAGCAAAGTGTGCATGGGGCGGGGTTCCCCGAGGTCAAGAAAGAGCATCTCGATGATCATCTGGCCGGGAGATGGGAGCAATTGCTTCAGGTTCGCCAAGAAGTACTTAAGGCACTGGAGCAGGCCCGCCAGCAAAAGCTCATTGGTTCCTCTCTCGAAGCCAAGATAAATATCCAATCTCCCGAGAAGCTCCACTCCTTTCTAAAAGGGTATCTTCAGGAATTACCGGCTCTATTCATTGTCTCTCAGGTAACCCTTGAGCACAATTTAGATGAGGAAGGATATGAAAGCCAGGAAATTAAGGGATTAAAGATTCAGGTTCTCCGAGCCGAAGGCCAAAAATGTGAACGCTGCTGGAACTACTGCACCTCGGTAGGCACTGATAAGGAGCACCCTCATATATGTGAAAGGTGCCTCCGGGTGCTAAAAAACTAAATGAAAAAGAAATACCTTATTTTAATCGTAGTTGCACCGGGGATTCTCCTGATCGATCAGTTAAGTAAATACTTTATTAACAGCTATTTTCTACTCCACCAGCCGGTGGCGATCCTGAAAAACTTCTTCCATATCAATTATATTAGAAATGTCGGTGCCGCTTTTGGCCTGTTTTCCGATCTGAGCTCCCAGATTCGAACCCCTTTGTTCTTAGGCGTATCCATTCTGGCAATACTGATGATCCTTCTCTTCTTCAGCAAGCTCGAAGCCCGCCAGAGCTTCCTGAGCTTCTCCTTCTCCCTGATCATGGGAGGGGCCTTGGGTAATTTCCTTGATAGAATTCGCCGAGGATATGTAATTGATTTTCTGGATCTTCACTGGTATGATTATTATCACTGGCCCACCTTCAATATTGCTGATATAGCAATAACAGTCGGGGTGCTCCTGCTTTTGCTGGAGGTAATAAGTAGTTCGAAAGAAGGAGATGATAGCGGCCGCGGTCAGGTCTCTCCCCACTCAGGCGAAGTGCCCCAAGAGCCCAGAAACATTTAAAGAAGCTCAATGCACCCAATACTATTCAAGATCGGGGATTTTACTCTATACTCCTACGGGATTTTTGTGGCTCTGGGCTTCCTGGCAGGGATCAGCTTTGCCCTGCGTGAGGCCCGGAGGGTAGGCGAGGATCCGGAGAAGATCCTGGATCTCTGTTTCTGGATCCTGATTGCTGCCATTGTGGGGTCACGGCTGATGTTCATCCTGTTCAATATCAAGGAATATATTAAGTACCCGATTGAGGTTATAAAGATCTGGAGAGGAGGACTGGTCTTCTACGGAGGGGTTATACTCTCGATTATCGCTGCCGCCGTTTTTATGCACCGGCACAAGCTTAATCCCTGGAAGGCAACTGATATTTTAGCTCCGGGAGCAGCCCTGGGGCTATTCTTTGGGCGGATCGGCTGCTTCCTCGCTGGTTGCTGTTACGGGAAACCTACCGATCTTCCCTGGGCGGTGACCTTCAGGGATCCGGTGAGCCTGGCAACTCTGGATGTTCCTCTGCATCCCACCCAGCTTTATTCCTCCCTGAACGGGTTAATATTATTCCTGATTCTGTTAGGTTTGCGTAGATTTAAAAAATTCGAGGGTCAGATTACAGTCAGCTTCTTTTTCCTTTATGCCATTACCCGTTCAATTATTGAGGTCTTCAGGAAGCAATGGAACTTGATTATTCCCCCGGGAAGCCTTCCCCTTCTTCCCGGCTTTTCCCTTTCCACCTCCCAGTTCATCAGCATCCCGGTTGTGCTCGTCTCCCTCTATCTGTTCTTCTATCTACGCAAGCGGGCCCGGAAGGCGGAAGGAGAAAAAAGCCCTGCTAAGGAAAAACTGACTGGGAAAGGAAAGGGAGGCAAAATACGAAACGGTTAGACCTACTCTAATTTGTCCTGGAGAAATATCCGGAGTTTCTTAATAATTCTATCCTCGAGCTGGCGGGCCCACTCTTTACTGATTCCATATCTATCGGCAATCCTCTGAAGAGTTACCGGAATTTCTGCCAGCAGTCGCTCCTTAAAGATGCTTAATTCTCGCTCGTCGAGGCTCCGGGAGAATTCCTCAAACTTTTTAAACAAAATATCCTTAAACTCAGCATCGGCGAGCTGTTCATCAAGCGGAATTTCATGGTTCTGCAGAAATTCCATTTGGATATTTCCTGAATAGCGCTCCTCCGGCTGGTCTAAAGAGAGTTCGTTGCTGCCGAGTCTTAAACTCATTTCATCCACTTCTTCCTCTTTAACCCCCAGGCTCTCTGCCAGCAGCTTTCGCTCGGGATAATAACCCATTTCCTCAATCTTTTTCTTTTCTTTCATTAGGTTATAAAATAACTTTCTCTGCACCTGGGTTGTTCCAAGCTTAACCAATCTAAAATTGTCCAGGATATACTTAAGTATATAAGCCCGGATCCACCAGGAGGAGTAGTACGACAATCGGGCACCCTTGTCCGGGTCGTATTTGCTCACGGCTTTCATCAGGCCAATATTCCCCTCCTGAATAAGATCGAGGACATTATGGTAGGCCGAGCGATATTCCATCGCAATCTTAACAACCAGGCGGAGATTGGAGGTAACCAGCTTTTTGGCGGCCTCGATATCTTCTTGCTCCCGGAATCTCCTTACGAGTTCACATTCCTCTTCCCGGGAAAGCAGAGGAAAGCGGCTGACCTCCTGCAGGTACCTCTGGAGAAGATCAACCACCACCAAGGAATCTTTTTTCCTACTCGCCATTTTAAATCCTTTATCCTGAGCAAAATCCAAGTTTAAACAAATTATATCTCTAAACTCCTAAAAATCAAACATTATTTACCTGGAGTTCCCTTTGCAAATTGCAGATGCTTGTTGAAGGAATTGGATTGGGATTTGAACCACGAATTTCACGAATTACACGAAAAGAACTGAGATCCTAAGGAGCCCCGATGCCCCTCCGGGGCGTAGTCCCCTACGGGACGGAGTCCATCGGGGCGTCTCGAAGGATTGGGATTTAAACCACAAATTACACGAAAAAAGTCTCCCTTTGGGGATTTGTTCAGAGAATTGCTGCCCTTGCTACTCCCCTTCCGCCGTCGCCCCGCGTAAACGCGGGACTATGGCGGACAAGGCTATTCCTTGCCATTCCCTGCTATCCCCTTACCCATCAGTAGTATCAACAGGGAGAGAGAGACCAGAACTGTTGAAAAGATAAGGGTATTTATCAGGCCAAAGATCGGGATTAGAATGGCACTGGTAAAAAGGGCCCCGAGTGCCGCCCCCAGATGATCAGCGCCGTTGATCCAGCCCGCGGAAAAGCCTATCCCCTCCCCTTTCTTGATGAAGATATCCGCTCCCAACTGGAAGATTAATCCGCAGACCACCGCCCCCATCAGAGTCAGGAGCATAAAGACCATGGTGGCCGAGAATTCTGTTAAGTTGCTCAGGGGAAGACTCAGGACTGCCCACAACAGCAAAGGATAAAGGGCAAGGGAAAGAAGGGAGATAAGAAATACCCGAAACGAATTAACCCTTCTTTCCAGAAACCTCCGGGCCAGGATTGCCCCGAAGCTCAGTCCCACCATAAAGGCAGCCACAATCAATCCCAGTTGATAGAACATATAGCCGTAAATTATCTGAAAGCTGAGCAGGATAACGATCTCAGTGCTGATACTAACAAACCCCATTGCCCCGATAGCAGAGATCACCCCGGTGGTCTCCCTCCCGGGCCGGAGCCTGAGCCAGATCAGAACCGGCAGAGCTAAGAGGATCAGAGCAGTGAGGCAGTGATAGAATTTTATCCGGTCAAGCCATTTAAGGAGCCTTGCCCTCTCGAGGTTAAAATGAGTGCCCCAGTGTAGGGTATTATAAAGGTAAGCTATCGGCTTAAGGTCCAGATTAAGGATAAAGCCCCTGCTCAGCTCCGATTCGACCCGCTTCCGGGTGTAATTAACCCTTTCGGGGGAAAGGTTGTAGCGAAGGTAGTAGTCCCGGAAGAACCTGGTCTTAATCTTCCTTGAGTGAAGGCGCTGGAGGATCTGCTGATAATCGGAGGTAAGGTATCCTTTGGTCTCGGTGGCAATCAGGTAATTTCGACTCAGAGGAAGGATCACTGTCTCTTTCAGACATCTGCGCAGTGTCCCATAGATGCAGCCTAAGAAGCGGGCCTGGGCATCGCTGATATAATTGGCGGGCTCACCGGCACTGGTAGCCAGGACGCCTCCTTCTTTTAAAACTCTCTTTACCTCTTCAAAGAATTCAAGGGTATAAAATCGGTTGAGCTGAGCGGTATCGGGCCCGGAGAGATTGATGATAACCAGATCATAGCTTCCTGGTGGCTGATGGTTAATGAAATAGCGGCCGTCTCGATTAAATATCTGCAGACGCCCGTCCCGGAGAAGCTCCTGGGTATGAGGTATCTCTCCCATTTCCACCTCATTTATCTCCGGATCCAATTGAACATAATCAAGTCGAGTGAGGGGATACTTTAGAAGTTCATCTACCACCCCATTAAGTCCTCCTCCAACCAGGAGGACCTCCCGGGGCCGGGGATGCTCCAGCATCGCCAGGTGGGCAACCTCCTCCGCGTGCATAGGATCAGGATAGGTAAAGGAGGGAAAGCCGTTGTAAAAAAGGGTAAATTCTCCGCCCGTGCGGGTCAGGGTAATGCTGCCGTAGCGGGAATCGGCAGTATAGATCGGATTGAAGCCCCGCCAGCGAATCTTCTGGGCAACGAGATCGAGATCTAAGACCTGTTGAGGTAGGATCAGCAAAGCAAGGGAAACTCCGGCCAGAGCAAGAGGCAACCATATTACTGCTCGCCGGGCCGGCCTGCTCCCTTTGGCCTTACCATCCTGCTTAAGAAGCCACCAGATGGTTATTGAAATAATCAGATCGAGGATAAGAATAGATTGAAAGGGGGAAAAGAGGGGTATGGCTACCCAGTTAAAGCTAATTCCTCCCAGGGCTGCACCCAACGCCTCCCAGAGATATACCCGCCCGACATTTATTGAGCTGTCTTCGGGGAACAGCCGGCAGCAGAGAACAAAGGAAAAACCCAGGAGAATACACAGGGGTCCCAGGATAACGCCGGTGGAGATAATGATCGTTGGGAGACCTACTATCTGCGAGAGTGGGATCCCCAGAATCGGCTTGATGCAGAAGGTTAGAAGAAGGGTCAGCGGGAAGAGGACAACCACGCCTATCAGGGTTAGCGAGAGAACGAGGTAGACTCTTTTAAGACCCTCGGTCAGCCGACCGAAAAGGATACTCCCCGCCCCGGTCCAGAGCATCCAACTGGTAAGCACCACCCCCACGCTGAGCTCGTTGCCGGAAAAGATTACCATCAGCCGGCGCATCAGGATTATCTGGCTGATGATGGAGATGAAACCCAGGAGCAAAAAGACATATCGGGATGGTTTCATTTCGTATTTTAATCCTCTTCTTCAGCCATAAGCTTTTCATCATCTTCTTTAGCAGCCAATTTAAGCGGAGAGCCGCAGTAGGAACAATAAACGGTGTCTCCCTTTTTATCCTCCTCATCCAGGAGAATGGTGGCCTGACATATCGGGCAACTTACCTCTTTCATCTGGTTTTACCTCCTTCAGGTTAAGCCTTTCTGCCTTTCACAAAAATTGGATAGAGATAGGGCATTACCCCCTCACCCTCACCCTCACCCTACCCCTCTCCCCGAGGGGAGAGGGAATTTTCTTTTCCTAATCTGAGAAAGTGGTATTCATTCTAATTCTTAATTCTGTGATGTCCTATTAAGCCACAAATTAGTAATTTGTAATTTGAAGCATTACTGAGGTCCGTTCAGGTATCTGCTAATATAACAGCATAGAAGAAATTTTTCAATTGTCCGTGCTCTGAGGACGAAAAATGCGGGAAGAAAGCCCAATCACCAAAGAAAATAGGTATAGTGTCTCTAAATTAGACAAAGGGGAAAGAAAAGACTATAATAGTGTATGGAGGTCGGGGCTTTCTTTCTCCGCAAACCGTTATCCAAGCCCCAGTTTTTAGCTTGACAGGGTAAAGAGTATTGACTATAAGTATAGAAAAAAAGTGAGGATTTTTAAATGGAAAAGAAGATCGTAGTGATTGGAATGGGCTATGTGGGTATCCCCTGTGCCGCTCTTCTGGCCGATGTGAAAGGCTTCAATGTTACCGGGGTGCAGCGCCGCTCGGAACGCTCCGGCTGGAAGCTCGAGTGCTTAAATAACGGTAAGAACCCCTTTGAGGGGGAAGAGCCGGGGTTAAGTGAACTCATTGCCCGGGTGGTAAAGAAAGGAAGCTTCCGGGTTACCGACGATATCTCGGTCTGCCGGGAGGCTGACACCATTCTAATTGATGTGCAGACCCCTACCGATGAAAACCGTATCCCCCAGTACATCTCGCTTCGCCAGGTCTCCGCCGGTGTGGGCAAACATGTGAAAAAGGGGGCCCTGGTGATAATCGAATCCACGGTTGCCCCGGGAACCACCCAAAATATCGTCCGGCCCATCCTGGAGGAGAATTCAGGGCTCAAGGCCGGAGAGGATTTCTATCTCGCCTTCTCCTATGAGCGGGTGATGCCCGGGAAGCTCATCGAATATATTGTCAACATGCCCCGGGTAGTGGGAGGAGTCGATGCGAAAAGCACCGAGTTAGCGGTTGAGCTCTACCGTTGCATCGTGAAAGCAGAAATAACTCCCACCGAATGCCTTACCGCCGAGTTAGCCAAGACCGTGGAGAACGCCTACCGGGATGTAAATATTGCCTTTGCCAATGAGATGGCCCTGGTCTGCGAGAACATGGCGGTGGATGTCTTTAAGCTCCGGGAGATCATCAATTCCCGTCACGATCGGCATATGCACCTGCCCGGGGCCGGGGTGGGAGGACACTGTCTGCCCAAGGACACCTGGCTGCTGCGCTACGGGCTGGCCGAGTACGGCCTGGAGAATACGGAAACTGACCTGATTGCCCTGGCCCGTAAGGTTAATGACGCAATGCCCGTCCATATGTCCCGCCTGGTGGAAAGGGCCCTGGCCGAGAAGGCCCGGGAGATAGCTGGATCCCGGGTGGCTATCCTGGGGGTTGCCTATCTCGAGGATTCCGATGACACCCGGAACACCCCCGCTCTTCCTCTGATAGCTGCACTTCAGACCAAAGGGGTAGATCTGATTGCCCATGACCCCTATGTAAAGAGATTCCCCGAGCTTACTATCCCCTTAACCGACAGCCTCGAGCAGGCCCTCAAGGGAGCTGACTGCGCCGCTATCGTAACCAAGCATAAGCTCTATTATGAGATGGATATTGAGTGGGCCCGGAGCCTAATGCGCACGCCGGTGATCGTGGATGGCCGGAATGTCCTTGCGGCCGATAAGGTTAGGGCAGCCGGCTTCCTTTACCGCGGGATCGGAAAAGGATAAACCCCATTAACCTCGGCTGCTACCCTGAGATAGGAATTATTGTGGGCAAACACAATTAAATCCAAATGTCAAAACCCAAATACCAAATGAATGTCAAATGTCAAAATCTGAATGTTAAATATTTTGTCATTTAAACTTTGGATTTCATTTGAACTTTGAGCTTTGCCATTTGACATTTATCTTACTCAATCCTTTCTCCGGGTAAAGGCGGGCTGGCGCTGTAGAGTTCATCTACATCAATTACCCCTACCTTAATTCCCCAATATCTCTTTATTCCCTGAAAACTTCCCTTCACCTGATAGGCTACCGGCTCCGAGGTAATCACCGAAGCGGCTACTTTCTCCGAGGTTGTTAGCTTACCAATAGCTTCAGCGCTAATCGAGGTTCCGAAAATAAGCCCCCCTCCATCCACAGGGAACAAAGACATGAGTGGAATAATTCCGGGATACCCATCAGTATCAATATAGGCCAGAAACTTTGCTGCCATCAGCCTCCGGAATTTTTCCCTAACCGGCACTGACATTTCTCTCTTACCCTGAAATTGGGAACCGGCCCTAAGACTGAGGATCCTTGTCTTTATTAAATCTCCCAGTAGCTTAAGTTTAGGCATAGATACTATGGGTAACACCTCTTTTATCCTGATAACCGCGGCCGATCGGATGCCGGTATAGGCATTATAGCGGAATAGCTCGTTGCAACTGAGCTTTTCATAATACTTACCTTTTTTCTGAAATCCCTCAAAATCCCCCTTTACCACCCAGGCCTTTAAATCCCGGGTCATAACCGCCGCCGCTACTCTGGGATTTTCCTCCAGATTCTTCCGGGTCTTCCAGATCATCAGCTCGGCAAAGATAAGGGTCTCAGGATCAGCAGCCTCAATGGAAATAACCGGCACAATGTTCGGAGTACCCTCGGAGCTAACCGTAGCCAGGAATTTGGGCAGCATCGGCCGGGTAAACGATGCTTCAGCCTCCGGCGACAGTCTATCCTTTCCCACCTGATCAGACAACATTCTCTATCCCCTTTGAACGGGCAACCTCCCTCAGCTCCTCCATCCGGGAGGAAGAGAGCGGCCTTGCTCCCTTCGGGGCGAAATCCATCCCTAACCTCTGGTATTTTGAAATACACATATCATTAAAGGGCAGAAGCTCATATCTTTGCACCGAGGGAAGTTCACGGGAGATAAAATCAGCCATTCCCCTGATATTCTCCTCGGTATCGGTGTAGCCGGGAATAACCGGGGTACGTATCCACAGGGGGATCTTCTCTCTGGCGATTGTCTTTGCATTATCAAGGATCCTTTCCGGATAAACCCCGGTGAGTCGGTAATGTCTCTCCCGATCTATCAGCTTGAGGTCGTATAGAACCATATTGACCAGGGGTAAAATATCCTCCAGAATCTCCCCCGACACATAGCCGCAGGTATCCAGGGCAACATGAAGTGCTTTGTCCCGGCACTTTTTGATAAACTCTACCAGAAACTCATGCTGAACCAGGGGCTCCCCTCCGGAAATGGTTACCCCACCTTCGGATTTCTCGTAGAAAATCCTATCCCTCTCGACCTCGGCCAGAAGCTCATCTACGCTCCAGCTTTTTCCGATAAGATCCAGAGCAGCCGCCGGACAGGCCTCCACGCACTTCCCGCAGCAGTTACATCTCTCTCGATCGATTACCATACCCTGGGGGGTCAAGGTAAGGGCATCCTGCTGGCAGGCCTCAATGCACTCCCGGGCTCCGATACAGCGCTCCGCATACCATAAAAGCTGAGGGCTTCCTTCTATCCCCTCGGGATTATGGCACCAGATGCACCGGAGCGGACATCCCTTCAGGAAGACCGTGGTTCTAATGCCCGGGCCGTCCTCCGTGCTAAATAGCTGGACATTGAAGGTGGTTCCTTTAACCTGTGATTCGGACATAATCCCAAATAATGCGTTAATGTAGGGGCCGACGTCTCTGTCGGCCCGAATAAGAGTGGACACGGAGGTCCACCCCTACAATCCACCTAAGATGGGCTACACCAAACAAGTACAAGCATGTCCTGAGCTTGTCGAAGGATTAACATTTGGTCATTTGACATTCATTTGTCATTTGGATTTAGTCATTTGAACTTTTTTACAGCCCATGCCCCTCCCGGGCAATTATCTCATCCTGGATCTCTTTTCCGATCATTACGAAATAGGCATTATACCCGGTCACCCGCACAAGTAGATTCTTATATTCCTCGGGATTCTTCTGGGCCTCTCTTAAGGTATTAACATCAATTATGTTGAACTGAACCGCAGTGCCTCCGGCCTCTCCATAGCCCCGGAGAAATGCCTTGAGCTTCTCCCGGTGCTCCTCATCCCTTACCAGCGAGGGGCTCAAGGATATGGTATGCGAATCCCCACTAGGGGCACTCTCCAGACTTAGTTTAGCCACTGAACGGGCGGCCGCGGTCGGGCCTTTTCTCTCCATTCCATTGACTGCCCCGAGCCCATTGGAAAGATAGCCCCCCCTTTTTCTTCCGTCGGGGGTAGCCGCCGTGAACGGGGCATAAGCGATCCAGTAATTCCAGGAAAGGTAGCCCCCCCGGTATCTTCTTCCGGTAGCCGGAGAGCGATGTTTAAATACCTCCTCAGTCCAGAACTGAGAGATCTCCCGGGCAATCAGGTCCACATAATCATCGTCATTCCCATACTTCGGGGCCTTATTGATGAGCATCTGGCGGAGAGCCTCATTCCCCTCAAAATTGGCCTTAATTGCCTGAATTAGCTCTTCCATCTCTATCTTTTTATCCTCAAATATCAGTTTCTTAACTGCGGCCAGGGAATCGGCGGCCGTGGCCAGAGCCATCCCCTCTACGGTAATAAAGTTATGAATCGGCCCGCCGGCAGTAACATCCCTTCCGCTTTCAGCACATCCCTCCACCAGGGTCGAAAGATAAGGGGTGGGCTCATAAGCCGCCCGGAGGGCATCTGCCCTGTTTGAACAGTCCAGGAGCTGCCTGAGGGCGGAGGTAAGCTGCCTTTTGTAGGCACGGAAGAATTCATCAAAGGTAGTGAACTTGGCCGGGTTACCGCTCCGGGGCCCGATCCGTTTTCCGGTCCTGAGATCCTTTCCATTGCTGAGGGCCAGCTCGACCGGCTTGGCCAGATTCAGATTGACATCAACCGTACCCGAGCGGTCCTTCCCCTGCAGGGTATTCTCCAGGCATCCCACCGGGGCATAATCCCAGAGCTCCTCCCGGGGAAGCCCCTGCCACTCCAGGCCCCTTATTGCCGCCTCATCGAAGTTAAGCAGAAACGGGGAGCCCTGGGAGTTGGCGATAAGCTCGCAGACCCTCAAAAGCAGATCGTCCGGGCTGCGGCGATGGAGCCGGATATTCGGCTTCGGCTCCAGCATATTCATCTCCTCGATTACCTCCAGGATGAGCCAGGTCAGCTCATTGGTCATATCCTCGCCTTCTGGCCCGCGGCCGCTCAGGGTTATCAACTGGCCGAAGCCGGAATTTATCCCCTGGTTGGTCCCGATCCTTCCCTGATAATCATAGGCATAATTATGCTTGATCCAGAAGCACTGGAGAATCTCCTTGGCCCTCTCCCGGCTCATCAGTCCCTGTTCGATTGTCTTTTTATAAAAGGGATACATATACTGATCGAATCTGCCATGGGAGAGACCCGGCCCGGGATAGGATTCAGCGGCCATTACTAACATATGAGTAAACCACAGTGATTGGACTGCCTGATAGAAGTCTTCAGCCGGCTCCCAGGGCACCCGGCGGCAGTTCCTGGCGATCTGCTCCAGTTCTTCCCTCCTTTCCGGGTCTTTTGCCTCACTCATAAGGCGCAGGGCCTCATCCGCATAACGTCCGGCCAGAAGGGGAACTGCCTCACAGGAGATGATCAGTGCCCGCAGGAAATCCCTTTTTCCCTTTTCCCCTGCTTCCTCCCGAAGTTTCTCCAGCTCTTCTTTTATTCCCTTAAAACCCCGGTTAAGCACCTTGGGATAGTCGGGGATCAGATGGCCGGGGATCGCCCCGCAGTTACCAGTCCCGTAAGAATTGAGATGCTCGGCCTGCTTGAGCCATCTTTTCCTCCCTCTTTTTTGCCTTTTGGCCTCACTTCGGGTAAGGGTTCGGGAAAGGGCGGTATTGAAATAAGAGCCGACAATAAGCTCCCCCTCGAGGATCTTTACCGGAAGATACCTATTTAGCACCTGCCGGAAAAAGATCGCCTTCCTTACGGCCAGGGGCTCGCTCCAGAAGCCCTCGGGTAACTCAACCTCCCGGGCCAAGGCCAGAAGGCTGTCCTCACAGGCAGCAAAGAACTGATACATCTCCGGGGCTACCCCCCAGTTGAGAGATGACCACACAAAATCCCAGGGGGTCCCGGAGGTAAGGGGTATTACTTCATTGCGGAAGTAATCCCGCTCGCTGAAGGAGAAGTATTCATCCCGAAGCCTCTTTACCCGGGCTGAAAGCCCTTCTGAGGGAGACCAGAGCCTCCCGGTAGATTTGCCTTCAACTGCGTCCATATATCCTCTCCCTATAAAAGTAAATCCTAAGTATTGGACCCAAATAGTGCGTAAATATAGGGGTTCAATGGCGGGTCGGATAAATCCGACCCCTACGAAGATTTATCCATTAGTAATATATAATTGTAGGGGTTCGATTTATCGAACCCGATCCGCCTCAGGCGGATTGATAAATCAAGCCCCTATACCATAAATAAACTGTTTATATATCAATTATTCGGATACCCACGCATCATTGGGTTTATATATTTTTATATTCCCCCTTAGTAACCCTATTGTCAACATCCTATTATTATATTATTCCACTCTTTAACCTAAATAATGCGTGAATGTAGGGGCCGACCTCTGTGTCGGCCCGATAAAGGGTGGGCACGGAGGTCCACCCCTACTTAAATAGGTACTGAAAAATTGCTAATATACAAATAATTAGGATATTCATGCATTATTTGGGTTTAAATTGCCCCTTTCCAGTATAATTAAGCAAAAAAAAGCCTCTCTTATTAACTAAGAGAGGCTTTTTAGGCATTAAGGATATAGCCTTAAGAAAGGCCTACCCTAATTTCAATCCCATATTGTTACATTATCCCTGACATCAGGCGTATACACGCAATCATTATTTCCATCCAGGTGGATTTTCTCCTTGTCCATTATTCTGTGGCTCAGAACTATCTCATCCCAATCGCCATCTACCTGTCTTACACACACTACCGTTGTCTCGCCTCCCTCATTCGGAGCATTCTCTTCCTCGAGGCGAGTTGCGAGTTTAAGTTCAAAGGCGACAGGCCTTCCATTATCAATAACCATAATATTGTCCTTAGTCAGGGTGCTCACATCCATCAGGTCATTATCTACATCCGTGGTTATAAAGTTAAAACAGCGATATCCTGAAGGGACTCCCCAATCATCATTAACATATGGAACTGTGCAACAAGGTTCAGGAGGAAGAGGGCATTTCTTGTGCACCACGAACCTGGCTTTCAGCACATCATCGGCTACACCAGTCTCGTCGTTGCCATCATAATTCTCATCGACAAATACGCTCCCCCACTCATTGGCTATCGGTGTATCTCCGGCGTTAAGGGTCCACTCATAATCGCTGCCTTCTTTGAGTTCACTCGTCGGCCTGACAAGGATCGCCCTAACGAGGGTTACAGGACTGCCGCCTGGTAGTGGTGCATCAAGAAGATCAGCCGGGTCATCGACCCACGCAACAGTTGCTGGGTCGAATCCGTTCCATCCATCCCAGGCAAACTTTATATCCTCAGGTGCCCCCGCAGTGCCCTGGTGGTAATCATACTGAGCCAACTGGATGTTTCCGCTCAGGGTGCTGGCAACAATATCGTTGCCCCAGTCGGTATCGAAACGTACCCTGAAGATAGCATCAGGTTGAACGCCCCCATTACCAAAATAGCTTCCATCATCATATAAAAATTCTTGTATATAATTCCCAAGATCATCATATTCGGAGATCCTCTGAAGCCGCGGCCGGGGCGAATCATCAAGAATATTATAGGACTGGGGAGGGCCCGTCGGCCCAAAAGTATAACCATACGATTCATAGTCGGCGGGGTAATTGATAAAGTCATCGTCCCCCCGGGTCGGCCCTCCTTCATCCGTCAGGCCATCCAGACGATTTCCTGCCAGGTCAGTAGCCGTGCTGGCAATCTTCACCACATACTCCGCATCCTCAAGTCCTTTGACATAATGGAGAACCTGCCTGCCCCCGCCTGACCAGGCATTCATCTCTGCCTCTACGGGAGTATCCGATAATTGGTTTTTACCGTCTTCGACATCACCTGTTACCTTATATACCCCGATTGCAGGGGTGGTGGATGATTGATCCATCACCTCGTTAAAACGGATTCTGAAGGAATATACATCGCCCTGCGAGCCGGGCAGTGTCTCCGACCCCCTATAAGTTACATGCACTAAGTAGGGATGCTCAGTTTCAAGCCCGTAGTTACTGCCCAGCTTCCCCGTATCCTCGACTACTTCGACCGCAATCTGCTCAGCACATCCGAAGAAGGAAATCAGGGTGAAGGCAAGAAGAAAGCAGGCACTGACTGTCAAGATTGCTACAGTTTTCTTCATAACTAATCCTCCTTTGTTAGACTTACCTTAAAAATTTGGTTTCTTTACAGTACTTTTACTGAAACTTTAATGTCCCGGAAAAGTAAACAGCATAAATTGGCGAAGCCTCATAATCTCCGTCATTGAAGGAGAAGGGGAGGAATCCATCGCTTCCTCCGCTATATCCATTTTCATATTCATCTTCTCTGTAGAAGAGCAGTTCCAGCTCAAAATTCTCACTCGGATCATAGCCCAGCCCTGCCCGAACATCTACCTGGGAATTGGTGGTCTCATACTTCACTTTGCCGGCGGTATAATCGAAATCTTCCTCAGAATCCGGCTGCCACTCTTCTACCCAGCCGCCTCCCCACACTGTCCTCCCGGAAACACCCTCGTAGCTGGCCAGATTATCAGAGAACTCACTTTTGATAATAATATGAGAGTAACGGGCTCCTAAGCGGAACTCCAGCTTCTTGGTAACCTTTATAATCGCCGAAACCGGGAAGGCAAAAATCATGGTGGAGGTTTCAGCGCTTATATCCCTGCTCATATTAGCGCTCTCAGTCTCGGTATAATCATTAGAAGTGTCTCCGTAAATCCCGTTATCATCGTAAACCTCGATACTGTCGTAAGTCCCCGAATCGGTATAATCGCAAGTAACTTTTCCCCACTGTAACTCGCCTCCGAAACCCAGGGAAATGATGTCACTGATAGTATAATTATCCCGGAGGCTAACTACCAGCAGAGTACTCTTATCAGTATTCCCGCTTCTCTCGCCTGCGTAAGTCTCGGTTTGTTCATATGTTCCCTCGGTCACGGCGGTAGTTTCCCAGGAATGATAAACCTCCGTGATCTCACTATCCTTTATTTTCCCGGGAGAGCCTTCAAAGCCCAGATCAAAATGGATCAGGTGTTCGGGATTGGCTGAATACTGAAGCTCGGCAGCTACCCCGTATCTCCTCATGGAATTTAAAGTCTCCTTCAGGGAAGAGTTGAGACTCTCCCCATAACTAGAACCTTCAATCTCGGTTTTAGTTGTGAAAGTACCGGTTCCCTCGTCCTTCAGGCTTCCGAGGCCAATGATCACATCCGCGGACGCCGTAAGACTGGGCCCGAACTTATGATCAGCACCGAGGAGCACATCGATCTCGCTGCCGGACCTCTTCATGGTTCCATCCTTCTTACCGGTTCTGGTTTCCATTACCTCGTCGGTTTCCAGGTTGGTAACGACCTCGGTCCACTCCAGAAAATTAGATCTCCAGCCGGGGAAGCCATTAGGGTTACTTACGTTTCTACGGATATACATCTCACCACGACGATGCTCTGTTTCTTCCCAGTAATCTGTTTCCACGCTACTGCGGTTGAGGCCCAAACCGATGCCCAATCCGGTGTCAGACTGCAGCATATATCCGTAGCCCAGATAGCCGTCAAGATTATTCTGGATCTGGAAGTCATACGGGTGTCTTCCGGTATAGGTATATTCATACTTTGTATCGTCAACATCATCACCGCTTCTATCCTCGAATTCAACTTCGGTGATCGACATATAACTATCCCGGGCCTGGGTTCCAAAGCTTAGGACTCCGGCCACATTCCCCGGGCCTACGGGCCTTCCCCCGTATCCCAGCTGAAACTCGTCGGCATCATCAACATTGGTAAGGTTGGTAATCACCCGGTGGCCCTGCAGGCGACTAAGCAACCTCGGGTTCACCAAAACATCGTAGTCGTTGTTGAAAAGACCAAAGGTATTGGTGTATCTCAGAGATCTCGAATCGGTTGAAATTGCCTCATACTGTTCCGCATAGCTCGAGGATGCGATTAAAACCAGCATGAGTGTCCCTACCGCAGCCGTTAACTTTCTCAATCTTAATCTTTCCATTTTCCTCCTCCTGTCTGTTCTGCCTGTTAAATTACCGGTTTCAGGAACTATCTCCTTATTCCATTCAAACAAAATAATATACAAATTCCCCTTTGTCAAGAAAAAAATTAAAAAAATCTTATAAATTTATTAAAAAATAGACCCTTTTGCTTGCCATTTCATCTAACTACTTGATATTAAATAGAAATTTTAATTCAGCGGCCGATTGGGGGGGGGAATCCAGTCATTTTTCCGAATTTTCTCCAATCTGCAAAATGGGTAGTGTGTAATGTAAAGTTAAGTGGATATTGCTTTCTGAGAGAAAGCCTGACAACCTAATCTTTCGACCCTGCTAAAGCAGGGCTCAGGGCAGGTAGGGGTGGACCTCAGTGTCCACCTATACGGGCCGACAGGGACGTCGGCCCCTACATTCATTCTTCCATCTGAGGTGGACTGCTTATCCACTTCAGACACAGTTAAGTTCACACTACCGAAAATTGCAAAATGAAAAATGAAAAGGTAATAGATTGCAAATTGTAGATTTGTAATCTACAATCTAAAATCTACAATCTAAAACCTGTAATTTCTTATTGAATGAAAAGGACATTCCTTCAGATTTTACCAGCCTTATTAATCGCAATCATTTGCCTCTTAGTTTATTCCAACACCTTTGAAGTCTCCTTCCAATATGATGATAGTACGGGGATAGTGGAGAACCGCTATCTTCACCTGAAGGAGCTATCACTTTCTAAATTAGTGTCTGCTGTCACTGAGGGTCGCTACTCTAACCGGCCGGTATCTCAGCTCAGTTTTTCTCTCAATTATTACTTCGGGGGGCTC
>SDBT01004385.1_pt1 | contig 24021 bp, 21 predicted proteins | sample 2277101 | NCBI WGS metagenome assembly SDBT01 (sample SAMN10404973, study PRJNA504765) | marine sediment metagenome | isolation source: marine sediment core GS10_PC15, 103 cmbsf | place: Arctic Ocean: Southern Knipovich Ridge | collected 2010 | reverse complement strand
GCTCAGCGTACGCCTAGTCAAAGGGAGAAACCCGACTAGAATTGTCTTGGATACCAGATTGAGAATTCCACTGGACGCTAAGGTGGTCAGGAGTCAGGAGGCGGCTCCTACAATTATCGCCACTACTTCTCGTGCTGATGAGAAGAAGTTATCCTATTTGCGTGAGAAGGGAATTGAGGTTTTGGTAACTCAGGAGGATGAAGAGGGAGAGATTGACCTCAGGCACCTGCTCGGAATACTGGGACAGCGGGGCATTTCTTCAATTCTGGTGGAGGGAGGTGCTGGAGTTATCACTTCCCTACTGCGCCGAAATTTAGTAGATAATATGGTCATCGCTGTGGCGCCAAAGATAATGGGGAAGGGCATTGAAGCAGTGGGGGAGCTAAATATTCGCGAGGTCAGTCAAACTTTAAAATTATCATTCAGAAAGATATATAGAATAGGTGAAGACCTTGTTATTGAAGCCAAGGTCAATCCCCCCACCGACACTCTGTCAAAACCAGAATAGACCTCAGCGGCGATAGCCCACAATAAAGGAACCCTTTTCTTCCAGGTAACAAAACAAGTTTTTGTTCTCAGTCAGTCTATTTCCTCAAGCCAAGCTTTTACGTACCTAGATGTTGCCAATATAAGAGTGATTACTCCCATAATCGCAAGAATAACAGCCTCTTGCAACAGATATTCTACACCCACGCCCTCGACTACGATGCCACGTGTGATACGAAGTCAGTAGTTTAGCAGAGTTTAGATACCGGGTCTTTTATGTATTGACAAAACAAAAATCTAATGCTACAGTATCCATATATAAAAACTCTGTTTCATTATATGAAATTGTTTTGTTATGCAGACTATTAAAAAAGCGATTAACATTTTAGAGATATTCTTGAAGCACGAAGGCGAAATTGGGTTATCGGAATTGGCCAAGTTAAGCGGGTTGAATATCAGCGCCGTCCATCGGATTACCTCCGCCTTTGTAAGCAGTGGTTACCTGAACCAACGACAGAAGGGAGGGAAGTATTCTCTCGGCCTAAAATTTTTGGAATTTAGTAATATTGTTAAGAAGAGATTGAAAATTAGAGATGTGGCAATACCTTTATTAGAGAAGCTACACAATGAGTGTAATGAGACTATCAATCTCGCCATTTTGGATGCAAATGCTGTTGTTATTATTGAGATGTTTGAATCCGGCCACGCTTTACGGATGAGCTCGGAGGGTGGCGGATGGAGAATTCCATTGCATTGTACAGCGCTCGGGAAAGTCCTTTTGGCTCATATGGCAGAAGAAGAAGTGAAATGGTTTTTACGAAGTAAAGGGCTTTCTTACAGTACGGAAAAGACTATAAGAGATCCCAGTAAATTGAGAGAGGAGCTATTGGTCATTAGAAAAGAGGGTATTGCAATTGATGATGAGGAATTTGAGACAGGTGCAAGGTGTGTTGGGGTTCCGGTAAAAGATTGTGATGGAAATATAGTAGTAGCTATCAGTGCTTCAGGGCCTACTGCCCGTCTAACTGATGAGACAGTGGAAGAACTAAAACCAATGGTTAAAAGTTGTGGATTGGCAATTTCTCGAGCACTGGGATATAGAGGTGAATAAAGATAATTTCTTAGGCTAATATGGCGGGCTCTGTCAGGGGAGAGTAAGGTATAGTCTGGTGCTGGCGCCCCTCTCATGAGTAACCTTACGCGGAATTGAGCAAATGACATCCCGCCAGGTAAGTTAATTATGCTCTGGCATCTATAGTGAATTACAGTTAGTTGTCGCCGGAGTTATTTATGTAATAATGTGTGCTATTTCGTGGATAAATTCTCAATCTTGTACTGAAGAGAACAAAATGTTGATCACTATCTTCAAGAAGCAATTAGGCATTACTTGAGGGAAGTAATAAAATGGGGTAGGTAGTGGCCAAAAAATTCCTATTTAAAAACAATCAGACCATAGCGGAGGCTGCTATTAGATGCGGGATCCGCTATTATTTTGGTTATCCCATCACCCCTCAAAATGAAATCACGGAGTATATGGCGGAGCGACTCCCACAGGTAGGAGGGATTTTCTTCCAGCCGGAGAGTGAATTGGCTGGGATTAACATGGTAGCAGGATGTGCCTGTGCCGGGAAATTGCCAATGATTTCCACATCAGGCCCTGGAATGAGTTTAATGTCCGAAGGACTCTCCTTCTTGGCCTGTGCTGAACTTCCCTGTTTGATTGTGAATGCTATGCGGGTTGGACCGGGTGACGGTGATATAAGAGGCTCTCAGGGAGACTACCTGCAGGCTACAAAAGGGGGTGGACATGGAGATTATCATGTAATCGTCATCGCTCCTTCATCTGGGCAAAAAATCATTCGTGATGTTAGACGCTCAATCGAGTTGGCCAACCGTTATCGTTCCCCCGTCATCCTCTTGGTGGATGGCTTATTAGCTCAAATGGCTGAGCCGGTTACCTTTCCGCCACCAAAAGATTACACTGCGTACGAAAAAAAGTGGGCTCTGACGGGAGCCAAAGGACGAGAGCGAAACCTTATCCGGACCTATACCAATGACGAAAAGGAGGCCGAAGCTCTCAATCTTCACCTTCAAAAGAAATACCAGGAGATTCAATCCAAGGAACAACAGTGGGAGGAACTTGAGGTTGAAGATGCGGAGGTGATTCTGGTAGCTTTTGGAATTGTAGGGCGAATCGCTGTTAGTGTCGTCAAAGAGGCCCGCTCTGCTGGCTTGAAGGTAGGACTCATTCAACCAGTAACCCTCTGGCCTTTTCCAGAGAAGGCTTTTCGTCAGCTTCCACCCAACATTCGTTCCTTTCTAGTGATTGAGGAGAATGCGGGGCAGATGGTAGAGGATGTGAAATTGACTGTATGTGGGAGAGCACCGGTGAATTTTTTTGGAACATTGGGAGGTCGTGTTCCCTCAGAAACCGAGATATTAAAACTATCGAAAAGATTGGTTAAAAGGAGATAGTGGTGGAGAAGCTACCAGAAGGATGTATTCCAAGGAGTTTATTTCCGGATCAGCCCTTCCACTTTTGTCCCGGATGCGGCCATGGCATTATAACTCGAATTTTAGCAGAGACTATTGATGAGCTTGGGATTCGTGAAGAGGCTATTTGTGTATTGGGCATCGGGTGTTGCACCTTTATAGATCAGTTTCTGAATGTGGATACTATCGATGCCCTGCACGGCCGGGCTCCGGCAGTGGCCACTGGTTTAAAACTGGCTCAGCCAGAAAAGGTCATCTTTACCTATCAGGGGGACGGGGATTTAGCGTCGATTGGACTGGGGGAAATCATCCACGCGGCCAACCGAGGTCTTTCCATCACGACTCTTATGGTCAACAATGCAATGTACGGGATGACAGGGGGACAGATGGGAGCTACTACCCTTCTTGAACAGAAGACTACCACGTCACCTCTGGGACGAAAAGCTGATTTGTATGGTTTCCCTATCCAGGTTCCAGAGATACTCCAGCACTTGATGGGCACAGCATTTCTAACTAGGGTGTCCGTCGATTCTCCGAAGAGGGTGATTCAAGCGAAAAAGAGCCTAAGAAAGGCCTTCGAGTGTCAATTGGAGAATCGTGGTTTTTCGTATGTGGAGTTTCTCTCACCTTGTGGTACCGGTCTGAAAAAAGACCCCACCGAGGCAATGACATGGGTAAGGGAAGAAATGGCGAAGTATTACGCGATTGGGGATATAAAACCTCCAAAGGAGATTTGAGTTGGAGAAAAAGGCAATCTTTGCGGGGTTTGGTGGTCAAGGGATAATGCTGATGGGACGAATCTTGAGTCAGGCTGCCATGCTAGAGGGGATGGAGGTAGTATTAACACAATCTTACGGGAATGAAATGCGGGGAGGGACAGCCAACTCTACTGTGGTTATCTCAAACGAGGAGATTGGCTCACCCATCGTTGAAAAAGCGGATGGATGCATCGTTATGAACCTTCCTTCTTTAGAACGGTTCGCCTCTGTGGTTCGCCCTGGGGGAGTTTTGGTTATTAATACCTCGCTCATTAACGGGGGGCCGGAACGGAAGGACATTCATCGTGTTAAGGTCCCGGCGACAGAACTTGCCAATCAGTTGGGAAACAGCCAGGCATCAAATCTTGTAGCTCTGGGGGCTTTTATTGAAGCCACTCGGATGGTTGAAGCGCCTTCAATCCTGAAGGCCTTAAAATTGGTTCTGCCGAAGCACAGATTGTCTACTCTCCCTCTGAACACAGAAGCTTTTCGGAAGGGGAGAGAGTGGGTTCTAAGGGCGAATAAAAAATGAAGAGAGCTAAGCAAGTGACGAAAAGTAGAGCCATAGTTCAGATAAACGCGGAGAGGTGCAAGGGGTGTGGTCTCTGCGTTAGCTTCTGCCCTAAAGAGGCATTGTATCTCGATGAGCAAATCAACCAAAAAGGTTTTCGTCCGGTCAGGTTTTCAGATCAGGCGGAGTGCACCGGGTGTCGATTCTGCCAGCTCATGTGTCCTGATTTAGCCATTTTTGTAGTGAAGAGAGAGAGAAACGGGTAAATTTCAGTATTAATGGTTTGATCTGGCAAAATATTAATTCTGTACAAAGGAGAAAACAAAGAGATGCCAAGCAAACGATTTGATTTAGCAGGAAAGGTGGCCATTGTTACCGGCTCGGGACGTGGAATTGGCCGTGCCATCGCTCTTGGTTTGGCTGGAGAAGGTGCCGATGTAGTAATTGCCGACATAAACGCTGAATCAGCTGAGAATGCCGCAAAAGAGATTAAATCTCTTGGGCACAAAGCGCTAGCCATCAAAACTGATGTAACTAGCCTTGATGAAATCAGACAATTGGTTAAGAAGACTCTGGATAACTTCAAGAAAGTAGACATTTTGGTCAATTGTGCTGGTATTGCTTTGGTTACTCCAGCTGTGGACGTGGACGAGAAGAAATGGGACACGGTCATGAATATAAACGTCAAAGGCGCCTTCTTTCTTTGCCAAGAGGTGGGCAAGGTGATGATTAAGCAGGGAAAGGGGGGAGGCATTATTAACATAACCTCTGAGGTAGTCAAGAAAGCGGAACTGGTCCCATTAGGTGCTTACGGGCCAAGTAAGGCGGCATTGCACAGCGTTACACAGCTCCTAGCAACAGAGTGGGGGAAATATAAAATTCGGGTTAACTCCTTGGCACCTTGTTTTGTCATGACGGAAATCAACAAACCACTCCTTGAATCCGGGGATTTTTACCAGATCAAATTAAAGAGAGTTCCTCTTGGGCGACCGGCTCAGCCTGAGGACTTAGTGGGGGCAGCCATCTTCCTGGCGTCCGACGCTTCTAGCTATGTCTCAGGAATAACAATTCTGGTAGATGGCGGATTTACTGCCGGCTAAATTAATTAAACTAATTAAAAGGAGGTATTTGAGATGATTATTGATTGTCACACTCACATGGGAGTTTCTTGGTACGGTTGGTGGAGGAATGAAGTAACGGAAGAAGATTTCATCAAGATGATGGACAAGTGGGGCATTGACAAGGCTTGCGTCAATTATTGGTCAATTCAGGCTGACCAGGGGAACGACTATATTGCGGAGTTTGCCAAGAAATATCCAGACCGCATTATCCCCTTTGGCTGTATTATCCCCCACTGGTATAAGACGGCAGCTAAAGAGGTAGAACGGTGTGTCAAGCAGTTAGGTATGAAAGGGCTTAAGCTTCATCCGGCGGCTAACCACTATCCTTCCAACTCTCCCCTGGTTTTCCCTGTGGTGGAAAAGGCAATTGAGTTTGATATCCCTATGCTCTTTCACTGCAGTGGTGATGCGTTTTCTAATCCTCATAATTTAGGTGACCTGGCAAAGAAATTTCCAAAAGCCACCATAATTCTAGGACATATCGGCGAAGATGCGTGTTTTGAGGCAATAGAGGTGGCCAGAGAGTGTGGGAACATTTACCTGGACACGACCGGTTACTTCAATCTCTATCACCTCCTGCATCGCGCCATTGATAGGGTAGGCGAGGATCGCATTGTATTTGGGACAGACTTTGTCGCCTGCAACCCTGGGCCAGAACTTGCCAAGGTTAGGGATGTTGACTTGAATGACCGTCAAGTCAAGAAAATCCTGGGAGAAAACATGGCGAGGATACTCAAGCTCAAATAATTTTACTACTACCATAACCTTAAGGGAGAATGAGGATGAAAAGTAAAATTGATTTACGGAAACTAAATAGTCGTGATGTTCCGGAGGATGTATATTACCAGCGAATTGCCCTCTTGAAATCCATGGGTTTTGATGACGAATCCATCCAGCGCCCTTTTATCGCAGTGGCTAATTCTTGGAATGAGCTATTGCCAGGGCACTATCATCTCAGGCAATTGGCGGCAGCAGTAAAAGAAGGCATATGGCAAGCGGGGGGTCTACCCTTGGAGTTCGGGCACATTGCACCGTGCGATGGTTTTGCTGATGGTAATGCGGGAATGCACTGGATTTTACCCAGTCGGGATATTATGGCTGCGGCGATTGAGATGATGATTGAGTCCAGTCGCGTGGATGGAATTGTAGCTCTTTCCACATGCGATAAAATCGTTCCTGCCCAAATGATGGCTCTGGCTCGTATCAATCTCCCAGCAATTATAGTAACCGGTGGCTATATGCTTCCCGGCAGATTTAAAGAGCGAGAAAATGTCCATGTCGGAGATACCATAGAATACTATGCGGAGTGGAAAGAAGGAAAGCTTACTGATAAAGAGTATGCAGAAGTTGTGGATCATGCCTGTCCAACAGTTGGAGCCTGCTGCATGATGGGAACAGCTAATACCTTTTGCTGTATGGCGGAAGCCATGGGCATGTCACTGCCTGGGAATGCTGGTGTACCCGCTGTGATGTCTTCACTCTATCAAATGGGTAGGGAAGCCGGCCGAAAGATCATGGAACTTCTTGAAGAGAACATTCGCCCACGGGATATCATGACCAAAGAAGGGCTGGAAAATTCGCTGATGGTGCACTCGGCTATCGGTGGTTCCACAAACGCTATTCTGCATATGCCGGCTATTTACGATGAGTTGGGGATTGATATTCCTCTTTCCCATTGGAATGACATCAGTGACAAAGCCCCTCATCTGGCTAACATTACCGCTGGCTCCAAATACACCATGCTGGATTTCGGTCTCGCCGGTGGTATTCAAGCCCTTATGAAGGAACTCGGTTCGGTACTAAACCTAGAGGCTTTGACCTGCACAGGGAAAACCTTGCGTGAGAATCTGGAATCAGCGGTCAACTCTAACCCGGATGTAATTAGACCTATTTCCAATCCCGTTTATAAAGAGGGAGCTACGGCTATTATTATGGGGAATATATCACCCAATGGAGCAGTGGTTAAGCAGACAGCGGTGCCGGAAAATATGCTGAAACACCGTGGCCCAGCTAAGGTTTTCGATAACGAAGATATTGCCCGGGATGCTCTCTTGCAGCACAAGATTAAAGAGGGTGACGTAGTAGTAATCCGGTATGAAGGAGCCCGTGGTGGACCTGGCATGAGGGAGATGTATACCTTTCAGAATATTCTCTGTGGAATGGGACTGGACAAATCTGTGGCTCTAGTAACCGATGGTCGATTTTCCGGATTCACACATGGTCCGGCTATTGGGCATGTATCACCCGAGGCTGCCGTTGGAGGGCCAATCGCGGTTATCCGGGATGGCGACATAATTGAGTATGACATACCAGGCAAGAAGTTGAATGTGGAGCTTTCAGAGCAGGAGATTCAGAAGCGGCTGAAGGATTGGAAGCCACGGGAACCAAAGATTAAGACTGGTTTCCTAGGGACCATTTACACCCGCATCGTCGAGTCCGCTGATAAAGGTTGCACTTTGAAAGTACGTTGAAAAGTTTCGGTTTCTTGCCCTGGTGCAAGGGTATAGCCTCTGCACTAGGGCAATTCTTTAAGGGGGCTGAAAATTATGAACCAGGCGCTCATTCGAGTGAGGGTTGGAGAGGAATATGTGCATTATAGTGGTGGATTGGTAGACGGAGCATACGTACTCAAACTCTTTGGGGATGCATTAACCGAGCTTAACATCAGGAATTATGGAGATGAGGGCCTTTTTGCTGGCTACGAATCAGTCGAGTTTTTAGCTCCGGTTTTTGCCGGGGATTTCTTGGAGATTAGAGTTGAGATCTTCAAGGTTGGAAACACCTCTCAAAAAGCTAAGTTTGAAGCAATAAAAGTCATCACATCCAATGAAGTCGGGCCTTTTCTCTCTTCAGCAAATGTATTGAGAGAACCCATCGTTGTCTGTCGAGCCGTGGGAACCGGAGTTGTTCGAAAGGAACACCACAGGGAAACAGGCTCATAAATAAACACTGAACAAGTTCTCAAAAAGCGGGGATAGGCGACAGAGAAAGTAGTCAGTTAAGAACTTACACTATGCTCTGATAGGAGGAGAAACTATGAAACAAGGACAGGTTCCGATAGCTTGGGAAAAATTGAGCAAGTTCACCAAGGAAGTATTTGTTCAGGCGGGCGCATCACCTGAAGATGCGGTAACCGAGGCCGCAGTACTGGTATGGGCGAACTTGCGAGGGGTAGACTCTCACGGAGTGGTACACATTCCTTGGTACATTCAAGGTGTGGACATCGGTCATATTAAGCTAAAACCCAACATTCAGGTTCTGAAGGAGACGCCTGCAACCCTGTTAATTGATGCCGACCATGCACTGGGTCCGGTAGTCACCACCCTCGCCATGAACTTGGTGACGGAGAAAGCTAAAAAAATGGGCATCGGCTGGGCCTCAATCCGCAATACCAACCACCAGGGAGCTATGGGTTACTACTCACTGCTGGCTGCGGAGAAAGACATGGCAGGAATTGCTTTAGTGGGCAGTCCAGCTAACATGCTGCCCTACGGTGCTAAGGCTCCCGGGGTAAGCAATAACCCCATAGCGATTTCTGTGCCAGCGAAACGCCACCGTCCACTAATCCTAGACATGGCAACCAGCATTGTGGCGGGTGGTAAGATTATGCAATTTAAGGCAAAAGGACTTCCCGTGCCAGAGGGCTGGGTAGTGGATCAAGACGGTAATCCTACCACAGATCCCCTAAAGGCTGCTTTTCTAACCCCTTTTGCTGGAGCTAAAGGCTCCGGATTGTCACTTATGCTGGAGTGCCTCAGCAGCGTAATGGTCGACAACCCGAAACTAGAACCTATCTTGCAAGGGAGAGAGAAGCCCTTCGCGCAGGGTCCCATTGCTGGCAATGAAGACCGCATTCGTCAACATATACAAAACAGTGTTGTTGCTGCTATCGACATCAGTGCCTTCACCGATGTGGAGCATTATAAAGAACACATCGATAACCTCATTGATGGCCTGAAAGCCTTGCCCACTGCTGAAGGGTTCGACGAAGTGTTTGTTCCAGGTGAACCAGAGTATAGAACCTATGACGACCGCTTTCGGAATGGCATCCCCCTTCCTGAACAGACGGTGAGCAATTTAAGGAGTGTAGGAGAAAGGTTTGGTGTTGAATTCCCTTTGGGCTTGTAGGCAATGAACAGTTTAATTTTAGTAGAAAGGGGGAAGATTTTTAAATGAACGCTAATACCGCCATAGCTAAAATACTTAAAATGGAAGGAGTGGAAGTTGTAACCTGTTTCCCAAATACTTCTTTGCAGGATGCCATTGCCGAAGAAGGTATCCGATTAGTCAAGTTCAGAACAGAAAAAGTGGCCGTGCATGCAGCTGACGGCTTTACCCGCGTCTCATTTGGCCAGCGTATTGGTGTGTGTTCAGTAATGTATGGACCAGGAATTCAGGTGGCTTTTGCTGGCGTAAGAACAGCCTTTGGTGATGGTGTGCCAATCCTGATGCTGCCAACCGGAGATGAGCGCCGTCGGTTTAGTACCCAGCCTAATTTCGATGCATTGCAGATCTACCGTGAAGTAACAAAGTGGGCAGATTCGCTTACCTTTGCCGACCGGGTGCCAGAAATGATGAGGCGTGCCTTTGCTTATCTTAGAACAGGGCGACCTGGTCCGGTGCTGGTTAACTTACCTGTTGATGTAGGTGTAGAAGAATTTGATGATACAAAGTTTCAGTATAAACCCGTGAAACCCGCGAAACCTGCGGGAGACCCGGCTGATGTCAAGGAAGTAGCTAAGGCTCTGATAGCGGCTAAGAATCCAGTAATCCGCGCTGGGCAGGGCGTTCTTTACGCATGTGCATGGGATGAACTCCGTGAGTTTGCCGAGTTACTGCAAATTTCAGTATTCACCACCATGAACGGAAAGAGTGCCTTCCCTGAAAATCATCCACTGTCTCTCGGAACCGGGGGACGGACACGACCGAAAATGGTGGTACACTTTCTAGACAAGACTGACTTGGTATTTGCCATCGGCTCCAGCTGCACAGTAGAGCAGATGACTACTCATATGCCACCAAACGCGATCCTTATGCAATCAACCATAGATGAACGTGATATAAATAAGGATTATTTTGTAGAGTGCGCTATTATAGGAGATGCCAAGCTGGTGCTAAGGCAGCTTATTGAAGAGGTCAAGAAACAAATTGGCCCGAAAGGCAGAAAAGAGAATGTCGCACTTATAAGAGAGATTAAGGCAGTCAAAGACGAGTTCTTGAAAGAATGGATGCCAAAGCTTACCTCTGATGAGGTCCCCATCAATCCCTACCGGGTGATCTGGGATATGATGAAAGTACTGGATCCAAAGGAAACAATCGCAGTCCATGATATGGGGACTCCGCGAGATCAGCTAGTTCCCTTTTGGGAATGCGTCTCACCAGGGACATATATCGGTTACGGGAAAGACCATGCCATGGGTGCCGGACTGGGCTTGGCTTTGGGCGCAAAACTAGCCAGGCCAGATAAAACCGTAGTCTATTTCTGTGGTGATGGCTCCTTTGGGCAGGGAGGCATAGACCTTGAGTCAGCAGCAAGAGAAAAAATCCCCATCCTGCACATCGTTTTGAATAACGGTACACTCGGCATGATAAAAACGGTAAATCCGATAGCTTCTGAGCGCTTCGGTCTTGACGTTCTTTCTGGAGACTACAGCAAAATCGCTGAAGGATGTGGGTGTTATGCCGAGAGAGTGGAGAAGCCCGAAGATATAATTCCAGCAATCCAGCGAGCAAAGAAAGTGACAGACTCGGGAACTCCGGCACTTCTAGAAATCATGGATCGGGAGGAAATAGCACTACCATATGTAGCCCCAATGGTTCAACTATAAGTAAGTAGCACATAGAATATGAAGTTGTTGCCAATGCTCGGCGTTTCTCCACTCTGATAAATGGGCAGGCGTAATAATTGTGGATTGGCGAAGCGGTAATCTATATACTTGATCTTTATCGCAAAAAGGTCTGAGAATGATTAGGCGACCGTCTCTTTTTTATGGTTGGGTTATTGTCGGCATTGCTGTCTTCAGCATGACCCTAATTTATGGTATCAGGCACTCTTTCGCGGTCTTTTTCACGCCTATTCTGAGTGAGTTCGGTTGGGATCGGGGTAGTACTGCCATGATGTTTTCTCTCAACATCCTCGTATATGGTCTCATGGCGCCTGTAGCCGGCAACCTTGGCGATCGTTGGAAGCCGAGGAGGATCATACCTATAGGCATAGCTATCCTCGCTTTAGCCACTGCTGGCTGTGCCTTTGCCCGTGAGTTGTGGCATTTTTATCTGCTCTTTGGCATTCTTATATCTGTAGGAACTGCCTTTAGTGGTTGGCCTCTCATAGCTCCGGCAATAGCAAACTGGTTTGCCAGAAGGCGGGGGTTAGTACTTGGGCTTGGCCAGTTAGGAGGTGGTCTTAGTTTCGTATATGGTATGTTCGCTCAATTCCTCATATCCCAGTTGGGCTGGCGGCATGCCTATTTTGTCCTGGCTGGCGTACCGGTAGTTCTCCTGTTGCCTCTAGTTATCCTCTTCTTCCATTACCGCCCTGAAGATATAGGCCTGAAGACCTACAGAGCAGTTGACATTTCAACTGCTAGTCACTCAACAAAAAAGCTAACCGCTGTAGAGAACCCCACGTCCCGGGATTGGACCTTGGGCCAAGCCATGAGAACCTATCAACTGTGGCTCTTGGTGTTGTCTGTCTTTTTCTTTTGGGGCATAGGAGGCTATTTGGTGTTGGCTCATCAGGTCAAATTCACTGAGGACGCCGGATACAGCAGTATGTTCGCTGCTTCTGTCTTCGCACTCTTTGGCATCTTTATGGCCGCGGGACAACTCTCCGCATTCATATCTGATTGGATAGGCCGAGAGATAAGCGTTACGCTTGCAGCCGTCCTGGCTATTGGCGCTACTGCTGCTCTGACTTCAGTTACGGACACTTCGCAGCCATGGCTGTTATATGTCTACGCGACTTGCTTCGGCTACGGGGCCGGACTTTGTGGGCCTACACTCTTTGCTGGTGCCGCTGACATGTTCCATGGCAGGCACTTCGGTGCGATATCTGGATTGTTACTCACCGGATTGGGAGCAGGTGGTGCCATTGGCCCCTGGCTGGGCGGCTATATATATGACATCTCAGGCAGCTACAATAGTGCCTTCGTTCTCTCCATGGTGTGTTTTGGCTTAGCCTGTATAAGCTTCTGGATTGCCGCTCCTAGAAAGGCAGCCAGACTGCGAGTGAAAATCTAAAGCTTGCTGGTACTCATTTAGTTACTGTATACTGGATATCCTTAAGTATCCGGTGTTTATCTTATCTGCCGTACTCACTCTCTATAACCATATTTCAAAATTGAACGGCGAGATAGTCTTTATTCTTTAAAGGCGCCGTGTTTTTCCTGTAAATAGGCTAAAGCCTCATCGATTGCATTAGCCGCAATGTCTAAATCTTGTTCAGTATGTCTATAGGCAATGTAAGCGTGATGATACGTCTGCATAAAAATGCCTCTGCGGATGAGTTGGGTAAAAAAATCACGGCGCCTTTCTTTATAAATTCCTTCCTTATCTCTCTTGAAAGTTATGAAGAACATCGGAGCCACACCACTTAATTCAGCACCGACATCATACTTGTTGATGATATTTTGCACTTTTTCGAGGAAACGACCGCCTCTTTCCCATATTTTGTCAAGAACCTTGTCGCGCTCTAAAATTTCAATGGTTTTTAGAGAAGCAATATGCTCCAGACTGTTTGCAAAGTATGTAGAAGATATAAAGACCTTTCTTTCAGCTTCATTCATAATTTCGGCTTTTCCGGTACAGGCGCTCACTGCATATCCATTAGCCATTGCCTTACCGATAACTGTCAAATCCGGAGTGACTCCATAATATTTTTGCGCCCCACCCAGGGAGATCCTGAAACCGGTACGGATTTCATCAAAGATCAAAACCGTGCCATATTTCGTAGCCAGTTCTCTCACACCTTCAAGGAACCCGGGTTTAGGTTTTTGCATTCTCTCGACAAGTGGATGCCCGAAGGGAGTCAGCGTTATAGCCGCTGTCTGATCACCATATTTTTTCATCAGGCTCTCAAATTCATCAAGGTCGTTATAATGGAATTCGTGCACATCCTCATAAAGTTTTTCGGGAATACCTCCTTTGACCTCAACGCACCAGTCATGCCAGCCGTGAAAGCCGCAGCGCATAATTTTTATTCTTTCTGTATGTGCTCTGGCAAGGCGGATGGCAGTTAAAATGGCACCTGAACCGGTCTTGACAAAAATAGTCATTTCTGCACAGGGGATAAGTTCGTTGATTTTCTCTGCGAGTTGATTCTGATATCTCTGTGTAAGCGAAAAACAGAAGCCTTTTTCTCTTGTCTGTTTAATAACCGCTTCATCAATTTCCTCTTCTCTATGACCTATAATAATAGGTCCGTAAGCACACAAGAAATCAATATATTCATTCCCGTCAACATCCCACATTCTGCCGCCCTTGCCGGATTCAAAAAATATTGGGTATTCTCCTTCGACGAAATTATAAGGCCTTCTGATACCCAGTACTCCGCCGGGAACTAACGTTTTTGCCTTTTCAAAGAGTTCCAAGCTTCTGGTTAAGTTTAGTTTTTCGGCACTCTTCACGATAGCACTCCTTTAAAATATAATAGGCTCTTGTTACGCTTGGACCATAAGCCCCGCTCTAAACCAAAATATTTTTGCAAGATATTTTGGTACGACTCACGAAACAAGTCAAACAAAGCACAGTAACCGCCTAGGGTTTTCAACCATGATTGTCTTTATCTGCTCGGGAGTCATGTCTCTTTTGAGCATCATAGGTACTACATAGTTCGAGATGTGAGAGTAGCCCCATCCACCATATCGGACCCGTTGCGATTTTCTACAAATGTCATGCGAGATAAGTATTTGATTTAGGTATCCCCCTTCAATGAGCTGAAGAACTTCGTAAATACGTTGTGTATCGTTTGGCAGATCTAGGAAGTCCTCCGTTGTCCAGTACGAAGGAAAGTGGCCTTCCCACCCCCATGTGTCATACTCGATGCAGCAACTTGTTTCTGCTAACCTACGCCGTTCGTTGGGATCACGTATTCGAACGTCGATATGGCTCATAATCACCCGACTAAGATCGGCACCGGCTTCACCAAGGATTTCAATAATCTCAAAGGGAGCCTTCCTGCTAAACCCAGGGTGTATATTTAAGGAGGCCCCAGTGCATTGCTGGGCGTGAGCGGCAGCACGCAGCACTTTCCGTTCGGTGTCCCGTAAGGGCCATGAACAGCCTATTTCACCTATGATTCCAGCTCGTATTCCACTGTTGTCAACTCCAATATTTATATCTCCCACAATTTCTTCGCTAATCTCGTCCTCCGTCTTAGAAGACATTCCCGGATCATGTGATGGCCCTGTATAGTATCCCGCTGCCATTATCACATTTAATCTGGTAGCTCGTGAGATACGTGCCAACGCTTTAGGATCACGACCAATCCCGATAGTTGTGACATCGAGAATTGTATTACCCCCGGCTTTCCTGAAGAGCATAGCTTCATCGATAGCTTCTTGTTCATCAAACAGCTGCAAATTATCTAAATTCTCGCCTGGATGATACCGAATCCAACTCAGGTTTTTCCAATTGACCGGTTCGTAGGCCAGACTTTTACCACTGGCTTTGCTAGGTTTGGCAAAAGAGACTCTCCCATCGAAAAGTAAGTGTTCATGGGGGAGTGTAACTCCCAACTCCTTACCTTCAATTACTCCCAATACTGTTTGGGCTTTTCCAAGCAATTCTGACAAGATAGCTATCCTTTCCTCTTATCTCTTGGAAAAGAATATATCCTAACTTATAGTCCATTAATTCTTACCTATGCGCTGAATCCCGGAGCAGAAACTATCGGTAGGTCCTTCATAGTTACTAATCCCGGTTGGGCATCTATAACCCGACGAATGGAGTTAACAACTATCGCTGCAGTAGCTATATCACCATGCGTGCCTCCTTTTATAGTCACCTCCATGTCGGGAATCCCGGCAATATATACAGTTTCATAGGATTCAGGGGCACCAACATATGCCTCAAATTCCAGTGTTACTAGCTCTTCTCCAGCACGGATTCCTCTGCCTACCTGTCGAACACCGGCTACCTGTCCTGGCTCCACGGTTACGAAATTGGTCTTCACGTGAGTCTTGCCAATTACAGGTTCAATACTCTCGGTAATGTCATCTAACTCCCACCCCAACCCGCCAGCAATCATGGCTATGGATTCTGGCAAACCGACATGTTTTACAGTTCCGGCCACTATTAGTTTCTTAAACTCTTCGACTGTGCACCCAGCCCCTATCTTCTTTTGGAAAGGACCGCGACGCGGTGAGGCATCCTGAACCCTGGCTACTTTAATTCGCTTAACTTGCTGGCAAACCCCAGTCATAAATAGTGGCCAAGCATCCATAATAAACCCAGGATTTACCCCTGTAGCTAGAATGGTAACATTGTTTCTCTTAGCTATCTTATCCAACTCGGCCGAAAGTTGCGGGTCTTTCCTATACGGATAAGACAACTCTTCACAAGTTGATATTACATTGGCACTAGCCGCAACACACTGTTCAACCTGCGGGTAAATGACTTTCAAAGAAGAACTGGTGGTTAGAAACACAGCATCAGGCTTGGTCTGAGACAGAACATTATCAGCATCAGCAGAAATTCTGACCCCAAGTTTATTCTTAGCACCAGCTACTTCACCTAAATCTCGCCCAACTAAGCTCTTATCGATGTCAATGGCACCAACAAATTCAACGTCCGGTCTCTGTAACGCGTACCTGACTACACTACACCCAATAGGACCACACCCAAATTGCGCTACCCTGACTTTTGTCACCATTCGCTATAACCCCCATATTTTATTCGCCACAGTTCCTGGTTGTTACACCCATTACAAATGTAAGGACAACATCGCCATCAATCTCATCTAATAACTCGATATATGCTCTCTCTTGTTACAACCCAACTTAGATTACTCTTTCGCTAGAACAAACGTTAGAACACGTTTGGGGTTTTCCACCATTATTGTCTGAATTTGTTCATCGGAGATACCCTTGTGTCGCATTAGTGGCACGACATTTTCTAGTATGTGTGCGTAGCCCACACCACCAAAACTGGTGTGCCGAATTTTTCCAAAAACATCTTGCGAGACAAGGATACGCTTCAGGTATCCGTGGTTAATGAGCCGGATGATCATGTCACAGCGTTGCGCATCGTTTATATGATCGGCGCAGTAAGGCGGTTGGGGAACTAAGCCCCGTTCGTCCGTTCCGAACCCATCAAATTCGAGATAGCAACCTGCTTGTAGTAATTTGGGGGAAATGGGTGGATCAGGCCCCCAGCGATCAGCGTGTATCATAACAGTGCGGCTGAGGTCGGCGCCAGCATTGTATAAAATCTCTATAACTTCCGCTGCAAGACCATCGCACATATTATGGATTCCTATTGCTGCACCAGTGTGCCGCTGGGCAATAGCACAGGCTTGCATAACTTTTCGCTCAGTCTCTTCAACCTTGACAGAGAGAGGACCCCCACAGGCGGCCTTAAGAATCCCGGCGCGTACTCCAGTATCACCGATACCCACCGTTATGTCTCGTATCAATTCATCAGCAATTTCTTCTTCAGTCATAGTAGCTAGCGAAGCCGGGTGTACCATCGCGATAAAGTATCCTGTGGCCATTATCACATTGATGCCGGTAGCTTTGGAGATTCGTAGCGCCGCTAGGGGGTTACCAGCCAAGCCACGAACACTCTGTTCAACAATTGTATTCCCACCAGCCTGCTTAAAAGGCGTGAGTTCATTGATAATTAATTGTTCATCATCACATCTATAATTATCAAGACTGTTAAACGCATGATAAACGACCCAGTTAAGATTTTCCAAGCTGACTGGCTGGTGTGCCAATAGTTTTGCGTTAGCCTCAGTGGGTTCAACGAAGTTGAAGGTTGCATCGAATAAAAAATGTTCATGAGGTAACGTTATACCGAGGGAGTCCGGGTCAATCAGTCCCAGTACCGTCTGAGCTTTCCCCACCATTTCTGTTTGCCTCATAATCACTCCCTCCATTCGATAACTTATCACACCCCTTGTATTTTTCTTCTTTAATAACAGCAGTATCCTCAACTCTCGTTTCTTGGATTTCCAGACCTTATTTAATCAGGGTTTGAACCTTTGCTAAGCTACAGACCCAGTGTATTAGTTATGAGTTTTGATATGCCTACTGATTACGCGCTATTTACCGGTTAAGGTTAAAGTTGGCTTATGCATTGCTCGACAATGTCAATCCCGACCCTTTTGCTCCAAGCTGAAATTAGCTTCTGCGTGATTGGTCCCGGGATCGGTCCTTTCAAAGGTCTATTATTTAACTTGGAAACAGGGGAAATGGAGCGACTCGTCCAAGTGAGAAGAATCTCATCTGCATTGTATAAATCGTAAACAGTAATATCTGTTTCGGTACATTCTATTCCAAGTTCTTTAGCCAGCTCTAAAACCGTTTCCCGGCTGATACCATATAAGACTCCATCAGGTTTGGGTGTGAACAGCCTTCCTCCCTTAACCATGAAAATATTTTGTGCTGCGCCTTCAGCAACATATCCCCTAAGGTCAAGCATCAAGGGAAGGGCTCCAGGGTCAACCTTCTGAGCCTCCAGTTCAGCTAGCCTGTGAGGCCATTTATTGCTGGCCTTTACCTTAGGATCCAAACACTGAACAGGCCACGTCCTGGGTTGTGCCACCACGAGGTGATGGCCATCCGTATAGTTCTTCGCCATCTTCTTATGAGGTATATCCATACAATTAACTAGCACGGTAGGCTCAGCTGGTTCCGCAAGACATGGCCCCGCTCCTCCCACGGTAATCCTCCATACTATCCAGTAGTCACAGTTTGGAGCCAAATATACCTCGTTACGCTTAAAGACTTCAAGACCAATGTCATGCAATTCCTCCGGTGTTAGCTTAGGATCAATCTGGACATAGTTAAGCGAACGGGACAACCTAGCAACATGTTGCTTCATTTTGAAGGGGACATGATTAAAACTTCTGCAAACCTCAAAAACTCCCCATCCATACATAACACCCAGATCCCATATTGGAATTCTGACTTCGCTCTCTTTCATGTACTTGCCATTGAAATAGCAAAATTTGTCTTCCATCTTTCTTTACCCCTTTCCCCTAAATTTAAGTAGTTCTAGCATATAAGTGCAGCTTTCCATTTAACATGATTTTCTATCCGAAAACTGCTCTGGGAAGCCACAAGACTATCCCCGGGAATATGGTAAGCAAAACCAACCCAACCATCTGAAGCAACACGAAGGGAACGATGCCTTTATATATATCCATTGTAGTTACTTCGGGGGGGGCGATTCCTTTTAGGAAAAATACTGTAGTACAAAAGGGTGGTGTCAGGAAGGACATCTGCAAGTTCACGCAGATTATTATGGCAAACCATAGCGGGTCGAAGCCAAGGGTAGTAGCAACGGGCATGAAGGTGGGAACGATGATGAAAAGGATTCCTATCCAGTCTATGAACATTCCCAGAATAAAGATGACGAACATCATTACCCCAAATATGAACCAGCGGCCAAATGGCAACCCGGCTAGTGTTTCTTTCATCAATTCACCACCACCAAGACCAAAGAAGACACCGGTAAATAGAGTAGCTCCCACAGCTACAAACAGAACCATTGAAGAGACTCTTAAAGTTTGATATACAGACTCCTTCAAAGATTTCCAGTTAAGGTTACGGTAGGCAGCTGCCACTACGAGTGCACCGAAGGCACCAAAAGCTGAAGCCTCGGTCGGAGCAGCTAAACCACTTAAAATCGACCCCATCACGGCTAGAATGAGGAAGAGCGTAGGCAGTAAGTGTAGCACTAGTCGGGAGAACATATTACCCGGGGTCGCTTGCCTTTCCTCGGCAGATATTGGTGGACCTAGATTTGGTTGAATAAAACTTCTCACAGAAATATAAGTAAGATAAAGAGCCGAGAGAAGAAGGCCAGGAGCATAAGCTGCAGCAAAGAGCCTTGATACTGACAGCCCCGCCATGGGCCCAAGCATAACTATCATTATACTGGGAGGGATAAGGATCCCTAGAGTGGAACCAGCGCAGACTGCTCCAGTAGCCAATGACTTATCATAGCCCCGTTTAAGCATAGAGGGCAGAGCTATCAGCCCCATAACAGAAACAGAGGCCGCAATTACCCCTGTGCAAGCAGCAAACGCAGTGGCAATAAGCACGGTGGCAAGCGCTAGCCCTCCCCTTAAAGAACCCATTAGTGAGTACAGTGTTCCATAAAGTTTTTCGGCAGAACCGGAGCGTTCCAGGATATTCCCCATAAAGATAAACAGGGGAACAGCAACCAGAACGGAATTGCTCATCAGTCCGTAAGTACGATTTATAAACTGATGAAAAACCGGCGGTCCCCACCATATAAGTCCGAATATTAAGGCAAGTGTTCCCATCGTAAAGGCAAGGGGAGGGCCAGATATGACGATTACTAGAAGGACAACGAACATCAGGATGGAGGCTATTTCACCGCTCATACTCTTTCCCCTCGTATAGCAATTAACAAAGTGCGAACAAACTCAGCCACTCCTTGGAGTCCCAGCAGCAAAAATGCCAGAGGTATAATTGCTTTAACCGGACCAAGTGGTATGCCGGAGATATACCAACCAGACGTTTCTCCTCTTACCCATGACTCATAAGCGTAAGGAGTTCCAAACCAGACAAATACAATCACTAAGGGGAAAAAAGCAACTAAGTAGTAGCAAAGGTCAAAAATGGCTCTCCCTCGTAGTGAAAGGAGGTTATATAAAACATCTATTCTTATATGCGCTTTGTAGCGAAGAACATAGGCCCCTCCCATCAGGAAGAGGGCTGCATACAGATACGTGCTGACTTCCCATGCCCATGTTGTAGCCCTCCCGAAGAGCCTTAGTATTATATCGTAAATTACTATACCAGTCAGGACTAGGATGGACCAGCTGAAAAGTTTCCCTGTCCACTCACTGATCGCATCAATATAACTAAGGATTTTCATGAAGTTTCCACTCATTCAGTGGCGCGAAACTACCCCTTATGGGAATAGCTTCGCGCCCAAACCTGTTCCACCTGTTTTTACTATTCTCCAAAGTCCAATTTGGCAAGCGAGTTGTAGAATTCCGCTTTGGCTAGGAAGCTCTGTATGTGCTCCCACGTTCTGGCGTAGAATTCGTCTTCACTGGTTTTTGCCTCGTAAATCTCGCGGGCCAAATCACGGAATTCTCTCTGTGTCTCCGGGGTAAGTCTGGAGAATTTAATCCCTGCTTTTTTGAACGTTTCAAGCGCTTCATAATCAAGCGCGCGTGATTGTGCGTACAATTTCAGTGTTACCGATTCCGACGCGGCTTTGACTATTGCTTGCAGGTCAGGAGGCAGTTCGTTCCACCTATCGGTATTGATAAGCAGCTGGTTAACGAAGGTAGGCATGTGGATTCCCGGCCAGTTGTAGTACTCGGCAACGTCCATGAAGCCGAAATCCACGTCGATTGATGGAGTCGAGAATTCAGCAGCATCGAGTGCACCCCTTTCCAGCGCTGGGACAATCTCCCCTGGAGGAATTGAAACTGTGGCAGCTCCCCATTGAGATATGACCTCACCTGGGTCACCTCCCATTCGGTATTTTAGCCCTTTGAAGTCTTCCTTTGTTTCAAGCGGTACATGAGACCAGCCTAGTCCCTCCATGCCGAAGATGGCCATAGGGAAATAGATGACAGTGTCGCCATACATTTCCTGGGCTAGTTCAGCACCACCGCCACCATACGTATAAATCAGCATGTCCTCGGCGGATGTTTGCCCAGGTATGCCCCCAAAAAGCGTTACAGCGGGAAATTTACCTCTCTGAAAGGAGTAGCCAGTCGGGGCAAAATCCAGAACGCCTTTCACCACAGCATCATATTCCTCTGTTGCGGTAACTATCTCACCAGCAGGATGCATTTCCAGTTGCATCCGACCGCCGCTCATTTCCTCCACCAAATCAGCGAAAGGATCTGCTACACCCCAGTAGAGTATGGTCGCCGAGCCGTAACCTGACTGCCCTACCCATTTGATGACTTCTGCTTCGGGTGCCGGTGCCGGTGCGGGTGCCGGCGCCGGTGCGGCGCACCCAACGAGTAGCAACGTACTAATTAACCCTACAGCTAGTAATATTGATAACACTCTTCTCATTATTTGCTTTCTCCTTTTTAGTTCTAGTAGTACTTAAGTTCCTAGTAGCTTACATATCTTTATTACTCTTCAATAGGCATCACCCCTCTTCCCTTATATAGTTAGGTAATAAAGCAAAACTCCCAAATCAACCTAAATCTACACTTTCTTAAGCATCTCATTTAGTCTTGCCGCTTCTTCAGGGTCCATTTTTATACAATGTTCTCCGGGAAACTTGCCACTCTTAATATCGCTGACATATTGTTTGAGGATTATTTACCTTCTCTCAGAAATTTGAGTTTGGCCTGAAGTTTTGGCGTCTCCCAGACTTTACGGTTAACCAGGTTTTCCGGCATCTTACCGCTGAGGATACTCTCCACCTGTTCTTTCCATTCATAGGCCATGTTGATGAAAGCTTCATCGGTATGGCAGAGGAAATGAGGCGATAAGATAACGTTCTCCATCTTGAGCAGGGGGTTATCGGCAGGCACTGGCTCCTGTTCGAACACGTCTAACCCGGCACCTTTAATCCACCCCTCTTTCAGGGCCTTTATCAACGCCTTTTCATCGATAATCGGCCCGCGGGCTGCGTTTATCAGAAAGGCCGTCTTCTTCATTTTCTTCAGCTCCCTCTCCCCTATCATACCTCTTGTTTCTTCGGTAAGGGGGCAGTTAATGCTGAGGAAGTCGGACTCGGCGAGCACAGTATCCAGGTCCACCATTTCGACTTTGACATCGGTCACCGCCTCCGAACTCCTATATGGGTCATAGGCGATGTGCTTCATCTCCAGGGGCAGTGCCAGCTTGAAGACATCGTGGCCGATGGTGCCCACGCCGATAAGTCCCAGCGTTTTTCCGGTCAGACCGACCCCATAATGTTTCGTCCTCTCCAGCCAGCGCCCCTCGCGGACAAGTTTGTCCATGGTTCTCAGGCGCATGGGGAGCGCCAGCAGGTAAGTAAGCACGGTTACACCCATTGGTCTGGTGGTTGCCCGGGGCGTAATACAGAGCACCACTCCGGCTTCAGTGGCCGCAGACAGGTCTATCTTATCGTAGCCCGGGCCACAGCGATGTATAGAGATAAGCCGATCGCTCATGGAAAAGCTGCGCTGCGTCCACTTCGGATACCAGTTCATAATCATGTCTAAGCCGGCCACCTGTTCCGGGCTTACCTCAAACAGATACTCCGGCAACATCTGACACTCTATATCCGGCATATCATCAAATACCTTCGGCCCCAGACCAGGCATGATGTAATTGCCATCTTTATCGAAAAAATCCCGCGTCCAGCCTATTCTTATTTTTTTGCTCATTATTCACCTCGCTACTTCTCTACTCATTTTATTCCCCCTTCAACGATTTGCATTAACATAGTTTTCACATATTGAAAACTAATATTACATGTTGATATTTATTAAATTTTACAGTAGTACATTTTTTTTGTCAACACCACGAATTGTGTTGTCATGAAGGTGCTGATGATGACGATAATTCTGACAGCTAATGTGACCCCACTTGTGGTTGGAATAATACCCAAATGCTTGTTTTAACTGGGGTGATACTGAGAAGTGTATTGGGTGGTATAGTTGCTATGGCTGTGTTGAGGTCTCGGTAACGGTATTATTGATTGGCTGTGGCTAGGTTAAAATCTCTGCAAAAATAGGGTAAAATCTCTGCAAAAAACTGAGTTTGATCTAGAGTTGGGTGGTCATTAAGCAGCGTAGTGACTTAAACTATGCTTCAATCATCTCTTTATGCTCCATAAAGCACATCATTCAGAAAGATATTATAGAATAGGAGAAGACCTTGTTATTGAAGCCAAGGTCAATCCCCCTTGAAACTAGCTACGCTCTGACATATACTCCATCACTTCAGCCACTATAAATAGCGAGCCGGTGGCACAGATAAGGTCACCAGGCATTGCCTTGGACAGGGCTAGCTCTACTGCTGAGGCAACATTTTCTGCTACCTCGGGGGTTATCCCCCACTTTGAGAATTCGCCGGCAAGCCTGGCGGGTTCTATGGCGCGGGGATGGTGGGAGCGAGTAACAATAACTATGCTGGGAAGGGATGCTAGCTCGGCAACCATCCCGGCAATGTTCTTATCAGAGGAAACTCCAAGAATAAGGATCACCCGGTCAAAATCAAAATACCGCTCAAGCGCTTCAACTAATCTCCGTGCTGAGTCAGCATTATGGGCACCATCAACGATGACCCAGGGCTCACGTCCCATAATTTGAAGCCGTCCTGGCCAGTGCACCTGCGTCAGGCCGGTGGTAATGCTCTCCGGCGAGATGCTCGCTCCCAACCCCCCTAGAACCTCAACTGTGGCTACCGCTGTAGCCGCGTTCTCTAGTTGATGCTCACCAAGTAGAGGAATATTAAGAGTATATTCGCCTGTTAACCCTCTCAACTCAAAAGACTGCCCCTCA
>SDBT01004384.1_pt1 | contig 24025 bp, 32 predicted proteins | sample 2277101 | NCBI WGS metagenome assembly SDBT01 (sample SAMN10404973, study PRJNA504765) | marine sediment metagenome | isolation source: marine sediment core GS10_PC15, 103 cmbsf | place: Arctic Ocean: Southern Knipovich Ridge | collected 2010 | reverse complement strand
GTGCAAGGGTTCTCACTTATTTCAAGGATTTTATCGGGATTGAAATTGCCACATATAGTAATTTGCGTGGAACAAAGGATGAGGTATTCGGTCTTGATTGTTTTCATAATAAAAGCGGATTCCTTACCGACGATGTGACCCACTGGATGTCGTTGCCCGAACCACCGGAAAGCGAGGCGCCATGAGCAGTTGGCTTGAAAATAAAAAGCGAGAGTTCAGGTACAGTCCGTCTTATTATAGGGAGAAGTTTTATCTTTGGCTTGGAGAACTTTGGTGGAAATTTAAGGATAAGCGGAAAGGGAGGAGGATGTAATGAACAGACAGAAGGGACCCAATAGAATCGACTGGACCGACTACACCTGGAATCCAATTTCAGGATGTGAGTATGGCTGCGATTACTGCTATCTGAGACGGATGGAAACCCGCTTTCCCGGGAGAATGAAACCGGAATATCACCCGGAAAGACTGGACCAACCGGCAAAGGTGAAAAAACCATCTCTGATTTTCACCGGATCCTCGGGCGATATGTGGGGCGAGTGGGTTAAGCGACAAGATATTTGCGATGTGCTTACGCAGTGCCTTATCTTAGCACCACATCACACCTACCAGTTTCTAACAAAAAACCCGAGCCGATACAGCGAATTCAAACTCCCTACCAGAAACGCCTGGTACGGCACAACGGTTGACGGCACAGAGCGGACCAAAGACAATCTGGAAGATCTTATGGTGCTTACAAAAAGACACCCTCGCCCCACCCGATTTGTTTCCTTTGAGCCGCTGTTGAAGCGAGTTGAACCCGACCTGTCAGGAATATCCTGGGTGATTATCGGAGCGGATTCGAACGAGGGCGCACAGAAGCCGCCTGTTGAGTGGGCGGCTGCTATTATCAATGGGGCCCGGAGGCTGAATATTCCGGTGTGGATGAAGGATAACTATCCCGGGCAGTGTAGCTTGAAAAAGCTCAAAGAGATGCCTGGTGGGAGGAAACCGAGATGAAAAGATTAACCCATCAGGTTAACCTTTTCAAACAAAGGCGACCCGTAGGCCGCCTTTGGTTTCTGTGGGTTGGGGTTAAAATATCCGATGTAGTGGGTTATTACAATCAACCTTCTTGCAGATTCTACACAGACTGTTTTTCAATCGGCCCAGTTCAGTAGCTTTTTTCTCCAACTCAAGCAAATGTTTAAAATTAACGATAGCGACGTTTGAATATTCTTTTAGTTGATACCAATGCGTAGCTCCATTTTGAACCGATTCACAAACATCTTCTAAGGTTTTAAACATTTCCCCCTTCCCCCCTTTCATCTGCAAGCCTTTTAATCACATCCGCAAGGCTCTTTTGTTTATAGAGTTCAAGTCCCCTTTCGATGATAACCGCTTGACTCTAGTCCTGACGCTTCAGCCACTTGATCCACTTGAAAGGGAGCCGGAAGGTTACTTTTGCCTTCTTGCGGCCGGGTGGGTGGCCTACCGGGTTCTTTTTCATGGTTTTTTCTCCGTTTGTTGTTGGTTAATAAGTTAAATGGAAAATAGTTCCATCAACCGCTACCACTAAATAGTATTCATCGACCGGATCAAAGCAGCAGTTCGATTTATAAGCGGTTTTAATCAGCTTACGGCTTACAAACCGGGACAACTTTGCCGGGACTCGCTCTAATTTGCTAAATCCAAAATCTTTAACATCGGCCATATCAAGAGTGCTGATTGCAATATTCATTAACTGGTATCCGCGGTAGCCTTTTGTTTCTTTTAAAAGAATATCCTTGATTTTCATCGTTTCCCCCTTTTGTTGTCAGTCTAAACTCTCCGCAGCGCCCACCGGTGTAACCGTGTCCGGCCCGTTGAATAAGTTATACAACAATCTTCCCGCTTGTCTCCGTGCATAGCCCGATGCTTGCAATTCCGAGGCTATGAAAAGACCGTTGGCACGTATGGCAATAACACCGCTTTTTCATCTTGTTTTTAACCTCCAACCAGAAATACATGGGTTACTGAGAATCTGTCACCTATCGGGAAAGGCCGGACCAGTCTTGAGATGTGTTCCATCGCCTGTGGTTTTGATTTGAAATATTGGCCTGATAACAAACTCCCGTCTTCCCGAAACGTTTGATAATGCCACTTCATGTATTTATTGTACTTTGATGTTTTCCTTTTCAGGGTTGCGGTGATGCGATTCAAGGTCACTTCCCATCCATCTTTGGTTAGTTTGTCCACTGTGGCCTGACAGTCTGTTTCTGATAGTGGGTTGTAATAAGCCATGTTGTTTTCTCCCTTTGGGTTGTGTGTTTTCTCGGTCATGATTGAAGCTAAAACCACTTATATTATATGTCAATACATTTATTAATAAAAGTGTATTTTAATTGAAAAAAGGTGGATATAAGGGGGTTTAGCTATGATGTAGCTATAAAAGGTGGGGTTGGGCCGTTGTGGTACGGCTGAAATGGATGGAATATCATTAGCCTGATATCAAGCCAAGGAGCTTTTCAGAACATGGCCGGTCCATTACCATCTGTATCTCCCCACTCCGCTTGTGAGATACCCCATCCATTCACCGTAAGAACTGTCAATATAACAGAATCTAAAGTATAAATCAAGACTAAATCAAAGTTCGACGTTGTGGTTAACGCAACAACAACAAAAACCCTTGCGGATCATTATTTGAAAATTATGCACTACAAACCAAAACCGGCGCCAGAGCATCTGGCCATTCCAGAGCTGGCGCCGGTATCAGAAAGGAGGTTGAAAACCCCTCCATGGGAGGGCCTAATCTTGATAATCGGACAGGAAAAACTCACCTATTACCGGAAGCGGGAATAGGTGTTTTACCTTTTTCCCCTGCCCCATCACGTACCGCATTTCAGCCATGACTCCCCGGCTTTCTTGCCATCCGTCGATACATAGAATAATCATTATATCACACCAATCCAGAAAAACAAAGTCTTGCTTCAGCCAGAAATCCAAGTCCAGGCCGTTGTCGAGCGTGTCTCCTATCGGGTGACTGTGAGAAATCGGGGAAAAGACGGCGTACCCCTTTTTCATCAACCAGCCGGCCGCTCGGTTGCAAGCCCTGAACCGGGCTGATCTAATGGCCCGAACGCTATGGCTGTATGGTGAGGCGAGATATGCTTTAATCATCAATCACCACCATATCGACCGTCTCAACCTTGCCACCCCTCACACGAATAACTTGGTAGCCTATCGTCAAAGGATCGTATCCAGCACGTTCGGCGTACCCTGAAACCCCGTCGCCGTATGTTCTCAAGAAGCTCCCGACTGCCAGATACCATCTCAAGGCAGGGTCGAGATGATCACCGTTCTGAGCCGGTTCTGTGAAAGCCTGGTCAACTTTCTTGTCGCCCGCGGTAATATAAAGCTCGGACTTTGGTGCGTACTGAAGCAACTTGTGACAATGACCCATCGCCATCACGACACAATCACCCATTTTTCGCTGCAACTTGCGCCTCAAAGACCGCAGCATGGAGTTCTCCCGATCCCGGGGGTCATCTATGGTTGAATTGATTGAGCCAAACCCGTGGGAAAAATAGCCGTTGAAAAGCGGTTGCTTTACGGTACTGAACTGCCGCTTAATTTCGCTTTGAAACCGCACGATACACGTATATGTCCCATGCTCAATCTCTAAGAATCGACAAATCTCCTGGGAGATGTCACCGAACTTCCAGAGCTTCAACGGGTGGTTTCCGTCCAGCCAAACGATAATCCGGTCAGCTATCGGTTTAAACATCGCTTTGGTCAAATTGATCTGGTCTATTATGTTCCCCTCGGTCGTGTTCTGGTCGAACCGTGGATCATCAACCAAGATAGCTTCGATCTCATCGCCCTGAAACACGGCAAGGTTTTGCTCGGCCGGCAGGTCTCCATATGGGGATTGGATCGTATCGATGAACTGGTCAAAACCCTCCTGGTGAAACAGCGTGCTACCTATGTGCGTGTCTGAAAATAAAAATATGTTCACGTCGTGCGGAATCGTCTTGGAAATTACTTTCATAGTGCCCTCCCTTTGATCGGAGTTCGTTGCTTATACCGACCCTCACGGCAGTTGACGCAGCGGATATAGCCACTACTTTCCAGCGGTCCGCCGCAACTCTTACACCGGCCGGTTTCAAACCGTAGCTGTTTAGTCGCAGCCTTCTTTTTCTTGATCGTATCGTGGGCCGGACCGTGATAGCGTGTAAACTCGTATTGACTTTGTAGCAATGAATGTTTTCGGCAATAGGACAGACCCTCGAGCGCGGGGAAATTGCATTGGCTACAAAAGCCTTGCGCTCGACGGTTGCGCCTGTATTTGTTCTGGGCTCGTTTTTGGCTTGCTGATAAAATTTGATCTCTTAACAGGTGAAAAAATACCCTTTATGGTTAAAAGAAGGGGTTAAATCGACAGGTATTGCTTGTTATCCAACCCGAAAGATCCCCAAAACCCCAGATATTCCTAGGATCCCTGCGATGATCAATATAATTTTAAATATCCGACCCTCCACCGGGCCGATTGATGAGTGGGATGTGATGGATTTTCGGTATTTGAGCTGGGCTGGTGTTGTGTTATTCATAACCAACTCCTATATAATCTAAAACCTTACCACATCCAAGCTTATTAATGCAGTAGTCCCACTGTTTAGGATGGGTTTGTTTCATACGCTGGAATCTATTTAAACCCTTTTCCAAGTGGACTCCAAACATACAAAACATACAACCAGTATGATTATAACCCATGTCATAGATACGAGAATATGAAAGATTGTATCTTTTTACATATTCAACGGTGTCTTTTCTTGTCCAGAAAGCAATAGGCATAGATTCTATTTTTCCATCAAAACTATTACACCCGTCATTTCTAAGATATTTTTGTTCCCTTAACTTGCTATCCTCTGTCATTAAACCTAAAAATGGATTATTTATTTTCTTAGCAGGTGCTTTTTTAAGATAATAACAACATTTTTCAGATATTTTAAAAGGAGCATCTATCATAAACATCCATTTATCAGGTAATTTGCCACTTTTCCACTTTGTACCATTGCCGTTTAATCTTTTATACAATAATTTTTCTGATTTAGTATTTCTGATTTCATATATCTTTTGAGAGTTTTCTTTACTGAGGACTGGATATCCATACTTATCAATTATTTTATGAAAAGGAACTGTCGGTCTTAACCATTCAACATTGTCAGTCTTGCGAACAAATTCTATTATTTCAGGATACTCCAAACCTGTATTAACAAATACAGCAGGAACATCAGGATATAACTCCCTAACTATATGAAGCAATAAATTACTATCCCATCCGCCCGAAAAAGATACTGAAACATTTCCATCCCATGCTTCATACCATTCATGAATTCGTTGTTGAGTAAGATCTATTTTCTTAGATAGGCTCAATGATTGCCTATTTTTCAGAGTTTTATAATCCATTTTGTATAATTATTACCTTTGGGAAAACCAATATGTTTTATTTGGAGTTTCTATTGTAAAACTTTGTTGGCAACACTCCTTCATAACCTCCAATGCTAACTTGATCGCTATTGCCTTAATTTTTGCAGGGTGCTTTGGAAATCGTGGGTAGTTTATAGATCCAATAATTACACCCTCTTCTTCGCCACCAGTATAAATATAGGTTGTTGGAGTAACGGTTACACATAAACCAATGTCAAAGCAAAATTTACGACAAACCATTTTAACTTGATCGATGTCTCCGGCGATGTAAATTTTACAACTATATGATTTTGAGCTTTCCATTGTCTACCCCTGTACATTATTCGTGTACGTTTAAAAAATGTGTACCGCTCGGTGTGAATTTCCGGGTCTACGACAGCACCCCCTACGGTTCCTTTGTAAGGCCGTGACACAAAAAGGGTGCAATCTCCCCGACCATTGGGACTTTAATACGGCGCCAAGCGTACAGTCAATGGAGGTGATAATCCCCTACCGAGTGGGGTTGGTGGCTACCATCTTTCTCTCTCCGGTACACAATGTATGTTGTAAATTTTCAGTATTTTACTTGGAGAAGTATTCCACATCTAATCGATCCCCAAAATCCAAACCCCGTTCCTGGAGAAACCTTCTCACCAAATTAATCGGAATCGCAGCATTCAGCCCCGGCGCTCTCACTCTCTGGGCATTCTGGATATTTGATAGACTCGGATATAATTTATCAAAGTCAAATCGATCCATGGTGTATTGGGCGGATGATAGTGGGAACTTATCCGTAAATTTTTCCAGTAGATTCTTCTTATCATCCAGAATGATTACCTTATCCGTCTCATTAATACCCTCAATATTGAACACGTTGGAGATGACCGGCGAGAAGGCCATGTTGGAAACCATACCGGCATTGTGTAAACCGACTATCTTTCCAGCCTCAGACCCATCTAATGCCCAAATTGCAGAGCCGGAAGATCCACCTCCACCAGCAGTCGCATTATACCACATGGATGTGTTCTTTAACCAGTTGTATTCAATCTTGGATAGATATTTGAGGAACATACCGGCGTAGGGGGATTCTAATAGACTGAAGCTGGTTGATATGATTCCTTCGGTTGAATATTTCTGGAATAGGCTGGGGTTCCCGACGGCTAATATCTTATCGCCCGGTTTCATATTGTCAGAATTACCGAAGGCTACACGGCTATCCATCCCTGGAACTGGTGATGTGATAAGTATTCCGGTGTCGAAATCCCATGAGATGACCGGTGTACCATCAATTTGTAATACTGTTGCCGGAGATCCATAATGATCGGATGCTTGGGTATATCTAATATATGGAGCTCCAGGAGATACAACCCAGAGGTGCTCGGTGTCTTCAGATACGTACATTTTGGAATCGAGGGCTCCTCGGGCCACATGAGCATTGGTTAGGATAACAGCCTTGGTTCCGGAGAATCGGAGGCTTTTAAACCCAATACGATGACCAGCAGATCTTTGATATTGAAAACCAATAGACTCGCCTTCCTTTTGAAATTCCATATTCCCGAGGAACGTCCCCGTCCCATGAGACATGCTCCAGAAGTATTCCAGTTTGATAATTCCAAAGAACAGGTCTTTCCAGGTAGCATTCCGAATATCCCGTTTGGTTGGGGGATTCTTCTTCAACTCAGCCTTTTTGATATCCTCAATTTGCTTCTTGAGCTTATCAATCTCCTCCTGTTTGGATTTGTCAACCTTGAGTTTCGGTTTAAATTCATCCTTTAGTTCAAAATATCCGGCCTTTACGATGACCCTCAGATCTTCCGGAACTCGACGGATCTCAAGGATGCCCCGAGAATCATAACCTGTGATAATGTTGATGTCGGGCTCACCCTCAATGGTAACCTTCCAGTCGAGAACGGTTGGATATTTATCATTCCAAGTGGAAAATCTCATAAGTTTGAGCTTGGAAGATCTAGAAACCGCATCCTTGGTGATTGTGTATCCGCTACCTTTAATTTTAGATAGGATCTCCTTGGCTTTCGGCAGGGAAACATTTGCAACCTCTGATATCGATCTCACATCATCTTTGTATTCCTCATCGTAAGGATCGATAGTTTTAGTTTCGGTTTCATAAACGACTAATACCTTGTCGGGAAACCTGGCCCCATTCGGCGATATTGAGGATAATGGAATATACCCCTTGGTTCGAACCTTAACCGTTCGCTCTAGATCCTTCAGATAGATGTTGTACCGATCAACCTTTAAATCATCATTGTTATCCTTTATCTTCTCAGAGATCTCCTTGGATATAGCCTCTCGCTTTGTCTCAAGCAGTTCTTCGAGGAATTCAAGGTTGATAATTTGATCTACTGGTGGAGGGTCGGTGTAGTATAAATGGAGGATCGGGTGGTGGAAGACAACGTGGACAGATGATGCTCGGGCGAGTTGGCGGGTTGAGATACCTTTAAGATTGGTTTCCAATGTTACAACCGGTGGTTCAGCATTCACCAAGAACGGTGCAAGTAAAATTGCCATAAATACGATAAATAATCTGGATAGTCTTTTCATTTGGCACCTCCTGTGTTTAATCTATTGCCTCACTTATTAAAATTACGACCCGACCACCGGGCCGCCTTACCAGACCGGACATCAATATGTGTAAAGTTGTAATATCTGCCTATTCCATATTGGTCTGGATATTTACGCTCTAAATAATCAGCGACGACCTCTGGTGGGCATTGAGCTACTGTAAAATCGTCGGCCTTGCCCTGAATATGTTGTGATTTATCTGACCCACCCGAAAAAAGATTATGGGCTACACACCGGCAAGCGGAACTGTTAGCTACCGGGCCAAAAAAATCCCATATGTCTTCGACAACAATGATCAATTCGTAATCAACAGTGTCGAACCCACAGCCGCAATTACAAGCAAAGTCAGACCGTTTTAGATGTTCTGAGAGCATTTGCCTCAACCTCCCGCCCACGGCATCGGCACCTTGAACACCAGCTTTACCGTTCCGACCAAAATAACAGTGGCCAGGATCCATCCGTATTTCCAGAGAAGACCAACTCTAAATGGAAGGTTTCCCCACTTCTCAAGAGTTGCCTTGATTTCCTTCACATCATCTTTGGTGTCTTCTACACTCTGTGCCATTTTCCCCATGTCGAAATCATCTGGTGCTACCATTCGGTATCCCCGCTGTCACTTGTGGTGATAAATATTGGTCACTCGCAGTAATAAAAGCTTCATCTGACAAAAGATCCCAAAGGTGAGTCTCTTGATTTATCCAGTCTTGTGTTGCAGCAGAGTCAGTTTGGCACGGTATTAGTTCAGTCATCACAAAACCCCTCCAATTCCATAAACCCGCCCCCGCTTGCCATGAGACCGGGTTGCAACCAGGATATTCCCGCCCTTGAAAACAATCGCGCGTCCCTCGCTCTCATCAAACGTGGCAACCACCCGAAACTTGCTGCCGGACATCTCTATCAGCTTGGCACCAGGGATGTGCTTTTTCCAGCGCCGTGTCAGCAGAAAATAAACTTTCCCGTTCGGGCCGAATTCGACGCAGCTTATATAGTCGTACCCCTTGAATATCTTAGCCTTGCTCAGTTTGCCGCCGGTGTACGTCCAGAGAGCTGCGCTGTCCCGGTGATGGCCGCTGTCTTTGTAATTGGCCGTGCCGACCAGCCACATTTTCTTTCGACTGAGATCCGTGCAGCCTGACATAAACCGTGCCTGTGAGCCTCTGGGTGTCTTATCCCGCCACTTCCAATCCTTGCCGCTTAACCATCCGGCGTTTTCATGGGTCTTGTTCCAACCGATTATGATAGGAGAGCCACCATAATGGACGATCTTTTTCACGTAATACCGTTTTTCCCAGGTTCGGACCTGCTTGCCGTCAACAACGATCTCACCGCCCCCGAGAAGGATCAGTTTATTGTTGATCCGTTCAATGTCCCATGCCCCGTCGTATGGGCCAGGTAACAACTTTTTGACGTTCGGAAATTTCAACAGTCTTGGATTGTCCCGCAGAATGCCCCAAGCTATTTTTTCATTTTCGAGAGCCAGGTACACCCTGCCCCGATCTTCACAGATCCGGAACACCGATTCACCGGTTTTAATCGTAGCGATCGGCGCTTTGATCCCCAGGCACCATAATTTTGATGTCGCCCGGCCGGAATATTCACCAAAAAGCACCTGCCCGTTTGAGAGCCTGGACATGCACATGATGCCGTGGCCTGAGACCTCCTGGACGATACGTTTTCCTGTTGGCGTTGGTTTTGGCTTCGGTGCGGGAGGCTTAGGGGCAGGCTTTGTCTCACCCACTCGCCTGAACTGCCCAGATCCAAAAGAAATACTTGACGTTCCGTGGTTATCCGACACTCGAATAAAATCCCCAGGCTTGAAATACAGCTTGCCCAGGTTAATGGATTTGTTTTTCTTATCGACAGAGTATTGATTTACTTTAGTCAGAAAGATTTCTTTCCCGTCCACTACATGATAGTAGCGTGCGTCATAATGTTTGGCTCTGTTTTTTGTCATCAAAAACGAAAGGACAGGGATCCAGTATCCTTCACCCAATTTCTTCCAATTCGGTTTATAATCAACCCATTTTCGTTTTTTGCCATAGACGTGCCGAGATGAGTACCAATGTGTATTCCCCCAGGCTCTTACGACATTATGTCTATCGTATTCAGGGTTATCGCCTTTCGGGATCGGTTGAGTTGACCCCTCGTCCCCAGTAAATTTATCGATAGAGACCTTGTGGGTCATTGGTTTAACCGGCCCAGGTTTCGGCTGCGGTTTATCCCAGATGGGATGTTCTGGGCCCCTATAGATCCATTCCCCATTAGGCGCTTTTCTCCAATCATTTTTTCCAGTGTTGGTATGTATATCCCACGGCTTCAGGCCTTTTGAAGAATCGTGGGGTCTCATTTTGTATTTAAAACCTGGTTTAAACCAAGGAGCTGCCATTGATTTTTTACCTCGCTTAATTTTTAAACATAGGCGGTGATCTCTCCCTCTCAAGCCACCGTTGCCCCCTACTCCCGTTACGCTAGAAACTTATCACCCATTTCGTGGACCCATGTTTAGTTAAACTATCTTGGTGCCCATTTGGCAATTATTGTACCTTTTTCGTAGATCACGGTATCACCTCCTTTAGGTTCCCGTTTTAACCTTCGCCCCTGATTTTATACCCATGTCAAACCCACTTGTTTTAGTCTTACTCGCTTTTACTGCCATTTGAATCCTCCTGTTTGTTAGCATCCGCCATAATCATTTTAATTGCCTGATCGATCTTCGGGGTTGGAACTGGACCCACAGGCTTTTTCAGATCCCTATCAACTCTTTTCAAAAAAAGATGCCATGATTTAGCATCCAGACTTGGGGTTGGTGCAATTGGGCGTGCCATCATGCTACCTCATTTCTTCGATGTTTCCACCAAACTGTCCAAGCAAACCCGGCAACCGCCATCCATGCCCCGTAACTCAGAACATAAATTCCATTAACTTCCATTGAATCATTTCGAAATTCTTTGTCCCAGAACAATTTCTTTTTGTCACCTGGATTGTCCCGATACCCCTTATCATGTTTTAAACTTGGAATAAACAAAGGGCCAGTAGGAGACACGAGCCACCTCAGCAGCTTTGGGATGCTTGCCCCATCGACAACGAAGCCCTTCTCAATGATCATCCCGCAAGGCATTTCATAATCTTTGGTTAAACGCCATTTGCGGGTGCTAAAAATCCAAACCAAAAAACGTTTATACCAAAGCTTGCCCTTCGCCTCCATGGCCACAAGCTGAAATTCCGGCATATCGGGCCATTTGATTGTGTCTTCCTTATAAAATTGATCAAGCACCATCTCAAAGGCATCGCGGGGCCACGACCCTTGACCACCACCGGCTATGTATGCCCGCCATTTATCCCATTCGAGCATTATTAATTCACGTTCATCAATCATTTTAATTTATTCCCAGTAACATCTAATTGTGTAGTTGCATCAGACGTTTTCCTCACATCAGCGCTGACATGAATCGGCAACCACTGGACCATGATCGTCCCGGTTTCCAGGGTTTTCAGATACTTCAGGAGCGCCACCAGGTCCACGTTTTGCCCGGTCACAATGAGGTTGTTGATTTGAAGTGGCTCCACATTGTAGCCCTTTGGTGCTTCCATTCCGGCACAACCAATAAAGAAAAAACCCACCACGACCACCACCACCGCAGCAATAATTTTGATCCATTTGAGTTTTTTGTCGTCTGTCATGATACTCCTTTAATTCTTCTCATCTCGCCCCGCCTTAAGCATTATAGCAAGTCGAATTAAAATCGTCTTGGTTCCTGAATCGGCATTAGATATGCTATTTATTAAAGTAGCAATATCAGCATAAGTCATATCATCAAATTTATCAAGCGCAATCTGTGCTCTTGCCTCTGTCACCTTCGTTTCATTCGCCACATCCGGCGTGATATCCCCCGGATCCAACGGAATCAAGTTGCCAGTCCCAACATCATACTTGACAGCTTCAGGGTCCGGTAAGTCGCCAAAATCCATCACAGCAATGTCGCTGTCTGGATATTTGATAAGCAGCTCGACATACCGTTCCTTTTTCGTAGAACCGTCAGGAATTTGGTCAACATCAACTTGGTCAACACCCCGAATCCACCCTGGAAACGGGTTTGTTTTTTGATATAAAATATAATTTTTTTGTGCCATTGTTTCTCCTTACATTTTGTTAAGTATCGCAAACTCGCCGAATGTTTTATTGCTGTCTCGTTATATTGCAGTGTATTTATTAAAATAAGTCAATCTAAATCATAAACCTATTGGGAATTTCCAACCTACAGTATTACATGCCATTGTGTTAGCGTCTGATGTTGATTTTCTAATCTCAATTACTTGTGAATCATCAGTTATAACTTGGATTATTGCTAGTAAAGTATAGCGTGCCCCTGTGGCATCAATCCACATTTTGCCAGTTGCTCCTGTTTGCCCGTTTGTTCGCCAATACCATATAGATGCAGCATCAATATTTATCCATCTTAAATTGACAATACCAAGCGTTGTAAATTTTGGAATAATTAATGCTCCAATATCAGTAAAAGTATTATCAATATCAACCGCTGCCTGATTTTCAATAGCATCAGCAAAAAATACTGTATTGCCGTCATGGAAAAATTCAACTACATCGTTCGCAACGGAATAAACTCCGAAAATACAGCGGTCAGATCCATTATACCAACCCCCCTTACTTGCACTATACACGGGTTCGGTAGCGTTGTCAATGATTTGTGTCGTCGTTAAAAGCGCACTTCCAGCATTGACAACGCGCGTGTCAACTGCACTCTCATCGATGTAAATATAAACCCAGTCGGGTGCCCCGTTCGTGACGACCGTGTAGGTAAGATCGGACACCCAGTAATCAATCCTGTGATTCGTGCCGTCAAACGTGTGATAAGCGCCGGGGCCGATTGTAATCGTATTAGCATTCACCCATGAAAATTTAGGACGAACACAAAACCCTCGCCGGATGTCAATCGAATCCGGATTGTGCGTCACAATCTTAGTGCCTGGATTTGTGTCCGGTCTGATAACCGAAGGTGATTGTTCAGCTACATTCCCATCTGCATCAACCTGGTGCCGATACGAAACCCCGTCTTTCTCTGTAAGGAAAATATCGCCGTCATTCAGGTCGTTACCATCTACGTTGTCAATATCGTCTGCCCCTCCGCCGATTAAGCCTTTGGCGGGATAATATGTAACAGTCATAATTTATACTTCCTCTCTCAACTTAACATTTATTAACGAATTATTTGGATATGCATGATCGCCGCCGGGCATAACGATCGTCCTGGCATAAACGATCCATTGCCAATCGGTTACATTCGCGGACAACCGCCAAGCTAAAGGCGCCCTGCCTCTGACTAAAGCTACGCCATGCATGAATGCGTAAAAATCAATCGATCGATCTTCAAATAAGGTAAAATCAAATGTTCTTACAATATCCCGTTTTTTATAGTAAAATGCGCCGTTGTTAAGTTCTTCTGAAACCGAGTAATCGTGCAAACCCTCTTTAATCCCATATTTCGGGTCTACTAAATTAACGACCGTTCCGGATCGAATTACACCGACTTTCAAGATCGTTCCAACAGCGCTTGACAGTGTAATCTCTAATCCATGACCGCTGCCCGGGTCTGTATAGTCGCACCACAAAGCCGCCTGGCCGGTGGACAACGTGTCAAAAGTAATGGTTTCAGTTGTAAGATCTTCCGCGTTCCACGCACCCTCGGCCCCGGCACCGATACCGTCATGCCACTGTGCGCCAGCATCCCATTGGCCGCCTAAACCACCGATGCGGGTTTTGACCACCACAGATGTGGCGTTACTTCCGAAAAGAGCGACCGCGCTGCCGGATGAAACGCTAAGACATATTACCCCTGTGTTGCCTGTTGACTTCCAGGGTTTTTTGATATGATCATCCTCAACGTTTTCAATCGGAAAATTTGGATTTTGTTTATCTGCTGAAGTGCTGACAATATTATCCGGATAAATTACTTTCATGCCGCTGCAACATCCCCCTCGCCGTCAATCGAAACTTTTTCTTTCATAAAATCGTATTGAATTGACCTTGCCCTGATATACGCATTTGTATCTTGCCCAAGAGATGTATCGTTCCAGGATATTCTCTCTCCCGGTAGCGGCATATCACCTAAAAGCGGCATCTTTAGAGCTGCTTTCGGGCTGTGGGTAATGGTCAAGATATCGTCAAGCGCGGTGTTTATGTTCGCCTCAGTCGTGTGATACGATGTAATATTTAATTCATTACCGTAGGGAAAATCAGAATACCGAATGAAATTATTATCATCGTCAATCTTAGCGCGTGCGCCGCTGACAGGAGCGGTGTAGTTATAGGTGCTTGGAAAATAGTCAAACTCTGTGATAGTCCTGGACCCATTATCTGCAAGCATATCAACCAGATACAGCGTGCCATCTGAAATGTAAAATAGGTGGCTGTAAAACGCACAAATCCTTGACGCCAAATCGATAGCCAGTATGTCGCCTTTGGTAGTGTGTGTCACATTCGGGGATGCTACCCTTGCCGCCGTCGTGTCTATGCCCAGGTTAAGCAAGCCGCCGCCGGTCAAGGTCGTCATAACGTTAACAAGAGAATCGTTATAGACGGTTGCCTTCACAACTGTCGCCGTGTAGGACGGGCCATATAGCCTGTAACTCACTTTTTTTCTTGTGATTTGCGATCGGTGTGCGGTCCCGGTAAACAGCAATTCCTTGGTATCTTCATTAGGTGAGTCTGAATCAGTATAATAAAGAGAGATGGCTCCGTTGACCGGAGGTGGCCAATCATCTATAAATAGATCATGAGAAAACCCTATGCCTCCAAAACCAGCTTTAACATACCCACCGTATGGCTGAGTGATGCGAAACGATACGGCATCGATAGCTATTATTTCACTATCCCAATAATGGTCTATAGCTACGCCCGTAGTGGACAATCGTTTTAATTCGCTCAATGTAAATTCGACTAATAACATTATATAAATGCCGGTTCGGTTGGGGGTATGTTTCGATTGTTCCGTTCAACTACAACCCTGTCGATTACTTTGGGCAGCTCTTCGTCACCGATGTGGATGTGGATATGGTTTTCAATAATGTCCCCACCACCTCCGCCAAGCTCATTGTTTGGCGTGATATTTCCGGGTCTTGGCGGAGTGAATAGCTCCGGTCCTTCTTCACCTATCATAAAACTATTAAACGGGCTCACCGGTCCACCGTGGGCTCTTCCTTGCGGTCCACCACCACCGCCGTAATTAACAGGGATCCCCTGCTTCCAAATCTTTTTTAAAGTAGAGCTTGGTTCGAGGCCTTTTTTGAGAAATTCATCGAGGTCCTTGCTCGGTTTCAGCCCCTCTTTTGCGAGCTTTTTAAGCGGGTCAGACGGGTCGAGCTTCCCAAGGATTTCATTGATTATGCTTTGATCGATTCCGAGGCTTTCCAGCATTTTTACTAATTGCGCCCATGTCATTTGACCCTTATGACCTTCAAATTTCGCTTTTATCTTCAGGATCATTTCTTTTGAGAGGCCGACACCTTTTAGCAGGTCTTTCATGTTCTTGAAACTCAATCCACCTGCGCTCTTAAGGTATTCGAGCTTGAGTTTTCGAATAATTGCTTTTGACGTTCCCTTAAGCACTAACAATTCCTCTATTTGCTTCCATGTCAGAGAATTTCCGGATTGCTTGTATTTTAAGAAAATATCGCGCATTAGCGGTTCTGGAATTTTGCCGCCAAGGAAGCTTTTTATTTCCTTCCAACCCATCTTTTCATCGCCTATCCAGCGCAGTTCGAGTTTTCGAATAATCGTTTCAGAAAGTCCCTCATTTCTTAAAAACTTTTCGAACTGCGCCCAGGTCATTTCACCCTGATTTAAAAACTCCAACTCAAGTTTAATTTTCTTCATCAAGTCCGGGACGTTCACGTTTTGCGAAAGCAGCGCTTCCTTGAGCTTTTCCCAACTCGTTACAGTGTTGCCCTCTAAAAATTGCAATCTGATCCGCTTGATATAATCGTCTGTCGCACCGGCACTCTTCAGGAAATTAAACATCTCAGCCCAACCCATACCCGACGCTTCTAATTGGGCGATGAATGTCAAGGTCGCTTCAGACTCCCATCCTGTTTTACCAATTACAAATCCGAGGGCGGCTAATTTTTCCTTGACCGGTAACGCTTCATTCAGAGCCAGTGCGGTGATAAAGTTGATAGTTGCTGTGGACTCCCACCCGTTCACCGTCGATACGAGATTGAGGGCGGTCATCTTCTCGAAGAATGTCGTTGTTTCAGATTTTGCTAATTTCAGGAGAAAATTAATATCGATATTGCGGTCAAAGGCTTCTCTTGACCCGAAACCTCCCGGACCCCTGGCAATCTCTTCGTAGTTTCGCAACATGTCCGCAACTTCCGGGCTCAAGGTTCCCTGTAGTGGGCGGGGTGCTGTGCCTACCCCTTTATTTTTACTACCCCAAAGCCCTAATATTTTACCTATACCATATACCACAAACCCGCCGACAACTGCCGGGATTATTACCGACAAGCTCGCACCCAGTATCCCTAGTAACGCACTGGACCCGGCACCAAATAGGCTGCCAAGACCACCGCCGCCGCCAAGCAGGCTACCTAAAAAACTGAAAATCTTACTTCTAAGCCATATAACCGCCATCTCAGCAAGCATATCAGTAAACGTCTTCAGCATCGAATCAAGAAACGATTTCCAAACATCTTTTAAACCGTCGATGTCGCCCTTGATCGCCGCGAACAGTGCGCCGCTGATTGAATCGGTAATGATACGATAAACCTGTTCAAAGGCGTAAACAAGTTCGTTCTGAATGTCTTCTGCCAAAGTATTTACACTTCCACTGGCTTCTTTTAACGCATCCTTTACAGAAACCATCGACCCTACAGCAACAAACCCGAAGTTTTTCCAAAGGTCTGTTAGCTTTTTAATATCCCCCATAGCGTCATCGGCCCAAGGTCTACCTCTACCCCTAAAATTATTCATGGTCCTGGCTAAAATATCTATTTCTTCCCATAGGTCTTTCACGCGGGGAGTTATTGAAACCCATTCGACTATTTCATCTTTTAGTTTTCCTGTTTCAGATGCCAGCATCTTGGTCATATCACCGGCGCGGTTCATTTCATCGGCCACGCGCTTAACTTCATCACCAAAGCCTTTCACAACCCATTTCTCTCCAAACGGGTCCATGATACTAGCCAAACCCTTGCTCAATTGTAGCCAAATCCAACCTGTCGCATTCGCCCAAGCTGCAAGACCAGACCATATTTTATTAGTCAGTTTAGCTGAAGATTCCAACGTGATATTCAATGCCGTTGCAGCTCTGTTTATAGCAAGTATAGCCGCTGCTACGATTCCAGCCGTCCCAAACGTACCTAAGAATGCCAACCCATAAAGGCCTAATTTTAGAGCCTCTTTAGGTAAGCTATCATATATTTCTTTTGATTTTTTTAATACCTCCCATGCTTTCGTTGAAGCGTCGGCAATCGCGTCGATGGTTTTTTCAACTCCCTGTTGTATCAAGTCTTCGTTCTGTTGAAGCCAATTGGTCATGCCCTCAACGATCTCACGTATTTTACCCTTGTAAGTATCGAACACATCAAGCATCTTGCTTTGAATAGTTGATTGAAGTATTTTAAGAGCGTTCCCGAGCGAGTCCCGGATGATTGCGGCAAGGTCAGAGGTTGCCGTCTTGTTAGCTATTATCTTTTGGGTCAACATTTCGTAAGTGTCAATATTGTCCATCAGGATACCAGCGGTTTTAACCTGTCGGGCTCCAAACACTTCACCGATCTTGATAGCGTCCCATTGCTGCCGTTTCATTTCCTTTAACACATCGACAAGCGGTGTCATGGCGTCCATGCCGAGCGCCTTAGCTGCCTTGGTGGTTTTCAGGAGAACCATGTTCAACCCAGAACCTGCCATCGTTGCCTTAACGCCTGAGCTTGCAAGTGTACCGAGAAAGGCCGCCGTCTGTTCAACGTTCAGCCCCATCAGCTTCGCAGTCGGTGCCACCATTTTAAACGACTCACCCAACATTAAAACATTGGTATTCGTTGAACTGGAAGTAGTGATAAAAGCGTTGTTGATCCGGTCAAGTTCTTCAACTTCAAGCCCAAACGCTGTAAGCACATCGGTCGTGATATCTGAGGCGGACGCAAGGTCAACTTGGCCAGCGGTTGCAAGGTCAAGGGTTTTAGGGAGTGCTGCTATTGACTGATTGACCGTGAAACCGGCCGCAGCTAAAAACTTTAGCGCCTCTGCAGATTGGTTCGCACTGTGCTCAGTCGTGGCCCCCATCTCCCGAGCGATGTCGGTGAGCCTTTGGAGTTCCATTCCTGAAGCACCAGACCACGCCTGAACGGTCTTCATGGTGCTTTCGAAGTCAACACCGAGAGTCAGAACAGATCGACTTAATGCGATAACTCCAACCGCAGAAATGGCCAGGACGCGCTTCATGGTCCGCTGCATCCGATCCCCAACTCTTTTTAACTTAGCATGGATCTTATTAAAATCAGAATCCAGCTTCCGGACGGGCGCCCGGACATCTATATATATGCCACCAAGTTTTGTCGCCACGTTGTAATCATTTATTTAGCCCCTTTAGATTAAATAAAAATTACATTGGTTGCTTGCTGCTCTGCGTCGACACGCCTTTCTCTTTCTCTCTCATCACTCCAATCATGTGCCGCCCGAGCATTAGAACCATTTCTAAACATTCACACTTGTTCGGTATTTCGTATGTTTCGATCACTTTCATTATCGCGTTTATATTAAGATCAATCGGCCCGTTCATCGACATGATATATTGCTTCTGCACCATGAGATAAACGTTACAGGCCGCTACGTTCATATCCCACAAGGGTGGTAAACATGCCAAACACTCCGCCTCTGTAGAATCTCTGTTTCTTTTTATTTCCTCGCACGCATCACAATCTGGTTTTTCAAAAAGGCGTTCTACGTGCTCTTTGAGTTTTTTGCTTTCCCGTCCTCTACATCGATGAGATCATCTGCAAGCGTTTCGATTGACCGGCCAACAAAAGCCGCAAAGACAACCACCTCATTCATTAAAAAATATTTATTGTCAGTAGTGCACTTTATCTCCTTGCCATCCTGATCGGTAAAGTTTCCAAATTTAGGAATCATGCAATCCCACAGCAACCGGTTCCGCTGCGTTTCGTCAACTTTTTCAACTTCAAACCGTTGGCCACGTTTGAATTTTTCTTTTTTCGTTACCGTCGCCTTGTCGATCCGTTCCTGTTCGTCGTTAGACGGAATACGCAAATCAGCCCAACCGCAGTCCTTTTTGTTCTTTTCGTCAATGTAAAATCGTGTTACCGGGTTCGGGTTTTTAAAATCGATTTTCATAATTTAGCCCCTTCTTATAAGGTTTATCAAATAGCCCCCTAGAGATTCGCGCGGGGTGTAGAGACGTAAGGGGCGTGCCGTCTCCAGGCAAATGCCTGCCCCGCGCGAAAACTTTTTTTATACCATGGACATCGTGCCGTTGATATCCATTGACCAATTAACAGTCAGAAGACCGGATTTGTCCGCGTCAATCGTCCAGCCGGTTATCAGCAGCGTGCTCACCTGAGTTCCAAAGCCAGCGCTCCAAATACCACTGGCTATATATCCGGCCGTAGCGTTGGGTTCGTAATAACTGGTGGCGTCCACGAACAGCTTGAAGCTCGTTATGAGCGTTCCTTCATAGTGCTCACCAACCAGTGCCAGGAAGCCTGTGCTGTCGGCAACATCCAACATGCCGGACACGGTGATTGTTCCCAGGCCGTCCTTTAAGCCATAGCAATACGTTTTAAAGGTGTCTCCAAATTCCGTGTCTTCCAATTTGTCGAATGTCATAGTTGCGTTAAGCGTATATTTTCCCATACCGATTATTTGCGTGCTAAGATATTCGACTTTGACTGTGTGTCCTTTAGAAAATGCCATTTGTCTATCTCCTGTTGAGCCCCTTTTCTATTTATCTGATCCACATCCGATGTTGGTTTCAGAGAATATATCGTCCGTTGTCTTGTTTTCAAAATCGGTGTAGCATTCCGTTTCCACTTGTTCGATTTTCTGCCCGCTTGTCCGCTTATGTAATTCATATGTCTGTCGTGTAATCGGAGCCATGTGGGTGTGTATAATTTCAATCGACGTATCGACAAAGATCCGATACCCCGCATTTCTCAACCGCCAACACATCCCAATGTCCTCTCCGATTGTATGCCCTGAGGCTATTGATTTTTTTGACTCAAACCACGGCGATTTCATGTCAATGAACATATCCATATTATACATAATGCAGCCACAGCCGGTCGCGTCGACTTCGACCATATCACCCGAGTAGCACTCTTTTTCTGAAACGTGGACATATCCATTAAGGCGGCCACGATACATAATCACATCATATGGTGGCCAGCTTCTATGAACCGGCGTTCCTACGACATCGTATCCATCCTCAGCGTGTTTGATTAATTTCATTATCGTGTCGGCTGGATATAGCTGATCGGTGTCCATCATTATTAAATGGGAGCATCCCATTGCCTGTTCAATCAGGCTGTTTCTGAGGGCGTCGTGACTAATCGCCATCTGGCCATGTGGAAACCTTGGAATAAACAACGTGTAATCCGGCTTTTCAATTTGGAGAAAAGATAAAAAGAGTTGCTTCGATACAGTTTCATTAATGATCGGCAAACCGATTCCCAGAGTGTGCCCAATTCGCGCAAACTTCCTTTTTCGATAAAGCTTTAAATCGATCTTTTGAAATTCAGAACCATATACCCGTTTGTAATCTGCATCTGTTTTGGCTCCGGTAACCATCGGATGATTATGTTTTATCTTCGCAACGTTCGACGCTTTGAAACGTTTGAGGTCGGTCGCTATGTCCATCAGCTCTTTATCACAAAAACAGTGGCCGTATCCGGTGTGGAAGAACTCGCCGTCAAGGCTCGGTAACAACTTTTTAGATGCAAGCCAATGTGTGGGGAGTTCGCGGCCGGTGCCGTCGGCTAAACCAACGAGGCCCCATCCATCCGGGAAGGATCTCATTTCTTCAAGCGCGAGTTTCAAACAGTCCTGTTTCACTTCTGTATCGTCACCAAGAAAGCAAACGAGGTCATGCTTGGCATTGCCCACTAAACGTTTAACCATCTTGGGGCACCCGATACGCTCCGTATCGATCTCTGTTAAGATCTCATACTGAGACTCGGGCAACCCACCCTTGTCGTGAATTGACTTGATACATCGCTTAGCGTCGGCCGGTCTTATGGCCGGAATTATGATTGATATTTTTTCCATTTTAAGTTAGCCCCTTTGCTATACTAAGTTCCAGAAATGCTTATCGACGCTTGCTGAAAATTCCGGATTCAGATTTTCAGATTCACCGAGTAGTCTTTCTCTGATTTTCCGCCCTTCGTGTTTTATATATGCCAGGATGTCAGCCAGGGTTATAAACCTTTCTATGTCGCCATGCTCCTTAAGAAGGACTCCGCTGAAAATTCTGTTCTTACGAACTGACAGCCGACTTGCCGTTGAGTTGTGATTCAGATTCCGTTTCGGATTTTTAGCATTATGCCCACTACTGGCATGAATTTTTCTTTTTCTGTTACCATCTTGACATTTTGAATCCTTTCTTATTCCAGAAAATTGATAACCCATATAGTTAAGCCCCTTAATTAAAATTTAACCCCATGGGCGTAAACCGCCCCGCGTGTGCCTCTTGGTTCGTCAACGTCAACCCGAGACATGTCGTCAAGCATCGACTCAAGAGCATCCGCTGTGAACCGCCAAAAATCGTTCGGGTAATCGTGCTTTGGAAACCCAATCCCGGGTACGGTTATGACCAGCCGGCCACCGCGCTTTAAAACCCGCTTCATTTCAGAAACCGTGAGCCAGAAACAATCGTCATGCTCAAGGGTTTCCAGGCAAAGCACGTTATCAAAGGTACAGGCCGGCCACATTAAAACGTGCGAGTTCATCACTTCATCAACGTTCGGCCCTTCCCTCATGTCAACTCCGGTGTAGTCGTCGAACAGATCCCGTACACATCCGTTGACGTCGAGCGCCCCGATATCCAGGGTTTTTCCTTTCAGCTTCAACCCTTTGATGTATTGATAAACGTGTTTAGTCATTTTTATTAAGCCTAATATTTTCCTCAATAAGCCTGTCTTGTGTTTGATTGCACTTCAAGCAAAATCTCCTTTCCCGGAGGTCAATACCTTGGAACTCTTTTCCTTGCTGCACTGCTTTGAGATAAGTAAAACTGTATCGATTCTCATATTGTTTCCATTTTGACCACTTGTGAAAAATACACATAATAAGCCCCCTTATTTCACCGCGTACAATTCGCCCTCAGTGTGAATGATTTTCAATCCGACATGAGTCACCTTATCTTTTAAAAATGGCTCAAACTCCGCCTTGATTCCGTACAGATCCCGGTGCTCTTTGTCGCAAAAATAAAGCCATGAATTGATATTCCAAAAGCTGCGATGCGTAGGATCCTGAAACGCCCCCCGGCCATCGGTCGATGGGACAGAAATTGACAGCTTGCCCCCTGGTTTCAGCACTCGGTAGATATCTTCAATCACCGCCACGGTTTCAGTTATGTGCTCTAAGAAGTCGTAGGCGCGCACTTCGTCCACCGAGTCATCGTCGTATGGCAAGCCCTTTTCAACGTCACACACAAGATCTGGCTTGACCTCCGGCCTGATATCGATGTTGATGTATCCTGGCAGTTTGTTTAAACCGCTGCCTAAGTTAATTTTTATCATTTAGCCCCCTTAGCTTTGTATCAACACATTATATTGTATCACATACCCCCGAACGTCTTCTTCCGGATCAGATAATTGCCAGGCCCTGTCGTACTGCATGTATAAAAAAATATATCCCCCCACCGTCAAGGTCGTATCATCGTAAAGCGCCCTCAGATTTACATACAACGCCCCAATTTCCGTTTCACTCGAACTTTGCGAATACAAATTGAACTGAATATCAACATCGTCAAAAACCGCTTCCCTGTCAAAGGTCCAGTCACCCTCCATCGTTGGAATAGTCACAACCCCGTAAGGGTAAGCCGTGTTTTCCGGTGCGTATCTTGAATACATCCGACCACCCAAACTCGTATGGATAGCCGGTGGACCGGTTGTGAATTTCGTAAATATGCCGGTCAAAAGCGCGATCATATCAAATTAACTTCCAGGGCACGCCTTGCCCTGCGCTTGTGCTTTATCAAAGCTGGACGCATAAATGGGATAGCGTCCATATCTTTTCTTTTCAAACCGAGTTCAACAAATGATGCGTGATACGGCTCGGTCCACTTACCAGGACCTTGCGCTTGAACGAAGTGGCCACCGCCCTTAAATTTAGATGTTTCAACGTTTATTTCCCTTGCAAGCTGCCCCGGCCTTCGTCCTCTCGGATACACTGTCTTACTGCTAACGCTCGACTTGAGCCTGGCTATAGCAGATGCTTTAATTCTATTGGCGTATTTTTCCGACCACACATCGGTAATGCTTTCAACCTGTGCCAGCACCCTATTTTTATGAAATTCAATCCTCGCCATCACGACACACCCATCTCCGCACAAATTAAATCAATCTGATAGTTTCGTTCATTCTGGTTAATCGGTGCGGTTTTAATTTCCAGGGTTCGGCTACCCCAAACGATCCGCATTTTATTTGTCACTCCGGTTCTGTATCTCATCCTTACTTTGTGAGTTATGTCGGCGCTCACACGCAGGTTCTCGATCATCTCCTTTCCGCTCATCGGCCAGATTGCAACCCAGTCGTAGAAGTCAGCGGACCAAACGTCGACCATTCCTCCGGCCCCGTCTGGGGTTTGCGCGACACTCTGAAACGCAACGTAATTTCTTAAATCACCAGCTCTCATTATTAAACTCATATATTTTATAGTCGCCCAAAAGCGCGTCGATTGTGTTTACATGCGTTTTCATGAAGTCGCTCTTCGAAATGCCCATCACGTCGCTTTCTCTATTTTCGTATAGGTCGGCTACTTTGATTT
>SDBT01004383.1_pt1 | contig 24027 bp, 20 predicted proteins | sample 2277101 | NCBI WGS metagenome assembly SDBT01 (sample SAMN10404973, study PRJNA504765) | marine sediment metagenome | isolation source: marine sediment core GS10_PC15, 103 cmbsf | place: Arctic Ocean: Southern Knipovich Ridge | collected 2010 | reverse complement strand
CTTTGGAAAATTTTTGAATTGGAAAAAATAGAGAAACAATTGTCACTACACAAATAAATTTATAATTTAAATTGTTTTCAATTGGTTATGATTACAAAGATGGCTTACATAGAAGATTCAGGTTAAATAGCAATTCCCCACTTGTGTCTTAGATAGCCCATTTTACCCCCAAAATGATAGTGCTAAGCCTTATAAACGCCCTATTATCATGCACTATTCATGAATTATCAACCACTTACCGTGGCCCGACCCCCTTTGGCCCTTTGTTAACATATCATCTCCAATTTCCCCCGTTCGTATCGTGTGGAATACTGTCCAGTGCAAAGTTTCCATTAGCCCAACAACATTTGCAATATTCCATATTACCCGCTTTTTTCTTATTATAAGCATCAAACCAGTCTAAACTTGCGCTCACTGACAACTCGTTGTCATCACATGCATTTTCCCCAAATTTTTTTGTGGCTGCAAAAACAGGAGGCCCACAATAAAGAAATACACGGTTACCAAACAACATAGGGCCATCACATATACATCGGCATGGGATAGCGGCCTCTTCACCAATGACTGGAAGCCTACGAAACTCATCCGGTTTGTTTATAACAATAGTTGTACGAGGAAATCTATTGACGAGATTATGAAGAGTGTCATGGTCAGGGCAATTAAAGGAACTATAAACAGATACACGCATTTCATCAATGCAGTCCAACGCATCATTGCTTATATTTTTTAAAAGCAAGCCATTTGTTGCAACAAAAATAGATCCAATTATACCGGATGCCTTCATCATCTTAACCCCTTCATTGAAATGCCGCCAAAGTAATGGTTCTCCCGGCCCATGGATACGCATATTGTCTATGTAATAGCCAGAGTCTTCCGAACACTTCAAAAAAGTATGCAATTCTTCAAGGGACAATTGGTAGTCGGGTAGCGTTTTGCGTTGCTCACCATGTGCACACATAGCACAATCGTTTTGACACAATGAACAAACTTCACACTTCATTTGCCGAATTTTTTTGACAGGCTTCATTACAATATAGACTCCTTAAACATATATTGTTCCGATAGCTTCATAAAATAATTCGATTCAAGAACTTCTTTTTTAAAAGCATCATCATATGCTCGTCTTTCCAATTTTTTTATATCCTTGAACTGTTTGCCACGACCACTATCCCCAGTTAATTTGATTTTATAAAAATTATCCCGCCAAGCAGGATTATATTCAATTCCGTACACATCACACATCTGTTTAAGAACTGAATCCGGGTTTTTTACAAAATCTTCGTACAGAAACACTTTAGCAAAGTGATATTTTTCCAGAAAAATCGTTATGCGTTGGCAATACGTATCGAAGGTTTTAACATCTGTTGGAAAAATAGGGTTGGCTTTTAGAGATAGGTAGGAATCAATAGGATTTCTTAACGTCACCATTGGCTTTGTGATAAATAATTCAGACAAAAATGATAACAAAGGAGGTGAATCTACGCATCCATTCAATAAAAAATCCCAATGTGAATGGTCTCTGAGAATTAAAAACAGGTTATTTTTTCTGCATTTTTCTGAAACCCATGAGATACGTTCCCAAAAGATTTTCTTTAAATCTTCCCGATGAGTATAACAATATTCAGGGTAGCTTGCTTGAAAATGTTGTAAAGGATCAAATGGATTCCAGCGTATTCCACCTGAACTACAGGGATGGATTTCACTCAATAAAACCACATCCTGCATCGAAGCCAAGCATTTGGACATCACAGAGCCACCGGAACATGAAAGGTGATGAATAGTGCCAATGGTGTATTGCCTGTCAGCCAAAAAATGCTTAGGCAAATAGGAACGGATCGTACTTTGCGCCATAGAGGCTTTTATCCACAATATGAAATTAAATGGTACATCTATTACGTTTCCCACTAATGGCAGATACAAGCCAGGCTCATTTCCTGTAATCAATAAGGTAAGATTGTCTTGGTCTGGAAGCCTGACAGCAGACCCCTGGACAACTATCTGGTCAAACTCGTTGGATGTCTTCGCGGACCACACACTATTCCCAGTTGCCCTGTTGATAAGGCTGATAGCTGAAATCTTCACCGTGCCATTTGTGTTTAACGGTTTAAAAATTATTGGCTTATCCTTTAGCAGGGTTGACTCAGGTACAGGCACGGCGATGTGCTGCCATTCCTCAGTAAGCAAGGGGATGGTTTCAACGACTTCCCCGCCCTCTCGATCCGAGGGAAACACGACCTGGGCGAAGAGCGGAGGGCCGGCTTCGACAGCAATTCTTTCCTGCTCGGTCTGGCGGTTTGCCATCTGCTTTTCGTATTGCCCGACTACGTCCAGCAGGCTGTCTATCAAATCATGCCCTGTATCTGTTGGGGGTTGGACAGGCATGATCCCTTTGGCAGCGGGCAGAATTGAATATGGATTCTGCAACTGGCTTAGTTCCACAGCATTGCCGTCGGCCATTCCAGTCCATTGTCCACGGCGGATCTCCTGGTACAGCCGCTCATATGCCTGGAAAGCATGTTTGTCCTTGCCCGGCTGATTTGAGACATGATGACGCTTGAGGTTGGGCTGGACAAAATCAAGCAGTGAGGAAGAAACGGACCACGGATCATTAGGCCAAGTCAGGTCCAGTTCCGTGCCCATGCGCGTCAGGGTGGACACAGGGTCAGCCAGAAGTTGGTCAAAGGTGACCATGACATAGTCTTGATCCTGGCAAGCGAGCAAAGCGTCCCGGACATGTGCCAGCCAAAGCAGGTGGGCTTTTGCCAAGTCAATGTTTTCGACGCGAGCAAGGGACGGGGCAGCCTCCCACGGGTGACGCACCATGAGCACAAACCTGTGAGCAAGACCTGCTTCCTGAAAAGCTTCTGTCCACAGAGGCATGAAACGGCACAGAAAGGGGTCGGCCAGGAACAGGGAGCTGGTTTCATTACGGCAGTTGGTTAATAGTGCATTGATGCGTTTCCTGGACCGCTTCACGCCGGGAGCCTGCATCCAGCCCTGGGGAAGAGGCCCGGCCATTGTAGTAGAATGGTCGAGGTCCTGGAACAGCAGGCCGTGGATGGTAGATATATCGACATGGGCCTGGTCGTCCATTGATGTCAGGCCGAGCATGCGCAGGCATTGGCCGAGGATGGATATCCCGCTTTTGGGTGTGCCCAGCACAGCAATAATGGGAGATGTCATGTATATTCCAAAGAAAAAATAAGAGTTTTTGACAGGATTTACATTATCAACACGATTTTCTCCCACTGCCCGAAAGGCAGAGGGCAAGAGTCATCCTGTCATAAAAAAATCTGAATTCTTTTTTCAACGACGGTTTGCCGCTATTTATGCCCGGTGCCCTGTCCTTTCAGGGCACGGATGGCGTCGCCTTGGCGGTACACAATATCACGCAGGAGTGTTATTTCTTCCTGGTATTTTTCTTTTAGTTTCCTGGACTGCTCCTGCATATCGGCGTTAAGGATGTCAAATAGGTCGCCCGGGCATTCGTCAAAGTGTTCATGAAGTTCAAAGGCTTCCTCAGTGCCGGTCCGGTCGTGCTTGAGGAAATACTCATATGCCGAGGCATAAGCGCCATGGATGACGGCATCCCGCACGCCTGGATTATAACGTATGTAATGCAAACCGTCAAAGGGTTCGGGATCATGATATTTCTGAGCCGTAAACAAGGATCGCGACAGGGGGAATATGTCGATCCGGCGCAGGGCAATGCCCAGCAATTTACTATCAGTGCGTCCCTGTCCGGCTTGTGAGCTGGGCAAAGTCTTGGGAAGGCGCAGCGTGAATACGGTTTTTTCATGTTCCCTTTTAGAGAGATCCTTTGGAAGCACGGCAGTGAGAAAAGCAGGACCACGCTTCTTGCTTAGGGTGATGTGTAAGGGGGTGCCGTCGGCCTCCAGACGCAAGCCATTTAAAATATTCTCACTTGCTGCTGCGTGGATGATCATGTTGAGTCGGTTGCCTTGGCTTCTTTGGGGATATAGATGAATTGTGGAGATAGGATCAGGGCCGGTCCAACGGAAATAAACCTGATCTACCTTTTCGATTTCATGCCAACCCGTACCGAGAAAAAAAGTATCCATGGTCAAACTAATCGAGTCTTGCCAGTTGTCGTGAAGTTTCATTTTACTTCCTATACTTCCTAAATGATAAATGCGTTTTAAAAATCAAAGCCACCATAGGCCCGTCAGGGCAAATCTGGTACTCCAATCAATTTGTTTACTCTATTCTTGTGTTTATAGTGTCAATATTTCATCGGCATTTGCATAGTCAAAAATATCAACCTGTGAGTTCTGGTTGCAGTTCAATACATCAATACCAAAGTATTCCAAACGTTCTTTCACCTTAACCCAGCTATGGTAGTGCAGATCCGGCATGGAAGAATCAGGTACATTGTATTTGTCACCTTTTCTCTGATAATCGTCAAAAAAATAGTTGGGATTATTTTTTGGTGTTTCACTGATTTCGAGGACATAACCCTCCACTTTCCGAGCTTCTGGAATTAGTTGTATGTAGTTAAGATCAATACCCAGAAGATAAAGGCGCCTATATCCCAACATTCCTCCTATCAATGCGGCAAAGCTCCCCGTTGTAGTATATTGGGTTATGCCTTCGAAGTAGGGGTTTTTGTAATAATCTTCGAAAAATATTACTTCGGCGATATTGGCTAAGTCAGGATAAAATTTTAGTAGCGTCTTTCGTATAAAAAAGAGTTTGATGCCGTTTATCATTCTCTTTTGGATCAGTTCATATATTTTTTCTTTATGCGATTCAATGACAATCGTATCCATACAAATGTAATAAGCCGGGTAAATGTGGATCTTCTCCCAAAAACGATAGGCGGCATTCATGCCAATCCATTCCATGCTTTGGAGTTTATGAAAATCCATATTGCGTAATGAGGGTCCATTACCGACTAAAAATAAGGGGCTTCTTGAACCGTTATTGCCTTGCGACTTATTTAAAATCGGGTTTGATTCTGATAATGGATATGATTGCTGTTTTTTGCCCATATCTAGCCATTTCACATTTCTTTTCGCCTCTACAGTTGTTGCCTCTATTGCACTTGGCACCTTCTCTCGCCTGATAAATAGGTAGCGGTCACGAAAAGGCCCATAAGGAATGTGTGTAAAGATGACTTCTGATATAAGTTGCTCACCGAGGTGTGCCGATGTGACTGTAAACGGACGCTTTTCATCCCAATCGTCATGTATCGTAATGACTTTGTTTCCTTTTAGCGCTTCGCGAGCGTCTCGCCGTAGCGCGGGGTGGATAGCGTCAAGCAGCATTTCAAGCTCAACATCTTCCTCATAATTGAATAGACTGCGGAAATCGACCCTGGGGAAGGTTTCAACTAATCCACCAATGCCGGCATTCATGACCCGAATATTTTTCCTGTCCAGTAGTTCCTTGGAACTCTCAAATCCGGATACCAGAACCTTATGAGGCGAAGGCTCGTGATACTTCGCACCAGCTCCAAAATAGCGAGGGTCAAAATGACTGGGATCATCGTCTTTGACAGCTGTCCAATCTCCTCGGGTATGCTTAACCACCGTCTTATGCTCTTTGTAGTCCAAATCAATTCCCACCAGGTAAATTGGTGAAAAACCCATGAACGCGATCACCTGTAAGCCGAGATGGGCTACGGTACCTATCGTGCTGCAAGTGGGCAGAGTCTCATAGGACCCAGAACTGCACACACTTTCCAAAGATAGCCAGAAGATGTTAGAAGAATCCTTTATGAACTGGCGGAAATCCCCTCCCCGTGGATGAATATCGGGAAAGAACGCAAACCTGACCAAGGGCACAATCTCGTTGATTTGGGACGACGTATTTTCTGCGACTCTATTATCGATACACATGTACATGGTTGGTAGCCAGCCAAGCCGGTCGAACATCAAATCGAACCTGTTGAAGCACAGGGTGAATTCATCATTGAGAAGGTGCAGAGGAGTCCTATTGAGGGACGGGCCGTTACCTATAATAAAAGCCCTCTGCCCTCTGTATAGGTCTTTGATTTTCATCCATCGAGTTCTTTTTTCCAGTTCATCCGATTCGGGCTCCGTCAGCGCTGTCTTGGATTCGCCTATATCCTTCTTTAACTCATCCAGCTTGTTGGGCTCCATAGGAACTGCACCCTGCGAAATATCGAAAGATAGCCGCGGCTCCAGGATGCAGTCAAGCAGGGTTGCCCAGCTATTGTCCTCAAGCCATTTTTTCCCGGCATTGATTGCGTTTTTCCGGTAAAGGCAATAGTTGGTGGCAACCGATTCTATCGCTTTGACATATGCCTCTGGGTGTGCTGTCTCAGCCAGAGCACCACAATTGTATCTTGCTAATAGATTCCCAAGCCACGTACCTTTCTGCACCACCACAGGAATACCGCAGAATAGGGTGTCTATCAGTATGCCCGATGGCCGGTTTCCAAATTCAGACGGTTGGTAAGGCAAGACAACGATATCGGCCCCTTTGATCATTCGCTGGAATTCCTTCGGCGGAAGTATTCCCTCAACAATGTTCGCAAAGGGCCTAGCTTCTTGGGCAATTTTGATTAGCTCGGATGGTGTGTCTTTGCGTGGTATGTATCGCAGAGTACACTGGTATCGGGTCGCAGTCTGCCTCTGGTGAAGCATGCGGATAACTGATATTGACAAATCATAGCCTTTGGCTTCTCTCATCAATCCCGGAAAGACAACACTCAAATTGGCACTCTTAGTCTTGTCTATCATGTGTAGCTCGCTCTGTTCAAGGGCATTCCTGGCTTCTATATCGTCAAAAGTTGTGCTCGGTGCTGGCTCGATGGGGAATATAACCCCAACAGCCTTTTGAATCTCGCTCTGCATCTCACGAGTGAGGACGGTGAGGACCAGCCTACTCTCAGAGGGTGCTCTCCTGAGCGTCTTTGCCCACCTCTTCTGTAGGATTTCGGTGTGTATGGGTCTGTAGCCGAGCCAGAACAAAACGATGTGCCCTGAGACCTGCGGGCGTGCCTTGACGACGTCATAAAGCACTTCCACGTGCGGCAGGCCTCCGGTGTAAAGGTAGAGAATGAGCTTGTCTCCGGGTTCACATGCTCCAAGGTATTGGTCGACAAAACCTTCCACTTCGCTACGGAAACGTTGCATTCTTAATGCATCAGGCTCTATACCACCATTGACAACTCCAGTCGCTGAAGACCTGTTACTGAAAGTGGCACGGAAATACGGGTGAGACTCCAGCAAGCCGGACTCGAGATGGGCATTACCAGCGGTTATAAAGCCCACGCCGCGCTGGGTGCACACAGAGTTTAGTTTGATGTCGTAGGCCAACGGGTGGCCGAGCGAATCAGTAAGATCCGGGTTCAAACTTATTACATGTACCTTCCCCTCCGCCGACTTCCCAAATGAATCGTGAATCATAGCTTCCTCCGAAATTGAGAGCTTTGCACAACTCGGCAATTTAGCCTTAATTTAATAGTTTTTGCTGGGTTTCTGATTGAAAAATTCCATCAAATTTACAATGTCGAGTAGATCGGTTTCTCCAGATATTTCAATCCGTTGGCCCCGACCCCTCACAGAACCGTGCTTGCGCTATTTACGCACACGGCTCCTCATAAATACACTTCACGGATAAGTGAAAAGAGGCATTTGCATTGGCATAGTTTGCTTTTGCCACATGCTCACCTGGATTCGTGGCTGTGGTAAGGGGTATTTCTCCAAGAATTTGTTGAACTTTTCCCAGTTCAGACTGCCGCGTTTCCCTCTTCTGTTCAACCATTTTTGGAGCATTTTCGTTGCCTCGTATTGAAATCGCTGTATTCCTCGTGAATTATCGGTGATTCCATAATACGCGTAGTGCCCTCGCAACTTGCTTCTCACCTTTGCCATCAGTTCATAAATTGGCAGTGTCCGGTTGGCTTTGAGCCACTCCTTGAACTTCCGGAGTGATGCGGTGAATTTCTTTTTGGATGTTGCCCACTTCATCCGAAATCGTCTACCATCACGCGTCTTACTGCAATAGTGTGTAAAACCCAGGAAATCAAAGCTATCAGGCTTTCTACCATCTCTCCTCGCTTTGATTTCTGCCATTGCTCCGAACTCTATGACCTTGGTCTTCTCCGGTGATATCTCCAACCCGAATTTGGCCAAACGCGCCTCCAGCTCCTCGCGGAATCTTTTAGCATCCCCCAAAAGTTCTGGCAATTTGGATTGCACTTTTCCCTTTCAAAAAACCAACAATTTGAGCCACCGCATACTTTGGAGGAATCGATAGAAGCATGTGAACATGATCTGACATCAGATGCCCTTCTATAACTTCACATTCCTTTTGTCGCGCCAATTCCTTAAAAATATCTCCAAGATATTTTCTGAGTTCGCCAAATATTTTTTTCTTGCGATATTTTGGTATCCATGTGACGTGATATTTACACTCCCATTTTGAATGGTTTAAACTTTTTAGATCATTCATAAGACCTCCCTTTCAGAATCTTTGAGCGATTCCTGCAAGGGGAGGTCTTAAATCTTCCCGTAAAAGTTAAACTTTTTTGAGTCGCCCGGCAGAGCCGGGGGTTTACCTATTATAATTAAAAACGGTAAAGTTTTACAGATTTTCAATAACTCCAAATATTGTGCAAAGTCCAGCATCGGTATTCCTCACAACCAATGGAGAAATTATCACCTGCGAAAGATGGCTACTGACATGAGAAAGGGCCATGTCCTCCACCGGAAGTATCGGCTTTCCATAAGCACTCGGATCCAAAAGAGTACGATGAGCTTCACGGCCTTTTTCCCGATGATGGCGCGACGTCACAGATATAAAGTCCATACCCACAATACGTATTTTGGGGAAATGTTTCCTGATCCATGTACCAAATTCAGGAGCCAATCCAGGATTGTGCTCCCAGTAGCGTGAAGTGCCACGGAAAATTTCATATCCTGTTCTCAGTAGCAAAAGATCATTTTGAGTTGTGAGCTCTGCTTCTACATCTTTAGGGGAAATGAGGTATCCATCCTCCCCAGGGACGTCAACCAACATCGGATTGTTGAATATCCAGAATTCCGCAGGAAAATCTGTAATCGTTGCACCGGAATCAAAAAAGTGGCGGGGGCCATCGATATGAGTGCCCAAATGGTTGGGTAAGATATATCGTGACGAATTTGCCGTATCACCAGCAGCGATTTCGGTAATGTTCTCGATTTGCATTCCTTCACCACCACCGTAAGCGGGTGTGCTGGGTGAAAGAGGGTGGGATAGCCAGATGATCGTCTGTTTTATCGTTTTTTTGTGGTGTTTTTTTATTTTATTCTCTCTTCCATTAAAGCTTCTGCAATTGAAAAATCAAATGGTTCGTCAATATCCACGGATTCGTAGGGGTCCATTGGAAACATCATTGGACACCGACCAATTCGATTTTCAGCTTCCTCAAATACTTTTCGCGAAAAAATATAAATACAGGAGTTTTCTTCATAAACAAAAGGCAGTTCCTGGGTTTTGATCAAGTTTTTAGGATCATGATTAATGGCCTGACCATTTTTCCAGAAAAACCGTTTCTGGATGGGAGTAACCGAGAAAAGCGAATCATGTTTGTCCAGGTTATTAAAATAGGCCTCGACAGCACGATCTATGGTATCCGTTTTTAGTAAAGGGTTGGTGCTATGCGTTTGAAGAAAGTGCTCTCCTTCAGTAATTGTAAGATCATAAGCCATGATTTGATAAGCTTCATTGCTGGTAATATTCAGCAGATATTCAGGCCGCATGTGAATGGTAACATCAAAGTGATTCTTCGCCGCGTCTGCTATTTTTTGATCGTCCGTATTGAGGATGATTTCCTCAATATAACTACTTTGTGTTAAGGTATCCAGTATCCAGTGAAGCAGGGGACGATTACAGAATGTTTTAATGTTTTTGTGAGGTAATCGTTCAGAATAGCCTTTCATAAAAAGAAGGGCCTTTAATTTGGGTTTGGCCGTCATAAAATGGTTCGATTCTTTATAGGGGTTTCTATTTTAGAGATTGGATAAATTGTGATTCATCTTTGACTTTTTGGGCGAACATCACCATGTCATCTCCATAAGCGATAAACCGGTAGCCTTCGTCAATGCGTTTTTTTAACTCTTCTTGATGTGTTGCGACAACATGATAGCCGCCCGGTTTAGCAGCATCATGCATAATCGTTTTCACTCGATTCAAAGCCTTTAAAACCTCAGGATGACTGAAATTTCCCGGTTGGTTCAGCGAACCTGAAAGGTCATAAGGTCCGATAATGAATCCGTCTACGCCATCTACTGAAAGAATCGCATCCAAATTTTCAACACCGCGTATATGCTCGATCTGCACAATCACAACCGTTTGTTCAAGTGCTCGCTCCCGGTAGGAAGGAAAATCGATTCCATAGCCTTGCGCCCGGGCCAAGCCAACACCCCGATTTCCCTTTGGCGGATAGTATGCTGCTTCCACTGCTCGCTGGGCCGCTTCCGCTGTGTTGATCATGGGCACAACTATTCCGTGGGCACCACAATCGAGCACCCGTTTAATGATGAGCGGATCATTATCACCCACTCGCACTAAAGGTATACATCCTGCAAGGTCAATTGTCTGGATCATTTGATGGGCTTCCGCGTAATCAATGGCGGTATGTTCCATGTCAATTACCAGCCACTCAAAACCGGACGTTGCCATCACTTCAGTAACGGGGCTGAATCCCCAGGAAAGCCATGAGCCGATCGTAAGTTCCCGGTGCTTTAGTTTCTGTTTAAGATTTGTTCGGTAAGCCACTCTTCTTTATCCTTTAATAATCTGATCTGCAAAATTTTGAACACTCTAATTTTTAGGATTTCCATTAAATAGAAACTTTTATGGTTATCTTTTTAATTAACTCTGGTTGATCAACAAAATGTTGCGGAGCATGTCCATCTTGAGGGAACATAATTGCAAAGATGTGATTGCCAATATCAACGTATGTTCCTTGTTTATGGGGATTTTTATAAAATGTCCTGTCCTTTTCTTCCTCGTAAGCAATGTTTACTTCCATTTCCGCTATTGGAGACCATTTAATACGTTCTAACCCAATAATTGGATATTGAATATCGATTACATGTTTGTGCGCTTCAAAACCCCTTTCGAAATTCTCTATGGTTTCGTATTCACTTACTATGGCCTTGACGTTCCTGTTAATGGGATAGGTGCCTACTGCGATGTCAGATTTGGCATTAACTATAAACTTAAGTCCTGCATATATATCTTCTGATAGACCTTTATAAGTATCTATATTTTCAATTTTATCTAAAATCATGATTTATTTTTTAATTCCTTTTCGAAATATTCATTAAGCCAATTCATGAAATTATCATCAGCATCCATAACATTTTTAAAAATATGGCCATAACCTTTATTTAATATTAGACCTAATTTGGTGCCTACATTTTTCTTATCTTTACTTAAGGCTTTTTTAAATTGATTGAGGTCGATATCATCAATTGTATATCCCTGCCAAATCGATTCTGTGACATTGCGGACTTCATCTCTGATTGCTGCAGAGATAAAACCCATTTTAACGGAAATAAAATTTGCAATATCCATTCCAAAACTAACGGCTATGCCATGTGGAATCCGATAATGCGTTAATGATTCAATGGCATGCCCAAAGGAGTGACCGTAGTTAAAAACCTGTCGGACATTTCGATCAAACTCATCTTTTTCAATATACCCTTTTTTAATTTCCAGACTACGTGCAATAATTTTAGATAAGATCTTTTTGTCATTAAAAGCTTCTTTGTAAAGTCTCTTATACATCTGAAAATCATCCTCTCCCGCCACGATAAAATAGTGAAGCATTTCGCCCATTCCGGATTTCATTTCAGCAGTCGCTAAGGAATCAATAAAACCTGGATAAATATAAATTGTATTGGGAGGATAAAATCCACCTACCTGATTTTTAAATTCACCAAAATTCATGGAGGTTTTGCTACCGATGCAACTATCTCCTTGGGCAAGGAGAGTTGTTGGAAAAAAAATCCATTTCACTCCCCTGTACATTATCGATGATATGAAGGCTGTCACATCTTGTGTTATCCCTCCGCCAATCGCTACTAATCGATGGTTTTTTCTGAATCCATTTTCAATTAGTGTTTCAATTACCGGAATGATCCCCTGATAACTCTTTTGGGGTTCTTTAGCATCAATTCCAATATGCTGGTATTTATCCAATACTATCTTTAGTTGAGGGTCATAGATTTCTTTAATTTTATTATCAATAATCAAGAAATCGCCATCAATAAGTACATCATTCAATGTACTTCCAAAATTCTCTATAAAATGAACTTCGTAATTGTGGACACTTGATTTTATATTAAAACTATGCATTCGTAAATCCTCTATCTATTGTGATATTTGTCCTGCGATATAGTATCACTCTGAAGGTATTTAGTGCTGTAAAATTTTTAGACACTGGTAAATCCTCCATCTACGACAATATTTTGTCCTGTAATGTATGTGTTAAAATCACTGCATAGGAAAAGTGCTATTCGCGCCATTTCCTCTGGTTCTGCGAAACGGCGTAAGGGAACCTGTTGTGCAATCCGTTTTTGTTCGTCGGCAGGGACTGTCGCGTTAGTTAAGTCCGTTAGTGTAAAGCCTGGAGAAAGAGCGTTGACCAAGATATTCTGCGGGCCAAGATCTGCAGCGGTAGCCTTTGTCAATCCCACAATTCCAAATTTGCTGGCAGTGTACATAGCCCGCCCCGGTTTTGTAATGACACTCCAGATAGACGCTATGTTTACAATCCTTCCCCAGCGCTGTTGCTTCATCAAAATAGCTGCCGTCCCGGAGAGGATGGCAGGTGCTTGCAGATTGAGAGCCATAATTCGTTCCAAATCTTTAGCTTTTACTTCATCAATGGGTACAATGTGATTCGTTCCCGCATTGTTAATCAAAATTTGAAGGTGTGAAAGCGACTGAATACGCTTACAAACGTTTTCCAGTGCGTCTGAATCGGTGAAATCCGCAACCCATCCCCGCACTTTACCTTTAGCTTTTATTTTGAGCTCTTCGACTCGGCGTGCAACATTCTCTTCTTGTGTTCCCGTGATTATAATGTCCGCATTGGCCTCGGTAAAGATGTCTGCAATAGCAGCCCCGATACCTCGTGTGCCACCGGTTATGAGCGCTGTTTTTCCTGCAAGGTCAATTGTATATGGCATTGAATTCCTTTTTTCTATTTTTGTAGCTCCAAATCACGAATTAAATTATTCACGGCATCCATTTCCATGGAAAGCCGACACTGTTCTGTGTAGGTTCCCACATGGGGCGTCAATATGATATTGTCAAACTCCAAAAGACGCCCATTATAAGGTTCTTCCCAAAAAGCATCGAACCACCCTGCTTCTATCTTGCCGGATTCGATAGCTTGGATCAAAGCAATTTCGTCAACAAGTTCACCCCGTGCTGAGTTCAAAAGTATAACACCTTTTTTGACTAAGTCGAATTGTTCCGAACCTATGATGGTGTTACGATTGTTGGCGTGCAGGCTAATAATATCGGCTTGCGGCAAACCTTCCTGAAGCGTGACCGGTTTTTCGCCGTCTTTCAAATCCCTCACTTCAATAAAAGGGTCGAAAACAAGGATTTCTGCTCCGAAAATACGCATCAGACTTGCTGTTGTTCGTCCGATCCGGCCGTAGCCGATGAAAAGTACCTTCTGTCCCGTAAGTCCTTTACCAATTTTTTTTACCCAATGACCTTCATGCATTTCACGATTGGTTTCCAATAGCTTTCTGCTGAGCATTAGCGCCGTGGTAACAGTCATCTCCGCTACAGCGTTTGTAGGGCCATCAGGAGTATTGGATACCTTGATGCCCAAATTACGGGCAGCATCCAAATCCACATTTTCTATGCCAATACCTACACGGGCGATAGCCTTCAGAGATTTTGCATTTTCAAGCACTATTTGAGTAAGCGGTTCCAATCCTGCAATGAGCCCATCCTTGTCTGGTAAAAAGTCAAATGCTTCTTTCTCAGTAAGACGTCTACTGTAGGGATTATCGATAACCTCAATTCCTGCTGATTCTAAAGCCACTTTTGGTGCAGGATTTGAAGAAGCAAAACTCGAAGGGGTTATCCCGACTCGTATTTTGGTCATTTCAATATCTCCTTATCGGAATCTAAATTCCGAGTCCTCAGGTTTTATCTGATACGCTATATTCACTTTTCCCGATGAGTAAGTCACATGCAGCGGCCAGCCAAAACGCATGCACCGATTCGATAATATTATAAGCTTTGCAATCAACCCACAAATTGATATCCCCAAGCCGCTTCAACGGATTATCCGGAGCAAAACCTGTCAGCGTTACGACCTTGATGCCGATATCACGTGCTTCGCCGGCAGCATTAACAATGTTTGGAGATCGACCACTGGAACTGATGAGTATTGCAAGATCATTTTGAGACCCATGATGTGAGATTGCTTTCTTCACCCAGTTCTCATAACCATAGTCATTACCATATGCAGTAATTAAACTTGCATCATTGAAAGCAATAGCTTTTACTTTTCCCTGTTTAGTGAAATCCAGAGCAAAGTGACTGGCAATGGAAGCGCTGGCACCGTTTCCTGCCAATATAATCTTGCACCTGTTCTCCTTCACACGAAGTATGGAGTTGCGCAGCAAGTCTAACTGGTTGTAAATCTCAGGGGGCTCAATAACCTTACGGAACTCGGCAAAGTATTCATTTAAGAATTTGTTAGCATTCATAATTTGAATCACTCCTGTAAATAGCTTCAACTGTTTGCATAACATTTAATGCATCTTCAGAATTACCTATATCGACATCTTTGTTCTGTTCAATTGCATCAAAAAAATGATCAACTTCTGACCGCCAGGATTTATCGTCATGATAGGTGATCTTCTCTTCATCTTCCCACGTTGCCGCTGGTGCGGTGGATCTGTTTTTCGCAATAGAGAGAATTTCATCACCATATGTTTTTGATGAAGTTCGAAGACCGTTTAGGACCATATATCCCTGGCTGAGGAATACCTCAAGTGAAAACAGGTGCCGCCATTGCGTCATTGTTGAATGCAAAGAAGCTACCATATCAGTTTTCGTATTTTTTAAAATAGCAAAAACATTATCCTCGATATCCCCCTTCCAATAACAATTGGAAATGAAGGCTGATGCTTGATCGAATTTTCCACCAAGAAACAAAAAAAGATCCAACATATGAATTCCCTGATCCAGAAGAATACCTCCTCCGGCATATCTCCTTTTTGCACGCCATGTATCAAAAAAATTCTTATCCACGCTCTTGCCGTAACGACCGCGCATCCAAAGAACTTTACCATACTCACCACCGCATATAAGACTTTTCATATTTTTAACGCTTGAGTGATGACGGTGATTAAACCCATACATTAATTTTTTACCACTTGCAGCTTCTATTTCCTTTATCTCTACGACATCCTTTGAGGTAAATGCCGGTGGTTTTTCGCAAAAAACATGTTTCCCGTTTTTCAATCCCTCAATTGTCATTTCTTTATTTAGATAATTAGGGGTGCATACAAAAACGGTATCGATGGTAGGGTTTTTAATAATATCCAAGGCGCTGGATGCAACAGAATAGCCTTGAAAATCCAATTCCATATTGCTATCAAAAATGCTCCTAACTTCTCCACGGCCAGCATTTTTGATTGCTTTAGCCCGTATCTGACCCATTTTTCCAAAACCGATTATTCCAATGTTCATAAAAGCTCCTATACTTTGTTCTAGTTTAACTCATTTGATCTTATTTTCTGATATAAACTGGTTAATTCATTGACAGTTCGCTTTTTCTGCATCCTCTGACAAAAAAACACCCCTCCTGCAGCCAGCCTCCCGGCCATCTCCTTATCCTTGCTGATCTCCAGCACAGCCCGGGCAATGCCTTCCCCATCCGCCTTGTCCAGGACATATCCTTCCAGCCCATGCTCCACCGTCAGCCCCAGGTTGGTCCGGGGCAGAATCACAGGACGGCCCATGGCAAAGTATTCGGGAAGCTTGGAAGGAATGCGCTGGTCGTTGAAGGGGCCGGGGGTGCCGGGTTGTACCAGCACATTTGTAGCGGCCAGTATGTCCGGCAACTTGTTGCGCTCCACCCAGCCCAGATTTTTTTCGTAGGCCGTGATCCAGGCCTCGCTGCCCAGGTCCACGGCATTGACTCCGGTGCGGATAAGAACTGTTGGACATCCCTGCTCGTTTAAACGATGCACAGCCAGATAAAGTTCTCGAACTTCATCCCGATTACCGGCATGGACATTCCCCGTGTAGGCCAGGGCCACACGGTCCTCTGGAATGTCCAATTCCTTTCGCAGGGCCAGGTTCAGGGGCCGGGGGTAAAACAGGCGCTCGTCCACGGGTGGGGGCAGATCCAAACTGGGAACATTCGCATAATTGAATCGGCCCAGAGTATCGATGATCAGGGTCAAGCCCTGGGCTTTGGCCAGGAAGTTGCGACCTTTGATCGGATGGTAACGATTGTCCGGGATGAGCGTGTCCAGTTCCTTTTCCGGTAAATTTTCCAATTCGGCAAATGGTCTGTCCACCGTGACCTCGGTCAGATATTCCTCGTTGTCCTCCAAATGGATTACTAAGGGACAGGGATGTTTTTGGAGAAGTTTTTCGCAGAAAATCCGTACCACTTCCCGGGGAGTCCATGCATGGATGATGTCCGGGCCGCGGCCGTCAGCAAAGGCCAGGCCGTTTATTTCAATCTGTGCAAAGGTGCGCACCCGGGGATCAGTGGTCTTGTCGGTCTGACTTTGTTTGCCCTCCTTGGGCACGGCAAACAGGCAGTCCGCACCTTGGGCCATAAGTCTGGCTGCGTGGAGTTGCGTGTGCAGGCCGCCGTTGCTGTCGATGCTCTGATAGAGGATAAAGAGAATGTTCAGGGAAACGGGATTGATCCTGGGGGCAGGGGTGGTAAGGGTTCGTGGACTAAATAGAGTTGACGGTTCTGGCGTAGGTTCATCGCCCATCAATCGTTTAACCTGCTCTCCCATCCGCTGTTTGAACAAGGCGTCATTTTTTTGTCGCCTGGATTTTTTAACCTCGTAAGGCACCAACTTGCGCGCTGCTCCCTCCAGGTGTTGCAGGCTCATGTCATTGATGCACCAGCATTTCTTGTTTAGCCCTGATGCCAACTGCAGGCAAAAATCAATATCCTCGAAACCGTAATCATACTCTTCATAAAAACCACCCAGTTTTTCAAAATCTCCCTTACGGCAGAGCAGAAAGGCACCTGTGACCGCGGGATAATAACCATTTTTGATTTCTCTGGCTTCGGCCAGGCTCTTGTGCCTGATCTGCACAGGGCGATAGAACTCTTTTTTATCATCCCACTCAAAGGAAATGCCCGTATGTTGAACGCTTGGCTCTTTGCCTTGGGGAATATTGGCAGGATCGTCATCCAGGCGAACGCCTACTGCCCCAATGGTGGGGTCGGCAAGCCTGGCCATGGCCGCGGGAATCACGTCGGACGTATAGATGATATCGTTGTTCAAAAAGAGAAGATGAGGATGCCTGGCCTTGCTTGCCCCCAGGTTGCAGGAGGAGGCGAAAGAATAGTTGCGGCCCCTGTTGATCAGCCGGATAAAGGCCCGGGTAGCATACAGGGAAACTACCTCGGAAGTCTTGTCGGTGGAACCGTGATCAATGATGATCAGCTCCACCGGCGCATGTGTGTTGGTCTCGAAAAAAGTTTCCAGCAGGCGCTCAAGATGCTTGGCCCCGTTCAGTGTCAGGATGATGATGGATATTCCGGATTTAGTCATTGGGTAGATACCTTAAGCTGCGATGTGGGTTTCTATCTTTGAAATACATTTCGGTAGTCTTCAAAAATCTTTTGCATGTGGTCGGTGACCATCGGTTTTCTTGGCCGAAAAAGCAAGCTTTTGACGAACCGGACCGTTGCGTTGCCAAACCGCCACCTGCGGGAGCTCATCATGGCCTGGAAGTTGTTATTCAGCTTGCGCATCCAGTCAAGGAGCTGTTCGATATCACCGTAAGACAGTGAGGAAATGGGTCTACCCTCAAAAGCGTTCTGCTTCCAATTTTCAAACTCGGTAAAGATTTCTTTCATGTGGTCCGTGACCAATCGCATCCGGGGGCGAAATAACATGACTTCGATGGACCGAAACGCAGCATTTCCCACCCTCCACCGCCGGGAAGCCATCAGGGCCTGAAAATCGTCTTGCAGTTGCTTCATCCATCTGAGCAGTCGCTCTCCGTCATGTTGGTTTTCAGGGGCCTGCATTTTGTAATAGTCGGCAGCCTGTTTATTGGCTTTCTCAAATTGCGTGAATATTTCGCGTATATGATTTACGACCATGGGCTTCTTCGAACGGAAGAGTAGGCCCCCAATAATCCGGCCGATAGCATTGCCCACTTTCCACCGCCGGGAGGCCATCAGGGCTTGAAAGCCGTTATTCAGCTTACGCATCCAGTTGATCAGCTGTTTGTTTTCATGATTCAATAGCCGGATATTTTCCTGACCTTGTTCCGCGGTTACAAGGGCTGAATGATACTGCCCGGATAGTTCTTCTTGGGACTTAAGTCTCTTTTCAAGTTCGGCCAGGGACTGGTTTTTATCCGTGATCTCCTGTTGCAGTTTTTCCATCTTTGTTTGTCTTAGGGCGTCCTGCTTTTTTTGCTCTGCCTCCCCGGCTTGCAGGGCCGTAGTCTTTTCGGCCAATTGACCTTTCAAGTCCTCGACTTGTTTCAGGGCGTCGGTTTTATGCTGTTGTTCCATTTCCAGCAAGGCTTTCTGTTCATCCGTTTTTTCCTGCCACTCTTGTTGTAGTTTTTCGATCTGTGTTTGTCTTAGAGCGTCCTGCTCTTTCCTCTCAGCCTCCTTGGCTTGCAGGGCCGTAGTCTTTTCGGCCAATTGACCTTCCAAGTCCTCGACCTGTTTCCGGGCCTGGACCAGGTGATCGCGTTCTTCCTCAAGATCTCCGGTCAACTTGTCGTTGACACGGTTAAATTTTATCCAGATATCATGGAGAGCGGTTTGGTTGCGGTTTGCCTTTATCCAGACTTCCAGGCGTAGCGGGCAGTCAGGCAGGTGGGGAATCAGGGGTAGCCGAATGCGGGCGTCATTACCTGTACAGACCATATTCAGGCCATTTTCTAAAGACAAAACAAAACCATCACCCTCCACAGAACACTGTTCAAATTTATCCCGATCCCGGGCAGACCAACAGGTTTCACCGGTTACGGCATGAATCAACTTGATGCTTGATACGGAAACCATTCCCCTGGTGTTCAAAGGGTTCAGGCGCAGCCGGCCCGTAAGCAGGTCTTCGGGGCGCGGAATATCCAGAGCGACCTGTTGCCATTCATCAGGAGCCAGCAGTATTTTTTGCGATTTTTTTTCTACATAGTCTTTGCCGTCTTCCTCCACAGGGAAATAGATCTGGGCATATAAAGCTCCTCCCTGCTGATCTGCAGCCAAAAGAAGTCTTTGTCGTTGTACACCCCTGTTCAGATCAGCCTGCTCGTATCGGCTGATTACATTGAGCAGATTATTAAACATTTCTGAAGCATGCGAAGCTTCAGGCTTTACGGAATGGTTACTTCCACTCCTTACCAAAGGAAAAGCGCTTATTGCAATATCCTGGTCCATGATTTCACAGGGGATGACTTCTGAAATATCTGCACCGCCCGTGTTGGTATCCAGGGCTCTGGCTTGAAACAGCCTGAACTGGTCATACAGCCAGGAGTACTGAGCAAACATGTCATTTTCATTTTTATCCTGGGGTCCCCAATTCTCGTGTTTGAGATCCGGACGAACAAAATCAATGAGCTTTTGATACACCTTTTTGGGCTCGTTGGGAAAATCAACTCCCAGTCCCTGGCTTATGTTTTCCATACTATATACAGGATCAGCAAGAAGACCGTCATAGGTGAGGATGACATATTTATGCCCACTGCAGGCGGCCAAGGCTTCCCGATTATGCATCAACCACAGGAGATGCCCCTTTAACAGATCAAACCCGTCACGTTTTTCCAGGGATTTTGCCACTTCAAAGGGATGTCTGACCATGAGTACAAAACAGGGTTCTATGTCCGTTTGTTTAAAAACGTCAATCCATAAAGGCATCAGTCGGCATAAACGCGGGTCCTGGATTGCCCAATATGCCTCCCCGGAAAAGTTTTTTTCTATAAGAGTTGAAATTTTATCCCGGGCATCCTGCACTGTCTTTCTCTCAAGCCAGTCCGAAGGAAGTGAACCAACCATGTCCCATCTACACTCCAGATCCCGCAAAAGTATATCGTGCTGGAGTACAATATCCTGGTTCTCAAAAAAACCGGTTTGATTGGCCTGATTGCCGGGTCTAATGGTTTGGCCGAAATTTACGCCCAATAAATTCAGGCAACCAGCAAGAACAGAGATACCACTCCTGTGCATTCCAAACAAAATCAACGCTTTTTTTTGTTGTGTATTCATCGAATATTCCTACTATCGGTTTATCGTTAAAAAATCAATGGCATAAATTTAAGAAAAAATCATCACGCGAAGCAAAAAAGATGGCTACGTAAAAAGTCGTTACTCCGGTGAAAATCGGAGTGACTAGGATCTGCAACTATTTGAAAAGATTGGATTCCGGCTTTCGCTGGAATGACGGTTAAGTGGTTTTTCGATTTTTTATGAGCACATCAAAAAAACTCAACGTCCAAAAGTGATGAATTCTCTCTTCTCCTTATCTCGGGATTTTTTTAATTTTTTACTGACTGACGATATATTTCAACAGCTTCCTTTGAGCTGCCGTCGAACTTTACTATGCCGTCATCTATCCATATAGCCCTTGTGCACACCTTTTCCACAAAAGCCATGTTATGAGTTACAACTATCACCGATTTTGCAATTGTGATCAGATCCTGGATTTTGGTACTTGCCTTCTCATAAAAAGCGATGTCTCCCGTGCTTAGCGCTTCATCGAGAACAAATACATCCGGTTTGATCATTGCCGCTATACTAAATCCCAATCTGGATTTCATGCCACTGGAATAATTTTTCACCGGTTCGTCAATAAAATGACCAAGGCCGGAAAAATTTACGATATCAGAATAAATACGACGCAGCTCTTTTTTTGGTATTCCCAGCATCATGCCGTTGAGATATACATTATCCCGGCCTGTAAGCTGAATATTAAAACCGGCTCCAAATGAAAGCAGAGCTGTTGTTTGGCCTTTAACGAAAATATTTCCCCTGTCAGGCTTCAGAATGCCGCTGATCAATCTGCACAGCGTTGTCTTGCCTGCACCGTTGCGCCCGATAACGCCTACAATCTCCCCTACATTAACTGCAAAATTGATGTCTTTAAGTGCCCAAAAACTCTTTTTTCTTTTTATCCAAATTCTTTTATTTCCATCAGTCTTGTTAGCATCGGCGTCACGGCCCGCAGATAGCGAAAATTTCAGACCAAGATTTTGTGCCTTAATGATGCCGGTAGAATCGGATACTGATTCTGTTTTTTGGAAATTTACAATTCTGACCTTCCTGGCTGTTTGGGGGATGGATTCTTTGTATAATCTTACCACCTCTTTTGGATGGCCTGCGGCTCTGATCAGTCCGTCATTAATCCATATCCCTCTGGTGCAATATTTTTCAATGAAATTCAATTGGTGTGAAACAACAATTACAATTTTTGATTTGTAGATTATTTGCTGAAGTTTTTTTCCCGCTTTTTCAGAAAATTCCAGATCCCCGGCGCTCAAGGCTTCGTCGACAATCAGTATCTCCGGCTCAATCATGGTCGCAATACTGAAGCCCAATCGTGATATCATACCGCTGGAATAGTTTTTCATCGGTTCGTCAATAAAATGACCAAGACCGGAAAAATCCACGATATCATGAAAGAGCTCTCTGACATATCTTTTTGAAAAACCAAGCATCATAGCGTTTAAAAAGATATTTTCTCTCCCAGTCAGTGTCTGGTTAAATCCGGCTCCAAGTGTCAGCAGGGCTGAAACCTTTCCGTTAACTCGAATTTTACCCGTGTCAGGACGTAAGAGCCCTGAAATCACCCTGCATAAAGTGGTTTTGCCGGCCCCGTTATTACCAATAATCCCCAGAATATCTCCGGAGCAGCCGGCAAAGCTAACATCCTTTAATGCCCAAAGTTCTTTTTTTTTCTTCCTTTGCAATAAGTTGCTAAAGATACGTGACTGGAGATCTTCTCTTTTAATCCCAATGACATATTTGACACCGACATTTACGACTTTCACTATTGAATTACGTTCATTTGTTTGAGCAGCTTCCGGTTTTATGAAATTCTGTTTTAAAATACCCATGTTGTCTAAGTTCAGACCTCGTAATTTATTACTCAAAAATGATGCTAACCTTTAAATGATAAGGGATTGCATGATAATTGGACATTCAAGATACTGGTTGCTCGTTTTTTAACCAGAAACCAGTAACAAGCAACTTGATGTATTATTAGCGTATAACTCTGTCTTTATGTTTTTTATAATGATTTAATGATCTTGTGTTCATAATGACTATAGTAATATATCATTAGTGTAACAAAAATCATGGATATGGAGCCTATATATAACAACGTCAAATAATCTGGGCATGAGTTATGCATAAGGACATTGCGATAACTAGATAGAAAATGAGTCATCGGATTAATGTCCAAAAGCCATTGTCCTCTTTCCGGAATCATATCTTCGTACCATATTACCGGAGACCCAAAAAACCATAAACGCATCAGATGGCTTACAATATTATCAATATCTCTTACAAATACACATACATAGGCTATTGGGAAAGCAATCGCCATCATAAATAACATCTGCATTGTTATTATGAAGGGTAACCAAAGTAGCTGTATTCCTGGGATTATCTTAAAAAAAATTAAAAATATCGCAATAACTAATAAACCAAACCCAAAATTAATAAGTTGAGTAAGGCTAGCACCTATTGGAAAAATCGATTTCGGCAAGTAGACCTGTGAGATAATCCCTGACTGCGCAACTATTGACCTTGCTGACGAGCTGACCGTTGAACCTAGCCAACGCCATACAATCATTCCGATTACAAGATAAATTCCATATTCAGGGCCTCCAGCTCTACGAAAAATAATTACGACTATAAAATAGTAAACTAATACACTTAAAAGTGGGTCTAAAAGCCACCAGAAATAACCTAGAAAACTGTTTCTATGCTGTGCCTTAAGGCCTGAGGTCACAAGGTAAATCATTAAATCTTTTCTTTTATATAGATCTTCGATATATTTTTTCATTCTAAATGAATTCAACCCCCTATTTTTCAACCAGACATATTACCATAGTTATTTCCTCTGTTAGTATTCGTTTTAATAGCTTTTGGCAGGTTGTTCAATAAAATCGCCTATATCTGCGAATGCAGCAATTTTGTCAAAACGATTCTTTATTTTCTCATGTGTCAAGCCAAGGATTGATCCATTGATATAAACATTTTGGCGCCCTGTAAATTCAGGATTGAAGCCAGCGCCCAGTTCAAGGAGGGCAGATACTCTTCCGTTAACCTCAATACTTCCTGATGTGGGTTGCAGGATTCCGCATATGACTTGCAGCAATGTGGACTTGCCGCTGCCGTTTCGGCCAATAATGCCAAGGGTTTCACCTTTGTTTACATCAAAGGAAACATCGGTCAAGGCATTAAAGGGGCGATTATATTTTTTCCTCAAAGGATGGAAGGCTTCCTTAACCCTGTCAGCATGACTGTCGTAGAGCTTATAGGTCTTGGTTATGTTTTTGACGCTTATTACGATGTTTTCGGTCATGATTTATTTCTTCATCCCTACAAAACGTCGGCAAATTGTGGTTTCATTTATTTATTGGACCCCGGTACCATCTGCTGGAGCTACAGGGCAGGCAGGATTTACCCCGGTGAAATGGTTTTTTAATTTCACTGTGCCCCGATATGCGGGATCTACGCTTTGCTACGACGGGCTGGATTTTGCCCCAGTTAAATACGCTTTGCTGTCCTTCGGAATTTAACGGGACAGGCAGGATATTTTTATTGTAATTAAAATTTCC
>SDBT01004382.1_pt1 | contig 24029 bp, 16 predicted proteins | sample 2277101 | NCBI WGS metagenome assembly SDBT01 (sample SAMN10404973, study PRJNA504765) | marine sediment metagenome | isolation source: marine sediment core GS10_PC15, 103 cmbsf | place: Arctic Ocean: Southern Knipovich Ridge | collected 2010 | reverse complement strand
ATGATTTGCCATCCATCGCCTCTGGGATCGCTCCACGGATCGAGAAATGTGACGAGCCTGCTCCAGCGGTAGGGCTTGAAGTATACGAGCGGGAACAGCAGGACGGTCGACACGCCGACGGTGGCCCCTATGTGCAGGATGTCCGCCCCCGCCACGAAGAGCAGCAGCAGCGCGGTCAGCCCGATCGTGACGGGAATGCCGAGGTCGCGTCCGGCCAGGATGAGCGCGGCGATGATCGAGACGCCCGCCATCGCCGGGATGAAGCCCTTTTTCAGGTTTTTCAGTTTTTCGGCGTTTTTCGAGCAGAAGGCGGCGAGAAAGAAGACCACGGCGAACCGCGCGAACTCGGACGGCTGCATCGTCGTAAAGCCGAGGTGGATACTCCTGTTTACCCCGGCCCCGTGGACGCCCATCCGCGTGAACACGAGCAACAGCCCGAGCGCCGACAAGCCGTAGACGATCGGCCATTGTCTTGTCCACGTTTCATACGGTATCGCCGCCGCGAGGACCATTGCGGCGATCCCCAGGATGACGAATACGATCATTCGCTTGAGGTAGTAATAGTCGTCGCCCATGTTATCGTGGGCGACCGCCGCGCTCGCGCTGTACGCCATGATGAGTCCGAAGAACAGGAGCACGAGCGTTATCGCCACCAGCACGGTGAATTCCTTGTTGAGAGTCATAATGCCTGTACCGCCTCCTTGAACACTTCTCCCCTGTGCGCGTAGCTCTTGAACATGTCGAAGCTCGCGCACGCGGGGGCCAGCAGCACGCAGTCGCCGGGCGCCGCCTTCGCGGCGGCGGCGCGAACGGCCTCGGGCAGGCTCTCGGCCCTCTCGGTGGGCACGAGGTCGCCGAGCGCCTCTTCGAGGGCCGGGGCGTCTTCGCCGATCGTTATCAGAGCCTTCACGTGTGTCTCGACGAGCGGGCGCAGGACGCCGTAGCTGCTCTTTTTGCCGCGTCCGCCCGCGATGAGTATGAGGGGCGAGTTGAAGCTTTCGAGCGATTTTGCGAGCGCGTCGATATTGGTCGCCTTTGAATCGTTGACAAACAGGACTCCATCGAGTTCTCTCACCTTTTCGAGCCGATGCTCGACGGCCGGGAAATCGGCGACGGCGTCCCTGTAGCATTCCAGCGACAGTTCGACCGGCAGCATGGCCGCGATGGCGGCCAGCGTGTTTTCGACGTTATGCCAGCCGATGAGAGGGATGTCATCGATCTCCATCACTTCGGTCTCGGTCCCCCTGAACCTCGCCACCAGAGTGGCGCCCCGCAAGAACGCGCCCTGGCGCACTTCCTCCCTCGCGCTGAACCACAGGACCTCGGACTTCACCTCGCGGGCCATGGCCGCGACGACGGGGTCGTCGATGTTGAGCACGGCGAAGTCGCCCTCGGCCTGGTTGCTGAACAGGCGCGCCTTGGCGGCGATGTAGTCTTCCATGCGGCGATAGCGGTCCAGGTGATCGGGCGAGACATTGAGCGCGAGACCGACCATCGGGCGAAAGTCCTTGATGTTTTCGAGCTGAAAGCTGCTGACCTCGAGCGCGACGAGGTCGACGGAGTTTTCGCGGACGACGTCCGAGAACGGTATCTCGTTGTTGCCCGCGAGGGCTGCCTTTAATCCGGCGCGATCGGCCATCCGATGGATCAGCGCGGTCGTCGTCGTCTTTCCGTTGGTTCCCGTGATCGCGATTATGGGCGCCTCGCAAAGCGAGGAAGCCAGCTCGATTTCGCTTATCACCTCGACCCCCGCCTTCCTCGCCAGATCGAGCGGCGAGAGGTTCGACGGCACCCCCGGGCTTATGATCGCGAGGTCCGAGCACAGCAGCAGCTCGGAGTCGATTCCGCCGAGGTGGTAATCGATATCAAGTTCTTCGAGCCGCCTCATTGAAGGTCCCAGGTCTCGCTCGGCCTTGTCGTCGGTCACGGCCACCGTGGCGCCTTCGGCGCACAGCAATTGCGCGGCCGCCACGCCGCTCAGCCCCATTCCCACCACCGTCACATTTTTTCCCGAGAGAGAAGACATGGCTATCTCACCTTCAGGGTGCTTAGACTGAGCAGGGCGAAGATCGCCGCGATGATCCAGAACCTGATCGTCACCTTCGTCTCCGACCATCCGGAGAGCTCGAAGTGATGATGCAGCGGCGCCATTTTGAACACTCTCTTGCCTCCGCGCAGCTTGTACGAGAGAACCTGGATGATGACCGACATCGCCTCGATGACGAAGAGACCGCCGACGAACACCAGCAGCAGTTCCTGCTTTATCAATATCGCGACCGTGCCCAGCGCGCCGCCGAGCGCGAGCGCGCCCGTGTCGCCCATGAAGATGTCGGCCGGATGCGCGTTGTACCACAGAAAGCCGAGCCCGGCCCCGGCGACAGCGGAGCAGAATATCGTCAGTTCGCCCGCTTCCGCGACGTACGGGACGAAAAGGTACTCGGCGAAGTCGATCCGCCCGACGAGGTAGGCCATCACCGTATAGGCGAGCGCGGCGATGACGACCGATCCGATGGCGAGCCCGTCGAGCCCGTCGGTCAGGTTGACCGCGTTCGACGAACCCACTATGACGATCACGACGAACGGTATGTAGAGCAAGCCGAGAGGAAGAAAAACCTCCTTGAAGAACAGCACTTCCAGCTTCGTTCCGAACTCGGGGTTGGTCGGGTAGAAATACAGGTAGACGCCGAGCGCGAGTCCGAGCAGTATCTGGCCCGTGAACTTCGCCTTCGTCGTCAGGCCGAGCGAGCGCTTTTTTTTCATCTTTATGAAATCGTCCAGGAAGCCGACCAGGCCCAGCCACCCCGTGCAGAGGAGCGCGATTATTACCAACCTGTTTCGCATGTCCGCCCACAGCAGCGTCGCCACGGCGATGGAGATCAGTATGAGCACGCCTCCCATTGTAGGTGTGCCTTGCTTTGTCTGGTGAATCTTGTGGAGCTCGCCCACGTGTTCCTTTCGGATGTTCTGGCCGATGTTCAGCGCGCGGAGCTTCGCGATCATCCACGGCCCGAGCGCTATGCTCAGCCCGAGCGACGTCGCCGCCGCGAGCGCCGAGCGAAAAGTTATGTAAGTGAACAGGTTTAACGCCGAAACCGAAGGCGTCAGTTCGTTCAGAATCAGGTACAGCATCTATTCCTCTTCTATCATTTGTTCTATCACGCGTTCCATTCGCGCTCCCCTGGAGCCTTTGACGAGCAGGATGTCGCCTTCGCGCAGTATGTACTTGAGCGAGGCCGCTATTTCCTTCGTGTCCCGGCATCTGTAGGCGCGCTCGGCCTGCATGCCGGCCTCGATCGCGCCGTCGACGATCTCGCCGCCGAATTGCCCGCAGGCGTACAGCAGGTCGATTCTCGTCCGGCCTATGTGCTGGCCGAGCGAGCGGTGCGCGGTGAGCGCCAGTTCGCCGAGCTCGAGCATGTCTCCGAGCGCGAGAATTCGTCGCGTCGCCGGCGCCTTGAGGACCGTCGCGATCGACTCGCGCATCGCGCGCGGGTTTGCGTTGTAGGCGTCGTTGAGGATCGTGGCGCCCTTGTATTTTCGTACTTCCATTCGCATGGCGGAGGCCGAGAATTTCTTCAGGCCGGACTCGATCGCGTCCATGCCGACACCCAGCTCCGTGGCGGCGGCTATCGCGGCGAGCGCGTTGAGCACGTTGTGTCCGCCGAGGATCGGTATGGAGACCTCGCGCTCGCCGTTGACCGCGAACCGTGTTCCGGTCTCGATGTCCTGTCGGATATCAGTGGGGAAGAAGTCGACCCCCTCTTTCAGGCCGAAGGTTATGATCTTGCCATCGAACATGGGCCGCACCCGCCGGAGCGGCAAGTCGTCGGCGTAGACTACGAGGAACCCGCCGGACCGAATATGCGGGATCATGGAGCTTTTTTCCTCGAACACGCCCTCGATAGTGCCGAATCCCTCGAGGTGGACGGGCCCGATGTTTGTTATGACGCCGGCCGTCGGGCTCAGGATGCGGGCGAGCGTGTCGATCTCGCCGGGCGTGTTCGACGCTATCTCGAACACGGCGGCCTCGGTTTTCGAGTCTAACCGGAGGAGCATCAGCGGCGCGCCGATAAGATTATTGAGGTTCCCCTCAGTGGCGGCAACCTTTCGCGTCTGCCCGAGGATGGCCGCCAGCATATCTTTCGTCGTCGTCTTGCCGCAGCTTCCGGCGACGGCCACGAGCGGGCAATCGAACCTTTCGCGGTAATTCTTGGCCAGGCTGTGCAGCGCGCCGAGCGGGTCGTCGACCTCGATGAGGCACGCGCCCTTGTCACCGCCGAGATTCCCGATCTTCGCGAGATTCTCGATCTCCGGCCGACTGCCGACCACGCAGGCGGCGCCCCTTTCGAGCGCGGCCTCGGCGAAGTCGTGTCCGTTGAACCTGTCGCCCTTGAGCGCCAGGAAAACGTCGTCTTTTCTCAGCGTCCGGCTGTCGATGGACACACCGATCGTCTCGGCGGCGGGATCGCCGACGGCGAGCGCGCCTCCGCAAAGCTTTGTCAGTTCGCCGATGGTCAGTCTGTCCATTGTTTATTTCTCGATCTTCGACATGGACTGCAGCCAGTCGCGCACGACCGCCCTGTCGTCGAATTCGACGGTTCCGTCCTTGAATACCTGGTACGTCTCGTGTCCTTTTCCCGCGATGAGCACGATGTCGCCGATTTCGGCGGCGTTGAGCGCTTCTTCGATCGCCTCGCGCCGGTCGACTATCACTAGGTAGTGCTGGCCGCGCTCTTTTCCCCTCCGCTGGAACCCGATTTCTATGTCGAGCACTATCCTGTACGGGTCTTCGTTGCGCGGGTTGTCCGAGGTGACGACGGAGAAGTCGGCCAAATCGGCCGCGAGCATGCCCATCTCGGGCCGCTTGCTCCGGTCCCGGTCGCCGCCGGCGCCGAAGACAATAATCAGTTTTCCCTTGCAGATCGAGCGAGCGGACTCGAGCAGCGACTTGAGCGCCTCGGGTGTGTGCGCGTAGTCGACGATCACCTCGAGCCTCTGCCCCGCGCGTATGCGCTCGAAGCGGCCGGGCACTATCACTAGTTTTTCGAGGCCTTTTTTTATCGTCTCGATATCCACGCCGAGCCCGAGGCACGCGCCGGTGGCCGCGAGGGCGTTGTACACGCTGTGGCGTCCCAGGAGTTTCAGCGTGACCGAGAAGTCGCCCTGCGGCGTCGTCGCGTCGAACGACGTGTGCGACACGGTCGTCTTGATGTTAGAGGCGCGTATGTCGGCCCCCTCGGACAGGCCGAATGTGACGATGTCGGCGCTTGTCGCGGCGACGATGTCGGCGCAGCGCTCGTCGTCGGCGCATACGACGGCGGTCGCGCCCTCGTCGTGAAGAAGCTCGAAGAGATGCTTCTTGGCGTCGAAATATTCATCGAGGGTTTCGTGGTAGTCCAGGTGGTCGAGCGAGAGGTTGGTGAAAACGGCGACCTTGAACCTCAGCGCCTCGACGCGGCGCTGATCGAGCGCGTGCGAGGAGACTTCCATCACGAAATGCTTGTGTCCGGCGTCCACGGCCTGCCTCATGGCCGCGCTCAGCTCGACGGGGCCGGGCGTCGTATTGATGGCGGGCACGGTCGCGCCGCCTATGGAATACGATACGGTGCCGACGGCCGAGGAGGGCAGTCCCGCCGCATCGAGTATCGAGCGCACGAGGTAAAGGGTCGAGGTCTTGCCGTTTGTGCCCGTAATGCCTACGATGGTGAGTTCGCGCGAGGGATATCCTTGGAACGCCTCGGCTAAAAGCGCGGCCGCGAGACGGCCGTCGGGCGTCTGGATGTATGCGGCCTCGCCCGCGCGTGGGGCCTCGGTCTCGCCCGCGAGCGCTACGGCGCCCCGCTTGAGCGCGTCTCCCATGAACCGGTGGCCGTCGGCGACCGTCCCCGCGACGGCGATGAACAGGTTGCCCGGTTCTATGGTCCTCGAATCGGTCGAAACGCCGGTTATCTCGACGTCGGCGTCTCCCTCGATTTTCTTTTCCTCGAGCGACTCTGTCATCATTGAAAGCTTCACTTTGCTCCTACCCTTTCGAATGCGATCCGGCATAGCCGGCCCTTTTCAATCCGTTCCCCGGCGCGCGGGGTTTGTCTGAATGCGATTCCCGATCCCTCGAATTCGAGTCGGGCGAGCCTTGCCAGCGGCGAATCGGATATCGTCCTCATGGTCTTCCCCCTAACGTCGGGCATGTCGAAAAAGCCGCCGCCGTCCACGATTATGACCGCGGCGTCCGTCGGGTTCGTGTCGGGACGCGACGCCGGAGGCCCGTCGGGGCGCGGGGCGCGCTCGGGACGACGCGTCGGAGGAATTTCCATATAGTTGATGATGGCCTTTGCGATCTGCCTGAACGCCGGCGCGGCCACTTTGCTCCCATAGTATTCGCCCTGTGGCGAATCGACGACCACGACGATGGATGCGACGGGATCGTCGGCGGGCACGAACCCCGCGAAGACGGCGACGTATTTGTCGCGATAGTAGCCGCCGGCGTCGAGGTCGGGCTTTTGGGCGGTGCCCGTTTTGCCGGCTACCCTGTAGCCTTCGATCCTCGCCGACCGGCCGGTGCCGGTCTCGACGACTCCCTCGAGCATCGTCGTCAGTGTCTCGGCGGTCTCGGGACGGATCACCTGCCGGACGAACGCGGGGTTGTTGCGCTCGCGCGGGTTGTCGTTCTCATCGATGATTTCCGAGATCACGTAGGGGCGCATCATTCTTCCTTTGTTCGCTATGGCCGCGTAGGCGACGGCGAGTTGCAGGGTCGTCATGCTGATTTCCTGTCCTATTGCGATCGAGCCCATCGAAAGCCCCGACCATACGGAGGGCGGATGGACTGTTCCATTGGGCTCGCCGGGCCAGTTTATGCCGGTGGGCGACCCAAAGCCGAATTTCTTGATGTAGGCGTAGAAAGTTTCCGGCGCCATCATGGTTGCGACTTTTATCATTCCGATGTTGCTGGATTCCGCCATCACCTCGGCGAAAGTTATGTCTCCAAGCGGGTGGACGTCGTGGAAGGTGTGCCTGTAATACCGCCACGCTCCGTTCTCGCAAAAGACGCGATCTTCGGGGACGATCACGCCTCGATCGAGCGCGGCGGCGGCGGCTATCGGCTTAAAGGCCGAGCCGGGCTCGAATGTATCGGTGACGGCGCGGTTCCTCAGGTTTTCGGCTCGGAAGGTGGACGGTCTATTGGGATCGAAAGTGGGCCTGCCGGCCATGGCGAGCACCTGGCCGGTCTTCGGGTCGATTACTACCGCGGTTGCGCTCTCGGGGGAGTATTTCTCTACGATGGCGTCCAGCGCCTTCTCTGTACTATACTGAATATTTTCGTCGATTGTCAAGACGATTCGGCTGCCGTCGCGGACGTCTTTCACCGTCTTCGCAAGAGCCGCCATTTCGCGCATGGAGCTGTCTTTGACCACGATCACTTCGCCGGGCTCGCCGGCTAGAGCGGAGTCGTGCCTGAGCTCGATGCCTTCGAGTCCCTTGTTGTCGACGTTGGCGAACCCGATCAGGTTGGCGGCGAGGGAGCCCTTGGGATACCGGCGCGTGCTCTCGCTCTGGAACTCGACGCCGTCGAGATTCAGGGCGGCGATCTCCGCGGCCTTTTTCACGTCAATGCCGCGCTTGAGATAGAACAGGTAGCGCTCGGCTTTTTTGGCCTTTTTGATTTTCTCGACGATCTTGCCCGCGGAGATTCCGACGTGGGATGAAAGCGTCGCGGCAAGCTCGGCGGCGCCGTTGATCTTCGAGGGGATTATGCACAGCACTTCCTGGGCGAGCGAGGTGGCCAGGGGGGTCCCGTTGCGGTCGCAAATGGCGCCGCGCCTGGCCTGGATCGCAATGGCGCTCTCGCGCTGTCTGCCTACGTAGTCGGTCCAGAAGTCATGCCTTAGAATCTGTATGGTCACGAGCCGGGCGGCGACGACGGCGAATCCGCCCAGCAGCAGAATCAGGCACAGCTTGGCGCGAAGCCGGTTGGTCTTTTCCAGCTCTTGACCGGCAAGGATCGAGCCGGGCGGCTTGAACGCGAGGTCTTGGCGCATGTTCTGGCTCTTGGCAGCTGTGACTTCCGATGGACAATGAAAAGCGCGAGGGCCGGCTCAGCCTGGTTGGGAGACGATCCGCTCGGATGCGGTCTTTCGCGGGGTGTCCCCTACTTTTTTTCCGCGCTCGTTGATGTCGAGGAATCCAAATAGACCCTCCGATTCTTTTTTGGCTTGCATGCGTTTTTCGGCCGGGCTCCGTGTCTCTCCGGCGATCCCGGGCGGTCGCATCGGCTCGTCGAGAACGACGACCCTGTACTCCTCCGGCTGGATCATCCCCAGTTTCTTTTGCGCTATCGACTCGATGCGCCCGGGCGCCTGCAACTCCTCGATCCGGAGCCGGATCGAATCGTTCTGCTTCCTGATCTCTTTTCTCTGCTTTCTCAACTCGGTGATCGGCATCGCTTTGATGTTCATGCTGGTGTAGATCCACATGTATGCGAACGCCGTCGCCACGACCGGCGCTATAAACGGCACGTAGGGCAGCAGGGCCTTGAGGTAGCGCCTGGCCATGTTGCGGGTCTTCCTCTTCGTTTTTCTCTTCTTCTGACTCTTCTTCACGACGACGCCTCCGAAGCCGTTTTTTCGGCGGCCCTCAGCTTGGCGCTTCGCGAGCGCGGGTTGGCCGCGACCTCTTCGGCCGACGGCCTTATCGGCTTGGAAGTAAGTATCTTCAGTGTCGGCTTCTTGCCGCATACGCACACGGGGAAGTCGGGCGGGCAGACACACGCGCGGGCCTCGCGGGCAAAGGTTCTCTTCACAATTCTGTCTTCCAGGGAATGAAACGAGATGACGCAGATTCGGCCCCCGGGCCTGAGCGCGGAGACGCCGTCGTCGAGGGCTTTCTTGAGGTTGTCGAGCTCGGAGTTCACCTCTATGCGGAGCGCCTGGAAAGTCCTGGTGGAGGGATCGATTCGGGTGTGGCGCGATGGTCGGGGCGTGGCCCGGCGAACGATGTCCGCCAGTTCGGTGGTCGTTCGAATCCTTTTTTTCGAACGCTCTCTGACCATCGCTCTCGCTATCCTCCTTGCGTTAGGCTCCTCCCCGAACTTCCTTAGAATGTTCGCGAGTTCGCTCTGCGTGTAGTCGTTAACAATGTCGGCCGCCGTCACCTCGAGGCGCTGGTCCATCCGCATGTCGAGCGGCGCCTCGGCCGCGAAGCTGAAGCCGCGCTCGGGCCGTCCGAGGTGAAAGGACGAGAGGCCGAGATCGAGCAGGAGGGCGTCGATCTTTTCCGAGCCCAAACGCTCCAGCGTCTCTTTCAGATTGCTGAAATTCTCTCTGACCAGCGTGAGACCGGGCCTGGATCCCAGACGCCGCCGCGCGCGCTCGATCGCGTACCGATCGCAATCCATCGCGATCAGCCTGCCGGTCGGGCCGATCCGCCGCAAAATCAGCTCGGCGTGACCGCCGCCTCCGACGGTGCCATCGACAACGATTCCGCCCGTCGGACACGCGAGTAAGTCGACGGCCTCTTTGGCCAGGACCGAAAGATGCTCCGGCTCGCCGGCCTCGACGCCTTTGTCAGGCGCCAACGGCCTTCGCTTTTTCCGCCCCGTCGGGAAAGCTTTCTATCGCGCCCTGCTCGGTTTCGAAAGTCTCGAAAACCTTGGAGGCGCCGACCATGCTCAGGGCTTTGCGGGTGATCCGGTTGAGGCGGGCGAGCTTGAGGTCGCCGCTCAACTTGCGCACCTGCCTGAGGCGCTCGAGGAGGGTGCCGACCCCCATGTAGTTGATCTGAACGACCTTTTGCATGTCCACCACGATGTTGTACTGCTGATCCTCGATCAGCTCGGACAACACCTGTTTGAGAAGCTTGGAGGTGGAGGTGTCAAGATCGCCCGAGACCTTGAGAACGGAAACATTTTCGTGCTCGACCTTCTCGAATTCGACTCCCACTTTGTATTGCCCTCCCTTGACTATACACCCCAAGATATGGTATTATTTCTGCGAATGAGAACCCAAATTCGCAGAGAATCCCTGCAATGTAGACTGCTCCCTGAACTCTCGCCACTTATCGGGGGCCCAGATTTCCATGCGGTTCAGGACGCCGATGATGACGACTTCGCCGTCGATGCCGACCTCTGCGCACATGTCCTTGCGAAGGCCGATGCGCCCCTGCTTGTCGGGCGCGACGTCGAACGCGTCGGAGAAGAGGAGACGCATATAGTTCTGGTTCGCCTCCTGCGTAAAGTCCCACGAGCTAAGGTCTTCGAACAGCTTCACGAACACGGGATGCGGGAACACATAGAGGTAGGAATCCCCCTTGACGACGAATAATTTGTCCACACCCTCGGCGCTCAGAATCTCGCGGAACCTGGCGGGCACAATGACCCTGTTCTTATCGTCGAGCGAGTACTTGTAATTGCCGGAGAACAGGAGCACTGCGGAGACTCCCCACTTTTCACCACTTTATTATCACTGGCACCCATATTTTACCACAAGGCCTCCATTCTGTCAAGTACTATCTTCAGCATGCAGATCGCCGGTTAAGCCAATCATCTCAACGACTTAAGCGCTATAATCCAAGGTGGCGTCCGAAATCCGACGAGCGACCCGGCGCGCGCCGAATCCCCACAACCCCCCACGCCGCCTTCCCGCACGCTTTGACGCAACCTCCCGGCCCAATCCTTATTGCGCGGGACTACGCGAGGCGAGGCGCCATTTGTATCACGGGGAAGCATGTGCGGAGGGGGGGGGAGGGGGGAAAGAAGAAAAAGGGGCGAGAATCCCGTGGCCTGGCCGCTAGAATGAGAAAAGGCCGCTCGGGTGTGTTCCCCAAGCCAAAGTTGCACACTTTCTTGCGCAGTAAAAAAAACACAAGGCCATCCAGCGGAATCGCTAAATGGCCTCATATCCAGATGTTATGTGGTCGAGGCGACTGGACTCGAACCAGCGACCTCTTGACCCCCAGATAATTCCTGGTTTTTCGCAGCTAAGCGTTATATCCTGCAACTCTTTGCAGAATATAACGTTAGGAAATCAGCTAAATTGCAGATATCCGCAGAAAAACGCCTAGAAAAAACTTCACATGGTACACAACCGGCACACAGCAGTTTTTCCGCAAAAAACCCCAAAGACGGTGAAGAGCCGTGATGACATTCTTCATTTTTCCATTTGCCACCGGTGAAGAATCTGATGCCTATTCTTCACTTTTTGGCTTTTCAGGAGTGAAGAATATCGAGTCTTCCAGACAAAAACCTGACTTTGTATCTGCTGTGATCTGTAAATCCTGCAGGGACAACCTCAATCGTGTCAAGTGCATTGATTGAAACGTCCGCAATTCGGAAAAGCGCTCAGAAATGTCATACTCCCGCAGCCACTTTTTTCATTTGACAAGAAATCGACCAAAATGTATCTCTTACAGCTCGGATTGTTGGGATTAGCTAGTATGGAACATCGCACCTCTTCCAACAAATCAGTAATACTCCACTTTCATTTTTCTTATTGAAAAAAACGCGCCAGGAGTTTGGCTGGGACGGATAGCAAACCGCATGATATGAGGGTCAATCAGGGAAAGACCATTTCTGTAAAGAGGGATACGGTATTCATGAAATCTGCCGTCTGCCGACACAAAAAATCCGATAGATCTTCCACCTGAATAACTAAGGCTCTCTTCCGTTACCCAGAAAATCCTTGCAATTTCATTTTCCGTCTTCTCATTTGCCAGCATCATATCAAAGGTCAAGTATTTGACGGGCCTTTGGGGATTCACTACGGGGAGCTTCACCAAGGCCCACCCACCTTCGATCACAAATGCGGGATATGGAAATCCCGGAAGAATGGCTTGTTTAATCTCGTTAACTCCTTCAAGGTGTCGCTGGGTTTGCGAATTTGTGAAGTTCCATGTGTATGATCTGCTTGATTCATTTATAGCCGGCTGAATCGACTTGGCCGGACGTAATGTTCTTGTTTTATCATCCCAAACCAGCCAGAAATATTGCCAATCTCCTTCCTCATATTGTTCAGTATCGAGTCGCACCGGCCTGTCGGCCGGAAGAAATCCCAGGGACGCCTGAAGGTATTCTCTGTCATAATGAAGACCGATCGCGGATGGAAAGCCAGGCCCAATTCGCGGAATACCGTCATCGTCAAATGGTATGCCGGAGACATATATGCGCGAGTATTTTGGGTATTCGCGAAGCTCCTTTACAATTGTCTGGATTATTACTTTGTTCTCTTCTCTGGTTTTTATCCATATGTTGTCGTAGAATTTGGTCAAGAAAATCATGGGAAACACTGCGGCTCCAATAAACGCATATCTCTTTGATGTACCCTCGATTCTAGTCATTATCCCATCAATCACCACAGCAAGAAAATAGCATGATCCAACGGAGGGAAGATATAGGAATCTGCCCCAATGGGGGACTCCAAAAATGCGGAAAGTGGCCAGACTCGGCATGAGTGTTATTACCGAGAAGAAAAAGCAAAAGACCAACGCGGGCCAATCTATGCGTCGCTTCCATAAAAGAAGAATGCATGTGATTGTTGTCGTAAGTATTATTAATACTATAAATAGTCCTTGATAAGGAATCTTGGGCGAGATAGGAGCAAGCAAGTACATCAACGAGAGTAGATACATCCGGGTGGTATCTGCAATAAGCAGGTAAATGTTCCCTTGATAGAATGATATAAAGTTCTTGCCCTCGTCATTAAGGTATCCTGCGCCAATGCCAAAAAGCGTTCGGGTCAAGACCAGCACAGCAAGAAGCAATCCAAAGTATAGGCAGTAATCAATTATTCTCTTTTTGAAGGGCAGACTGATATTACGCGTCTTGGAGAAAAAGAAATCAAAAACTATAACAACAGCGGGAAGTGTGAATGCCAGTTCCTTCGATAACATTGCCGCTATGAATGAGAAAAGCGACATGCATAGGAAAGACCTTCGAGACGAAAGCCGATAATATCCAAAGAGATTCAATGCCGCAAGGTAGAAGGGTGTAGCCCAAAGATCGAAGATGGCCGACCAGTTCATCACCTCGGTATGGTTTGGGAAGACGATAAATATGATCCCAAAGATAACTGCGGCCCTGAGATTTCTAAAAATTAGAAATAAAAGATTGACCGCCAATATCGCGCTTAACGCGTGCAGCAATATGACCGTAGTATTATATACCACTGGATTGGGGCCGAACAACTCCATCTGAAGCCAGAAAACGAACATGCCAAGAGGCCTGAAAAATCCGCCAGCGACGCTTGTCCCCTTTCCCAGAAGGATGTGCGAGAGCTTGCTGTCTTTTACTGAATAGAGGATGTCAAAATAGTCAAGCGAAAAGTATTGGTTCACCAAGTCGAAAAAGACTAGGAATGAGAAGATTACCAGGGGAATCGCCACTCTTAAGGAGATATGGTTTTGGATTGTCTCTTTGTTGGCCACGAACACCACCTTCTTAATTCTACTAGAGAGATACATCATCAACGAGGATTCTGATCAAGCTGCAGAATCCATGGTTCCCAAATCCTTTTGCCGCCGGATTCTGATCTGGCGGTCATTTTAATTGCTCTCTTTTCGTATAAAGTTTTACCAATACCCTTTAGACAGCCCTCTGTAACCTGGACCTTTTGTAGCGACTCAGAATCTATTTCGGGCATAATTCTTTTGCACTGTTTGTTTAGGAATTCTGTGTGTGGTACCCGCTTAATGAATAGTATACATCACCATATATTGGGTTTTCAATTTTCCTCATAATCCGGATGACTCGAATTTCGGGATGCGGTCATGAAAGCCCGTGATATTCCTGTTGAAAATAGCAAGCCAATTTCCATATAATGGTTGATGATTCTCCAGATCGACACATCAGCTTTTGATTATGTGGTGAGAAAAGGGCTGGCATGACCGGCCCCCGCCGACGGTACCAGTCACTAAGTTTATCCTCGAGCCATAACCCAGCGAGCAACATAGGCGGAGGGAACAAGATCTAAGAATATTTATTTAAACCTTCACTTTACCAGCCGAGCAGCGTTTTGTAATATAAGTTTTTGACAAGTATTGATATTTATGAGATACTATCTCCAAAACAGGAGGTGGCGTCTATGAGAGTAAGAAAACCGGTTAAGTTAAAACGACAGGAACAGAAGATATTAGAACAACTCATAAGCAAGGGTACCGAAAAAGCCCGTAAGATAACGCGCTGTCGCGTATTACTATTGGCCGATGAAGGGAAAACAGATACACAGATAATAGAGTCGTTGCGCGTTGCCCGCAACGCCGAGTAGTGTCAAGAAATTTCTGTAAAATGCTCCTTCTTCGGTTTTCTTGAATGTGGCCCACAAGATCAGCAGCAGTCGTTGTGGTAATGTGGGTAACCCGTAGGGTTATCCAACTGAGGCGGGCAGGTCATAACACGCCTCCGGTTCGTGAAATGATATAATGTATTTATTCGGCTGAATTCAAACTATTCCATTGAATGTGTGACGCTCTAGAAGCTACCCTCGCAAGGCGATGGACAGGTCGAGAATCCTCGGAGACAAAAGCTCGTGCCACTCAAAAAGGTCGTCATTCCTGTTCTGATATTTATTCTTGCCGCTATTGTATACAGCCAATTCGGTTTTTACGGAGAACTTTTGAGAGATGACGCCATTTTCTTGTATGGCGGCCAGAGGCTTGCCGAGGGTGTGCCGCCCTATATCGGTGTTTTTGATGTCAAGGGTCCGATTATTCCTATGGCTACCGGGCTGGGGGTTGTCATATCCAAATGGCTGGACTGGGATGATGTTTACACGGTTCGGCTTCTTTTTCTATGCATTAGCAGCCTTGCTGTTGTTGCCACCTACCTGCTTGGCAAGAGCCTTTTTAAATCCCGGAGAGTGGGGATTTTCGCGGCCCTGACATTCCTGGGTTTCTTCGATTTTGCACAGGAGGCCGCCTCTGGCCCACGGGCCAAGACTCTGGTTGTCTTGTTCGGAACCCTGAGCCTTTTTTTCACGAGCAGGAAAAGATGGTTTTGGGCGGGTTTTTGCGGCGCCCTATCGGCGCTCACGTGGCAACCCACAGGCATTTTCCTGTTGGTTACCCTTATCCTTGCGGTCGTCCAGTCTCGCGAAGAACGTTTCCGGGCCGTGTCCTTCACACTGATTGGAATCGGGCTGCCTGCGGCTGCCATTGTACAGTATTTTCATTCTCAAAACGCTCTCTACGAGTTGCTGGACGGGATTTTGCTCTTTCATTTCCGCTACCGTGCGATGCCCTCATTGCCACTGTTTTTCCATTTTTATCTGCCCTTGCGAGCTATTATCCAGGACTATCGCATGATGGTCTTACCCATCACTATCGGTTTCGTTATGTTTTTTAATTTATACTTCTGGAGGAGATCGCTTCATAATTCACTGAAAGAAACTCTTGTCAGGGATGAATTTTCAGCGCTTCTATTGTCTTTTCCCCTGTTTGTGATATGGTCCGCTATGGATTTTCAAGGGGCTCCCGATTTCTATGTGTTTCTTCCCTATGTAGCTATTGGTTTTGCATGTTTTCTGGATATCGCCGTCAGTGGTATCGAGAAATATTCGGGAAGAGGCGCTAACAAATTGGCCGCGCGCCTTGCTGGCGCCGCTTTGTGCATAATGCTTGTCGGCTCCGCGGTTGCTGATTTGCGTCTCCACGCCGGCCATGGATACTTTGAGCAATTGAAGTCTGCAAATGAAATCGAGCGACGTTATGGGAATGTCAAAATAGTCTCCATAGGAGCGCCCCAAATTCTGGTCATCTTGCACCGTGTCAATCCGAACCCATATGCTGTGATCAGCGTTGGAATAGATCGCAGGATTCACGACACAACTTTGGGGGGATTCGATGGATGGCTCAGGGAACTGGCGGCATACGACCCTGATGTAATAGCATATGGGCCTACAGGTGGAATGCATGTGCATAAATTAATGAAATGGATGGAGGCTCGATACCACGAGGAGCAGATAGGGCCGTGGAAACTTTACGTTAAGAATTCGCTGAAAGATTAGTTGAGAGTTTCTTAAATGCAACCCATGCTGCAGCCGCATTGGCGGGTGTGGTTTTTTCTCTGAAGAACATGAATGTTATCTGATCGCGATGAAGCCCCGCCAAATCAAGGCATGGGTCAACTCATAGGAGATTCAACCGCATGCTCTTCGTCTGCATTCCGGCGTACAATGAAGAAAAGAATATTGGGAGTCTGCTGGAGAGAATCAGATCGAGCCTTTCGGGCCATGAACCCGACTATCGAGTGATTGTGTATGACGACGGCAGCGACGACGAAACTGCTCAGGTCGTTCGCCGCTTCATGGAAAGCATGCCGATTGACCTCATGGAGGGAGGGCTCAACAAAGGACTGGCCTGTGGATTTGAGAACCTGATCAAGAGAGCGCTTTCTCTGTCGGAAAGAGATGATGACGCCGTTGTAATGCTTGACGGCGACGACACACACGACCCTTCGCAAATACAATCCCTCATTGATAAACTCGACCAGGGATTCGACGTGGCGATCGCCAGCCGGTTCCGCCGCGGAAGCAAGGTTGTCGGCGTTCCGACCCATCGAAACCTTCTCAGCCTGGGCGCAGCTTTTCTCATGAAAACAGTCTTTCCAATCAGAGGGGTGTTGGACTATACATGCGGTTATCGCGCATACAGGATTGAGATTCTGAGGCGTGTCGTAGACCGATATGGGGATAAGCTTTTCGAGTCTGAGGAATTCGCGTGCACGGTGGAATTGCTTATCAAGCTCCGAACCCTGGGAGTCCGCGCGACGGAAGTTCCAATGGCGCTTCGATACGACCGCAAGGGCGGAGAGAGCAAAATGAGAACCGGGCGGAACATCGTCTCGACTCTCAAGACTATTCTGCGCCTGAAGCTGGCCAAGCCCTGAAATATGGCAGGCGCCCGCATGTCTCCTTGCAGACCCGCCATTGTTACGTCGAGAGTGGCCCGGATGCAAAAATTCTATTGATTGTCCCGGTGAAAGAAGGCAGGGACGCCGAGAAAGGGCTTTACGCCGGAGCAGATCATCGACAGGCTTCGGGCAGCCGAAATCGAGCTGTCGCAAGGAAGAACAGTCGTTCCTCTTTTAGAGGCGGAGAAGGTGGAAGGCAGCCGCTCTGTCGTGGTCACTACAAGTAGCCGAGCGATTTCAATTCGTCCAGGCGATCTTTAGGTATGGGCGCCTCTCGCTGTTCGGGGTTTTCCAGTATATTAGTGGTCTGGCCGCGATCGGATCTATCGTAGACCTCTAACTCGCCATGATTTAGTATGTAAGTCAGGTCGGAGCGGATCCCGACGCTTCCCCCAAAGTGCAGAGCTTCGGTGGAAATCGCCCTCATGCCCGTTTCACTCATCACGGACCTGCCCGACATCGCGGTCGGAATATCCACTCCCGCCAGATCCAGGATGGTGGGCGCAATATCGATTCCGGCGCCTGTCGTGAGGTCTCTGCGCCCGCCCGGCAGGGTGACTATCAAGGGTACACGACACTGCTCATCGTAGGGGATTCCGTGGTGATCGACGATGTAACCGTTCTTCCTGTCTTCCCCAAGAGCCTCGCCATGATCGGACGTGATTATGACCACGAGGCTGCCGTCTTCAATCCGCCCCATATATGGCTTGAGAAACTCTTCCAGAAGCCGGTCGGCATGGCGAATTGCCTCATCGTAGATATCGATCAGGAATTGCACGTCGGCATCGGCTAGCTGTGCCTGCGGCGGATATTTCTTCAGGGGGTCCCACAAATGCCTGGATTCTTCATATTCACCCGCCGACTTGAAATATCCGGCGTAGTCCGGGTCGCGATACAGCGGATCGTGTCTCTTCCAGTTCGGGCTATAGTTGTGAACACTATAGGTGTGAAGGAACAGAAAATACGGCTCGGGAGACACGTCAATGATGTCCCAGATATCTACCTTTCTTTCCTCCAAAATGGGGCCACGGACCGAATTATATTGCTTGAAACCCTTGCCGAATCCAAAGACGGGATCCATCCATCCGCCGTTTACGCAGGCATAACTGAGGTAGCGGGGCGCAAGCAATTCTGGAAGCGTTTTCAGATGCCGGATTTGTACAGGATGCTTCTTGTAGTAATCGCTATCTCTATTGATTCCGTGTTGAGAAGGGTATAGCCCTGTCAGCATGGACCAGTGGGAAGGCAACGTCCATGTGCCCTGCGAATATGCTGAGGTAAAATACATGTACCTTTTGGCAAGGCTGTCTAGGAAAGGGCTCGTCTGGCGCTCATACCCATAGAGAGACATGTGATCCGCCCTCAGCGTATCGATGCTGATGAGGATGATATTCGGGGGTTTCTTCGCCCCCTCCTGAGGTCCACATGCCATGAGCGATAACGCACAGACTGTAACCGCCAACAACCGAATCGCCGAAACCCTGGCTCTCATGGTAAGCTCCATTTTCAGAACGCTTTATCGGAAAGCCCGATTCTAACAGTTTGGCTGGGGAAAATCAATCTGGAGGTCGTGATACCGCATGAGCTGAGTCGCCCATGGGAATTGACCGCAGACTCAGAGAGGGGATTGCCCCGGGGATTACGGAATTCTTGCAGTGAATTCGCAAATCCGAGACTGTCACCTTGGCCGGGTCCAAGCGTCCAAACGGGGGAATAAGAGTGAAGCGGGCGGCGGAGTATAAGGGCGGCGTCTGCTGAGTAGAGTTGAGATCATAGTCTTGTCAAGCGAGTAGAGTTCCTGCGAATGAGGGATCAGAACTGAGGGTTGGAGGAAGGATTCTATACTGCCCCCCCTCTTTTGTCTGGCGAATGCCGTTGATCTGAGGCGAGATCGGGCGCTTGCCCTCCCGATCAACAGAAAATTCATTGCCTTACCGTTGGCGGGTGTGGTATGTGTATTGAGCGGCGAGTCGTCGCTGACAGGGGATGCTCCGCATCTCTTCCCTGGCGAAAACCGATGGGGCCGAGTCGAATCCATGACTCTCGCCGCCGCTTGGATGCCGGGTACAGTCCCGAATCTACGAATTGCCCGTTGGCCAATTCCGTAATTCTTGGGACAGTCCCCTTTAGTCGCGCGATTATCGGACGGACCTGGTCGGTGGTGGGCATCGCCTAAAAAGAGATGCGAAGCATCTCATGTCTGCGGCCACTGGCCGCTCGGAAGCGGACTTGTGGAGGAGGCGGCATGACGGACGGAAACACACACATCATCTGGCGGGGAATCGCTCTGGGGAGGTTAACCGGAAAAAGGGGTCATATGCTCTCTATGCTCTCAACCGGCGCGCATGCCGGGTACAGTCCCGAATCTACGAATTGCCCGTTGGCCAATTCCGTAATTATTGGGACAGTCCCCTGGGGTGGGGAGCGTTTTGGGGCAAATTCGCTCTTGTTCGGCATTTTGGCAGATATTTTGCATGTCCAAGGGGCAACGGAGTCATGCCGCGGGTAAGCGTGGCAGGTGTCGTTGGCGCCTAAAGCTTTGATAATGTGTGAGTTGCGTAATTCGACGGTTAATGGCAGAGGGACGAAAAATGGCAATTCTGACGCTCGTTTTTGGTCGCGACGTACTGGGAACGCACGAAGTGGACAGGGACAAACTGATCGTTGGTCGCTCGGAGGACTGCGACATTACGATTGATAACCTGGCCGTGTCGCGTCACCACGTGATCATCGAAAAGATCGATGGCGTTTTTATGGTCAACGACCTCGACAGCAATAACGGCACTTTCGTCAACGGCCAGCGCATCGAGGAGCCCACCGCCCTCAACTTCGGCGACGAGATAGGCGTCGGCAAGCACGTGCTCGTCTTTGACAGCCATTCGAAAAAGAGTCAGCCCGCCACTCAACATGCCGCCGCGGGGGCTCAGCCCGAGATGGACGCGGCCGGACGCGGCACAATGTTTGTCGAGCCGGAGCAGATGAAAATGATCCAGGAAAAAGTCGTCGCCGCGCGCAAGGCGCACCTGCAGCTGCCCGACCGGCCGGGCGGAAAACTGATCGCGCTGGAGAAGAGCGACGTCGTGTTCGGAAAACTGGGCAACTGCGACATCGTCGTGACCGGATTCTTCGTCTCGCGCCGCCACGCAATATTGAGTCGTCTGGAGAAGGGGTTCCAGTTGACGAACCTCGCCATCCTTTCGCCCACCCGGGTGAACGGCGTCGTCATCGACGCCACCTTCCTAGTCGACGGGGACGAAATCAAGGTCGGCAAGAACAGGTTCATTTTTCATTCCGGGCAATAAGAGAGAGGATCGCCCGGGAGAGCGATCCCCTTATCGATAGGACAGGATGTTCTTGAACGGGGAAGCCTCAGGCCAACGAGGCGTCCCTTTCCCGTTTGTCTTCGGCCCGCGCGGGCCGGTTGAATGTTATGTCGCCGTTGCGGCGGCCGACCCGTATCGTATCGCCCTCGCTGAATCCGCCCTTGAGTATTTCCATCGCGAGCGGATCGAGCAGCATGCGCTGTATCGTACGCTTGAGCGGGCGCGCGCCATACGCCGGGTCATAGCCTTCGCTGGCGAGCAGGTCTTCGGCGGCGTCGGCCATCTCGAGGGTAAGATTTTTTTCGGCCAGCCGCTCCTTTACGTGTTCGAGCTGAATCTTCACGATCTCCCGTATCTGCTCTTCGCCGAGAGCGTTGAAGGCGATTATGTCGTCGATGCGATTCAGGAACTCGGGCCTGAACCGGCGCCTCAGCGCTTCCATCATAAGCTCGCCGGCCTCTTCGGGATCGCAGTCGAGGCCCGAGAGATACTGGCTGCCCTCGTTCGAAGTCATGATGACGACGGTGTTCTTGAAGTCGACGGTGCGGCCCTGCCCGTCGGTCAGTCGGCCGTCATCGAACAGTTGCAGCAACACGTTGAAGACGTCGGAATGGGCCTTTTCGATTTCGTCGAAGAGGACGACGCTGTATGGCCTGCGGCGGACGGCCTCGGTCAGTTGGCCACCCTCTTCATAGCCGACATAACCCGGAGGCGCCCCGATCAGCCGCGCGACCGAGTGTCGCTCCTGGTATTCGCTCATGTCGATCCGGATCATGGCGGCCTCGTCGTCGAACAAGAACTCGGCAAGCGCTCGGGCAAGCTCGGTTTTGCCGACGCCCGTCGGTCCGAGGAACATGAAAGCGCCTATCGGCCGGTTCGGATCCTGGAGGCCGGCGCGCGCCCGACGGACGGCGTCGGAGATTGAACGTATCGCCTGGTCCTGCCCGACGACGCGCAGGCGGAGCCGGTCGTCCATCTTGACAAGCTTTTCCATTTCGCCCTCGAGCAGCTTCGCTATCGGGACGCCCGTCCACTTGGCGACTATCTCGGCCACGTCCTCGTCGTCGACCTCCTCTTTCAGGAAGCTGCGCGTCTTCTGTATCTCATCGAGCTTTTTGTTTTCTTCCTCGAGTTGTTTTTGCAACTCGATAACGCGCCCGTAGCGTATCTCGGCGACTCGGTTGAGGTCGCCCGCCCGTTCGGCCTGGCGCTCCTCGATCCCGGCGGCCTCGATCCGCTCTTTTATCTCTCGCGCGCGCTGTATGCGCTCCTTTTCGAGCTTCCACTGCGCCTTCATGAACGAGGTCCGCTCCTTCAAATCGGCGAGTTCCCCTTGAAGCTTCCTGCGCCGCTCCTTAGAGGCCTTGTCGCGTTCTTTCTTGAGCGCCTGATTCTCGATCTCCAGCTGCATGATCCTGCGCTCGACCTCATCGATTTCGGTCGGCATGCTGTCGATCTCTATGCGCAGGCGCGAGGCCGCCTCGTCCATGAGATCGATCGCCTTGTCCGGCAGGAAGCGGTCGGAGATGTAACGGTGCGAAAGCATGCTCGCCGCCACGAGCGCGGCGTCCTGGATGCGGACGCCGTGGTGCACTTCGTAGCGTTCCTTGAGTCCGCGCAGGATTGCGATCGTGTCCTCGACGGTCGGCTCGGCCACCATCACGGGCTGGAATCGGCGCTCCAAGGCGGCGTCTTTCTCTATGTGCTTTCGGTATTCATCCAGGGTGGTCGCGCCGATGCAGCGCAGCTCGCCGCGGGCGAGCGCGGGCTTGAGCATGTTGGAGGCGTCGATGGCGCCCTCCGCGGCCCCGGCCCCGACCAGCGTGTGCAACTCGTCGATGAAAAGGATTATGCCGCCTTCGGACTCCTCTATCTCGCGGAGGACCGCCTTGAGCCTGTCCTCGAATTCGCCGCGAAACTTCGACCCCGCGATGAGGGCGCCCAGATCGAGCGCGACTATCCGTTTATCCTTGAGCCCCTCGGGCACGTCGCCGGCGACAACCCGCTGCGCGAGGCCCTCGGCGACGGCCGTCTTGCCGACGCCCGGCTCGCCTATGAGAACGGGATTGTTCTTCGTTCGCCGCGAGAGGACCTGCATCAGGCGGCGAATCTCGCCGTCTCGACCAATGACGGGATCGAGCTTGTTCTTTCGCGCAAGGTCGGTAAGGTCGCGGCTGTACTTTTTGAGGGCCTGATATTTTTCCTCGGGCGACTGGTCGGTCACCCGCTGCGTGCCGCGTATGTCGACGAGGACCTTGAAGATATTGTCGCGCGTAACGCCGTATTCGCACAGAAGGCGCGCCGCCTCGCTCGATTCCCCGCCTTCGGCGATGGCTATCAACAGGTGTTCCGTGCTTACGTATTCGTCCTTGAGGCGTTGAGCCTCGGCCGCCGCGTCCTTAAAAAGGCGCTCCAAAGCGTTCGAGGCGTACACCTGTCCGCCCGCCTCGCCGTGGACTTTTGGCATCTTGTCGATTATCTCGTCGAGCCGGCTGGCGAGCATGTTCGGATCTGCCCCCAGCTTTTGCAGCGCCGGGACTATCAGTCCTTCCACCTGGTGGAGCAGGGCGAATAGCAGATGCTCGGGCTCGAGGACTTGGTGACTGTGCCGCTCGGCCACCTGCTGGGCCTCGCGTATTGCTTCTTGCGCCTTGATCGTGAGTTTGTCGGTTCGCATTATTCGGCCTCCTAACGGTTTGAATCCTCAGGAATATAGTATAAGCAAGATCGATGCCAAAAATGACGTTAATCGTAAACACTGTCTGTGACGTGTGTTATGATGCCGCGACCGCCGACGGGAGCACCGCCCCTCTTCTCTCATGATTCAAAATGAAACGGGCCTCGGGGCCGATTTGGCACGCCATTCGGGAGGCGTCCGGCGGGACGACTGGATATTGTCTTGGAGATTTACTAATATATAGTTGCACGGCAAAGCATTTTACGACATGATTATGCTGAGGACTGTAGTATGCCGGGGAGGGCATTTCCCTTTTTGCTCAATAACTGGAGACCTGTTTATTGAAATACGGCCCCCTAATTGCCGTGACGATTCTGCTCCTGGCCCTCGCGGGATGCGCGAGTGTGCCCAGGGCGCCGATGCCCGAGATAGAGGCGGTTGAGGCGCGAATCGAGGGATTGGACTTCGACGGCGCGGACCTGGAATTCGACGTCGCGGTGCATAATCCGTATCCCGTCTCGATTCAGGCGCCGCGATTCAGGTACACCCTCATGATAGGCGGAGTCGAGTTTTTGAGGTCCCGAACGATGGCCCGCGTCGAGCTTCCGGCGGGATCCAGCGGCAGGCTCAGGCTGCCCGTGCGAATCTCGTACTACGACCTTCTGCGCGGCTATCCCGATCTCAGAGACGCGGCCGAAGTCCGCTATCGTCTTCACGCGGCGGTCGACCTTTCGGTGATAGGAAGCTCGATCGAGATTCCCTTTTCGCACGAGGGAACGGTTCCGATCTTTCGGCCGCCCGTCGCTACGGCGGCAAAGGTTCGGCTTGCGGATGTCAGCCTGACGAAGGCCAGGCTGATCGTGGACGCCGAGATCGAGAACCCGAACGTTTTCGAACTTGGGATCGGGGAGTTGCGTTACGAGCTGGACCTTGGCGACGTTCGCGTGGCCGTTCATTGTTCCGCGGCGGATGGGACGACGATCGGACCGCTCCAAAGCGAGAAGGTGACGCTTACCGGCGACATCACTTCGTCGGAGGGACTTTTGAAACTACTGATGAACGGCATCTCCGGAGTACCCAAGCTTTCGGCCTCGGGCCTGGTACGGACGCCTTACGGCATGGATATTATCGG